>ERZ772909.107-NODE-107-length-62682-cov-33.936944_pt1 | contig 62682 bp, 45 predicted proteins | sample MGYA00511137_ERZ772909 | MGnify/ENA primary metagenome ERZ772909 (study PRJEB29015, sample SAMEA2738095) | human oral metagenome | biome: human oral; feature: human-associated habitat; material: saliva | place: China | collected 2270 ... | reverse complement strand
ATGAGTTCTACAAAAGAATATTGTAATTTTGCACTTGCTGGTTGACTCTACATGATATTTTTCACGGTGTAAGCAGGTAGATTTTCCAAAGCTACCTTTGGCGTACCAGCGAAGAAATTCTCGCCATTGATCATTAGGCTCTCAATATGCTTGCCGTTCACTTTGATTTGTCCGTTTTTGAGTTCTGCACCAGGGAGCTGTGCCACTAGCGCATCGAGCATCGAACCATTGGCCAACTCAAAAGCCGCAGCATCGTAGACCAAGGTATCACCACGCATCACCATTTTAATGTGCGTAGCTTTCACTACAGCCTCGCCCAGCTTGTAGTCTTTGGCTTTGCTCATTTGGATTGTACCGATGCCAAACGCCGAATTGCGGCGTGTGCGCACCAGAAATTGTTTCTCTGCATTTTGGTAACCCTCTTTGCTGATTCGCAGTGTATATCGCCCTGGTTTATATTCAAACTCCAAAGAGTGCACACCGCTATTGGCTTCGTGAATAGCAAATTCTTGAAATGGCACAGCAATGCTGTCTTGGAAGAAAAGCGCGAACTTGGGTTGCATGATAACTTCCTCTATTACCACCTGTCTGAGTTCAAAAGTGACGAGTGCTTTCTGCTGTGCATAACTGCTGCTAGCGATGAGCCACATCAACAAAAGAATGACGGGAGCTGCAAAAAGTCTTCTATGTTCCATAGTTTATGTTTGTATTATCAATGTTGTAAGAGGAATTACACTTCTATATGTGATCACCCGGAAGTATGCAACATGGTTGTATCTCGATTAATCTAAGACTTTAAGACAAGGGATTGCAGCCTACAAGAATCGTTGTGAGTTTTGCAGGTTGTTGCCTAACTCGAACATTCTTAATAGGCTACAATCCCAAAATCAATTCATTATATTACAATCTCAGACTGTGAATACAATAAATTAGGAGCAATGATTCCTAAAATCCCAAAAACATAGGTGCAGAAGCTGATGTTGGCTTAGGGGACGTAGAAGGATTGGGAGAAGCACTCGGAGAGGTTTGACTTGAAGTTGGAGATGCTGAAGGACCACAGGAATTCATCGTGCATTGGTTTGTCGTGTGGGTAGGACAGTAAGCGTTTACGTGAATGTTGCCACCTCCCAATAAGGCGCCCCAAATTGAACCATAGCCTCCTTTTAGATGGCCTTCCTGGCTTGTCTGAAGTGGAACATAGTCCGCTTCCATGAGCCGAGTGAGATCTTTTTTAATTCTCATGACTTTAAATTTTAATTGTTGATAAATAGAGATATTACAGGCAACGCCTTGCCTGTTTAATGATATACTTTATTCGTTTGTCAAATATGTTATTCTTATCCTCCTTAGAATAGCCTGCAATGCATCCTTGTACTCCTGCATGCTCAATTTTATATTGACTACAGAGACCATGACAAAGTGGATAGACATTACATCTTGCACAAGTTGCGTTTCCCCATTTCGTATTCTTTCTTATGGAAGCCTTTTCATTGAAGGAAAGAGTGCCATCTTCATTTAAGATACCTTCAGCGTTCTCAGACACGAAATCTCTTGCGGTACAACGGAATAGGTTACCATCATAATTAATCACTATATGGTTATTACGGTCGGCATAACAACGATGTTTTTCAACACCGTTGGAGTCTAATACAGCATATCCAGATTGGCTTAGAATTTTCGTGGCTTTTTCTATGTGGTTGTTTACTTCTACTTCGTTACCGTAGTCCTGCCAAACTCGATGAAAGTTGATTCCTAATGAAGGCGTAGGCAATATACCTGACGACTTTAGATCTTCTGCCAATTCTACGAAAGTTGCTGCATTTTTTGTTGTATAGTTGCATCTTATAGTTATGTCTACACCGGAAATAGCTAAAAGTTTAGCGCAATTACTCAAGATTGTATTATAGCTTCCACCACCCACTGTCGGATTTCTAACAATGTCGTGCATTCTTTTGTTGCCATCAAGAGTGATTTGAAAATGACTATGAACGTTCAATACTGAAAGAAACTCAAAGAAATCTGATTCCAATTTATATCCATTTGTTGTAAACTGAAGATTAAGAGTCTTCTCTGCTTGTATAGCTAAAGAATGGGTGTATTCAATCAGAGGATTCACAATACTGTGATACTGCATAAATGGCTCACCACCAAAGAAAGACAGGTTAAATACCTGTAATTCTTTAGATTCCATCTTTTGAAAAATAAAGGTCTTCAATCGGTCTAATACTTCTGGTATCATTGTACGTGTTGCGTTATGTTTCTCGTAACAATACCAGCATCTCATATTACAATCAAGGGTTGGATTGACCATGAGAGTAAATGATTGCAGATCATTATCTTCACGCTCCCATTGTTTAATGCACTTCTGCGCTTCATTCATTTCAAAAGGAACTATAAATTCTTTCAAAACGAGGTAGTCATAGAATTCAGGGTGAATACAACGAAGCTTCTCTATAGATTCGCCTTCATATAATGCCTTAATCTGAGGATCCAATACACATATTTCGTCAGAGAAAGCATTGTAAAGAATCCATCTCCCATCAATATATGAAAGATGATTATACAGGCTCTTTTTCATGTTTAATTTCGTATTCATATATCAACTTGTTTATCACGGAACCGATTACACCAGAAAGAGTGAAATCCCACGTACTAATTGATTTAGGGACATAATTGGGCAAATCAATAATCTCTCCTAAATTAGGAGATAATATCATCCAGTCTTCCGATCTTCTTTCAAGGAATTGAGATGTGTAGCTTTTGGTTCTCCAATCATCTGAAGCTTGATTGACACGCAGTGCCTCTTCTTCCATTTCTGATAGAAATTCCGGGCTAAATGAAAGTGTGCGTTTTCCGTTTCTTTTATCAAATCCTAAACGTGCGACGACATAACAATAGATACCTCCAAGTCCATCCCAAAAAGAATTATCTGTTACTCTTCTAAGACAAATGGTTTCTATATGCTTATCAATCAGACTTAAATCAGCATCTATATCATCTTCAATTAAGCCCTGTGAAACAGAGTAGATCAGTGTCCATCCTACTCCTGAGAGGCCTGTCCGGAATGATAAATTGTGATTATTAGAGAGTTCGGTTGTAATCTTGTTCCATAAATTTATGGCAATTTGTTCATATTCAGGGTGCCCACATTCTGCATAGAGAAGAACTGCTAAAAATATACTTGATAATCCATTGAAGATACCTATTTTTGAATCTTTTGTATGGTGATCCTTGATATAATTCATCACTTTCTCTGCTTCTTCTGCAGAAATATGGCCTCCTTCGTGAGTTGCTTCATAGCAAAACTTATTCATCTTCTGGATCTGACTAAACGAGAATCCAGAGAAACTTGCATAATATTCCTTTAGGTTTAGACTTAAGTCCTTTGCCGTTTCCATATATTCCATAGCCCTATCGAATGATTCGTGTCCTAAATTCCAGGCTATGTATCGAGCATGGAACTTAGCAGAAGTCGGGAATAGTAATTCACTTATAAAAAGGTGGTTATACATATATTGGAAGGAGTATACCTTATATGGAAAAGTATCACGGTAAATATGACCAATAGATAACTTGGGTAACAAATAACAGCCACTACCTTCCATCCACGCCTTGATGCTTAAGTATGCTTCCTCACAGCCATAGTGAATAAGTCCTTGCAGTCCACGGATTTTATTCCAATAATTCTTGGAGCTTATATATCCAGCTCCAAGAATACTAGGAATCTGATTTTCTACGCAAAAAGGAATCTTCCCTGTATGATAATTCCAATCAATAGATGGTACATGCTTGTTTGAGCCAAAAGCCAGAAATGCCCCATGAGGAACTTTAGAGCTAGCATGAATGGACACTTCTCCGTCCTTCTCCTTCTTCAAGAATATTGTCTGAGCACATAATAGCCGATGTGAGTTTTGATCAAGTTCTTTAATAATATAGTCGACCCACCCTTTATCATAAAATCTCATATGTGCATCCAAAAGAATGAAATACGGAGTTTTAGATAGTTGTACTCCTTTCTCTTTTGATAGCGCAGCACCTAACCTATAAGAGTTGCGAATATACGTTATTTGTAAATCACGCAAATCCCCTTCATAATCATATTGATCGTCAGAAGCATCATTTATAACAATGATATCTGCAGAATTGCCCGCTGTAGCTCGAATACTAAGAATAGTATTTCGAACCTCCTCTCCTTCGTTGAGAAAGGGGATAATGACAGTTAGTCTGTTGGTTGTAGAGGGAATCATTTCAGGCTTATATAGAGCTTCAGTGGTCATCTTATGAAGCTGATATAAGGCCTGCTTACGAATAAGCAACGTTTTTTGCTGTTGTTCCTTACTGTGAGATGAGGAAATTTGTCCCTCGTGTAATCGGTAATATACAAAAACTTTATCAAGCTGATAGAAAACCTTTCCCTTGGATAGGAGACTTACCCAGAGATCATAGTCCTCAGCGTAGACCATCTCTTGGCTATAGACTATTGGGGAAACACTTTCTCTTCTGAGCATTACAGTCGGATGCCCAATGCAACAACTATCAGCTATATCACCGAGAGTCACGAATCCTTTCTGAATCTTGACATCACATACAATATTATTGGGTGACTCTCTGAACATAGCCAATGCGCCGCTTAAAACATCGATTTCAGGATGTTCTTCCATAAAAGTATATTGCGTCTTTAATCTATCAATGGGCATCACATCATCTGAGTCCATACGAGCAATGTATTTGCCAACAGCTTCAGCAATAGATCTGTTCAAAGATTCTATGTAGTTGTGTCTATTGCGTATAAGCTTAATGCGACTATCTGTATATGTGAGTACGATATCCACACTTTCATCAGTAGAACCATCATCTACGATTATGAGCTCAAAATCATCGAAACTCTGATTCAAGATACTGTCAATACACATCCGTAAAAATGGTGCAGCATTGTATATTGGCATACATACTGAAACCATTGGTTGTTGCTTATTCATGGCTGTGAAAATAATATAGATTCATAGAATAGCATAATCAACACGCACAAATCGTGAGTGATGATATAATGATTGATTGATTGATGTTTTCAATCTAAGGGGTTTGAGATTGCACTTATCTTTGGTCAAGTCCATCAATAACTACTTGCAAAGCTTCTCTCAGTTCTTCTATCGGTAGATCATTAAAATCAATACCACAGAATGGAGAAATATCCTTTTGGAGAGCCAGATATTGGATCCCTGCAGTAAGAATCGCTAATTGAATTTTTTTCCTTTGGGGATTGGAGGAAGAGGAAGAGAATCGCTCAACGAGAGGTAATGCTTGCTTATCTCTTTCTTTTGCAATTTCAATCGATGCTTCAGAAGGGTTATCTTGTAGCGCAATACGTAAAGATGCCTTGAGAAGTCCATCATTGCACAAACTACTCCAAAGCGACATTAGGATATTCGTTAACTCTTCTGGGGTACCGAGCAAGTTTTCTAGAGAATGCGTATTGTAAAAGTCAAACCAGAAATCATGTTCACGGATAAATTTCTCAATGTAGAACACAAATCCTTCTGGGTAACGGTGATAGAACATTGTAGGATCAATAGCTGCCCTAGTGCAAACTTCTTGAACTGAAAGCCCTGAGAATCCTTTTTCACGAATAATCTCTTGAGTAGCTTGATCTATAAGTTTTGAGATTTCAGCTGATGAGCGTCTTTGTTTTGCCATATATTGGTAATCAGGTTTTGATACTTGTGTTAGTTTCGCTATAAATTGGTCGATATCGCGATAAGAGTGTAAGTGTGATAATGCCAAACGCAAACGAGGATGTCGTTTTGAGACCGCAGGGTAGCCTATAGGAACAATATAGATGTTTCTTTCAAGGAGACGCTCTGCCCACAAAACAGCGTCATCGTATGTTGGTGACAAAATTCCAATTACGGGTGAAGAGGAATTCGTAATAGAAAACCCGACCTCTTGAAGCTTTTTTCTTGCGTATTCCGCTTTAGCTAGTAATTCTTTTCTTTCTTCGGCATATTTCTGAATCAGCTCTAAGGATTTTAATGCTGCCGCAAGGCAAGGAGGAGGAAGCGATGCAGAGAAACAATAACTACCAGCATAATAGCGGATATAATCAATCAGTTCTTTACGCCCAGAGACATAGCCTCCTATTGTACCAAAAGCTTTACTGAGAGAGCCTGTTACGAGTGGCACTTTTCCCAAAATACCTTTAACTTCTAACAGACCTGCACCCGTCTTGCCCAACACTCCTATACCGTGTGAATCGTCCACAATGAGCATTGCGTTATACTTTTCGGATACATCAAGATATTCTTGGACGAGTCCTAAATCTCCATCTTGAGAATACACACTATCTATTATCACGAAGAGATTTCTTCCATCTGCCTTATAGCGTTGCAAAGCCTTTTCTAATGCATTGAGGTCATTATGTGGAAGTACTTTGCAGATACAATGTTTTATACCCTCGAAGACACTTCGATGAACCCCCTTATCTAAGAAGACGACATCATCTTTTTGGGCTAATGCTGACATCATTCCAACATTAGCAGAAAAGCCAGAATTGAATGTAATGGTATCCTCAGTGTGTAAAAATAATGACAAAGAAGCCTCTAATCTCTTTTGTAAGGATGAATACCCTCCTATACTCGGAGCAGCGCAAAAACCAGTCCCGTACAAATTGATAGCACGAATAGCATCGCTTTGTACTTGCATATGCTGTGAAAGCCCTAGATAATCATTCGAAACGAAACTAATCATTCGTGAGCGAGGCTGCGAAGATAGCGACATCTTTGATGAGACCGAAGAATCAGTTTCTTTCCAATAAATATTTCCGACTTGCTGAATGTAGTTTTGGTGATATTCAAAGAACTCATGAGTAAGCTCTCGTATACCTTGTCCTGATTGTGCTTTAGTATATTGTTCAAGTTTCATTTGTTATATCTTTCTGAAATCTGCCGCAAACTTACACAATTATAATTAGCTATGCAAATAACAAGACAATTATCTTTGTGTAGTCATTGTTTTTTCTATATTTCCTCATATATCCCTTCTCTTCTCGTCTCATCCTCACCCTATAAAGTACCTCGTGTCAATCCTTATTTTTGCCATTTAGCCCAAATCGGTTATTAGATCCTGAACAGATTTCATTAGTTTGTTGAGCAGATTGTTTACCGTGAGTTCGAAGGCGTAGTGGGCTACGGCGAGAACGAAAAACAAGATGCCAACAAGAAAATGAAAGATGACAGGAAGTTATCTTCTCCATAACGAGCTGCACTATAACGGTCTAATGACCGATTGGGGTTTAGAATACTATGTTAAAACATTGCTGCAAAATAAGCATAATACCGACAATCAGCAGAAGGCAAAAGACATTCAACTAGGTTTTGAAAGTACATCATCCCCCTATAGATCTATGGGAGGAAATAGCGCCAAAGAGGGAAAAAATTGCAGAAAAGTGACATTTTAATTTTATATACCACTGATTTTGCTTTCTATAGGTAGCAATCTTGTGTGTAGCAATACTTTCCTCCGTTCCTCCATTTCTCCTCTTCTCATATCTCTGTCTTCTCGTATCCCTTCCTTCTAGTATCCTCACTTTGTTTATTCACATCGCCCCCTCGAGCCCTCGCGCACATATATACGCGCGCCTTACAACAGCGATGTTGATTTTTTGCTGTCACAAGTGTCACACTAGGAGAGAAAATGTGTCAAAAACAAAGGAAAAATTTTGAGCAAAATCTAGGAGGTAAGCCACACAAAAAAACGATTTGCGCAGAACTCTCCAACGCAATTTGGGGCACTTCTTCTTTCTGCCTGTTAAAATATGTCTGCGAAATGCCTAGGCGTCTGGAATATAGCTATTTACAAATGCCCTGTGACACTTGTGACAGCAAAAACTCATAAACCCCTGTAATGTGTGCGCGTACGCGTACGCGCGGGAGCGGTTGATTATAGGTCTTTTTACAAATCATTTTCGTGTTATCAATTTCACATTCTCCGATAGTTCTTTTTCCTTCCGCATATCCAATAAAAAACAACGAGTCGTTGTCATTAAAACGACACGTTGTTTTCTCTAAAACGATACGTTGTTTTCTCCAAAACGACACGTTGTTTTCTTCAAAACGAGCCGTTGTTTTTTCCAAAACGATACGTTGTTTTCTCTAAAACGATACGTCGTTTTGCGATGAGATACAACACCAAGTTTGAAGAGGGACTGATTTTTTTTGAGGGATGCCCCAAAAAAGAAAAATCCCACCGTCTTGCGACGAGTGGGATATTATTTATTTTGCTCTGAGAGAGCGGGCAATTATGCGTTGCCTTCTGGAAGACCGAAAGGAGTCGCAGTGCGACCAACACCTTCTGGAACTTCAGCTGCTTCGGGAGCAACACCAAGTTGGATGGTGCCAAATTGTTGTTCGAAATTCACAACGTTTTCTTGAAGAGCGAAGAGCAAACGCTTTGCACTTTCGGGAGTGAGAATTTGGCGTGAGTTTACGCGAGCTTGGGGCAAACCAGGAAGTGCAGCTACGAAGTCGAGGACGAACTCTTGGTTGCTGTGGTTGATGATAGCCAAATTGCTGTAGTTGCCGTTGGCTACTTCAGGAGTAAGCTCGATTTGGAGCTGCTGAGGTGCTTGTTCTTGTGCCATAATGAGGTCAAGTTATAGGAATGATGAAATGTGAATTGCGTGGGATGTTGTCAGTGCTGCCAGAAATGCATTGTTGCGTTGACTGAATCCTTATGTGTGACTGTAAGGCAATAACTGTGCCAAACGGTTGTCTTGCTGTTGTGACCTGACAATCGTAAGCAAATATAACACAAAAGGGGGAATTAAACAAACGATGTGCAAAAAATCTCAGCAATTATTTGGTTTTCTCTCAATTTGCCCGTAAATTTGCACTAGGGGGATTGGTGTGCTTGTCCTTTGCTGATGCTTGCGTGGACGAGTGTACGCATAGGAATGGCGGATGCTGCTTCTTGTGGTGTGTCACTGAAGTCGTCAACCTTTTGGTGGTTGAGCCTTTTCCCCGATTGCTGTGACAGATTTGCTTTTGAAAGAGCGATGCTGTCAGTGATTTATCAAGTTTTGCCGAATAATTTCGATATGAAAAGAATCCTCTTTTTTCTTTTTGCAGTGATGTCTTTGTTCACTGCTCGAGCGCAATATACAATGTTTCCCAAGTTTTCTGACAACTGGTCTGTGAGTTTGGGAGGTGGGGTGACGCACCCCTTGGTCTACAAACCTGAGGTGAAACTTTTGACGCCTTCGATGACCGTGGGGTTGAAAAAGCAACTAACTCCAGTCTTTGCCCTTGGTGTGGATTGGGATTATGTTTCTTGGAACAACAGGTTGTTGCTGACACGCTATGAAAGAACGCAAGTTCACGTGGTGGGTAGTTTTAATTTGTGCAATTTGTTTGGTGCTTATCCGGGTAAACCCCATTTGTTTGATGTGGAAGCGAAGACTTCGGCAGGCTGGGGACATATTTTCAATAGAGCATATCGCAACAGTCCTGATGCTAACTATTTGGTGACGAAATGTGGGCTTGATGTGACTTGTAATTTTGGTGCCAACAGACGCTGGGGCGTTAGCCTTCGTCCGAATGTTCGTTTCGATTTGCGCAACGATGGTAAACCAGACTATGAGAGTTTCAACACCGAACGTGCAGAATTTGATCTTTCGTTGGCACTGGTCTATCGTATAGGGGCGAAATCTCGTCCTTCTATTTTCGAACCTCCCGTGACGGTGTCGGCAAATCAGCACGAAGATTTGCTGGAGGCTATGCGCTTCTTGCACAAAGATTTGGCTGAGCGCGATGCGGTGATTGCTAAACAAGAAAAGCGTATTGCTCAACTTGAAGCTAATGGTGGTGTGCGCGGTGGTGCTGGTGTAACTGCAGCTGCTAATCGTCCACTTGAAACGGTGGTAAGTTTCAGCAACGGAAGAGCAGTAGTGGATGCCCCTCAATTCCCCAATGTGGAGCGCGTGGCGAAATATCTGAAGAAATATCCTAATGCACGTGTGGAAATTCGTGGTTATGCTTCTCCTGGTGGTAATTTGTCTGCGAACATACGCATTGCACAATTGCGCGCAGAGGCTGTGCAAAACCTACTCATTGCACAATATGGAATTTCCAAAAACCGCATCGTAGCAACGGGGCAGGGTGTCGGCAAACTGTATGCAGAGCCCGAATGGAATAGTGTGGCTGTCTGCACGATTCTTGAGAAATAACCGAGGAAATCGTTGCAACGCATCAACTTTTTGATGTTCAAACTCAGAAATGTATCATTGTCCAGATGGGGATGGTGATGCATTTCTCGTGTATAAGGTGATAGACGCTGATTGTTAGTAGTTTTTATAGACTATATAAGGTGAAATACGGGTTTAATCAGAAGTTTTTTGTATCTTTGCTTTGCAGAATTAGCAATTAGTGCGGTGAGATGGCTTGTTTGTCTAGGCTTTTCCCCTTCACGAGAAGTTTCCCCTGTGATAAATGGTGAACTTTATGAGCATTCTGCGATTTTATCCCCTCACCCTTTCAAACATTCCCCACCGCTATGACCGATATTGAAATTGCAAGATCGACACCACTGTTACCCATTGCAGAAGTGGCACAACAATTAGGTATCTCTGCCGATCATTTGGAACAATATGGCAAACACATTGCAAAATTGCCGCTCTCGCTGATTGACGAAGCGAAGGCAAAACGCAATCATCTCATTCTTGTCACTTCCATCACTGCCACCAAAGCCGGCATTGGTAAGACAACTGTGAGCATTGGTTTGGCACTTGGTCTAAACTACATCGGCAAACAAGCAGCGGTTGCGCTCCGCGAACCCTCACTGGGTCCTTGCTTCGGTATGAAGGGAGGAGCTGCAGGCGGTGGATACGCACAGGTGTTGCCTATGGAGAAAATCAATCTCCATTTCACGGGCGATTTTCACGCCATCACCTCAGCGCACAATATGATTGCGGCTTTGCTCGATAACTATATTTATCAGCATAGAGCAGAAGGTTTTGGACTCAAAGAAGTGTTGTGGCGTCGTGTGCTCGACGTGAACGACCGTTCTTTGCGTCAAATTGTAACAGGGCTTGGACCTGCTGCCAATGGCATTGAGGCGCAAGCCGGATTTGACATCACTCCTGCTAGCGAATTGATGGCTATTCTCTGTTTGGCAACCGATGAAGACGATTTGCGTCGTCGCATTGAAAACATCATCTTGGGATATCGCTATGATGGAAGTCCTTTCCGAGTGAGCGATCTCGGCATAGCTGGAAGTATTATGGTGCTCTTGAAGGATGCTTTGCAACCCAATTTGGTGCAGACCACAGAGAACACTCCGGCTTTTGTGCACGGAGGTCCTTTTGCCAACATTGCTCACGGTTGTAACACAGTTATCGCTACAAAGATGGCTTTGTCGAATGCCGAATACACTATCACAGAAGCAGGCTTTGGTGCAGACCTCGGAGCTGAAAAGTTTTTCGACATCAAGTGCCGCAAGTCGGGTTTGCAACCTTCGCTCACGGTGCTTGTGGCGACAGCGCAGGGGTTGAAAATGCACGGTGGTGTGCCGCTCGATGAGATTGCTCAACCCAATTTAGAGGGATTGAAACAGGGCTTCCCCAACTTAGACAAACACGTGCGCAATCTTCGCAGTTTTGGACAAACAGTGGTTGTGGTGTTCAACCGATATGCTGCTGACACAGACGAAGAAATGGCACTTTTGCGCCAGCACTGTGAAGAAGATTTGAAAGCTCCTTTCGTCATCAATCACGCTTATATGGAAGGTGGAAAGGGTGCAGCGGAAATGGCACAAATCGTAGTAGATGCCATTGAGAAAACGCCTTCGCAACCCCTTCAATTCCCCTATGCAGACGAAGATGGTTTGCAAGAGAAGATTGTTGCTGTGGCTACTAAAATATATGGTGCCGGACGCGTGTCGTTTGCTCCTGCTGCGTTGCGCAAACTTAAGCAGGCTACTGAGAACGGAATGGCGCACTTCCCCGTGTGCATCGCAAAGACGCAGTTCTCTTTCTCGGCGGATGCCACTAAATATGGTGCTGCAGAAGGATTTGATTTCCAAATTCGCGACATCGTCATCAATGCTGGTGCGGAAATGATTGTGGCACTTGCAGGCGACATCATCCGTATGCCAGGACTTCCCAAATCTCCCCAAGCACTCCGAATCGACTATAAAGACGGTGAAATCACCGGGCTTAGTTAATCACATAACTTATCGCTATGCGTATTGTCATCAACCCTAAATACCAATACCTAAAAGATTATCTCTCGCAAATCAATGAACATTTTGAGCGAGATGGCCGCGAACTCCACAGAGGGCGCAATATGCTTCGTACTCTTCAGGTGGATGGTTTGACGCTTGTGGTGAAACGCTACGGACGTATGCCGTTTACCACGCGTTTGGCAACTCGTTTCTACAAAAGTAATAAGGCGAAGCGTGCTTACGTTTCTTCGTTGATGTTGAAGGAACGCAGTTTTGACACTCCCGAACCGGTAGCTTTCGTGAGCTATCGACAAGATTGGCTCAATGCTACGTACTATTTTGTGAGTTTGCGTTCTGATTATCGTTATTCGATGGAAGAAATCCCATCGTTGGAGGCGGAAGTTCTCGAACGCGTGACCGAAGATTTTGCGCGTTATGCAGCTCGTTTGCACAGCAATGGTTTTGTGCATCGCGATTTCTCCGCTGGAAACATCCTCTTCGATTTGGTGGATGACCGCTATCATTTCACGCTACTCGACACGAATTCAGTGAAATGGGGAAAAGCAGTGAGTGTGGAGCAAGGTTGCGCAAACTTCGCTCGTTTGGTGGGAACTCCTTTCTTCTTCGAGCGTTTGGCGCATCACTATGCTGCATTGCGAAAGGCTGATGCAGCGCAGTGTTTGTCGTGGATTATGACCGCCTGCGACGAATATCGTCGTCGTCCGCATCCGCACCACAACAATGTTACAGGCATCGTTGAAGCTTAATGAAACAGTGTAAAACTCGATAGAGGTTGTTGATTTCTAACATCGAGTATTTCTAGTTATAGGAAAAGAAAGCCTTCAAAACAGCCTTCTTTCTGTAATAGAAAAACTCCTCAATCCAATCGGATTGAGGAGTTTTTTGTGGGTTTTTATGTAAGTTCATCGAGGTTTAAGCATCGATGGTAGCATATTTCGCATTGCGTTCGATGAAATCGCGACGAGGTTCCACATCATCACCCATCAGCATAGAGAAAATGTGGTCAGCTTCAGCAGCATTTTCAATAGTGACGAGTTTGAGCATACGTGTCTCAGGATTCATTGTCGTATCCCAAAGTTGTGTAGGATTCATTTCACCAAGACCTTTATAGCGTTGCAAGGTGATAGAGTTTTCACCCTTAGTGGGATCACCATATTTCTCGATGAAAGCATCTTTTTCGCGGTCGTTGTAGCAATACTCTTCCGTCTTACCCTTGCGACAGCGATAGAGTGGTGGCATCGCAATGTAAAGGTGGTTTTCGCGAATAACTTGTGGGAAGTAGCGATAGAAAAGCGTCATAATCAGCGTTGCAATATGCTGACCATCGACGTCAGCATCCGCCATAATCACGATTTTGTGGTAGCGAAGTTTGTCGATGTTGGCTTCCTTAGAGTCCACTTCTCCGGTTTCTCCCTCCTTCTGGATACCAAAACGGATGCCGAGTGCTTGAATGATGTTGTTCACCTCATCACTCTCGAAAGCTTTGTGCCACATTGCCTTCTCCACATTGAGGATTTTACCGCGGAGCGGAAGAATAGCTTGTGTAGCACGGCTGCGACCTTGTTTTGCAGAACCACCTGCCGAGTCACCCTCGACAAGGAAAAGTTCGCATTCCTCAGGCACCTTGCTAGAACAGTCCGCAAGTTTTCCTGGAAGACCGCCACCGCTCATCGGATTTTTGCGTTGCACCGTTTCGCGAGCCTTGCGAGCCGCCACACGTGCAGTAGCAGCAAGAATCACTTTGTCCACAATCAACTTCGCTTCCTTCGGGTGTTCCTCCAAATAGTAGGTGAGTGCTTCACCCACAGCTTGGTTCACAGCACCCATCACCTCGCTATTGCCGAGTTTTGTTTTGGTTTGTCCTTCAAATTGAGGTTCTGCCACTTTCACGCTAATCACCGCCGTGAGACCTTCGCGGAAGTCTTCACCTGTGATTTCGATTTTCGCCTTCTCAATTTGCTTTTGCGCCGTTTCTTCCGCATACTTTTTCAACACACGCGTCACCGCAGAGCGGAAACCCGCGAGGTGAGTACCTCCCTCGATGGTGTTGATGTTGTTGACGTAAGAATGTAGATTTTCCGAATAGCTTGTGTTATAAACAATCGCAACCTCCACGGGGATACCCTCTTTTTCCGTGTTGATGTAAATCACATCAGGAATGAGAGGAGTGCGCATTGCGTCTTGGTAACGCACAAATTCGCGCAGACCTTGTTCGGAGTAGAAAGTTTCAGAAAGCGGCTTGCCGTTTTCGTCAATTTCTCTCTCATCGGTAAGAATGATGGTGAGTCCCGCGTTGAGGAAAGCCAATTCGCGCATACGATTAGCAAGAATGTCGTAGCGATATGTCGTAGTGGTAAAGATTTCTGGATCAGGCCAGAACTGCTGACGTGTACCGCGTTTGTTGGTTTCGCCCACCACTTCCACTTCATAGAGCGGTTTACCCGTTTCGTATTCTTGTTGATAGATTTTTCCATCACGAAAAACCTGCGATTTCATATGTGTAGAAAGCGCATTCACACAAGAAACGCCGACACCGTGCAGACCACCAGAGACTTTGTACGAACCTTTGTCGAACTTACCTCCAGCGTGGAGCACAGTCATCACCACTTGGAGCGCGCTGACGCCTTCTTTTTCGTGGATGTCCACGGGAATACCGCGACCATTGTCTTGCACCACAATCGAATTATCTTCGCAGATAGTCACTTCAATGTGAGTGCAGTAGCCTGCCAAAGCCTCGTCGATGGAGTTATCCACCGTTTCATAGACCAAGTGATGCAGACCTTTTTCGCTGATGTCGCCAATGTACATCGCAGGGCGCTTGCGAACGGCTTCAAGCCCTTCGAGCACCTGAATATTGGATGCGGAATACCCCGCTGGTTTTTGTTCTTTTTCTTCCATACAAATGTGTGGTTATAACGGAGCAAAGTTACAAAAAAAATATGAGATAGCCAATGTTCCCCCAGTCTTTCTCACTATATATAATAAGTGTGTGTGCAGGCGCACACTTTTCGTCTTGTGTGTCACCAGCGAGAAGCCTTCGAGATACATAGAAAGATTATAGAAATGTCTTTGAAACATCATCGAGATGCAGTCGAACTCTTCTACAATCGTTGCACAATCGTTGATAGACTCCTTCTTGACAATCACTCGATAACCACTCGAAAAATCTCGAAATTGCGTCGAAATCTTCCCTTTTTTCGCTTGAAAAAGCCCTCAAATAGCCAAAAATGCACTTTTTCTGCATTTTTTTGGGGGAAACTCTTGCAAGTTTCAAAAAGAGTTCGTACTTTTGCATCGCAATTGGGTCATGGTGTAATGGTAACACTACAGGTTTTGGTTCTGTCATTCTGGGTTCGAATCCCGGTGACCCAACAAAATGCGCTGATTGGCTGCGTTATCGACGCTGACGATTAGCGCTTTTTTGTGCTTATACTCTTCCTCTTTTTCCCTAGTCTTCACCTTCATCTTTTTTCTACGGATTATGGCATCTCTACAATCACTTGCCAAAGACACCGCCATCTACGGAATGAGTTCCATTGTAGGGCGTTTTCTTAATTACCTCCTCTTTCCGCTCTACACCCACGTCTTTGCTGCCAGCACTGGCGCCAACGGCGTCATCACCAACGTCTATTCATACACCGCGCTCCTCTTTGTCATCCTCACCTTTGGCATGGAGACCACGCTCTTTCGTTTTCTTAACAAAAATGGAGAAGACAACCCCGAGCGCGTTTATACCACCGTCTTGACCATGGTCGGAAGCCTCGGCATCCTATTCATGGCTTTAGTGTGGGCATTTATCGACCCCATTGCCACACAAATGGGCTATCCTGATCACCACAACTACGTGCTCATGATGGCAGCTGTCGTAGCCCTCGACGCTTTTCAAGCAGTGCCATTCTGCTATTTGCGCTATCTTAAGCGACCTCTGAAATTCGCCACGCTAAAACTCAGTTTCATAGCACTCAACATCGTGCTCAACCTACTTTATTTCGTGGTGTTGCCCAAAGTAGTGCCGAGTTGGCACATCGAGGTCGGACACGTCTTCTTTGTCAATCTCCTCTGCACAGGACTCGTCACCTTGGGTTTCTGGAAAGAACTCTTCAGTGTGCGTTGGCGCATTGACCGTTCTCTCATCCGTCCCATGTTAGCCTATTCTTGGCCAATGTTGGTGTTAGGGATCGCAGGTATCCTGAATCAAACAATCGACAAAATCATCTTCCCCTGGTTAGTGCCCGGTCACGAAGGCAGTGTGCAACTAGGCATCTATGGAGCGGCTGTCAAGATAGCCATGATTATGGCGCTCATCACACAAGCCTTCCGCTACGCCTATGAACCTTTCGTCTTTGCAGCAGCCAAAAACAACAGTTCGGGCGACAATCGCGCCACCTATGCTGCCACGATGAAATACTTCATCATCTTCACCCTCGCAGCCTTTCTCCTCGTCATGGCCTATATCGATGTGTTGAAATATCTGATGGGTCGCGACTATTGGGAAGGACTCCCCACCGTGGCTGTGGTGATGGTGGGAGAAATCATCAAAGGCATCTACTTCAACCTCTCTTTTTGGTATAAACTCACCGACCGCACCATTTGGGGGGCTTGGTTCTCCACCGCTGGTTGTGTCGTTTTGGTGGCTTGCAACCTCTTCTTCATCCCGCGCTATGGCTACATGGCCTGCGCCTGGTCGGGAGTTGCCGGCTATAGTGTAGCCATGCTGTTGAGCTATTTCGTAGGACAAAAGTACTATCCCATCAACTATCCCCTCAAAAGCATCTTCAGTTATGTCGGTTTGAGCGTCCTGCTCTATGCCAGCATGGGCATCTTTGCACAATTTGTAGATAATGGTGTTTTGCGCATCGCCTTCAACACCCTGTTGATTGTGGTATTCCTCGTCTATCTTGTGCGCACCGACTTCCCCCTTTCCTCCCTCCCCGTAGTGGGGAAATACTTCCGCAAAGGATAATCCCCAATCGATCATTAGGCCGTACTGTGCTACTCCTTTCTCCTCATTAAAAACATTCGTTCTCATCCTCTCATGTCAATCAAGAGTTTCCGCTTAGAAAATGGTCTCCGCGTGGTTGTGCGCCATCACTCCTCTGAAGTGCTCCATTGTGGCTACGTGTTGTGCACAGGCACCCGTCACGAATCTCCCGAAGATAGTGGCATGGCGCACTTCATAGAGCACATGACTTTCAAAGGAACGGAGCGTCGTCGGTCTAGACAAGTCAATGACTATCTGGAGCGAGTGGGAGGAGAACTCAATGCCTTCACCAGCAAACAAGAAACAGTCTATTCAGCCACTGTGCTGCGCAAAGACTTTTCGCGCGCTGTCGATGTGCTCACCGACATTGTTTTCCACAGCATATATCCCCAAGCTGAAATCGACAAGGAAGTGGAAGTCATCATCGATGAAATCGACAGTTACCGCGACAGTCCCGCAGAATTGATTTTCGATGAATTCGAACAATTGGTCTATGGCGATGCCCCTCTTGGACGCGACATTTTGGGAAATCCCGAACGCTTGCGCACTTACACGCAAGCCGACGCTTTGCGCTTCACGCAACAGCACTACGTGCCGCAAAATGCCGTGTTTTATGTTTCTGGTCAAGTGGAATTGCGCACCATCATTCGCCATTTAGAGAAGTGGCACGGCTGTAAACTCGTTGGGGATATTCAGGAAGGAAATACGCCAGAGACCGATGATGAGGAGGAACTCGCTCAACCGCAAAATACTCAACCGCACATCGTTCCCGCGGCTCCGAGTCTTCGTCGTGTGGAGCGCGGCACGCACCAAGCGCACGTCATAATGGGAGGCATCACCTTTGGTGCTAGCGACCCGCGCCGTGCTGCCCTCGCATTGCTCAACAACATCTTGGGAGGTCCTGCCATGAATTCGCGGCTCAATATGGCAGTTCGTGAGAAATGCGGACTCGTTTATAGCATCGATGCCTATCTCAATACCTATCCCGACACAGGATTTTGGAACCTCTATTTTGGTTGCGACCTCGAAGACATCGATCGTTGCTGTAAACTTGTGGAGCGAGAATTGGCAAAACTGTCGCAGCAACCCCTGACGACTCGTCAACTTCGTGTTGCGCAAGAGCAATTTTGCGGACAAATCGGCATATCCACAGAAAATGCAGAAAGTGCAGCGTTGGCGATGGCAAAACAATTTGCCCATGGTGGCACTCATCGCAATATCTCGCGTCTCTACGACCGCATTCGAGCCGTAACTGCCGAACAAATTCAACAATTAGCTGCCGACATTTATCGTCCCGACGCGCGCTACACGTTGATTTATCAATAGTTTATAATGCCAAGAGGGAGATTCAGGGCAAACTACTGCGTTATTTTGAAACTCAGTTTTACTCACGTCCTTCCCGTTTCCACTTGATGCCTTGCCTTTATCCCTTCGTGACACCCCCAATGGAGATGCTGCAAAACTCATTTTTGCAACACCTCCATTTTTTTTTCGACGTGTTGTTTCTTCAAAAACGACGTGTTGTTTCTTCAAAAACGACGTGTTGTTTCTTCGAAAACGACGTGTTGTTTCTTCGAAAACGACGTGTTGTTTCTTCAAAAATGACGTGTTGTTTTTTCGAAAACGACAGGTCGTTTTCTATGGATGTTTGGGAGTGGAAAAACAACATAGAAGAAAGAGAAAACGAATACCGAGAATTTTATTTGTGAAAATACCTATAATCACCCTTCCTCGCGCGCACGCGTACGCGCACATCACAGGAGTTTTTATCTTTTTGCTGTCACAAGTGTCACAGTATTCTTAACAACTCGCTATTATTCAGTTTGTTATGATTGTTTTTAGATGTATTTTAATAATTAGGCAACTCAATCACCGAAAAATCATCGAAAAACCACCGAGATGTATTTCTAAAACACTATTTTTCTCATCTGATTTTCACCCAAGTGTGACACTTGTGACAGCAAAAAAACAACATCGCTGTTGGAAGGCGCGTGCGTACGCGTACACTCACGCGTATGCGCTATGTGCGCGCGAGGCTTGTCTGTTTTTTATCTGTGCGGTTGCGGGTGTGTTATCTGTTGTGGCATCTGCGCTGTTGCGAGTAGGGTAGTGCAGGGCTAGTATATGCTATGCAGGCGAGCGCAACACGTGCGGAGTGTACTGCACAAAAATACAATAACACCCAGGGAATGCAATATGGAAGTGTCAAAAATCACGGTGTTTGAAATTGAATTGTCACTTTTCTGCGATTTTTTCCCTCTTTGGAGCAATATCGATCCATATACTTATAGGGGCGCATCACCACAGTGCAATTTTGTTCCACCAATTCAACCTCTGGGTTGCACTTGATGCTTGACTCTATAGATTAACAATTGACACAGACAGAAACTAATTTGGGGTTCCTTTCAAAATGAGTTTACAAAAGAATATTGTAATTTTGCACTTGCTGATTTACTCTACGATGATAAGGTGTTGTTTGGAGTTGATACTTGTCTGCTTAGAATTGTAGAAAATTGGTTTGGTTAATATATAACAGTAATGATAAGGATTAGAATTAGAAGAGTAGTCAGCCTTTTAATGCTCTTGATGGCTATGAATGCTGGTGCTCAGATTTTAGGTGTGCAAAAGTCTCAAGATCTTGCAGCTGTTGTGCACAAACAACTTAATTTGGAGAATTGCGGAGATAGGCAAGAGGGGCTATCACTCAACGACTCGATTGATAAGAATAAAGGTGTTGAGGCACAGTCGCAATGCTCCGTTCCTAGACAAAAATTGAAGCGCAATAGCATTGGTTTGAAATTTATGGGGCTTAGCTTTCATCCGCTTAGTGGAAAACCCAATGCAGAGTTGATGCCTAATCGTTTAGATAAACAGGCTTATTTTGTTTTGGACTTAGGGGCTCTCCTTTCGTATGAATACTTTATAGTGCCTGATGTGCTTTCTGCTAAGTTTATACAGGGGTTATATGCAGATTGTGCTGCCCAGTTGGCTGGTGTGACGAGTATTGGTTTGCGTGCCCGTATTTTCCAAATTGGTCGGCATAGCCTCTTAGGGGGAATTGGTCCAACGTGGATTTATCGACATAATTGGTATCATATCCCTAACTATGTAGATACGAAATACTACAAAGGAACCCCGACAGATAAATGGCAGTACAAGTTTTTATGGTATGGAGGAGAATTAGAGTACAAGTTTGCGATTAGTTCGAAACTGGATTTTGCTACGATTTTTGTGCCAGGATATCCTGACCTTATGGCATTTGCAGTTGGAGTCAATTATAAGTTGTAAACTTCTGCTGTGAGGGTAAGAAGTACATACTTTTCCCAATATAACCCCAATCGGGCATTAGACCGTTCGTTTTACGCGTAGGGCAAATCAATGATGGCAAAAAGCGAGCCTAGTCGAGAGTTGTTCGGCTAGGCTCGCTTGGGAGAATGTGGATGAAAGACATCATCCTAAAGAGTTTCGTAAAGAGAGGTCAAAGTACTGGATTATCGCTTCTTGGCGTTGGCCAGTTTGATGGAATTTTTTACCCGATAGCGTGGAGTGGCTTTCTTGGCCATCAACTGTTGAGGTTGTTTGGCGGCAGAGTTCTTAGCCATTTCCTTGCGTCTGTCGGCGCGTTCTTGCCATTGCGTCATGGTGTAGTAGCGTCCCGTGGTGGGATCGAGCAATTGCAATTCGGGTAGGATGGGGGAAGTTTTCTCCTTGTTGGCTGGAGCGGTGGCTTTCACCACGGGAGTAACTTCAACTGATGCCACTCCTGCTTGCACCATATCGATTTGTTTGGCGGCAGCTTTGGAGAGGTCGATGATTGTGTTGCGACGATAGGGTCCACGGTCAGTGACTTTCACTACAACAACTTTGCCGTTTTTGGGGTTGCGCACATGGAGGAGCGTCCCGAAGGGCAGTGTGCGGTGAGCACAAGTGAGGGAGTCTTTGTTGTAGGCCGAACCGTCGGCAGTTCGACGACCGTGCCATCGGTCGCCATAGTAGGTGGCGTTTCCCACTTTGGTGTGCTTCTCGTCGGTTTGTTTAGTGGCGAATGCACTGCTTGCTAAGGTTAGCGAAGCCAAGAGGGCTACGGCAAATGATTTAATATGCATTGTTTGTGATTTGCGACAAGGCACATCCTTCGACTTTGCGGAACAAAGTGGAAACAATGCGGTCACTCAAATGGGAATTTGAGGAGCTGGAGCTTCCGTGGCAGGGGGAACGGCTCCAAGGAACACTAAAAACGGGAGAAAAGGGGCAAATGGTGAGTCTTGAATCTGAAACGATGATTGACAATATATTGCTTCGTCTTCATTTTCAGCCATTTGCTTTTCTGTCCTGTCTTAGCCTTCCCAAGAGAAAGTACAAAATGATCGTTTTGTGACCTTCTCTAGCTCGGCCTTGCCATATTAACAGCACAAAGGTACAAAATAAGGTCGCCTTTCCCATAGTTTTTTGAGAAAAGCGACCTTGCAAATGTTAAAACAGCCGTTTTTGCTATCTTGTATATTGCAAAATAGAGGGTAATAACCCCTTCTTCGGTGGAAAACTAGTGTCAGAGGAGAGCACAGTTCTGAGGTTTTTGCGCAAATTTCTCTTAGTGAATTGCTCCTTGTCGAAGGAAATTAGCGTTTTACCAGAATGTCCAGGGCAGAAGAGTGGGCTATGAACTCGGGTGCGAAGGTGCATTGCACGGTTGAGATGCCGCCACTAAATTCTCCAGAGCGGATGACTACCATCTCGTCATCGAAACGGTATTCCCCTTTGGGGAGATGCTCGAAGAAGTATTCGTTTTCAGTGTCGCGTACCATGCGATAAGCCTGCAAGTCGTTCATCCACGTCATTCCAGAAAATGGATGTTTCGACTCGAAGGCGGCAGGACGCGCGGATTTCAAACAAACGTGGTCGAAGTCGCGATCAGCTTTGAGCGTGTAGACCCAGCGCACGTGGTCTCCCACTTTGAGTTCTTGGGTTGTTTGGTTGTTTTTGACAGAAAGTGTCTTCCACTTGCCATCGTGCAGCATTTGCAGGCTGCGCTCTATTTGGAAACCACTGCCTTGTGCTGTGATTTCTTCGGGAGTGGCGGTGTAGGTGGCAGAAACTGCGCCCCAAGTAAGGCCGCGTAGCGAGGTGTCGAGTGAAGACAACAGGGAGTAAGCGGCGTCTGTGGTGGCACGCGAATTGTTCCACACCTGCGTGTGTTTCGATTGCTGGAGCCACAGTTGCATTTCCTCCGTGATTTGTTGACGTCCAAGGGGCAAACGCTGACAGGCGGCCTCAGATGCCTTGGCTAAAGCCTCGAGTGTCATCACTTGTGTGGGAATGCGATAGGACGCATATCCACTGAGTGCACGTTGAGTGTCGAAATAGCGTCCCATTTCGGGAGAAACAACGGTGTGTTCGATGAGACTTTGCAGAGCGATTTGTGCGAGTTCGTCGTATTTGGTGGATGCGAAGACTTGTGATTGCACGGCTTTGCCATACATCGAATAGGGATGCTTGTCGTCCTTACCCATCGCATCGAGCCAATAGCGCAATGTTGAGGTTTCTTTGCGCTGAAGCAATTGACAGAGATAGAGATAGTTGCATTCGGTTTCGCCAACGTATGGTTTCCATTCCTTCTTCTTATTTTCCATCATTTGCTCCTTCATCTTCTCGTCAAGAAATTGCAATGCTGGTTCGAGCAACTCGCGGTTGAAATCTTTTTGCTGATGTAGCACTTCGGTTCGCGCCAAAAGAATGGCTATCTGCGAGGTGATGTAGGGCGAAGCCTCCATACCGGAAAACCAACTCCAACCACCCTCAGCGGTTTGTTTTGCTTTTAGACGGTCGAAGGCAGACTGTTGGTAGGCTTGTATCTCACTGTCGGAGAGGGAAAGCAAGGGGCGCAACGCAGGGGTCATAGCGCACTGAATGGCATAGAGGTTGACGGCTTGATCATAGGAAGAACCCTTGACGACTTGCATCCATTGTGGTACTAGTTCGGCAACTTCTTGGTAGGAATTTCTTTCCGTTAGCACTTCAATTTTGGCCTCTTTGTGCTTGCTTATCCGTTCTTGCAAATCAGCTTTAGCCTTCTCGACGATAGCGTTCTTGTCTTCTTGGCTGCGCACTACGAAGGGTTGTGCCACAGTCAGAGAGATGTTGCGAGGGAGGATGGGAATCTCGTGCTCTTCACCATCGGAAAACGCGGGTGATTTTGCCACTGCGCGCACCAAAATTGGAGCACAGGCTTCGGGAACTTCCCATTCCCACACCTGATTGAGGGATTTCCCGGCTTCTAAATCAAAAGAACGAGTGAAACTTTTGAGCACTTTGTGAGACGCTGCATCGAGGATTTCCAAGAGCAGTTTTCCCTTGAGCAATTGCTCACTCCTATTATAGAGGGAAACAGGCCATTGCATTTTGTCTCCCTCGCGAAGGAAACGCGGAGTTGCCACTTGCGTGTTGAGTAGTTTGCGCGCCACCACCTTGTCGGTCAGTGTTCCAGAATTGAGCGTGCGGTCGAAAGCAAAGGCATTAAACGTCCATTCGGTCAAACTTTCAGGAAGCACAAAACGAAGGGTTGCTCTACCGTCTGCATTGGTGCGCAGTGTAGGATTGAAGTAAGCTGTTTCTGCGAAATTTTTGCGAACAGAGTTGGCAGCATCAGAACTGTCTCCATTCTCTCCACCTTTAGCTGTCCTATTTGCCTTTAGTGGCATAGCTCGCACTTCTTCTTCCATAGAGGTCTCTTCAACGGTCATTGCATCGTCAGCCGCCGCGACTGAGATACCATTATAATATATAGGAGCGTTTGAAAAGGATTTCAACAAACCATCGCGCCAACTTACGCTTGGGTGATCTTCATCGTAGGATGAATTGTAAGAAAAGAGCGGAAAAAAGGTAGGCATCAACAGACTGGGGTCATACCAATCTCCAGAAGGCTTTTCGCGCGGAAAAAGATAGGAGAATTTCCACGGGTCTTTCTCCGTGGTCTTCCCTTTGTTGAGAAAAGCATCGAGCGAAGCGTCATACAATCGTGCGATGACATTGGCATCAGCCGGTGTGCTGTCGGGATTTGTGACGCGAAGTTGCCACTCTTCATATTGTCCAGGAGTGAGTTGAGAACGAAAAGTGCTCCACGAAAGTTGCAAACGCTTGTCGGGATGTGGACGAGTCACGGTGATGGTTTTCGTGTGAAACTCTCCATCTTTCAACAGATAGAGATAAGCCGTCAGCGCATCGCCGAGATTGTCTTCTTCTCTCCATTGGAAAGTGTGGGTGTATCCGTCTTTTACGTCTATCGTTTTGCGCTCAATCACACCGCGATTAGTACTCACCAAGCGGAGGAAAAGGCGTCCACTGCCGTTGATGGTGAGTTTGGCTTCGTTTTTAGCATCATTATGTGTCACCTCAAAGAGTGGTTTTTGGGGTTGTTCCTCTTCTTCTTCAGTTCGGGGAGAAATCCACTGGCTGAACCCAGTGCTCTGCACTTCGCCATCGGGAGCTACAACCTCCACAGAAAAGTTCAGACTGAGGGATGCTTCATCTTTAAATGTCCAATCTACGGGGATAGAGAAACGCCCATTTTCGTCCGTCTTTGCCTTACCACTGAGATTTTTCAACGAACGATCCACCCCTCCTTTGTTTCTTCTGTGGTAGAAATACCAGCTGTCGAAATTTAATTTCCACTTAAGCACTGCATTCGCAACAGGAATTCCTGCGAAAGTCTCTGCCACTCCTTCAAAGTTTACGCTGTCTGTTGGCGCAAGTTTGCGAGTGAGATCGTCGAGTTTCACAGAGAAATTCGGACGCTTATATTCTTCTACTCGGAAATTCTTGGTTTCCTTTATCGAATATGGGTTGTTATTGTCATCCACCATAGCAAATTCCACAGAGAAATTCCCTGGTTTGCAGTATTTGGGGAGAGTAAATTGCGTCTGTACGACTCCCATATTGTCAGAAGTCAGCATTTGTGTCTTCACCTCTTTGCCATCAGTGTCGTAAAGTCGCGCTCTCACTCGTGCATTGGGGAGCACCTTATAGATATCTCCTTCTTGCGTATAGAGCAGAGCTGAGGCTTCCATCTTTTGGCTAGGACGATAGACTTCACGATCGGTGTAGACTTCGAAATTGTGCTTCACACTCAAATCCAAACGAGTGTGCGAGAGCTTCAGCCAGTTGGGGATTTTTGTAAAAATGGGCAGAGCGTCCAAGTCGGCTTTGTTGGTGATTTCTTCGCCAGAACGCTGATCTACTACGAGATATTCCGGAGCATCTTGGTGTCGACTAGCACTATGGAAAACTAGACGTTGACCGCGCGACACGAAACAAGGAACTAGGTGGTCATACCATCCATCTATGGAGAGACGCATCAGATAAAGACCTGATTGTGGAGTTTGAAATGAAATCGTGTCTTTGCGTTCTTCGTAGGCAGGAGCAACCGCGGGAGAGAACAATTTTATAAAAACAGGCTTTTTCTCTCCGTGCTTTTTCAGTATTTTCTGAAGATTCTCTTGTGCTTTGTCCTCTTTACGCACTTTTTCTAACTCCGTAGCAGAAATGTTATTGAGACGATAGAGTCGCAGACTTGCATTCTGCACGTTGCGGAACTTAACAGAGAGCACCATCTCTGTTTCTGGGTATAGCGCGTGATCCACTTTCTCTAATTTGTGGTCAGTCCAATGCACTTCAAAGGTGGGATAAGTATGTTCTTTGATGAAATTCTTGAACTCGTGGGTGTAGTCCGCATACTTCTTCGCGTATTCTTGCGCCAATGCTATCGCTTTAGGTAACTGCATCTCGTGATTCTCCTCATCACTCACCAAGAGATGACATTGCAGTGCTGCCACCTCGCCAGCTTCTGGGAGGTGTCCATAGCGTGTCAGCACTTTCTCCATCGCTTCCAAAGTCACTTGTGCTGATGGGAAGGCAAATTGCAATTCTTCGCTCGCATTTTCGTCATTCTCCAAGGAGAGTGTTTCTGTTAAACTCTCCAGATAAGAGCCTCCTTTCGCTTGAAGGAGCAAAATCTCAACCTGCAACGCAGCGCGCTCTTGGTGATTTTGGAGAAATAGATCGCGCGACTTTTCGAGTAGTGCGATAAATTCTGCAACGCTGAATGGACGTTTGGAATAAGCATCTTCGATTGTAAATAGATGTTGGAGTAGTACCACCAGAAGGTTGTGGTCTATGCTTGCCGCAGCTTTGGGAGAAGCATCGAAGAGCGCGTCATAATCCTCTACTTTAGCCGTTGCCAACTCTGGAAGGTGCTCAAAGGCAGCTCGAAAATATTTGAGCGAACGCGCGAGCTGCCTTTGAGTCTTCTCACTTTCTTCTCCAGTATTTTCGGCAGATTCATCCTGTATTTCGTCTTCTATATCTATTGATTCGTCATCAAAGATATTGTCCGAAGAATATTCCTGATACAGTACTTGAGCCAGCACGAAATTCCACAAGGCACGAGACACTGTGTGGGTGTCAGCAGCGCAAAATTGCTCCATTTCTTCAATCACCCTTTGAGTGCTATCGGAAGAAATCTCTTTTTCCAGCTGATAAGTGGAGAGCATTGCTGCAATCAGATGCGAAGCATTGTTGGTTTTCTGTGCCTTTTGACGAATCACATTGACTACTTTTAGCGCACTTTGGGGTAAATCCTGCTTGCGGTGTTGTTCCACATTTTTCCATAAGTCCTTGAAAGTTTGCGTAGTTGCGTCCTTCTGTGGAGGTGTATTTGTAGTGCGCTCAGCTTGCATTTGAGAAGCCCCCAATAATGAGGGAAGTACAAGAGCGATAAGAGTCTTTTTGTCCATAATCAGTGAGTTTTTCTCGAAGAGAATCCGAAATAGGTGAGGTAACAAATAAGGTCTTAGATTCCAGAGGTTCATCTCCTTAAAAATACAGACCATAAAGGTCGGAAAAACAATCCGTTTCTGAATGACAAAATTAGTAGAATTCCATAGATATACCAAAGCGTTACGTCAGAAAATGTGTAGTTTAATGGTAAATTTATATTTTATGCAGACGCTACTTTGTGGAGTGTTGAGAAATTTGTACATTTGCTCCACACAACAAACAATACAACAACAAACAACACGCATACTTAACTATGAATCATAAAATGCAAGCGCATCTGCCCCAAATCGATTTGGACAAGATGCAAGCTGTTTTAGATATTGAGACACGCTATGTCACAGGAAAAATTACTCTCGAAGAAGGACGTAAAGAAGTGGCAGAGCGTGTGGGGAAAATCCGTCCTTTCCACCTCGCTTTCATCGAACAAACACTCATCGAACACACCGACGAAGAGTGCATCCGCGAAAACATGGCGCAAAAAATTCAACTCTTTGAAGGATACATGGACTATTCTCGTCCCAATGTCCCCGAAGATCATCCTCTCTCTCGCTATTATCAAGAGAACGAGGAGATGAAGCGCCTCCTCCTTGCCGTGGAAGACTTGGTGCAATATCCCGTCATCAAGAATCAGTGGTTGGAGCTTTTTGACCAAATTCGCAAATACCCCATCCACTATTCGCGCAAGCAAAACCAGCTCTATCCCCTTTTGGAACAAAAAGGCTTCGACCGTCCCACCACTACGATGTGGACTTTTGACGACATGGTGCGCGACAACATCCGCGATGCCTATAATCTCCTCGAAGCAGGCAACGAAGAAGAGTTCATCAAGTCGTGCAAAAAACTCATTTTCTACGGTCGCGATTTGATGGAGAAGGAAGAAACCATCCTCTATCCCACTTCTTATGCCATGATCACGGCCGAGGAATTTGAAGATATGAAAGAGGGTGATTTGGAAATTGGATACGCCTTCTTCACCCCTGCGGAGAAGCGTGTCAAAGGCACAACCGTTGCTGGAAAATCCACCGACACTTCTGCATCTTCCGCTCCCGAAGCAGCAGGCTTTGCCGCCGATCTGCAACAACTTCTCTCCAAATACGGCTACTCTGCAGGAGGAAGTGATAAACTCGATGTCACCACCGGTAAACTCACCTTGGAGCAAATCAATCTCATCTATCAACACCTGCCTTTCGACATCAGTTTTGTAGACGAAAACGAACTCGTTTGCTTCTACTCCGACACCGACCACCGCATTTTCCCACGCAGCAAAAACGTTATTGGTCGTCAAGTGATGAATTGCCATCCTCGCAAGAGTGCTCACGTGGTGCGCGAAGTCATCGACAAACTCCGCAGTGGAGAACAAGACAAAGCTGAGTTCTGGATCAACAAGCCCGGCTTCTTCATCTACATCATTTATGTAGCAGTGCGCGATGCTGAAGGTAACTTCCGCGGAGTCATCGAAGTGATGCAAGACTGCACCCACATCCGCGCCCTCGAAGGTTCACAAACTCTCCTCAAATGGGCGACCGATGAAGGCATTCCCACAGAAGCTCCGACGGAAACTCCGGCAGAAACTCCCTCGAACGCTTCACCCCATCAGCCTACCTCTGACGCAGAAGATGCAGCCGACAGTGCTTCCAACAACGAAGGACTGCAATACGACAGCGAAGGACAAGTAGTCATCACCCCCACCACTCACTTGATGGACTTATTGACTCGATTCCCCGACTTGCGCAATCGTTTGACAGAAATCTCCTCATTGTTCGCAATGCTCCGCACACCTTTCGGCAAAATAATGGCAAAAAAAGCCGATGTGCAGAAAATGAGTGACCGTTCTGGGGTGCCGCTCGACAAACTCATTGCAGGTTTGCAACGCATCACTCGCGAACTTCTTGCGCAAGGCAAGTAAACGAAATCTCAAAACTTGAAACTTAGCGCGCATTTCCTAGAAAACGAGGGGAATGCGCGCTTTTTTTGCTGGAAACATTGTGAGAGTCAGCCCTAAAAGCTCTCTGCAAATGTTAAAACAAAGGGAGAAGAACTGCATTTTTCTTCGAATAATATGCTCTATTTCAAGGTTTATTGTAACTTTGCGGTATGGAATTTATCATAGAAACCATCGATAGCATCAACACCACAGCACAAGAATTTGTGGCTGCGGTCGATCTCCGCAATAAAAGCCGCAACGTCTTCGCCTTCTACGGCAAGATGGGAGCCGGCAAAACCACCTTTGTCAAAGCACTCTGCGATGTTTTGGGAGTAGACGATGTGGTCAATTCACCCACATTCGCCATTGTCAACGAATACCACAGCGCAGTGCTGGAAGGACCAGTGTTCCACTTCGACTTCTATCGCATCAAACACGTAGAAGAAGCCTTCGACATTGGCACTGACGACTACTTCTATTCTGGAGCACCTTGTTTCATTGAGTGGCCCGAACTCATCGAGCCCCTCTTGCCCGACAATGCCGTGCGCGTCGAAATCGAAGAATTACCCGATGGTCGCCGAAAAGTGACCATCGACGTCTAGATTGCTTGCTCAGCAACGCGCTCTTCATTTTGTTTTCTCGCATTTTTAGCCTAATCTATGCACCTATTTTCTCGTTGCACCGCGGCGTTTCTATGCTGCCTTTCTGCCTTTTCAGCTCCGGCTCAAAGCACAGCAACTTCTGCTGTTTCTTCCTCCGTTTCGGTTGAAAAGATCTCAAACGCAGGAACAGTCGCCAACGTGCATATGCTCCCTGCTCAGCAGAAACCCTTGCTTCGCACCCTTGTGCTTACTGGCACATTGAGCAGCGACCGTAATGGAGACTTTCGTCAAATCCGTGATCTCTGCCCCAATGTTGAGGTGCTCGACCTCAGTGCAGCCACTTGCACCGAAATTCCCGACAACGCATTCCTTGGACATCGCGGACTGCGCAAAGTAGTGTTGCCCAATGGGGTGAAACGCATCGGTCGTCAAGCCTTTTTCAATTGCAAAAACCTCGAAGAAATCACCTTACCTTCTTCTGTGGAAAGCATTGAAGATGGCGCATTCAATGGTTGCTCCGCGCTTCGCAAACTCGACCTTTCGCGTGCCACATTGCGCAACGTAGGATTTGCCGCGTTTGAAGGAGTGCCCACGGCTAATTTGCCACAAGCGACTTTCGACCTTTGGACAAAGGCTGCAACAGAGAAATACTCCCTCATCCCTTACCCCACGCAATTGGAAGTGCAGCAAGGCAAAGCCCTTGACGTGAGTCGCATCGGCAAAATCGAAGCTGCACCGGCGCTAGCCAATGAAGCCGGTTATGCGCGTCGCATCCTTCGCGAACGCGCCGGATTGAACGTGTTGAGAGGAGGCGCAAAAGTGCAGCTCCTCCTTGATGCCACGGTGCAAAACGCAGAAGGCTACGAATTAGTGGTCAACAAAAAAGGCATCGTCATCAAAGGCAGCACCCCTGCTGGTGTCTTCTATGGACTCACCACGCTCGAACAACTCCTCACCGCGCAGCCCAATACGCTGGAAGCGGTGAAAATTGTGGATGCTCCTCGCACTCGTGTGCGCGAATTGATGGTCGATCCCGTGCGCACCTTCATTCCCTTTGCAGAACTCAAACGAATGGTTGTTGAAATGGCGCGCTACAAATACAATGCCATCCATCTTCACCTCGTTGATGACCAAGCATGGCGCATTGAAATCAAGAAATATCCACGCCTTGTAGCCGAAAGTAGCCAACGCCCAGCGATGGACGATATGCAATACACCAGTCCTGGTTTTTACACCCAAAACGAGATGCGCGAACTTGTGGATTTCGCAGCGAAACACCACATCATGGTGATTCCCGAAATTGAAATGCCAGGTCACGAAGTGGCTGCCATCCACGCCTATCCGCAACTCACCGTAGGCAACAAGAAAGTAGATGTACGCACCACCAGCGGTGTGTCCAACAACCTCCTCAATCCAGCTTCTGAGTTCACCTATCAGTTCCTCTTCGATGTTTTCGATGAACTCGCCACTGTTTTCCCTGCACCTTATGTGCATCTCGGAGGAGATGAGGCCGGAAATCCGCCACTCGATGATTGGACCACTGATTCTGCTTGCATCGCCCTCAAAGAAAAACTCGGCATCGCCACGCGCGACCGCTCCGAAAACTGGAAGTTGCAGAAATATCTCTTCGACCGAGTGATTGCGCATCTGCGCGACAAGCTCGGCAAGACGCCCATGTTCTGGTATGAAACGGACTTCAAGGAAATTCAACCCGGATGTGTGACTTTTGCTTGGCGTCACGGACTCACCAAAACCGCCATTGACGCAGCGCGTGCCAACAAGGCTAAAATTATGCTCTGCCCAGGTGAGCACTGCTATTTGGATTATCCCATGGACAAAGGCGACTTGCCCGAAGTGAACTGGGGAATGCCCGTGACGAGTCTCAAACGTGTCTACGAACTTGACCCACGTTGGGGACAAGATGAGGCTTTCGAACGCGATTTCCTCTTTGGTGTCACTGGTACGCTTTGGAGTGAATGTATGCCCCAGCCCGAACGCGTGTACTATCAAGCTTTCCCTCGTGCAATGGCACTAGCAGAAGTGGCTTGGACTCCACAATCGCGCCGCAACTACGACCAATTTTTGCGTCGTTTGCAGTTGGTGCAAGCCGACCAACTCCGTCGTGGTTATCCCTCTTCAAGTCGCTTTGCAGGTTATGACCAACTCCGCACTGATGGCTCGGCTACTACGAATGGCAAATAAGGAGAGTGTTGTCTGCAAATGACTCTCCGTCACCACCTTTGTGACAATCCTTTCTACGACTACTCACTTTTTTCATTGCGAGGAGATGTTGACAAATTTGTTTTGCGGCATCTCCTCTCGGTTTTACTGTGGGTTGAAGATGAAAGGATTATCCCAGATCGGTCATTAGACCGTTATAGTGACTGATTAGGGATTATGCGAAGATATATTGTGTTGGCATTACGCCGTGAAAGTAGAAATGAAATGTGGGAACTCACTTGGAATATGCGCCCCTATTAGTATATGGGTCGATATTGCCCCAAAGAGGGAAAATATCGCAGAAAAGTGACATTTTAATTTTGAATCACTCTAAATCTGCTATGTCTGTATTTCAAAATCTCGGCATGTTGCGTTTTTAGTTCACGGCTTGCCCGTAGCGCACAGACATTCGTCTACCCCCTTGTGCACGCACACACGAATTTCGTATGTGCGTACGCGTGTACACGCGTACGCGCACACATTCCAACAGCAATTTTGTTTTTTTGCTGTCACAAGTGTCACACCAAAGGAAAGAATCGTACTAAACACAACGGACATTTTTGGAAAATGACCCAACAATAACTCACTTTTTCCAAGTTCTTTCCCGTGAATTTCGGGAGTTGGAATGATTGATTTGTTAAAATACTTCCAGAATTAGCTTTATTGGATTGAAGCATAATGAATTACAAAGAAGTGTGTGACACTTGTGACAGCAAAAATGCGAAAACTCCTGTAATGTGTGCGTATGCGTGCGCGCGAGAGGGTAGAGTGTTTAGGCATTTAACAATAAATATCTATCTTGCACCCAGTGCTCGCAATTAACGGCTTGTTTTCGAAAAAACGACGTGTTGTTTTGTTGTAAACGACGGCTTGTTTTATAGAAAACGACGTGTCGTTTTGTAGTAAATGACGTGTTGTTTTACTTCAACCGAGCGCATCTTTCTCCCCATAAATTGTATAGGCAAAAGAAATTGTTGGGTTGAAGAGAATTCTTTTCGCCTATGTAATGCGGTGTTTTCAATAACATTTCCTACCTTTGCAGTCATCACACACGGAGGGGAAACCTCCACAAAAAAATACAGTACAATGAAGACTCCTATTCAAACAAATCAAGCTCCTGCGGCCATTGGTCCTTACTCACAAGCCATTGAAGCCGGTGGCATGGTGTTCGTGAGCGGACAATTGCCCATCGACCCCAAAACAGGTGAATTTGCCGAAGGCGACATCCAGGCTTTGACCCACCAGTCGCTCACCAACATGAAGCATGTGCTCGAAGAAGCAGGTCTAACGATGGCTAATGTGGTGAAAACAACCGTTTTCCTCGCAGACCTTTCTGACTTTGCGGCTATGAACGAAGTGTATGCCACTTATTTCTCAGCACCCTTCCCAGCACGCTCCGCAGTGGCAGTGAAAACTTTGCCCAAAAACGCGCGTGTGGAGATAGAATGTATCGCGGTGCGCTAATTTCCACCTCAAAACGGCAGTCGTTGTCACGCTGCAAAGGAGGAAAAATAGCACAAAAACCAGCCCGAAAATGCACAAAACAAAGATTTTTGCGCAAAAAACATGCATTTTCCTGGTCATTTATTTGTGAGTATTGAAAATAACGCTTACCTTTGCAGCCGTAAAATAGCAAAACCGACAATTAATTCATCACAAAATAACAATAATCATGTCTGAAATTGCAGAAAAAGTAAAGGCTATCATCGTTGAGAAGCTCAGCGTTGACGCAGCTGAAGTTAAGGAAGAAGCAAGCTTCACTAACGACCTCGGTGCTGACTCTCTCGAAACAGTAGAACTTATGATGGATCTCGAAAAGGAATTCGGTATCACCATTCCTGAAGAAGAATCAGAAAAGATCGCTACTGTAGGTCAAGCTATCGAATACATCGAAGCTAACGCCAAGTAATCTTAGCCTGCGCCAAAAAGGTACGGTCGCCACGCACGACCGCCTTGCAGATTGAATGTGCTAATGTGTACAGGCTACCTTGTGTGGCCAACATATTAGCACATTTAAGATTAAAACAGTTAGTGCTGACTGTCGCTTTCGTGTCAAAGAGGGCAGGAAAGCATATTCTCCACTACTTCAACTCACTCTCACAATGGAACTAAAACGAGTAGTAGTCACCGGCCTTGGTGCAATTACCCCCGTTGGTAACAATATTCAATCTACTTGGGAGAACCTTCTCAAGGGTGTTAGCGGTGCCGCTCCAATCAAAGGATTTGACGCCTCTCAATTCAAAACGCAATTTGCCTGCGAAATCAAAGATTTTGTGGCAGCAGATTTCATTGACCGCAAAGAGATTCGCAAAATGGACCTCTATGAGCAATATGCACTCGTGGCAGCAATGGAAGCTGTGAAAGACAGCGGTATGGATCTTGAGACTGTCGATAAAGACAATATCGGCGTGGTGCTCGGCGTGGGCATCGGTGGTATCCACACCTTTGAAGAACAAATCAGCGAATACGCATGCACCCACGAAGAAAAGGGACCTCGTTTCAGCCCCTTCTTCATCCCCAAGATGATTGCGGATATTGCTTCAGGTCGTATCTCCATCCAATATGGTTTCCACGGTCCTAACTATACCACAACTTCTGCTTGTGCTTCATCAACTAACGCTATTGCTGATGCCTTCAACCTCATCCGTTTGGGCAAGGCTAATGTGATGGTGACTGGTGGTGCTGAAGCGGCTATCACTCCTGGTGGACTTGGTGGCTTCAACGCTATGCACGCTCTCTCCACTCGCAACGATGATCCCACTCGCGCAAGCCGTCCATTCAGCGCAAGCCGCGATGGTTTTGTCATGGGTGAAGGTGCGGGTATCTTGATTCTCGAAGAACTTGAACACGCTAAGGCTCGCGGTGCAAAGATTTACTGCGAATTGGCTGGTGCTGGTATGAGTGCAGACGCTCACCACCTCACAGCTTCGCACCCCGAAGGTCTTGGAGCTAGCTTGGTGATGCAACGCGCACTCAAGGATGCAGAACTCCAACCCGAAGACATCGACTACATCAACGTGCATGGCACTTCAACCCCTGTGGGCGATCCCTCAGAGGTGAAAGCTATCAGCAAGGTGTTCGGTGAACAAGCTTATAAACTCAATATCTCATCTACGAAGTCTATGACTGGTCACTTGCTCGGCGCGGCAGGTGCAGTGGAAGCTATCGTTTGCTGCCTCTCTGTGCAAAACGATATCATTCCTCCCACCATCAACCACGACGAAGATGACTGCGATGAGAACATCGACTACAAGATGAACTTCACCTTCAACAAGGCACAACAACGTACTGTACGCGCTGCTCTCTCCAACACCTTTGGATTTGGCGGACACAACGCTTGCTGCATCGTGAAGAAGTATCAAGACTAACACAGTCTGGTCGAAAAAACGCCCACACATTTATAAGATTATTTGTACGCTTGGCAGATACCTTGTATCGGCTAAGCGTACAAAAGTATTTTTGTGTCGGACAACTTCAATTACGTATGAAAAATATATTCGACAGAGCTAGACTCTTTTTCTGCAAAGACAAGGAGTTTCGCTCCGCTCTCTACCAAATCATGGGCTTCTGTCCGCACAACATTGACTTGTATCGCACAGCTTTCGCCCATAAATCGCACGAATATCGCTCTAAAAAGACAGGCAACAAGCCTCTCAACAACGAACGTTTGGAATTCCTTGGCGATGCCGTGCTGGAAACTGTGGTGAGTCACATTGTTTATCGTCAATATCCCAACAAACGCGAAGGCTTTCTCACCAACACACGTTCTAAAATCGTGTCACGTGAGTCGCTCGGCAAATTGGCGAAAGAACTTGGCATAGACCGCTTGATACAAAGTCAAACACACGGACGCACGCACAACTCATACCTCGAAGGAAATAGTTTTGAGGCGCTGATGGGTGCCATCTATCTTGACCGTGGTTTCCGATATGCTTTCCAATTCATAGAAAAACGCATCATCGGTGCTGTGCTTGACCTCGACACCGTGGCTAATAAGGAGGTGAATTTCAAAAGTAAATTGCTGGAATGGAAACAGAAGAACCGCATTCACCTCGATTTCGTAGATAGTAGCGGAAACAATTCAAACAACACGAGTCCTTCGTTCCACACAACGGTGGTTATTGAAGGTATTCCTGCTGGTGAAGGTAAGGGATTTTCCAAAAAGGAAAGTCATCAGGCGGCTGCCAAAGATGCGCTCACCCAGATGCGTCGCGATGCAGATTTTCTCGATGCAATGTTTCGCGCAAAAGAAAAGCGCACTGCCATGGGAGCAGAGGAATTTTTCGCGCTTCCTCGCATCTCTGAAATTGACGAGGAGATAGCCAAAGAACGCAGCACTTCGAAATCGGAACGCAACAACAATCGTGCTGAGCGCAAGAATGAGCGCAAGAACGAGAAGAATATGCGCGACGATAAACGCAACGAGCATAAGTCTGAAAAGGAAGAGCGTAAGGAGGAACGCAAGGAAGAGCCAAAAGAAGAGCGCAAGAATGAGCGCAGAGAAGAGCGCAGAGAAGAGCGTCAAAACGCGAAAAACAATCGTGAAGAGCGCAAGGAAGAGCGTGAGAACACGAAAAACAATCGCGAAGAGCGCAACAACAATGCTCAGCCTGCACAAAAGAATCGTGAAGAACAGCCTGTGCAACAACCACAATCTGTAGAAAACGAAAAGCGCAAACCTGCTAAAGCGCAAAAATCTAGCTCTCCTCGAGAACCGAGATCCACTAAGAGGGAAGTTGCTGTGGAAAAGAAAGCTGCTATTACTGAACCAGAAAAGACTGAGGAAGCAATTGTTGGACTTCCCACACAACCAGTAGCGCAAGCGCCGAAAGCGGACAATGCTGAAGTAGAACCTGCTGCAGCCTTTGGTGTAGCGGCTGCGACTCCAAACGCTGAAGTGGTCAGCAATGAGGACGCACCTACGCTGATTCCCATTGAGTTCACTGATTTGACACCAGAACCAGCAGAAACTCACGACGTTGAGGAACTTGCTCCTCAGGAAGAACCAATCGCTGCAAAATTCGCTCCTCAAGAAAAGCAAACTGTTGCGCAACCTTCGCTTGAGGATTTGCAAGAAGAAATAGACAACTGGGTGGAAGCTGCAGAACACGCTTGTGAGTTTGTGCCAACAGAAAAGGCTACTACACAAGAAGTTGCGTCTGTGATGCAGGAAGACGTTGCAGATCAGAAAGAAAATGCGACAACAGCTCAAGAAACTGAAGTTGTGGTGCAGGAAGAAACTGTTATTTCAGAAACAGAGGCTAAAGTTGTTGAAACTGTAGAAGCTGTTGCTGAGATTTCCTCAGAACAAGATGCTCAAAGCATCAATGAGGTGGTGGTATCCGAACCTATCTCTGAAGAAAATGCAGTAGAAGAAACTGTAGCACCAGTGGTAGAAGCGATTACTCCTGAATTGGGCACTACAAGTGCTGAAACAGCGGAAGTTGTAGTGGATGATTCGAAAGAAGTAGAAAGTTCAGCGGAAGTTGTAGTAGATGCAGAGGAAAAAGCTCCTCGTGTGCGTTCTGAATTGGAGAAGAAGCGCGCGCGTCGTCAAAATAAGCGACAGAGTGCAGCAAACTTCGCCAACACAACTCTTCCCCCTGCCGAACAAAGTCACCGTGCACAAAAGGCGGCTCGCAAACAAGAGGAACAAGCTGAGAAGCGCAAGGAGGAAAATCGCAAGCGTCAGGTGAAGAAGATGCAACAAGAGTTGGCAGAGTCTTTCAAACTTGACGTGGATATTGATGATTTCGTGGTGGTAGAAACCGCAAAGTCTGAGATTTCTCCAGCGAAAACGACAGAACTCCCTAACACCAACGACGAGGAGAAGCGCGATGAAAAGCGTAAAAACAATCGTTCGCACAGTGGTAGACGTCCTAACAATCGACGTCGCGGAGGTAATCGTTCCAATACCGCTCAGGGTGAAGGCAAGCGCAACGATGCTGCTGCAACTGCTAACTAAGCACCAATTGAGCACTGATTAAAAAGAAGTGCTTCACCACCTCGGGAAGTATTTCTCCATTAAGCAATAGACAAGAAAAATATATCCCATTACAATGGCCTATATGACTCAAGAAGGCTACGACAAGCTCGTGGCACAGCTCCGACATATGGAGCAAATCGAACGCCCAGCTGCTTCTGCTGCTATTGCAGAAGCTCGCGACAAAGGCGACCTCTCGGAAAATGCAGAATATGATGCTGCAAAAGAAGCGCAATCTATTCTCGAAACCAAAATCAATGAACTGAAAGCAATCATTGCTACAGCGAAAATCATCGACACGACAAAGATTCGCACGGATGTGGTGCAAATTCTTTCTACTGTGGAGATGAAGAATGTGAAACTTGGTGCGGTGATGAAATATACCATCGTTTCTGAGAGCGAAGCCGACCTTCGCTCTGGGAAAATCTCTAGCACTACTCCCATTGCTCAAGCACTCCTCGGACATAAAGTGGGAGATGTGGTGGATGCACAAACTCCTCGCGGTGTGATTCAGCTTGAGATTCTCAAAATCACTGTTGAATAAACCGAATCTATTGAGGAATTCCTTCTGAAGTGTTCTTCCTGAAGCATCTTTTCTGAGGTGTTCCTAGCGGAGAATTCTTAGCTAAGAAGTTCTTTCTGAAATATCCTTTCTGAATAATTTTCTGCTAAGAAAGTTCTTTCTGAAGAAGTCTTAGTGAGTGCGCTCTTTTTCAGAGGACTTAATGAAGGATTCACCAACTAAATGATACGCTTTCTCTTCCTAAATATTAAAATTTAGGGGAGAAAGCGTTTTTTCGTAGCAAAAAGTTTGGTAATCAATCACGAATACCTTACATTTGCCATTATAGTAACCCCTTTTTCTATTTAGCAACCCTAGATTATGAAGAAAATAAATACCCTCCTCGCGTTCTGCGCAATGTTAATGCTGACAGTGCTGAGTTTTTCCTCTTGTGAGTTTTACATCGACGGCGAGTACGATGGTGACCGTTCTCGTGCTAATGTCATATCTGGAGAGTGGCAAGGCGATTTCGGTATGTTCTATACCGCTGTAAATCCTTCTACCCAGCGCGCAACGCAATTTGATGCCACCCATTCTTATATTCTCTTCCAAAGTGACTATTGGAATGCTCGACGTGGCACCGGGAAGCAAATCGACTTCTATAACTATGGACCGGTTCGTCAACGCTATCACCACTTTGTGTGGGAGGTGAATGGTAGAGTGCTTCATATCAACTATCCAGGAGAACCTGCACTCAACGTACGTATCTACGACTACGAACTCAATAACCGCTATTTCACGGGATATGCAGGAAGTTCTCGTTTCCAATTCAATCTCCGCAAGTTGAACTATGGACTCTGGGGTAACTATGCTCTCCGTGATTTTGATGATCCCTTCGATGCTTGGTCGTGGAATGGCATCCGCGGAACGGTGCAAACCCTAGAAAATAAAGAAAACAAAGAGAATCAGCACGCTCCACAACTTCAAGTAGTGGGAAGTCGCAAATAATCCCCAATCGAACTCGTCATTTGAGACATTTCGAGTGAAACTTCTATATTTCCATTGAATATGAGTATATTTTCCAAAATCGCTGCGGGAGAAATTCCCTCTTATAAATGCGCAGAAGACGACAAATTCTACGCTTTTCTCGATATCAATCCCGTTGCATTGGGACACACATTGGTGATTCCCCGTCAAGAAGTGGACTACGTGTTTGACCTTGACGACGAACTCCTCGCGGAATATCATCTCTTTGCCAAACGCGTGGCGCGCGCCATACAGACAGTGCTACCTTGCAAGAAGGTGGGAATGGCTGTCATCGGTTTGGAAGTTCCCCACGCACACATCCATCTCATTCCCCTGAAAGAAGAAGGAGATATGGATTTCCGCAAACCCAAATTGGAAGTATCTTCCGAACAAATGGCAGAAACCGCTGCCGCCATCTTTGCAGCCTTCCAACAAGCCTAAACGGTAGTCTAAAAACAGTAGCGCGCAACACATCTTTTTTGCGCACCCAACTGCATATTATTGAGGGTACAGTCTCTATATTGGTAGAGATTGCGCCCTCTTTGCACGCATAATGGGCAGAATCCTTGGTCTACTCGCCATAAAATCGTATTTTTGCTATTATTTTTGCCAGTTTTCAGCAACAACCGCTCCACTTTAATGCAACAAACTTTTGAACTCATTGCCAAAACCTTCCAAGGATTAGAGGAAGTATTGGCGCAAGAACTTATCGAACTCGGTGCAGACGATGTGCAAATCGGCCGCCGCATGGTCTCATTCTCCGGTAATCAAGAAATGATGTACCGAGCTAACTTCTGTTTGCGCACCGCAGTCAGAGTGTTGAAGCCCATTCTCCACTTCCGTGCCAAAGATGCCGAAGCTGTTTACAAAGCCGTCAAGAGCATTGAATGGAATGAAATTCTCGATCTTGACACCTCCTTTGCCGTAGACACCACAGTCTACAGCACAGAATTCCGCAATTCTAAGTTTGTTGCTTATAAAGTCAAGGACGCTATTGTCGATTATTTCATGGAACTCACTGGCAAGCGTCCCAATATCAGCGTGGCGAATCCCGACATTCGTCTCAATATGCACATTTCAGAAGAAACTTGCACCCTCTCCCTCGACTCCAGTGGTGAGAGTCTACATCTTCGTGGTTATCGCGAAGCCACTGTGGAAGCACCCATCAACGAAGTGTTGGCAGCAGCCATTGTCAAAATGAGCGGTTGGGACTTCAATAGCGATTTCATCGATCCTTTCTGCGGTTCCGGCACCATTCTTGTTGAAGCCGCACTCATGGCGCGCAACATCTATCCCGGTATTTTCCGCCGTAAGTTTGCGTTTGAAAACTGGAAAGATTTCAATCCCGAACTCCTCAGCAACATCTTCGATGACGACAGCCACGAGCGAGAATTCAATCACAAGATTTACGGATTCGACCTCAATCTACGCGCCATCGAAGCTGCGCAAGCCAATGCAAAAGCAGCCCGTGTTGAGGAACTCATCACATTTGAGCAACGCGACATCCGCGATTTCGTGCTCCCCGAAGGTTGCGAAAAAGCCACTATCGTCACCAATCCTCCTTATGGTGAGCGTCTCCGTCCCGAAGACCTCTCGCAAATCTACCGTACACTCGGCATGAAACTCAAGAAAGAGTGTCAAGGTTGCACCACGTGGGTCATTTCTTCCAAGGAAGAACTCTTCGACGATATGCGTCTGCGCGCCTCATTCCGCGTTCCGCTCAACAATGGTTCTCTCGACTGCGAACTCCGCAAATTCATCACCTTCGATGGTAAACTCGAAGATTTCCGCGCCGAAGGCAACGAGGTGAAAACCGACACCGAACTCCAACGAATGGGTGAAAAAGGCCGTTTCCGCGATGGTCGCAAGCGTGAGTTCTCGCGCAAACGCTTCGCCGATGACGACCGCGACCAAGACTTCTCCGACCGTGGTGAACGCTCCTTCGACAGAGATCGCAAATCCTTTGACAGAGAGCACAAGTCCTTTGATAAAGATAGAAAGCCCTTTAACAAAGACCGCAAACCCTTTGACAGAGATCGCAAACCGTTCGACCGCAAAGACCGATTCGAAGATCGTCGTCCACGCTATGAAGAAAGTGATTACCGCTCCGGTTTTGATTTCTCAGACGATCCCGAACTAGCCGCCACCTATCGCACCCTTCGTGCTCGTCACAACACATTTGAAGGGGTTCGTGCCTACAAAGAACGCTTCGCAACTGGTGAGCGCAAAGAACGGGGCAACTTTGAACGTCGCGACAACGACCGCTCGCGAGGTCAGCGTGACGACCGTCGTTCTTTCTCTCGCGCTCCACGCAGAGAAGACGGTGATTTCCGCAGTGAACGCCGCGATTTCAAACCTCGTGACAACAAGTTTGAGCGAAGAAACGATAGAGACCGCAAAGACTTTAATCGCGATGACCGCCGCGAAAGACGCAGCGATGAACCACGCGGCAGATTCGATCGTTCTCAAGGTCGTTTCGAACGTCGTCCTCGCCAAGAAGGAGGCTTCTCTCGTCCTCCACGCGGTGGCAACTTCCGCAAACGTCGCGAAGACTAAAGTAATGCAGTGATTCATTCCCACAAGTTGCCCCGTTCAGCTTGTGGGAATGCTTAGTTTTCCCTGAGTGGCTACCAACACGGAGTATGCTTCCCTATGAAAGCCCCATCTGTTTTCTCACCACTCAATAAATCTTTACCTTTGGAATGAAACAAAAAGTTTTTCTTCTCTTCCTCCTGCCATTCCTTTTCCTTTCCGCTATGGCACAAACCCTACAAAAACCAACCCTAGACGATTTGATGTGGGGAGGTACAAACTATTGGAATCTACAACCCCGACAACCCTACACCGCGTGGTGGGGAGATGCCCTGGTGCAAACCAATGTCAAAGACGTTTCCTTGCTCCTCACCCACAAAGGGAAAAGCGTGCGTCCATCCCAACAAACGCTCTTCGACCTTCAAGCCGTGAATACCGCCATCGACACCACGCGCTTTGGAAAAGTCTACAATCTCATTGGCACCACCTTCCCCGAAGGCAACAAAACCATAGCCAAAATCACAACCCCCAAAGGCATCATAGCCTACGATTGGAAGAAAAAGACCATCGTTTGGTCGCTTCCCCTCGAACAAGGCATCGCACACGATGACTTCTGCATAGCTTCTCGCTCTCTGGCTTTCACCAAAGACTACAACCTCTTCGTCACCACTCCCGATGGCCGCACGCACCAAGTTTCCACCGACGGTAATCGCGAACTTCTCTACGGTACTTCCGTTCACCGCGATGAGTTTGGCATCCACAAAGGCACATTCTGGAGCCCCAAAGGCGACCAACTCGCGTTCTACCGCATGGATCAGACCATGGTCACCGACTATCCACAAGTCAACACCTTGGTCAGTCCCGAAGTGCGTGTGGCACAGCCAGACCCCGACAAATACCCCATGGCAGGTATGGCGATGCACAAAGTCACAGTGGGCATCTACACCCCAGCCACAGAGCGCACCGTATGGTTGCAACTCGGCGATGTCACCGACCGCTATTTCACCAATCTTTCGTGGAGTCCCGACGGAAAAACCCTCTACATTATGGAGGTGCCTCGCAGTCAAAAGCGTTGCGATCTCGTGGCTTACGATGCCACCACTGGCCAACGTCTCAAGACACTCTACACAGAAACCAATGAGCGATTCGTAGAACCTCAAAATCCCCTCACTTTCCTGCCTTGGGATGACCACAAGTTCATCTACCAAAGCGAGCGTGATGGCTTCAACCACCTCTATCTCTTTGACACCAACGGAAAGATGCTCCGCCAACTCACCCAAGGCAAGTTTGAAGTGCTGGAACTCCTCGGTTTCAACACAGCAAAACGTCGCATCATCTTGCGCACCAACGAGAGCGGACACATTCGCGAGAATCTCTACGCTGTCGATTTCAATACCGGTCGCCGCACCCTCCTCGACAACGGCAAAGGTGTGCACCGCGCTAGTCTTTCAGAAAATGGACGCTATCTCCGCGACACCTGGAGCACCCCCACCGACTACCGCCACATCGATATTAAAAGCACCGAAAAGCAACAAACCCTCTCAACCCTTCTCAATGCAGACAATCCTTGGAGCGGATTCACCATGCCTCAAGTGGAAAATGGTTCTCTCCTCGCTGCCGATGGCAAAACACCGCTATACTACCGCTTGGTGAAGCCCGTAGATTTCGACCCCACAAAGAAATATCCTGCAGTGGTCTATGTCTATGGTGGACCTCATGCTACCAATGTCAAGGAGTCGTTCAACTATCAAGCTCGTCCTTGGGAATACTACATGGCAAATCGCGGCTATGTGCTCTTCATCCTTGACAACCGCGGTTCGGGCGATCGCGGTTTCGACTTCGAAAGCTGCACCCATCGTCAGCTCGGTAAAATTGAGATGGAAGACCAAATGAAGGGTGTAGAAAAACTCACCTCCCTGCCTTATGTCGATGCCAAACGTATTGGCGTGCACGGCTGGAGTTTCGGAGGATTTATGACCACCAACCTCATGCTCACTCACCCCGAAGTCTTCAAAGTGGGAGTTGCAGGCGGCCCCGTGCTAGACTGGAAATACTATGAAGTGATGTATGGCGAACGCTATATGGAAACTCCTCAATCCAACCCCGAAGGTTATGCCGCTGCCAATCTTGTGGCCCGCGCCAAGGATTTGAAAGGTCGTTTGCAAATCATCGTAGGCTACAACGATCCCACCTGTGTGTTGCAACACTCCCTGATGTTTCTCCGCGCTGCCGAAGATGCTGGCACCCAACCCGACTATTTTGTCTATCCTGGACAAGGCCACAACATGACGGGGCGCGATATGATTCATCTCCACGAGCGCATCACCCGCTATTTCGACGACTATCTCAAGTAGTCCATCGTCCTCTCACGCAGTTTTTCTTTGCAGGACAAATCTTCTGTTCATTCTTTCCTCCCTTTTTAGATGAGATTTCTCAATCCAAGGGAGGAGGATGAGAACAACTGCCACACTTTTCCGATGCAATGTTTGGAAAGTGGATATATATTTGATTGGCTTTCGCCGTGAAAGTGGAAGTAAAAGAGGAAGCTTCACGCTGAGGATGCCCCTCTAAATATATATGGGTCGATATTGCCCCAAAGAGGGAAAAAATCGCAGAAAAGTGACATTTTCAATCTGAAGATGTCACTTTTTGCTATTTGTACTTGGCAATAACGTCTATGCTAGTTTTTCTTTCCCTTCTACATTGTTTCCTGTTTAAGGTTGCGCCTCCCATATGTGCTAGCACCGTGCATTTGTGCTGCCCCTACTTGTGGGCACGTCTACGTACGCGCGCATCGCGCACGGATGTATGCACCTACGCGCGCGCGTTCCAACCGCAATGTTGTTTTTTTGCTGTCACAAGTGTCACACCAAGGGGGAAATCGACACCAAAACAGTCGTTTTTTGGGGAGGAAGATGACAAAACAAAACCGCACTTTTTCAAGTTTTGTCCACGGAATTTGAGAGACTTGAATGAGCGATTTGTTAAAATATGCCTTTGCGTAATGTAGTGTCTTGATAACTAGCACGTTGTGAAAATGTTGTGACACTTGTGATAGCAAAAAAGCGAAAACTCCTGTACTGCGCGCGTACGCGTACGCGTGAGAGGAGATTGTGTTTACGAATTTAACATTAATGAATACACTGCATCTAGTGTGTGCAATGTATTGGAAGTCCACAAAAAAAGAAGCCACTTTTTTATAGCACCTTTCATCACGCTGCATAAAAAAGTGGCCTCTTCACAAAGCATCTTGCACAAAGAGGTTTTCATCCAACACGTTGTTTTGAAAAAACGACGTGTTGTTTTGTGGTAAACGACGTGTCGTTTTATAGTAAACATCGTGTCGTTTTCCAACAAACAAGTATTGCGTTTAGTAGATAGAGTAAGCTGCGCAATTTGGCATCTTGTCAAAATCTGTAGACGAGCCCAATGTCCATAGGGCAAAATATGCCGTCATTATTTCCCACGTGGTAATCATCGCTATGTCCATTTTGCCACGATTGCAGGTCGCTGACAAAAGCATTGTGCAAGCCAATTCCCAAATGAGATTTTATGGCCCAGCGGTTGGAGAGGTTCCAAGTTCTCCCCCACACCAAACTCAAGTTAAACGTAGATTGTTGGTTATGTTCTTTAGGATAGGCTTGCGCAAAAGCCCAGCGTTGATATGCCCAATGTGCGCGGAGCGAAAAATAGCTCCCTTCATTGTTGGCATCGGGAGAAATACCAGCAAAATACCAGCGGACACCTAGTTCTGAACTAGGTTGAAATCCTGCGTATGTCCAAGGGTTTCCTTCGTCAGACAATGAAAGTCCCACTTTGCCTACGAGAGAAAACTTACCGCCAATGGGTTGTTCGTAGCTGATGCCACTGAGCACACCCGCTTCAGCCGCCAACTTTTGCTGTGGTGGATCAGGACTGATTGAGATGTTTTGTGCAAAAACCCAAGTACCAAATGCGTAAATCCCTTGAAGAATGACTTCTACAAGTTTGTCAGGAAGAGGGGTGAGAACTAGCATAATTAGATGTTTGTCTGAAAGAATGCGGCCTATATCGTTGGTCGCTTGTGGAAGCAAAGATACGCTATTTTATCTCTTTTCTCTTATTTTCTATATCAAATTTGCAAGTAGTGGATAGTAGTGTCAATTTTTATGCAGTGTTTGGGCTTTCAGTCAGTGTTTTTGACTATCTTTGCAAATTGAAAAGAAGTGTATCTATGAAATTTATCTGCACTATGGAAAAGCAGACTTGATTCGTTGATACTTAGTTACCAGCGTTGCTGTTTAGCCACTCGCACACGATGAAAATGAAGGTCGATTGGTGCTTGAGAGCGTGACGCGCTGGAAGAAATAGACAATCCGTATGAAACAAATAAAACTTCGGAAGGGAATATTCTCTTCACCACTTGCTTTTTTGTGCAATATACTGATGGTGTATGTGCTGTATGCCGTTTGCCGTTTGTTTTTCCTTTGGAGCAATTGGGACTTGTTTGCAGCTGGTTTCGACAAATTAGAGTTGCAGCAGTTGCTCACTGGCTCTTTCCTTTTCGACACATCGGCTATTCTCTACACCAACGCACTTTATGCACTATTGCTCTTGCTGCCTTTGCACTATAAAGAGCGTCCTTGGTGGAAACGCATCTCGAAATGGGTGTTTGTGGTGGTGAATGCCCTTGCTGTGGTGGTGAATTTGGCAGACGTTGTCTATTTTCGCTACACTGGTCGTCGCACCACGATGAGTGTGTTTCAAGAATTTAGCCACGAGGGAAATCTGTTTTCGATTGTGGGCAAAGAAGTGCTGCACCATCCTGGAGTGTTCTTATTCGGGGTTGTGCTCATCTTTCTCCTTTGGCGGTTATATGTAGAACCCCGCGCCTATCGTCCCGAGTTGCGTCCGCGCTGGAAGTATTATCTCGTGCAAGTGGTGGCTTTGAGCATCTTTGTGCCGCTTTGCATCGGAGGAATGCGTGGTGGATTTACGACAGCCGTTCGTCCCATCACGTTGAGCAATGCCAATCAATATGTGAATCAACCCGCCGAAGCAGCTCTTGTGCTCAACACCCCTTTTTCCTTGATCCGCACGGTAAACAAAACGGCTCTTGTGCAAGACTATAAAACTTTGGAATGATAAAAAGCACGATGTGATGATGCAGCACAATCTTGTGGGGAAATCTCCGCGTCAAAGCGAGATGGAACGCAAATTGAAAGCCATCACCCAATCGTATATGTCGAATATGATAAACGACCGAATGGTGGTGCAAAAGTAAATACTGGAAACCAATGACGTTGAAAAAGAAAATAACACTGGGCTGTTTTGCCACACTCTTGGTGGGACTCATCGTGCTCACCATTGTGCGTTGGGAAGTTTGGTTTGGCAATCCTCCCGAAGCACCTTATGTGCCGAGTGCCAATCCCACACGCGTGTTGCTCACCTTTGGTGATAATGGAGAAATGTCGCGCAATGTGAGTTGGATGTGCGATACGGTGGTGCGTGAAGCTCACCTCGAAGTGCAACCGGAAGGTGCGACGCAACCTTTTTGTGTGAAAGCCGAAGGAGAAGTTTTTGCTTCGCGCAGTGGCAAAGCCGCCTATTATGTGGCGCGTCTCAAACAATTGCAAGATGGAGTGCGCTATCGCTATCGAGCTGTGACCAACGGGAAGGAATCGCCTTGGTATGATTTTCAAGTGACGAATCCAGACACGAAAAAAGATGTGTCGTTTCTCTTCTTTGGCGATGTGCAAGATAGCATCAACGGAGTGAGCCATCGTTTCATTCAGCAGGCTTGGACGCAGCACCCAGGTTCAGACTTTGTGGTGTTTGGTGGAGATTTGACCGAGCGTCCCACTGATGCTTATTGGGTAGAAACCTTCCGCGGATTGGATTCCATTGGTCAGCGACTGCCTGTGCTTTGCGTGACCGGCAATCACGAATATCTGAAATATCCTTTGCGGAAATTGGAACGCCGTTTCTCACTCGTGTTCTCCTATTTCCTCAAATCGATGGTGGGAGAGAACCAAGTGTACACGCTGCGCTACGGAGAGGTGCAATTGTTTCTCCTTGATTCCAACAGAGAGTGGCCTTATTTGGCACAACAGGCTTCTTGGTTGCGCCAGAAACTAGCCGAGAGCACCGCGCGCTGGAAAGTGGTGGTGTTGCATCATCCTATTTATTCCATCAAATCGAAAACCAACGATTTGTTGCAAAGATGGGAATTTGCTAGTTTGCTCAATGAAAATGTGGACTTGGTGTTGCAAGGTCACGAACACGCTTATGCGCGAATGACGCAGTGGGAGGGAAATCGCCGTGTGCCACCCATTTACACTGTGAGTCATTGTTCTCCAAAATACTATCGCTTTAGTTTTGACGAACGTTTCGATCGGTTCGGTACGGGTTTTCAGACTTATCAACACGTTGCTATTCATGGAGATACACTCTCGATGAATGTCTATAATGCGGTGACCGGAAAATTGTATGATCGCGTGGATATCGTCAAAGGAATGCACGATCACTCCACGATCATCGACCGCGGTAAGGATATTCCAGAAATCTTGGATTTCACACCGAGACCTGGAAATAAGAAAGATGCAGCCTTTGCAGCGCGCATCAATGATTACAAAGCAAAAAAAGGAATTAAATAACCAGTTGTTTCTCTATGAAATTTCTGCATATCATCACTCCCGTCAAAGACAGCATCGACAGTACGCTCGAAACGATGCGTGCTGTGCTGGATAGCGATTTGACAATGCCGTATGCCTATACGATTTACAATGATAATTCTACTCCCGAAAACACTGCGCGACTCCACAGCGAGGCAGAAAAAATGGGAGTGAAGGTGGTGGATTTGTCGGATTTGACGGATCATCCTTCGCCGAATTATCTCTTTGTGTTGCGTCGTTGTCAGCAAGAATGTTTGGCCGCTGATGCTGGTTTGCTCATTGTGGAGAGTGATGTGACGGTGAAGCTCAACACCTTGCAAGGATTGGTGGATGGAGCTTTGGCGCGTGAAGATTGCGGCATTGCAGCAGCCGTCACGGTCGATGCTGAAGAACAAGTGAATTATCCTTATCTCTACGCGAAAGGTTGGGAGGGGATTGTCGATTCGCGCAAACATTGTTCTTTTTGTTGCTCACTACTCACTCCAAAATTGCTCGCTGCATTTGATTTTCAGCGATTAGACGACACAAAAAACTGGTTTGATGTGACCATTTCTCACGAGAGTTTGGCAGCAAAACTGCACAATTATCTCTTTTGTCATCTCACGGTCTTGCATCGTCCCCACGGCAGTCGTCCGTGGAAGCAACTGAAATATAAGAATCCACTCAAATACTATTGGATAAAATGGACGAAGGGATTCGACAAAATTTAAGTGCGACACAAACTGCCGACAATTTGTCGAAACAGTGTGCGCAAACAGCGTCAGCTTCCTCCGCTTCGGAGGACAATATCTCTGCAAGTTTACCCCTGGTGTCGGTGATTATACCGCTCTATAATATGGAGGAATTTGTGAGGGAAACGTTGCGCAGTGTGCTCACCTCAAGTTATCGCAACATTGAGGTGATTGTGGTGGACGATGGTTCCACGGATGCTTCTCCTCGCATTGTGGCAGCAATGGCAGCGCAAGATGCGCGTGTGACGTTGTTGCAGCAGGAGAACGCAGGGCCTAGTTGCGCGCGCAACAAGGCTGTTGCTGCATCGCAAGGTCGCTACATTCTTCCCGTAGATGCCGATAATTTGTTGGCACCTCAGTTTATTGAGCAAGCCGTTCGCATTTTAGAAACTCAACCTAGCGTGAAAGTGGTGCGTCCGACGATGGAATTCATCGGTGACAAACAAGGACTTTGGCAACTTCCGGAGTTTTCGCTCGCTTTGTTGGCGCGACGCAACCACATCGACACTTGCGCGCTCTATCGTCGTGAAGATTTCGACCGCGTGGGTGGTTATTGTGAAACGATTATTGCACGAGAAGATTGGGATTTCTGGATTGCTGTGCTCAAAGATGGGGGTGATGTGGTGCGTTTGCCCGAAGTGGGATATTATTATCGAGTGAGAAAGCAGTCGAAGCGCATTCGAGATCGCAAATTGAAGGCGCACGTCACTGCAGTGCTCAATCAGCGACATCGTGCTTTCTTTGAAGAGCAACTCGGAGGGCCGTTGCGCAAGATGCGCTCTTGGTCGCGCTGGATCAATTTCCTTACACGTCCGCTGCGCTATTGCAAAGTGGTTACGGCAGAAGGGGTTGCACCAACGGTGAAACGATTTGTAGATTATCTCCCTTGGCGATTCTCGCAAGAGGGTCGCGAGATTTTCAAAAATCGCAATGCCATTCGTCAATACGAACTCGGTGACGATTCGGTGGTGGTGAAACAATTCACGCTTCCCATTGCGTTCAATCGGTTTGTTTATCGTTGGTTGCGCAAGAGTAAGGCGCAGCGTTCCTATGAATATGCTATGCAACTTCGTGCGCTTGGTGTCGGTTCTCCCGAACCTCTTGGTTTCTGCGACACAGGCTCCCTCTGTCAAGTGGGATATTGTTATTACGCATCGCGCACTTCAAAGTTGCGCTATAACTATCACGAAGCGGTGAATGGAAAGCAGCCCGATGAGGACAAGTTTTTGCGCACTTTGGCGAAAACTGTGGCACGAATGCACGAAGGTGGTTTTTGGCACAAGGATTTATCGGGAAACAATATCCTCTGGGATAGATTGGACGAAGAGGGAAATCCCTTAGATGCTACTGCATCTGCGCACCAAGATTATAAAATAGCAATAGAACTCATCGACCTCAATCGTATGCGCTTGGGGAAGGTTTCTCAGGAATTGGGATGTGCCAACTTTCAGCGCATAGGAATGTCTGAAAAACAGCAAATGTTGGTGGCAGAAACTTATGCTGCTGAGCGTGGTTTTGACGCAAAAGAATGTTTTCAACATATTGTTGCCGCGAGAAATCGCCTTCTCGGGCGATAGTTGGGTGAGAATGGCTTTTGGTCTTGAATGGTTGGACTGTGTAGTATGTAGTTTTCTATTTTTGACTTGGCTGTCTCTTCGTTTACTTTCCGTAGTTCACTATTCATTGCGTATCTCCACTTTTATTCTTCCTCTTCATTTTTCTTGAAATCGAGAGTTTTCTTTATGTCAGTCAATGCTTTTCATATCGCTTTCGCAAGTAACGATGCCTATGTGCCATATCTTGCGGTGACTTTGCAGAGTCTTCTGTCTCATCAACCCGAAGTTGAAGGACGGCAGTGGATTGTTCATATACTCACCGATGGTATGTCAGAAGGGAGCATTCTATCTCTGGAAGAAATCGTGAGCAAACGAGCCGATTTTAGACTCGAAGTGCACGTGGTGTCTACTGAATCTTTTTCGGAACTTCCTGATTTGGGGTATTCCATCTACACTTATCTGCGCTTCCTTTTGCCTACTGTGCTTCCTGCGGTCGATAAAGTGTTGTATTTAGACGTGGATCTCTTGGTTGCTGATGATATTTCGGAGTTGTTTCTTGCTCCAACCGACACTGCCATAGCTGCTGTTCCTGAGTTTTGGAATCAAAAACATCGCAAAAAGTGGCAACTTCCAGAAGACGCTTTCTATTTCAATGCGGGAGTTTTGCTGATTAATTTATCGATTTGGAGAGAGAAGGATTATGCACAATCACTCATTGATTGGTGCGAAGAACATCAAAAACGATTGAGATTTCCTGACCAGGATGCACTCAATGTGGTGTTGCAGGATGATGTGTCGTGGCTTCCTTTGCGCTACAACGTGATGTACAACGATATGGAGCGCACAGACTATTATGAAAATGCGCGTTTCCAAACGGAAATCGGCGATTGTTTGTATCGTCCTGCCATTATTCACTTTGCAGGTTGCGCACCTTGGTTTGACGACAAGCGCAAACATCCCTACCATCATCTGTGGTGGGAGCAAAATGCACAAATGAAATCTCCACAATCCCCTCGCGCAAGTTTGAAAGGATGGAAAAGACGCAAGTTTTTCTTCAAACAAATTTTCTATAAACTCATTTCGCGCTATCCATCTTTGGAACAGTTGCAAGAAAAGTATCAGCAAGTACTGAAAAAATCGCAGTCAAAATCGCAGTAAAATTATTTTGCTGCTTAATTATCAACACCATTTTTGTACTCAATTATCGGCATAAACCTTTTGCTGCTTAGTTGTCAACACAAGTATGAAACACGCTTATCTCATCTTAGCTCATCACGAACCCGAGGTTCTTCGTCTGTTGCTCACACTTATCGATGATGCGCGCAATGATATCTATTTGCACATCGATGCTCGTTCGCAGCAACTTTATGACGAATTCAAGGATTGGCAACCACGGTCGGCGCGTTTCTTCCTGCTTTCCCAAAGAGAGAAACCCGATTGGGGACAAGTGAGCATTGTGCGCGCTGAGTTGTTGCTTTTCTCTGCAGCTTTGCAGCAAAACGAGTCTTATGCCTATTGTCATCTGCTCTCGGGAATGGATCTTCCTTTGAAGTCGCAAGATGAAATCCATGCTTTTTTTACAAAACATCAAGGAAAGGAATTTCTGCATTGTGGTTTTGATGAGGCTTCCAGATACGTTGCTTTTAAACGTTCCAATCGTCACTACTTCTTCTTGAAATCTTTGTGTAAACGGAAGGATAGAACTCTCTTAGACAGATTTAAGAAATTATTAAGCAAAGGAGTTACGAAAGTGGAGGCGAGGATAGGCTATCGCCGTTATTCTCGCAAAAAAAACTTCTGTTATGGCGCACAGTGGGGGAGTTTTACACTTGATTTTTGTGCGTATTTGGTGAAACATTCCGCTGAGATTCTGAAGACCTTCCGCTACATGTACTGTTCTGATGAACTCTACAAACAAACGTTGTTGATGGATTCTCCGTTTGCAGAACATTTGTACTGCTGCAATTCGATTCCCAATGACTGCTCACAACGTTTTATCGATTGGAGTAGAGGAAATTATGGACATCCCCACACATTCGAGGAAGAAGACTATGATTTGTTGGTGCAAAGTCCTTATATGTTTGCTCGAAAATTTTCATCTACTCATCCGAAACTTCTCAAACTTTGGTATGATAGGTTAGCAAAGAAGGAGTAACGAGAAAATAGCACTCTCCAATATAAAGCAACACTCTCTCCAATATAAAACAACACTCTCCCAAAATCACAGGATTTTGGGAGAGTGTTGTAGTTTTATTTGAGAGATTTGTACTACATCAACCCATAGTAAGTTGTTCAATCAGTTGTTCGTATTCCTTTGCAGCCGCTTCAAGAGAAAAGCGCGCCGCTTGAGAACGCACATTTTCGCTCATCTTTTGTCGCAGTTCATCATCTTTTGCGAGTTTCATCAAAGCGTTGGCGAATGCATCGATGTCGAAAGGAGGAATGAGCACACCATTCTCCCATTGAGGAGACATTTGTTCGCGCATCCCGTCGCAAACGTCAAATCCCATTGTCACTACACCGCACATTTGCGCTTCTGTAATCACCAGTGGCCAACCTTCAAAGGTAGAAGTCAAACACAGAATAGAGGCTTTATTCATATATGGAGTAGCATCTTCTTTGTACCCTTCGAATGTGACGCGTGGCAATTTTTCTTTCTGTGCGAGATGTTCCAATTTCTTTCGGAAAGGTCCGTCACCCACAAATTTAAGTTCCCAGTCTGGAAGTTCGTGATGTGCTTTTTTCCAAACTTGTAAGAGTCTTTCGGGACGTTTGTCTGCAAATTCAATACGTCCCACAAACAAAATCACCTTTTCTTTGTCTACTACGGGAGAATTTACAGTTTTACTCCCATTGTGTAACACCTTGATTTTCTGTGCTAAGCTCTTGTCAAATGAAAACGTGTCTAACAACGATTGGCGATATCCCTCGCAGAGCACAGTGTAAGCATCAACTTCGTGAAGTCGTGTGAAATAGCGACGCAATTGTCTTTTCTTATAAACCTGAAAAACATAGATTTTCCAGAAGTCGTGAAAAATCCAGCGCAACACACGGCTAGGATTTGTCAAAGCCAACGCTTTCAGTTTGCTGATTTTTGCAATACTTTCCCAGAATGGAATACTGTGTAAACTGTAAATAATTTTGCATCCAGCACCTTCTCGGAGTTCTTTGGTGTAGCGATAATAAAAGCCTGGAATGAAACAAAGTTGGATGTTTCTTTCTTTGAGCGATTTTACGAGAAAAGGCAAAGCCTCTGCTTCTGTTTTCCTCATTTTTTGCGGTTGTTTGTGAGGAATCTCAATCACCTCATAATCCAACGAACCTCGAGTGGAGGGAGCTTTGTAGCAAAACAAAGTAATCTGATGACCATTTGCAGCCAATTGCTCTACAATGTCAAGGCAAATTTTTCCGGTACCACCGCCGGGAAATTCAGCATTAAAGAAAAAAGCGACAGGTGTTTTTACCATACTCGACGACGTTGTGCGTTGTGAGGAATTCAATAAACGCGTTCTTAATTATATAGCTATATGCAGCAACTCAATCAATGAGCAGTATTCTTTTTGTTTCTCTCATCCCACTCCTGTTTTGTGCGTTTCCAGCGGTTGTGCGTCCAGAGCCAGAGATAGGGATGAGCTTCGATGCTCGCTTCCAAAGCACGTGCATAAGCGTCGGTGATAGGGTAGGGAGAAACCTCCGCAGATGTTGTTTTATCCGCTTCGTTTGCTTTAGAAGAATCTTGGAAATCAGGATTCAATTCAATGAGTTCAGCACGATATTCACCGCGGTGAGGACGCGTCACTTCAAGATAAAAGTAGCGTGCACCCACTTTCTGACCAATTTTCTCCGCACCCGTAAAGAAAGACGTTTCGTGGTGCAAAAAATCACACCAATGGTGCATCGCCTCCCATTTCGGAGCCTGATCCGAAATAAAACCAATCATTCCCTTTTCTCCACCCTTTTTCCACGTCAAAATGGTGCGCAACGTTTCCTTCATCGCAATACTTGTAGCCCCCATTCTGCCGCGAACGTGCAAGAAAAGTTTGTCCATCAACAGACTATGGAGTGGGTGATAAATCTGTCCAAACTGCACCCCACCTTCGCTCCACAAAGGCAACGAAGAAACCCATTCCCAGTTGCCCAAATGACCAAGATAGATGAATGCAAATTGATGTTCTCCCTCGCGGAGTTCACGGAGCACTTCGTGCAGGTTCACAAAATCCATACGTCGATAGAGTTCTTTGCGAGAGATAGACATCAATTTTAGCGTTTCCACAATATAGTCTGCAAACCAATGGTAGAAATCGCGCTCAATTTTTGCACGTTCCTCCTGCGAACGTTCAGGAAAAGCCTCTGCCAACTGACGTTGCACAAGTTCGCGCCGATATTTCATCACGTGAAACACCAGCGGAAAGACAAGACTGTCTGCAAAAAAATAGTGCAGGCGCAGGGGGAGAATGGAACCCAACCACCACAGCGCGCGGCAAAGAGAAAATAATACTTGCACGAGTGCAAAGTTACGCATTTTCTCCGAACTCCCTTAGGTTTATACCGCTAATTTCCCGCTCCAAAAGGTGCTAAACAGCGGAATCCTCACAAAAATACGATAAAGCCGAGGTAAAATTCCTAGCATCTCCCGAAAAATCAGTAACTTTGCCTAGAGGCAGAATGCCCTTATCTCCAACGACGAAATGACAATCACTAACGATGCAGGAAGAACAGCCCATTAACGACGCAATGCAAAACCCTAATGCTGAACCTAACTCCGCAGCAGAAAACACCAACACCGCGCTCCACTCGGAAGCTGCGGAAGCCGCTGTGGATTCTGACCCAGCAGAGATGAAACAAGATGAGACAGTGAATGTGCATCCCCTCACCGGAATGTATCAAAACTGGTTTCTCGATTATGCCTCCTATGTGATTTTGGAGCGCGCAGTGCCCCATCTCTACGATGGTCTCAAACCCGTGCAGCGTCGCATCTTGCACACGATGAAGCGAATGGACGATGGACGCTACAACAAAGTTGCCAACATTGCCGGTGAAACAATGAAATTTCACCCCCACGGTGATGCCTCCATTGTGGATGCACTCACCCAAATGGGACGCCAAAATTTGCTCATCGACTGCCAAGGTTCGTGGGGAAACATCCTCACCGGCGATGAGGCCGCAGCTCCGCGTTACATCGAAGGACGACTCACCAAGTTTGCCCTCGATGTGCTGTTCAATCCCAAAACCACAGAGTGGAAACTCTCCTACGATGGTCGCAACAAAGAACCCATTGCGCTACCAGTGAAATTCCCCCTCCTGCTCGCACAAGGCGCAGAAGGCATCGCCGTGGGGTTGAGTGCTAAAATCCTTCCCCACAACTTTGGAGAACTCTGCCAAGCCGCCATCTCTTATCTGAAGGAAGAAGATTTCACCCTCTATCCCGATTTCCAAACCGGCGGACTCATCGATGTTTCGCGCTATAACGACGGACTTCGCGGAGGAGCCGTCAAGGTGCGTGCACGAGTGGAAAAGCGCGATAGCAAAACCATCGCCATCACCGAACTCCCCTACGGAAAAACGGTAGACTCTCTCTGCGAAAGCATCAAGAAAGCCGCCGACAAAGCGCGCATCAAAATCCGTCAAATCCAAGACTTCACCGCAGAGAATGTGGAGATTCTCATCCATCTTTCTCCCGGTGTGTCGAGCGACAAAACCCTCGATGCCCTCTACGCCTTCACCGATTGCGAAGTGAGCATCTCCCCCAACTGCTGCATCATCGACAAAGATACTCCGCGCTTCGTCACCGTCAAAGATGTGCTCAAAAGCAATGTCGACAACACCAAAGCCCTGCTGAAGCGCGAGTTGGAAATTCGCCGTGGAGAATTGTTGGAGAGTATGATGTTTGCTTCCTTGGAACGCATCTTCATCGACGAACGCATCTATAAAGACAAAGCCTACGAAAATGCTGCCAACATAGACGCTGCATTGGCACATATTGACAGTCGACTCGAACCCTTCAAAGCCGATTTTGTGCGAGAAGTGGAGCGCGAAGATCTCCTGCGTTTGTTGGAAATCAAGATGGCGCGCATCCTCAAGTTCAACAAAGCCAAAGCCGATGAACTCATCGCGCGCATCAAAGCCGAATTAGCGCAGATTGACCACGACCTTGCCCATCTCACCGATGTCACCATCGATTGGTTCACCACCATCTACGACCGATATGCTGCCGAACATCCGCGCCGCACAGAAATTCGTTCCTTCGATACCATCGAAGCCGCTAAAGTGGTGGAAGCCAACGAGAAACTCTATGTTAATCGCGTTGATGGATTTATGGGGACGGCCTTGAAAAAGGACGAATTTGTGGAAAACTGCTCCAGCATCGACGATGTCATCATCTTCTATCGCGATGGCACCTACAAGGTGACCCGAGTAGCCGAAAAAGTTTACATTGGCGAAACCGAACGCTCCAAAGCCGACAACAAGAAAGCCGAAATTGTGCATATTGCCGTTTTCAAAAAGAACGACCAACGCACGGTCTACAATGTGGCTTATCGCGATGGAATAGACGGTCCGTACTATGTGAAGCGTTTCAATGTGACGAGTATCATCCACGATCGCGAATACGATGCAACGCAAGGCGAACCCGGCTCTCGAATCCACTATTTCACTGCCAACCCCAATGGCGAAGCCGAAACCATCAAGGTCACTTTGAAGCCCAATCCCAAATTGCGTCGCATCTCGTTTGAAAAATCGTTCAGCGAACTCGCAGTGAAAGGTCGTGGTTCTCGCGGTAATCTCCTCACCCGACTCGACGTGCACAAAATCACTCTCAAATCGCACGGAAGTTCTACGTTGGGAGGAAGAAAAGTGTGGTTCGACCACGATGTGCAGCGGCTCAATTTTGATGAACGCGGTGACTATCTTGGCGAATTCCACAGCGATGATATGGTACTGGTAGTGCTGGAAAATGGTGATTTCTATACCACCAATTTCGACCCCAACAACCACTACGAAAGCACGGGACTGTTGCGCGTAGAGAAGTTTGACGAAACCAAAGTCTGGACAGCGGTGCTCTATGATGCTGACAACGACAACAATCTCTATCTCAAACGTTTCAACTTTGAACGTGCCACTCAGACTCGTCACCAAAACTTTATGGGCGACAATCCACATTGCAAATTTGTTGCCCTCACCGACCAAGCCTTCCCACGTTTCCAAGTCAACTATGCTGCGCCCGATGATTTCCGCGAACCGCTCATTGTGGATGCCGAAGAATTCATCGCTGTCAAAGGATTTAAGGCCAAAGGTAAACGCGTCACCACCTTCAATGTCGCCTCTGTGGAACAACTCGAGCCTACTCGTTTTCCTGAGCCCACCGACAATGCAGAAGACGCTGAAGCCGACGATGAGGGGTTGCAACAAGATGCACCCACTCCATCGCAGAGTGAATCGGACTTGATGGACGATTTGACAGGACAACTCAAACTCGGTTTCTAACCCACAGATTTTCTGTACATACAATATATAATATATACGGAGGTGTTGCAAAACTCGTTTTTGCAACACCTCCGTTGGGTATTTTATTAAGCGATAAATGTAAAGTCTTGCGTGATAGTTGAAACGTGACCTAAGCCGAACATCGAAAACAACGCAGCAGTTTGCCCTTTATCAAGCATCCTCACTTTAACCAAATTCTTGTCCCAACTTAAGCTGAGCCGTATTTGCCAACTGTCGCGTGTGAGCTGGTTCGTCAGTGGGAGTAATCATCAGCATATTTCCCTCGAGTGCCACCACGAAGCCATCAAGTCCGCGCACCACAGCTCCCACCCCTTGAGGAAGGTGAACCAACGTGTGGCGCGTGCCTTGGAATATCACACCAGCACCGCCCACAGTCGCATTACCGTCGCCGTCAGTGTTGTGCACTTCTTTCATCACCGGCCACGAACCCACGTCGCGCCAACCAAAGGAGCATTCTTGCACCACCGTAGGCCAGTCGCGATCGAGGAGTGCAGAGTCAATGCTTGCATATTCTGCAGCAGGATAGTAGCGCGCCAATGCCGTTTGTGCCTCTTCTGCCGTGAGTTGCACAGCACTCAGACCGATGCCTGGGAGCAATTCCGAAACGTGAGGCGCCATCGTCTGTACGTGCCAGAGGAAGAGCCCCGTGTTCCACAGAAATTCCCCACTTTCCACAAAAGTTTTAGCAAAATCGATGGGTGGTTTTTCTGTAAACGATTTGCGTGTGAAGCGGCAATCGTCAATCGTCTGTCCCTTTTGCAAATATCCGTAAGCAGTGTTGGGGGTAGAAGCCTTGACACTCATCGCCAAAAACTGCGGATGTAGGCGCACATAGTCCAAGCCCTGTTCCAATTCCTGTTTGAAGGCCGTTTCGTTGGTGATAAACTGGTCGGCAGGCGAAGCCACAATGCAGGCTTCGGCATCGCGCTGACCAATATACCACGAACCCCAAGCCGCAGCCGGTGCTGTGGACAACTGCGCCGGTTCTGCCAAAATCTGATCTGCCTTGAGTTCTGGTAGTTGTATTTTCACGAGTGGAACATAGTCAGCAAACGTGGAAACATAGATATTTTCAATAGGTATGAAACGTGAGATGCGGTCGAAAGTGAGTTGCAGAAGAGTGCGACCCACGCCGAAGAAATCGATGAATTGCTTCGGATGTTGCGCACGACTCACTGGCCAAAGGCGGCGACCTTGGCCACCTGCCAAAATGATGCAATAATCGTGAGTTCTCATCATTGAATGAAATGAATTAACTACAGCGAATATAGCGATAAGCAACGATATGACGAAGAAAATAATAGAGAAATACATCATCAGACGAAGATTTTTGAGGAAAGATTTGGTGGGAATAGAAAAAAGTAGTACTTTTGCATCACGTTCGCACTACTAGTGCTGCCAAATGCTTCGATGGCGGAATCGGTAGACGCGTCGGTCTCAAACACCGATAGGGAAACCTGTGCCGGTTCGACCCCGGCTCGAAGTACGAAAGTCACTCTTTGACGCAAGTTGAAGAGTGATTTTTTTGTTCTCGTGGAGCGTGTCTATAAATATATGGGTTGGTGAAAGTTAATTTCACGGGGTCTGTGCGTGAAATGATGTTGTTTCTTTTGTTTTTCCTTTGCGAAGTGGGAGTTTGAGTGATTGTCGTCGAGCTACGCGATTAGGGAGCTGCTTCGCGCGCGTATATACGCGCACGCATTCCCAGAGTTTTTCATTTTTTGCTGTCACAAGTGTCACAAGGGAGGGTTACAAAACTCGTTTTACAGCATCTCCTTTATGAGAGAGTTCCTGAGTTCGAATGAGAAAAATGCTTAGTTAGTGGGGATGAAATGATGAAATTTTGCGTGCTGAACAGATGTTTTTATATTCCTTTATCGACTATTGTTTCTGGTAGTTCCCTATTTTATTGAAATATAATGAGATATCTTTGTCGTGTGACACTTGTGACAGCAAAAAACAAAAAATCCCTGTAATGTGTGCGTACGCGTGCGCGCGTAATAAGGGTGTTGAGGTATGCTGATTGGTCGATTAGGAAGGATTTGCTATCAAAGGGTTCGCAATTTCATTTTTCTGTCAAAAAAATGCTTTGCACTTGTTTTTCTTCAACCGACGTGTCGTTTTATGGAAAGTGACGTGTTGTTTTGATGAAAGTGACGTGTTGTTTTGGTGAAAACAACGTGTCGTTTTGGTGAAAGTGACGTGTCGTTTTGAGGAAAACAACGTGTTGTTTTGCTTGAATGAATAACAGGTGTGTTTTTCCAAGGGCACTATTACGGACTAATGACCGATGAGGTTGAAATAGCGAATGGTATGAGAAAAGAGTTTGCTAAAACTATTCTTTCTATAAACAGAAGTGAATCCGGTTTCGTTCAAAACTTTGTAGGTTTTTCTCCTTAATGGCTGTCGTTGCGGAATATATTGACTATTTTTGCACCAAAGAAAAGTCTTCTTTCTCTCTTATTTCTTTCTATTTATGACGATTTCCCCTTTGCACGACCCTATGGGACAAGCCGTGCTCGACTATTTGAAAAACGGAAAAGCAACAGCCATCACCGTTCGCTCCACTATTTTCGATGATGACGAGATGCCGGTTGAACACCTTTTTCGCACTGTGGCCGAAATGCCTCCGCTGGAACGCGCAGCACTCAGTTATGCGCGTGGTCGAGTGCTCGATGTAGGTGCTGGCGCAGGGTGTCACGCATTGGCACTCCAACAGCAAGTTCCTGATGTGGTGTCGATAGATGTGAGTCCTGGATGCGTGGAAGCGATGCGCTTAAGGGGTGTACAACAAGTGCATTTGGCCGATTTTTTTACAGATGATTTTGGAAAGGATTTCGACACGGTGTTTATGTTGATGAATGGGCTAGGCATTTGTGGGGGACTCAATGAGCTTCCTGCTTTTTTCGCGCGTCTCGATACACTGCTCGCACCTGGTGGAAGTGTCATCACTGATGCTTGCGATTTGTCGTATATCTATGAAGACGAAGACGGATTCCTCGATCTCACTGGGGTGGAAGGATATTATGGCGAAGTGGACTATCGTATGAGTTATGAAGCCGTGGAGGGAGAACCTTTCAATTGGCTCTATATTGACAGCGAAACTTTGATGCTTGAAGCGCGAAAATACAACTATGAAGTAGAAATTTTGCGCCAAGACACCACTTCTACGGCTTATCTGGCGCGGATTACGAAAAAGTGATAACCGATGTGTTCTTCGAGTGAGGGTTGTTATTGACGAAAAACTACTGAAAACCGCAGAAGATGCCTTGATTTCAATATAAAAGGGCGAATTGTTTGGTGGACTCAGCAAAAATGAGTAACTTTGCGGTTGTTCGTTGTCTTGTGCAGATTTCTGGCGGAGAAAGTCTTGCGAAGAAATGCCGTAAGATTTCATTCAAAGGACGGCGAATGACAAATGTGTAACCCCAATAAAAGAAAGGAACACAGTGAAAACAAAACATCTTTTCGCTATGGTTGCCGTAGTGCTGACAGGTTGGTTGGCATCTTCGCAAATCAATGGCGTACAAGCAAAATATGAACAGGACGTTGCTGACTACGAAGCGGTAGTGGCTGGCGATACGCTCCCCTTGCAAGCAAGAATGGAGAAAGTTAGTCCACGTCAGCGTGTGATAGACCTGGCCAATGCTGTTCAAAATTACCGCAAAGAAAACGCTGTGGCTGAAACAGCTCTCAACAATGTCAATTCCAATGCGTCGACTGCACTGGTTGATCGTTTGCTCAACACAGCATATAGTTTTCTTGGTGTGCGCTACCGCAGTGGACAAAGCGGTCCTGATGGATTCGATTGTAGCGGTTTCACCAGTTATGTGTATAAACAAAACAATCTGAGCCTTACGCGCTCTTCGCGTAGTCAGTTCACTGAAGGGCAGCCCATAGCCATAGTGAATGATTTGCGAAAAGGCGATCTCGTGTTCTTCGGAGGTCGAGGTGCACGCGGTGGAGTAGGCCATGTGGGCATTGTCACAGAGGTAAATCGCGAGGCGGGAAGCTTTAAGTTTATCCACGCAAGCATCTCCTCGGGCATTAAAGTCGATTCTTCTACAGATGCGTATTACAGCCGACGATATGTTGGAGCGCGTCGCATCATTCAATAAACAAATTTCTCACTAAGTATTGCGCTTGTGCATACTTCAGTCTATAGAAAGGAGGGTAGTTCCTGATTTGAGGTGATAGACAATAAGAGAGTGATGGACTAGTCAAATAGGCGGTTCTTTTCTTGTTCAACCTCATAGAAAATACAATCATCATTTCCATTGTTAAATCCAAATCGGTCATTAGATCCTGAACAGATTTTATTTGATTGTTAAGCAGATGGTTTTTCGTAGGTTTGAAGGCGTAGCGGGCTACGTCGAGAACGAACGAGAAACAAGATGCCAACAA
>ERZ772909.101-NODE-101-length-64127-cov-12.753855_pt1 | contig 64127 bp, 49 predicted proteins | sample MGYA00511137_ERZ772909 | MGnify/ENA primary metagenome ERZ772909 (study PRJEB29015, sample SAMEA2738095) | human oral metagenome | biome: human oral; feature: human-associated habitat; material: saliva | place: China | collected 2270 ... | reverse complement strand
ACGATCCGAGGTACGTTCGAAGTAGACACCGGGCGAACGAACCAGCTGAGAGACAACGACACGCTCGGTGCCATTGATAATGAAGGTGCCACGGGGGGTCATGAGCGGGAAATCGCCCATGAACACGGTCTGAGACTTAATTTCACCCGTGTTGTAGTTCATGAACTCGGCGGTCACGTACATGGGTGCCGAGTAGGTGTAATCCTTAGCCTTCGCTTCTTCAACGGAGTACTTCGGTCGTTCCAAGCGGTGATCACGGAATGACAGAGACATGGTGCGAGCCACGTCTTCAATCGGCGAGATCTCTTGGAAGATTTCCTCAAGACCGGAGACATCCGGAACATCTACGCGTCCAGCAGCCTTTGCGGCATCCACGCGTGCTTTCCATGCATCGTTTCCCAGCAACCAGTCAAAGCTTTCGGTCTGCAGGCCGAGCAGATTCGGTGCCTGCAGAGGCTCGCGGAGCTTAGCGAAAGAAATGCGGTTCTTGGGCTGGTTGGCAGTGTTGGTACTTGCAGCCAACGGGGGTCCTTCCCTGCGTTTTCATTGCGCGCACACGCTTTTCGACCCATTAACTGACACCGTCCACATCCGCCCAGCGCCTATTACAGCGAATGGATACGGGTCACCTCGGGCACAATAAAGCGCAAATACTCATTTTAGGCACACGAATATAGGGGTGCAATGTACGGACAAGAATATGTCCAACCTCACGTTCAGCTGACGCTCAGTCCAACTTCAGTCATTGAAGCTCTTCACAGAACGTGGCCCGTGCCCCAAGTCGGGCTTGAACCGACGACCCACGGATTATGAGTCCGCTGCTCTGACCGACTGAGCTATTGGGGCGCTGCCATCCTACCGGACGACGTTCGTATCGCTCCACCCGCCACCCCGGAACAATCCGTTGCCCACCCGGAGCGACACTGGACCTTGGTCGCATCTACACTTGTTTTACCAGGTCACAGCCATGGAAAAATAAGGAGGCGACATGAACGTCGCAGAACAGATCGTCGGGCAGCTCGTCGACGCGGGCGTCCACCGCATCTACGGCATCGTCGGCGATTCCCTCAACCCCATCGTCGACGCCGTGCGTAAGACCGGCGGTTCCAAGAAGGGCGGCATCGACTGGATTCACGTGCGCCACGAGGAGGCGGCGGCGTTCGCAGCGTCGGCGGAAGCACAGCTGACGGGCAAGCTCGCTGTGTGCGCGGGTTCGTGCGGCCCGGGCAACCTTCACCTCATCAACGGCCTGTACGACGCGAACCGCACGGGCGCACCCGTCCTGGCCATTGCCTCGCACATTCCCAGCGTGCAAATCGGCTCGATGTACTTCCAGGAGACCCATCCGGACCGCATTTTCGAGGAGTGCTCGGTCTACAACGAGCTCATCTCCTCCGCGGCGCAGTCGCCGCGCACCGTGAACTCGGCGATCCGCCACGCGGTCGGCCTGGGCGGCGTGTCGGTCATCACTCTGCCCGGTGACGTCTCCGACCTCAAGGCCGTCGAGCACGTTCCCACCTACGCGCCCGCGCGCCCGGCGACGCTGGCCCCGAACCCGGCGGATATCGACGAGGCCGCAGCCCTCCTGAATAAGGCGGACAAGGTCGCGATCTTCGCCGGCGCGGGCGTCGAGGGCGCCCACGACGAGGTTATCGCCCTGGCCGACGCGCTCAAGGCCCCGATCGGCCACTCGCTGCGCGGCAAGCACTTCATCCAGTACGACAACCCCTTCGACGTGGGCATGACGGGCCTGCTGGGCTACGGTGCGGCCGCGGAGGGCATGAACGACGCCGATGTGTTGGTTCTGCTGGGCACCGACTTCCCCTACGACCAGTTCCTGCCCGATACCCCGACCATTCAGGTGGACACGCACGCGGAGAAGCTGGGTCGCCGCACGGACGTTGGCCTCGCGATTCACGCTCAGGTCAAGCCCTTCATCGAGGCACTCCTCCCCCACCTGCGCGCAGGTCGCTCCGATTCTTTCCTGAAAGCCAAGATCAAGAAGCACTCGGAGATCATGCATGCTCCCGTGGGCGCCTACACGCGCAACGTGGAGAAGATGCGTCCGATCCACCCCGAGTACGCCGCACATCTGCTCAACGAGACGGCTGCGAAGGACGCGATTGTTACGGCGGATACGGGCATGTGCAACGTGTGGACCGCCCGCTACATCGATCCGCTCGGCACGCGCCGCATCATCGGTTCGCTCCTGCACGGCTCGATGGCGAACGCCCTGCCGATGGCCCTGGGTGCCCAGGTCGCCTACCCGGATCGCCAGGTCGTGTCGGTATCGGGTGACGGTGGCCTGTCGATGCTGCTCGGCGAGCTGATCACCGCGACGATGTACAACCTGCCCGTCAAGGTGGTTGTCTTCAACAATTCGACGCTGGGCATGGTGAAGCTGGAGATGCTGGTCAACGGACTCCCGGACTTCCAGACGGATGTCCCGGATACGAATTACGCGGAGATCGCTCGCGCAATTGGCTTCCACGCAGAGCGTGTCGAGGATGCGTCTCGCCTGGAGGCCGCGTACCGCGAGGCCTTCGCAGCACCTGGCCCGGCCCTCGTCGAGGTCATCACGGACCCGAACGCCCTCTCCCTCCCGCCGGCCATCACGGGCGGCCAGGTCGTCGGTTTCGCGACCGCGATGAGCAAGATCGTCCTCAACCGCGGGATCGCCGAAGCCTTCTCGATGGCGACCTCCAACATGCGCAACATCCCGCGCCTGTAGGACCCTCCCCTCGGGAGGCTCTCAGGGGACGAGGCCGGGGCTGAGTCGCGCGACGCGGCCCGGCCTCGTGCTTAGGCGTACCGCCGGGCGATTGCCACCGCGTCGGACACGTAGGAGCGCCCGAAGGCGGCGCAGTGGATCATGATGATGTGCGCCTGGTGCAGGGCGGTGCGCTCGCGCCAGCCGTCCTCCAGGGGCGAGGCCTCGTTGTAGGCGGCGAGGATGCGCTCATAGTGCGGGCAGCCGAAGACGGCGAGGGCCGCGAGGTCCTCCTCGGCGTGCCCGCCCTGCGCGGCGGGGTCGATGAGGACGGCTCCGCCGGGCGTCCACATGACGTTGCCACTCCACAGGTCGCCGTGGGTGCGCGCGGCACCGACGTCCTCGCGCCGAGCGATCGCGTCCGCGACCAAGCGCGGCTGGCCGTGGTCGAGGTCGCCGGAGTCGAGGCGCTCGCACAGCCGCTCGATGAGGTGCCGCTCGGAGGCGGTGAAGACGCGCGTGTCGAGGTACGGCGCGATTCGCTCACGCGCATAGAACGCTCCCCACGACTCGCGAGGGGACGAGGCCGGGGTGGCCTCGGCAGAATTCGCGCGGTTCGCGCCGCCCGCTTCGCCGCGAGCGCTCGGGCGTTCAGGGAGGGAGAGGTGAGCCTCCCCCATCCAGCCGTCACCCGCGTACCCGTCGGGGGCGGCACCCAGGTGCGTGGCACCGGCGGCGTGCGTGTAGGCGAGGGCGCGGCCGAATGCTTCGGCATCCTTCGCCGATGGTGATACCGAGACCACGCGAGGTTCCTCCAGCCACGTCGCCCCGTGATCGAGCACGGGCACGACCGCCGCCCCGGGGTCCGAGGCCTCGGCGAGCCATGCGAGGCCCGCGACCTCGTAGGCGATCCGCCCGCGACGGCTATCCGTCTTTCTTATCGTCTCCATCGACGCGTCCCCGTTCCGTTCCACTGCCACCGCGCGAGAGGCTCCCGCTACGTACGCACCATGCTATCCCCACCCTGCCACGCACAGGGAGCGCGGAGGAGCGAGGGGTGCCCAGGCCTCGGCCCGCTTAGACACATACCAAATAAACATCGTTATACTTCCGATTAGAGTAAAGTCCCCCGACGAGGATGTAGGCCTCCATGACCCTCACGACGACACAGAAGTCCATCGACGCCCTGCTGACCGGAGACAGGCAGTACCAGATCCCCGACTTCCAGCGCCCCTACGTGTGGGAGGAGCCGCAGGCAATCGCCCTGGTCAATGACCTGCTGGGCGCGTGGCGCACGAACGACGGCGACTACTTCCTGGGTTCGGCTGTGCTCGTGCAGCACCCCAGCGGCGACGACGTGGATATCATCGACGGGCAGCAGCGCATGACGACGCTGTGCATCCTCTTGGCGCTCCTGCGTCACCTGGCGGGCGTCGGTTCCGGGCTGCACGGCGACCTCAGTAAACGCCTGAGTATCGCTGAGTCGACCTTCAAGGGCTTGGACGAGCGGCCGCGCCTGCTCGTGCGCGAATGTGACCGCGAGTTCTTCGACACGTTCATCGTCGGCGACAATATCGATTCTCTGCTTGACGTCGACGCGAGTGCGCTGACCCCGGCCTCGGTGCGCCGCATCAACGACAACGCGCGGGCGATGCTCGACGTGCTGAGCGACCCGGATGTGCTGGCACCGGACGAGGTCCAGAGTTTCGTCCAGTACCTCATGCTGCAGGTCTCCCTCATCGAGGTGTCGACCGACTCCTACCAGGCCGCGCACCGCATTTTCGCGGTGCTCAACACGCGCGGCGTTCCCCTGTCGGCCGCCGACATCTTCAAGGCGCGCGTCCTCGCCCACGTCGAGTCCGACGCCCGGGCGCGCTACGCGGCCCTGTGGGAGCAGAGCATCGACTCGCTGGGCACGGAGAACCCGGACGCCTTCTTCGGGCACCTGCTCACCCTCGCCCTGCGCTCGCCCGCCAAGCGCGCCCTCATCGACGCGTTCGGCGAGCAGGTCCTCACCCCCTTCCTCGCGTCCAAGAGCGGCGAGGAGTTCATCGACGAGGTCGTGGTTCCCAACGCTCGCGCGTACTCTCTGGCGACGCTGGGATCCCTCGCCGGGCACCCGGCCGCCACATCCCTACAGCTGCTGCGCCTGTACGAGGCATCCGACTGGAAGCCGGCGGCCATGGCGATCTTGAGCGTGGAGCGCAGTGACGAGGAGGTCGCCTCACTCATGTCCTCGCTTGAGCGCCTGTACGGCACGGCAGTCGCCGCGCGCTTGGTCCCGAGTTCCCGTGAGTCGATCATCGCCAAGTTCATCGCCGCCGTCGAGGACGGCGAGTCCATCACTGCCGCCTGCGCGGTCTCCGACGATACTCGCCACCGGGCGGCCAAGTCGCTGTCGAGCGCCCTGCCCCAGTCCTCTCTCCGCAAGGTGTTGCTCTACCACGCGATGGTCGCCGACCAGGGTGGATTCCCGGCTCGTCTGCCACGCAGCCTGGGAGTCCTGGCGGGGCTGCCCACCACCGCGATCCGCGGCGTCGCAGCCGACGTGGATCCTCGTATTTGGAACAGGCGTCTGGGAGGCCTGGTTCTGACGACAATCAAATCACGCACCGTCAACCAGGCACCCGACTGGGACACTGTGTCACGCGCACTCCACGAAGCACCGACGGTCGGCGCGCTCATCGTCGGTACACTCCCCTCCGACAGGGGCGAGATCAGCAACGCCGCCCTCGAGCTGCGTCAGACCTACCTGACGCGCAGCATCCTGGACTATTGGGACATTCGCCGCGATTCCGATGGCGTGGATCTGTCTCTCTTGTCCAGCTCCGAGCTGGAGGCCGCCGTCGACAAGCGTTCCGCCGCGCGCGGCCGCCAAGTGCGCCTGGCCGACGTCGTCGCAACCGGCATCATCTCCCCCGGTGACACTTTCGTGTGGCGACGCCGCAACCTCGGCAACGTCTACGTCGTGACCATCTCAGCCGAAGGCACCATGGTCCTGCCCGACGGCACGGACGTTGCCTCTCCTTCCGCGGCCGTCAAGGAGTTGACCGGCAACAGCTCTGCCGCCGCCCTCGACGTCTTCGTGCGCGAGTCCGACGGCAAGAAGCTGCGCGACCTGTGGGACAAATACAGGAGCCGCTTCGCCTCGTGAGTTGTGACGGCTGGGGCCGCCCGCGCGACGCGTGGGCGGCCTGATACTCCCCTCGATTACAACAGCCCCGTCACCTCGTGGCGTCAGCACTTTGCTCCCCTTAACAGATAGTCGACGTCTGCCTCGCTCCGTATTCCTCTCATAATCGCGAAAGGAAACGCAGACCGCGCGCCATGTCAGCGATCGAATCCGCGATAGTGCTGGTCTCCGCGACACGTGTAGTCGATGTCTCGGTCGATATGATGGCCAGACTTTCGGCGCTCGACTGGCCGAGGCCGCACGTGAGGATACGGATACCGTCTGCTGTCAGTTTGGCAGCCACACGACTCGCTTCGAAAGGGTCCCCTAGGTCACCGTCACCGAAAACAGCAAGAACCATGTCAGATGCACGTGCGTCCAGCAGCATTCTGTGCGCCAGCTCAAGGCAGGGGACAATGTTGGTTCCCCCCGCGATAGCTGCCTGGGCTAGCAGACAGTATGCGGCACTAGGATCATAATCTACTGGCACAGAGCCGCTGATTCCATGGTCCCACAGAATCAGCCCAACAGAATAGTTAGCCTCAACTGCCTCACAAATAAAACGCCGACAACCCCGAACAGCCTTCTCAATCCGCTCTCCCTCCATCGAGCCGCTCACATCCAGCGCGAGGACAACCGAGCCGCCAAAGTTGCGCCTAAGTTGATCCAATGCTGGACCCACAGGATACTCTGTGACGCCAGCCGCATCGAAGTCCTTCTTCGTCCACGTTGCCATAGCGATATCTTCCTTTCACAACCGGTCATCAAGGTTTGAATAGTGACGAATACTTCTCACAGAACCATCAACCCAGAAACATTGTCAGTCTGCTCAGCAAGTTCACCTTCATCAACGACTCCATGGATAAATGCATCCACACGCAGAGTCTTCCCTGTGGATCCGTCCACGGCTTCCACCTCAATTCTTCCCTCAATCGACACGCTCACGTCCAAATGGATTGGACTGCCAGCAGGAGCGGAGGCGATTCCAGTGACCTCGCCGTCGAAGAGAAGCCTGTTTCCTTCTATTTCGTCAGATACGATGACTCCCGCTTGCTCATAGAGTTCAATCCGCGCTTTGCTCTGTTTCGAGAGTGCAGTCGCCACAGTCACACGCTTTTTGACAACCGGAAGAAGCGTGTTTTGCGGAATAATACAGCACACATAAGGTTCTGGCCGTACCGGGAGGCTACTGGAATACAGTTTAATGCCGATAGCCTTGGGGAGGACAGGAGCGACAGTCTTGGGCCCCAAAATGCCCGCCGAACGATATTGCCCCGCTCCCTTACTTGCGCCAACCATACTTGCTAGGACAGCTGCACCCCTGGCCACAGCCTTATCCGGATCGTGGATAATCACAGGCAGTCCAAGACCAGCTTCCAGCGCCGCGCGGATCATCGGCATCCTTGTCGATCCCCCGACGAGCAAGACACGTTCGACAGAACGCGCACCAAGCTCACGCGCCGTTGCTAGCACACGCTTCGCTGCCTCTATGCACATAATAACAAGGTCAGAAGTAGCTTCTTCGAATGCTGAACGGGTGACGGAAACGGTATACATACGACCGTCGTAACGGATACGTACCTTCCCAGCCTCACGAACACTCAAGTTCCTCTTCAGGAGTTCGGCTTCCGTTGACAGGGCAGCCGCAAAGTCCTCATCGAACTCGGCACCCTCATCAATCCCCTGCGTGACGAGGCGCTCCCACAACAGATCGAACATACGCTGATCCCAGTCAAGACCACCGAGCCGAGTCTCGCCATCCACAGCCCAGATCCTCGGACGACGGTCCGCCATTCCTACAACAGCAACGTCAAAAGTCCCTCCTCCCAGATCAAAGACAAGGGACCCGCCATCTCCCGCTTTCTCCACCCCATAGGCGTAAACAGCCGCCACCGGTTCGGCCAGCAACTCCAGGCAGTCGATTCCCGCGATACGGGCTGCGGCATATGTTGCCTCCTTCTCAGCCACTCCGAAATAAGCAGGAACCGTAATCACTGCCCGCAGCGATGTTGATCGCGCACCAAAATGGTCTTGCGCATCCATCACGAGGCGTTTGAGGATGATCCCAGAAATCGCTTCGGGCGTATATCGAATTCCATGGAATTCGAGATCAAAGCTCGTGCCCATATGTCTCTTGATACCGACCACGACATTATCCGGATCCATACGTAGTTGCCTCTTCGCAGCATCTCCCACCAACACGGATCCATCAGCTTCAAAACACACCACGGAAGGAGTAATCTCCTTTCCGTCGGTCGATCGAATTAACTCGTCCACCCCATCGCGCCCATGGTGCATGACGCACGAGTAGGTAGTTCCCAAGTCGATTCCAATATCCAAGGCACTGCTCTTTTCTTATCACTCGAATCAGTTCGTTTTCTGTGCGAGGAGTCCAGCCCTCGCCAGCAAAAAATCCATCACGTCTGGTGTCAAATTGGATGAGACCACAGCTTCACGAACTTGGTTGGCAAGAAATGGGATCACCCCTTCACCGAGGAGAGGTTCGAAGAACGCTTTTCTCCCCTTCAGGTAGTCAACCAGATCCGGTAGAGCTGATCTCCACGACGCTCCACGCAAAAGTTTCAGGCCATTTCGCGGTTCCACCGATAGCAGTGCATTCGTGATCGCTTGCTCTTCCCAGGAAGGGCGCTCTTGCCCCCCTGCCGTCCCTTGTCCCTGCATTCGAGCAAGAATTGGATCGGCACTGTGAATAGTAAGCGGCAAACGCCCCTCCCACACCTGATACATCGCCTCAAGCTGGGATTCGGCACTATTAGGGCCCGAAGCCGGGCCAGCCATTCGACGCATTGTCGTCAATTGACGCAAGCCAGCCCACGCAAGGCAGTCAGTGATGGCCTGAGAACCATCAGCAACGGCAATCAGTTCTCTGTACACGTATTGACGTAGCTTGCGCCCGTCCCCCTCGCCCCAGAAAACACCCGCCAAAAACAAACTCATAGGTGGTGCGGCGCAGTCCGCCATACGCCAAGCTCGGAAGTGAGTTTCAGCCCGAGAACAACCACACGGCCACAATGTGGGTGGCGGAGAAGGCGTCCACGCATTCACACCGAATGGGCGCCGAGGTAGAGCAGAAACCGAGATCGTCTGTGCACTCGGCTCCGTTCGCGTCGTACAAATCGCCTCTCCACGCTCAAGCAAACCTAGTAGGGGAGAATTGTCCTGCGAAAGACCGAGTACGCCCGCGACCTGCTTCTGGTCTTCAGGGTGGACGATTCGATGCACAATTTTGAGATTCGTATTTCGTGAGACATCCGATGACACACGCGAGGGACTCTGGTCAATGACGATGATTTGTTCACCGTAGCTACGGACCTCAGCCATCATTGCCGACAACATCGCTGCCGAGACCTGTCTCGCGGATCCCGATTCTTGATCAGCAATGTGCTCGTTAACCTCCGGAAGTATCCGGTGTGCTTCCTCCAAGACCAAGAGGTGTTCCACTGCGCGTGTGACCGTCCGATTTCGCGCACGCGCCCACGTCGCCAAAGTAAGAAGTAGCACGACGAACGAACGTTCCTCGTCGTCGGCTAGATCAGAAAGAGTCACAACCGTAGGCTGAGTGAACAGCCTGTCCACCATTGAGGAATCTGTCCACGAAAACCTATGAGCTCGCGTCGGCGCGAGCAATAGGTTCAGACGGGTCATGAGAGCCGCACGAATATTCGCCTCCTGCTCGGGCGCGTACCCAAGAGAGGAAATGAGCGATGGCACCATGTCACGAACATCGAACAGGGACATACCGGCCCCTTCAGATGGCAACATTGCTACGCGATCAAACAACTGTGTCACAACATAGGGCGTGGGTGAGGGCATTGAGAACGCCCCACGAAATGCACTGGCGACTCGGGCAATGTGGTCTCGGCTATTCTCACCCGGCCAGGCCTCGAGCAAATTGAGATGGAGATCCGCACCCCGCACCACCTGGAGTCCTCCCGAAAAATGTGCAGACACTTCTGAGTAGTCATCTTTAACCGGGTCAAGAACCAGGAAGGGGATACGGTGCTGATTCCACATGTCTGCAAGAAGCTTATGTACAGTCGTGGATTTACCCGAACCCGTTGTTCCAGTAACAAACGCGTGCCCCTCAAAATCACTCACACCGATAGAAGCCGCAACATTTGTCCCCTCATATGTCCCGATTGAAACACGCGCACCCGACGTGCAGGGACGTCGCCCCGCAGGAGGTGCGGGTCGCACCGCGAGACCAGGTTTTCCCGAGCGGGGAGGCGCAAGGAGCCAACCGATATCCCTACTCGTCAACACAGATGTGGGAGGGGGAGCACCCGGCTTGGTGTCATCGAACGACAAGGTCTCATAGCACCGCCCCTGATCACTGGGAATTGCAGTGTGCAAGGCACCCGCAACAAGACGTGCTGTAATGTCGTCGTCAGAGGACGCCCATGTATCCACAGTCCACAGACCCACACCCATACCCTGTGAAATAAGTCTTGCGATGACCCCGGTCCAGTCCTGAACGCGTGTCCAACGATGGGAAACCGCGCGAGTCGTCATCGTTTCGCTCACCTGGCTGGTCATCTCGACATACGATGAAGCCTCCGTCGCCAGAGCATCTAGTCGATATCTCGTATTGAGCACATCGAGCATTGACACGCTCTCACATCGTATGAACAATGTCCAGCGACCTTCGATCCCATCGAGGCGATCAATAAGGGTATCCCCTAGCGCTTGCTCGGAGGAATCCAAAACCTCCCCTTGCGGTCTGTGAGTAACTCCAACCGCATGTTGGAATGCAACTGTGGGAGGGGATGATGGGACGATACGAATTCCAGGAGCAAGCAGCAAACGGGCGCGTTCTAACTCGTCAGCACCCTCGAAACCGAGCAGCAGCCCCAGCTCACCGTCGATGCCGACCAGCGCTAGCTCTGTGAATGTCATTATACCAGCGAGGGCCGATGTCAGGCGCTCGAAGGGTGGCGCACCGTCCTCCGGTGACCACCGTTCAAGGATCTGCACCTTTCCCCAGTGCTTCGCCACCACAGAAGGGGTGCCACACTCAAATCCTTGATTGAACCCATACTTTAGGCTGTCGAGGATATTCTGAGCGCGCTCGTCGGGAGAACTCGCTTCCGCAGGGTCCCCTATAACGCTTGCTAACCTCGGGTATGCCATGAAAGCTATCCCTTTAACCGCCGAAGGGCCTGCTCCGCAGTCTCTCCTATCCTGGCCCGACCGATACGCCCTTCGTCAGTGACCACGATTCCTCGAACACCCATCGGGATCGGTCGCGACGTATCTGCCCAAGCAAATGCCCATCCTCCGGCACACCGTATCGCAGAGTATCGTTCCGGAGAAGCAGCTTGGCTACCAGTGCTCGCCAAAAGCGCACGCGCCTCATTCTCAGTAATCCTACTCATAGGATTCTCCTTCCCTTCGAGTCCCACACTATCGCACGATGCGATACTCTTGGCATTGTCTCAAGATCCGCATAGATCTCCCGGTCCGAGTATTCGAAGACTTTGCCTTCTTGAGAGTCGACAGTAATGATTTGTCCCTCATAGTTGACGACGTTGTACGCATGACCGCCTGGCATCGTCCCCTCCCACGTGGAATGCACGATGGCACTGGAGCCATGTCCTCCCGCTTCAAGAGCACTCCTTAACTCAGGGGCACGAACCAATTCAAACTCCTCATGAGCCCATTCCTCGGTCTGCTCCGAGGCTTCCCCCGCGACCTCTAATCCACCTTGCTCATCGAGCTGAACAGCACGCCCCGCTGCCTCTTGTTCCAGCCCACGCCACGTCGCTTCGAAGCACCGCGCACAGTCCGCACAGTTCACGGTATACGGATCGTCACCGCACTCAGGATCGTAGAGGGGATTGATACGCTCAACAGTCGCACTCGGATCTTGGAAAGGATCCACTTCACGAACGCGACTCATTGGTTCGATATACTCTTCCGAACGTTCCAGCCGAAAAGTACGCGGATCCTCCGCACCATGAAGTGCAGTAGCACCTTCAGTGGTCGAACACTCACCTACTTCATCCAGCATTTCGTTCCCCTCTTGCCACCCTTGTTCCATCATGTTCGATGTGTTATCAAGTTCCGACATCGCGACGTCTCCTCACACCAATTGAGAAAGAAATTGAAGCGAAACAACGAGCACATACCCAAGGATGGCGATTCCCAGGAGACTCCCAACGACTTTCACGCGCGAGCGCACAATGGCCGGATGCTCTCTCATCGTAATCCGTGCACCTGTCGACGTGTTGTACACGGAGCGCGCACGAATAGTTCCATCTCGCATCTCCTTACCTGAAACCTCGACGCAATCCCCCAAATGTGGGCTTCCGCCACGAAGCTCACCGCGGAGTATCACTTCTTTCTCTTTTCCATCAGATACAGTAATGGTAAACGGTTGAATCAAAACTTCAATTTCCCGTTCCTGACGTTGCCTTTCCCTTCCACGCCCAGAGAGCATCGGCATCAAAAAAACAGGGAGAAACGAGCGAACGGACGCAAAGAACAGGATCGCTAAACCTACCACAATCACAAAGGGAAGATACGCCTTCACAAACACGACAGCACCGACAACGACCGCAAGTCGAACAAATGTGCGCGTCAGAAGGTCACCCCATTTGAGGACAACAAGCTCCGTCCTTTGCATACCCATAGTCGTGACCCGGCCAACCACATGCCCCTCCACCTGCGATTTCTTTGAGACCGTAGATCCAGTGCGCGATGCCGGTATGGGCGTCGTAGGAACGACCGGCGACTGTTGGGGGGCCGAAGACCAATGTGGGGCTGGGGGCGAAGAGGTAGCGGGAGGCGGAAGAGGACGAGCAGGTCGCACGGTTGTGGCTTCACGCGGTTGGCGATAACCACACCTGAAACAAACTCCCTTCCTAACCGTTCGTTTCCCACCACAATCAGGACAGATATCAGCATTCATCGTCACTCCCACGGATACCGCACCAAACCACTCAGATACTCTCGAAGCGATTCACTCCAGTTCAGCCAATCTGTCAGAGCATCTATGGCATGGTTATCCGTGAGCGCCCAATCGAGGACGAGGTAGGCGAAAACACCCAAGATAATGAGGTGCACGAGGCTCCAGGACCAGCGAAAGATCCAATACAACATCGGAATCCCATTTTTCATGATGCGCTCGCTTTCTCCCTATCCGAGGAAGTAACGCTAGCCTCTTCTTCCACAGGTGGGACTAGCGTAATCGGGACCTTCTGAGAACTCAACACCCAGTCAATGACCCGCATGGGGTTGAGAGGATCATGTGGTTCTCGCAATACCAACGAGTCAATCGCAAAGTAACGAACATCCCTGAAATCACTTTCAATCCGCCGAACGAGTCCGTCTTGCTCAACGTCAATGAGCCAATCACGAATTCCGTCCGAGTTCTCAGGATCCAATGACATTCCCGACGGAAGCTTCTGGAGTACTTCCGTTTTCGTCAGGACTACCGCCAGATGCCGCTTCGTGAGATCAACAGCCTCTGATCGGATCCTGTCGACCACTGAGGCGTATGCCGCTTCTTGATCCCCGGATGCAACCAGAATATCCGGCAGGTCACGCGCAGCTCGCATGTCCACCTGCACGCGCGGCAGGGCAAGAGGGTCAAGAACAAATACCATCGTCATCGCAGCGTTCACATAAGTGAGTTCTTCAGTGGCCTGGAGGCTTGTGAAGCTCTCACCTGCGGCGTCCATAACCTGCAGCTCAAGCACCTTACCCGAGGCATCCGTCAACTTGAGCGGACGTCCTTCGGGGCGCATTGTGTGGATTGTCTTCTCGGTGGCGGTTCCTGAGTCGATAGCCCGTTCAGAGGCCCGAAGGAAACCCTCCGCCTCGGTGTTGAGTCCCTCAAGTGAACCGTGAACCGAATCAAGCTGACGGCCTACTGCAGTAAGAGCCGCCGCAAAAAATCGAGTCTTCCCGGCTCCGACTGATCCGAATGCTGGGAGTTGCACAGTCCGACGCGCACCGCTACCTTTCACAAGTGGCTCTCCACAGCTTGGACACAGCGCAACGAGGACCTTCGAAGCCGCACTAATCGTTGTCCGGAAGCTTGTCCCACAAGCACAACGACGTTTGACAACACCGAGCGGCCCCGGCGACACGTCGCGGTGGATGATCGAGCAATCCGAATTAGGGCAGTGATAGCTAGGCCGCGGATTGGTTTCATAGCAGTGGGGACACTTCACCTTTGCTCGGACACGGAACATCATGCCGCGGTCCCACAAACGGTATCCCAGAGTCAACAGCTGCTGGCACAAATAAACTGCGCCACCGATGACCAGCATGACGAGTAGCCACACAATGAAAGACGTATACAACGCGAGAACGAAACCTACGAATGGAACGAGGACCCCCGCTACCCATGCGAGCCGTGAAAGAGCACCAATCGCTGCATCCGAGAGGTTCCCCTTCTGGTCGGCATCCTTGCCTCGCGAAGCTCGATTCCACACGGAGCCACCAGCCTTGAGCCACAGCCACGACGCAAGAACTCGCAACTCAGCGGCCACGGCAACGACGTCTCGCTGTGCCTGATAGGGGTTGTACTCAGGCCATGCTTTATCCCACCCAAAGTGCTTGGTAAACCCTCGCGGCGCATGCTTGATAACACGCTCCGCCGCAACTTCGTCGGGTGTCGCAATATCCGGTTGTGTCCGTGAGTGCCCGCTCAGCACACGCAGGGGAACAAAAAGGCCCACAATCAAGCCGACAATAGCAGCAATGAGGAAGGCGCAACACCAGTAGAAGACAAGCCAAGCCAAGATTCGCAAGAATGTAGCGATGACGATCCATATCGCCAAGCCAATACCAACGATTACGGCAAAGAAAATGAAAACGATTTCCAGACACCCGTCATCCATTAGTTATCCCGTCCTTTCCGATTGAGAAATCCGATGGCTACGCGCGACAGCTTCCGCTTGAAACGTCCTTTTTTCGCATCTCTCGCGAAGTCTTCGAAAGCTGCGAGGACCCGTCGATCCACCAGTTGCTCTGTGGCAGCCTGATACACCAAGCCTCTGCGCACACGGTCATCGCATACTTCAAGCAGGAAGTCCTCCGCACCCACGGCAGGAGCATTAAGTCTGCCCTGTATAGCACCAACCGCCAACGAAATAGTTTCTGCCATCCCACACACGGTGTTCTCCCTGGTGTTCAGGAAGTAATAGACGGATTCACGCGCCCATTCTTCATAAGCGCCAACTAGATGTGCGACTCCACCTGTATCGGGGCACCTCAGAATAATCGCACCCAGGAAGTCCAACATGAGAGGCGACATCGTGGGAACGTAGGCGATCACCGTCGGCAGATAGGGATTCGGATTCGTTGACGAGCCGAGGGCTGCGCAGCAATACTGCGCCACAGTATGCACCTGCGCGGCGTATTCACTCAGCCTCCGATAACGCACGACAATCCCCGACTCATGCAAGCTCACAAGAAGTTCCCGAAGGCTCACCGCTGGCTCGCCTGTTTTCAGGGCAGCTGCGATCTGGTCAAATAACCATTCCCCTGCTTCGTCCGTGATTTCGCGCTGAGTCTGCGCCCACATCATGAAGAGTTCGTAATTGGCGGGCAGCTTCGCTTGAGACCACACGAGCCGCCAGCTGTCAGGTGGGATCTGTCCCATGGTGCGCAGCTGAGCAGCGCGTGCACCGATGGGCAGCCTGGCAACAATCACAGCGCTGTTCCATTGCTCGACGCATACCCGCATCGCTGGTGTCAAAGCGGAATTCCTCGTCAGCCATGTCCACGTTCCTTGCATGAGCGTACGGAGATCGTCCTGGCCACCCGAACACCAACGGCGAACGAGAACGCGAGCGAGTTCTTCAACAATCTCCTCTCTGTGTTCCCAGCTCGCGCTTTGCTCGGTCAAATCCGAGCTGGATGCCCACAGCCGAGCAACGCGCGCTACGATTTCTGCTCGGCTCACATCCGCGATAGGTACGTCACAAGCGCGAGCGACTGTCAGAGTTGCAGGCAGGAGAACATCTTCCGAGGTCTCCGCCACCTGCGAGAGAAGGATCGAGGCCTGCGCTCTGGCACCCTCGTCTTTCCAAGTGAGACGTCCATGCGGACGAGCGCTTGACAGAGCCAGTAGGAGTGCCTCGGATGCACGGGGAATTCCGCTCACAGACTCAAGCACCGACATGAGAACACCAGCAGCCAGGTCCTGGCTCTCTGTGCTCATAAGCGCAGCGATAGTTTCCCCAGCCAACTTCGCATCTTCGGGCGTTTCCACGGCACACGTCACGGCTAGATCCAGCAGATCATCCCCATAGAACATAAGATCGTCGTCTTGCCTGGTAATGGCTAGGCCTCGTAGCGCTTGCATAGCGACAAGCCAGTTTCGATGATCCCCAACGTTCTGGGGGAAAGACGCCAGTGCAGCAGCACGCGTAGCCAGGTCACGCCCAAGAAAGCCCTCCCAGCACCGCGCGACATCAATCGCGGCAAGCGCAGTGGCGGAATCTTCATGCAAGAACCAGTCCGCTTGTGTAAGCGCAGACTCACTCGCCTCCAGTGGGGCAATAAGGCGACGATCGAGATCAATCACGTTGACCCCGGCCCGGGGTACACTCGGATCCGGCTGTGGGCCAAATGCGGGACTGGCGGCCACAATGTCGGCCTTTGTGATCATCGGATCCTGCACGAGGCCCCGGATGCTGAGCGAGAGAGAACGTTCCCTCTCGATGAAAAGGGTACCGAGTGCGATCCACTTGCGTGCGAGGGCCTCGTCAGCGGTGACGATCACCAGACGCTTGGAAGTCTCATCGGTCACTTGCTCGACCATCGTGAGAAATTCCGCGAAGTGAGCGACTGCCCAGGCATCATTCTTGACCATGTCACGCAGTGCGTCGGCTTCAAAGTCCCGCGTTACTTCGAGCGGCGCTGCCCACTGAGTTAGTGTCTGGCTCGGCGCCTTTTCAAGAGACCAGTTTCGCGCGCCAAGAAACTGCGCAGGGCGCATCATTCCAAAGTCGTCTGGATCAGACGTCGCGATCGCTTGAGTCAGAAGGTTACCGGGTCTCCCATTGTTGGTGACACCCGTCGAAATACCCCGCGAGAGGTAGTAACGCCCCGCGTGCGCGCGGTAAGCAAAGGAGGCCGGGTGCTCCAGCGGATCGTGATCGACGTTCCAGCCGACAACCACGCGGTGAAGCATGTAGTCACGGATAACCTGACGGTCCTGTGCTGTCATTCCCTCGGAAAGGGCCTGAAAGTTGAATCCGTCAATGCCATCGACAGCCTCATTTGCCCGAGTGTCCGTGTAAATCGCTACATCAAACATCACGTCACCCCTGGCGTGGGATAAACCCACGTTCAGCCATAAGCCACAGCAGCGGTTCACCCACCCTGTGGGGGATGATGCCACGCTCGTCAATACGCTGAGTCGAGTAATTCGGTTCAGATCCCAAGGCAGATAAGCCGAAGAACCTGTAGTTCGCGTAGTTCGTATCGAGCATCGTGAGCAGGCCATCCCCACCCCAATGAGAAACCAGGGAAGCAATGTGATCATGCATGGATTTCGCCTCCTCCTCATCAAAATAGGGAAGCTTGGACGAAGGATGCCGTATCGGATTGTTCTGGGGCACTTCCTCCCAGAAAGCATCGATCTTAGAGATGACGACAGCAACCGGCTGCTTAATCTTCCGATTGCGCTTGACTCGCTCGTTTTGCCGAAGGACTTCCGTGATGGCGTGCAGAACATTCTCCGGCGAAGTCTCAACCCGCTGATCATCTAAGGCTTTGCTGCGGCCCGCATTCCCCGGAAAGCTAAAGGGATCGAGGAGCAGAATAATCCCATCGGTCGCCAGCAGGTACGTCATACTCAAAGCGCGCTCGTCGACGGCGAGATCCTCACCCGCAGTGTCGTAGAACGAAAATACCGTCGACTTGTAGTCACCAAGTGCGGCCTTCGCGATCCCGTCGCGCGGAATCTTCCATTCAAACACCACTGGTGTTGTCTTTTCTCCGGCTGCTTGCTGGGTCTGTGGAGGAAGCTGACCGGATGTGGATTCCATCTGGTCGAGAAGGTTCTTGAGCTTTGCTGCCTGACCGTTTTCTTCACCAGCACCATAGACCGTGATAACGTGCTTGAAACGTCGGCCGATCGGCCCGTTGGTTGCCAGCTCACGCATGAGAACCGCCAGCATCACGGTTTTACCCGAGGAACGCGCGCCCACCAGACCAAACAGCGGAGAATCACTCGAGAAACCGTCGGGCAGCCGCGAATGGCATTGGGGGCACAAACGCACACCCGTCGGCCCGAAACACTTCGGACATTCTGCTCTCCGCACCTCCCGAAGCATCGACGGAGTCAAAGGAGTGAAGGCCGGATAGTATTCGTTCAGGTCACCGAAATACCGTTCTCGTGCGCTATCGACTACTTTGATACACGGTTGCTTCCCCGCTGCCGGGCGTCCCAAGCAACGGAAGGACGCCTTACGCAGGTCGATATCCGTATAGCAATAGGGGCACGACGCTACAAAACCCGGTAGAGGCATCGGTCATCCTTTCATCGATGAAGTGGACGGATCATTGAGAATGATTGGTGAAGCCGAGTCCGCAAAGAGACGTACCCAATAGCCGCCTTTGATCTTCGGGATGGAAAAGCTACGATAGTGGGTGAGGTCCGTTGAAAAATCGAAGTGAAGGCTCGCTATCTGTTGCCCGTCTTCAGGACGAGACGGCATGAACGCGCCAGCGGCCATCACGGCAACCAGATCCGCTTCGCCGCGGAATCCATCACTCGTGACACTTACGCGCGCTTCGCGCCCCCCGAAGGGACCTCGAGGCAGCTTGAGCTGATACCGTATACTCGGAGGTACGGCTTTCAGGCGAACGGTAACAGGCGCGAATGTGTGCTCTTTGCCAAGACTTGGCACTACTGTTCCAACTGACACTTCGGTGATCAGCTCAGCATTTGGAATACGCACACCGCCGTCGCGTCTGTAGACAAACCGATCAACACGCTTGTGCCCGCTCTTCCCATTGACGGCAGACCACGTCACGTCCATCAAGTAATCACCGTGGGGCCACACCCACGAGACGTTCAGTTCGGAGCCGAGACGCACCGCCTCCACGTCACGAGGTGGTGGCGCTGCGCCGGCAACGACTGCCCCTCCGACGATTCCCTCGGTCCCATCCCATGTGACAGGCACAAACGAACGCACATCGGGCAGCACGTAGAAGTCCATCGTCTGGCGCACTCCACTACTCCGGATTGCGCCCATGACCCGTTTCCCAGTCAATACGTCAAGTCGATCTGCAGTAACGCGTGCCCCAGTCTCCACTGCCATGTCGATAGGCAGTGACCATAATTCCGTGGCGTAGCCCGGGACCTCGGTCCATTCAGCACGTACCCCGGGTTTTCCATCCGGCATCCTGGTACTGCCGATGCTCAGATCGCGTACTGCATGGACAGTACCGCGTGGCGTCGCGTCGAGGGTGGTCGATTCAGAAAGAACGGACTGTCCGTTCACCACGTAATGGGCTCTCAGAACAACAGTGTATTTCTGTCCGAGTTGAAGCCCTTCGATGCGCAATCGCCCCTGTGTCGTCGTGGGGAATGCCCTGCGCGTTCCGTCTGCGCTGATCAGCTCTCCCGACACACCCGCAACCTGAGCTGGTGCTTGCCAGAAGACCGTCACGTCGTCTGAGGTCACGACCGTGCGCGCATCGGAGGGCGGTGGCAGGACCGTTATCCGCGAAACCGCCGGAGCTGAGTAGCTAGCCCCCTGACGGAACGCGAAAACTGCGTAGACCGCCTGGTGTGCGACGAGCGGCGAAGGATCGAAGGCCGCCTGATCAGCTGTCGCTGCCGCAATCGTCAGTCCTACCTTAGGATTCGCCGGTGTACCCGATTCGCTGCGAACCACGGTATACCTGATATCAGGGTCCTGCGCGCCTCGCCACGCAAGGGCAACACCTTTCCTACTCGGGGAATAGCTCACGTCCAGACCCGTTGGCTGGTCGGGAGGAATCTGAGACAAGAGACGGGTGATTTCCGTATCTTCATGGTCCACCGAACGTGCATCCCCAAGCGCTGCACGAGCTCCGGAAAGGTCCTTCACCGCTATCGCTTGGCGATACGCCTCCATCGCGGCACTTTTGCGTTCCTCTGCAGCTGTAAGCGCTTCGGCTGCCTCTCGGGCAATAGGGGATTGCGCTTTATCTTCATCCCCGCCGACCAGCGCGAGGTAAAGCCTGCGCGCACCCGATAGATCCCCAGCTGCGATCAAATCCTTCACCTTGGCAATGTCGGGTCCCGATCCACCCGTGGCTACACCCGCGAGCAATCTACGCGCGTCGAGATCAGCAAGGCCAATGGCCATCAGACGGTTGAGTGCAAGCGTTGGCGTCAACCCTTGCGTCCGCACAAGTTGTTCCGCCAAATTCGCCCACCATGCAAGAATAAGGTCACGCACATCGGAGTCTGTCGTACACTCTTCTCCGATTTTAGTGAGAACCTTCTTCGCACTTTCCATAGAGTCGCCGGACCTAGTGTTCACGGCCGACTTAGACTGGCGCAGATCAGCGATCCCTACCACGCGCCGTCTGTTTCCGGCGACGACAGCGCTCAACTCATCGATCACACGAATATCACGTGGGTGTTCTGATCGTTCGTGTAACAGCAATACCTCAACAATGTTAGTCATGCCAGGCGGCAAGTTCCCTTTGGACCATGCGTTAGCCGCCTTGCTTACTGGCACCTCAAAGTCAGGGCACACGCGGACCCCCTGCCCTTTGACAGCACCCGCCAGCTCGGCATCCGTCACACTCGCGGCAATTCCGTAAGCCGATGCCGCTTGGCGCAATTGCTCAGCAGTTACGACAGCGAGGGGATTATCCTGCTTAACTGCCTGTGCAAAGTCATTCAACTCCGCCTGGCCAATCTCCGCTGCGCAATGCGATAATTCTTCCCAAAATTCAGGGTCGCACACATGTTGCTCAAGCACCTTATTTACCGCTGCGAGTAGCTGTTTAACCAGCTTTGCAACTGGAACACGAGCGGCGTTCAGATGTCTCTCTAGCCCCTGAACATGCTTTGTTAGCTCATTTTTTGACATGCCGGGAGTGATGGCAAAGAGCGCGGCTATATCTGCCTTACACAGGGCTTCAATTACCGTTGTTTCGTCCTGCGCACCGCTGAGCGCACGCAGCGCGCCATTGATTGCGGACTGTTGCGCCGCATTAGTGCTCAGAGGTTTCAGAACAGAATCCTGATACGCCTTTTTGTCGAACATTATGCTCTCTGCCTCACTTCCGGGGATGGTGCCTACGACCGAGTCATGATCTGGGCGATCTGCTTCCTTGCCTTCTTGACGTCCTCCTGACTCAAGACAGAGACTGCTGCCTCCGCCTTAAAGGACCGGCCTGTTGCCGGTTCGACAACGAGCAGGGTTGCAACGCCTTCCTCCGACACTTCCAGGGTCACCTCGATGGGATCTCCCCTTCGCATCGGGGGAAGTCCCTCGATGGTTGTACTCGGTCCAGAAATCATCGCCTTGTTATCCCGCGTGTCTTCGGACTCCACTTCACCACCTTGTTCGAAGAGAGAGACCTCGACGCTCGACTGCCCGTCTTCAACGATGCCACCAGTCAACGAGGCAACGAGTGGAAGCGTCTCATTTGCGTGCGCGAGGAAATTGACATACTCCTCAAACTTGCCCTTGTCATTCTCCCTGACGAGTCGCACTCCCAGCCCTCGCGAGAGCACGTTGGTTACCACGGTCCGGCCAGGGCCAATGCCGAACATCGGCTTCGAATCGCCGAAATCAGCCGATGTATTGTCTGTCGCCCCCGCACCGATTTCTGCGAAGCCCGGATCGGGAAGCTCTCCCTGCCCGAAGATCGCGGCACCCTTGGCCACCGACAGATCAAAGTCAGTATTTTCGGCGTTAAAACCCGCTTCTGCGAGCGTTGTCCTAATCATCGGCATACGCGAGGACCCACCGACGAGGAGGTAACGATCAACGGTCAGACCCGGGAACTTATTCTGCGCTGTTTCGATGACTCGCCGGGTGATTTCAATGGTTTGTGCCACAAGGTGTGACGTCGCTTCTTCGAACTCTTCACGCGTGACTTTGACATGTTCCTTCTTGTCCTGGTACCGGAGAAGAATGTTGGCAGATGCACGTTGGGTCAACGTCTTCTTCGCGTCTTCGACTTCCACTCGAAGCTCGGTCATGAAGTCTTCATCGAACGAGGGATCATTGTCATCGTCAAGGCCCGCCTGTTCCTTGAAACGATCCAAGAATATATCCTCCAGGCACTGGTCCCAGTCGGCACCACCAAGCAGACGATTGCCGTCGATAGCAACAACTTCTACTTGCCCCGCACACGACTTTAGGATGGTCGTATCGAAAGTACCACCGCCGAGATCGAAGATAAGCAGGGTCTGTTCTTGCTCCTGTCGGGCACACAGGGAGATGGCAGCCGCGACCGGCTCCGGGATAATGCCGACAACTTCCAGACCGGCGATCTCTCCGGCTTGCTTGGTCGCTTGCCTTTCCTGGGTTCCAAAATATGCCGGGACAGTGATAACAACCTTGCTGATATCCAGGTTATTCTGGCTGTTGGCGTCGCTGACCAGCTCTTTCAAGATCAAGGCAGAGATGGACTCCGGAGTGTACTCCCGCCCCCGGAATTCTAGCGGGAATTCCTCGCCCATGTGGCGCTTGATAAGGGAACAGGCATTCTCAGGGTCGCTAACCTGCGTCTGCTTCGCCTGGCTGCCAATGACAACGGTGCCGTCTTCATCGAAGAAAACAACCGACGGAGTCGTGTCTTCACCGACAAAATTCTTGACAATTTCAGGCATTCCATCGTCATTAACAAGGGCGACAGCAGAGTATGTCGTTCCCAGGTCGATCCCATAGACTTTGTCACTCATGCGATAGTTCCTTCCTTATGTGATTCCGTGTTTGTTGTTGCTTCGTCAGATGTTGTTTCCAACATAGCGTCATAGCGGTACACAGTTACCTGCGCAGGTAGGAAAGCACGCTCGGCTCCCGAGCGCTTCAGGCCTTGACGCAGAACCCTGGCCACCGTCCAATCCAGATCACGCACACCCGTTCGCGTAGTCTTCCGCGCGGCATGGAGAACCCTGTCGAAAGCATCACCGACCCTAACACCGACAGATTCCACTCCCAGTAGGTCAAGCGACTCGATGAGCACATCATGGAAGTAGTCGAATTCAACATCCGCCTTATACCCCTCCCCCTGTGCACGTGCCAGCGCTGCAGAGTCTGCGGCCTGGGTCAATAGGAGGGCCATCCTTGTCAAAACAGGACCGAAGAACTGCTGTATCTGATCGGCCCTGAGCAATTCAATGCGACTTTGAAGCTGACGTACCAGATTCTCATAGAACTCTGCCCGTTCGGAAAAAGCCTGTACATCCGCACGCACCCCAGAGAGAAGCTCAGCAATGTCTGCCTTGCCGAACTCGTCATACGCATTGCGCATCGTAGGCAGCGTATCCGCGACCGATTTAGCCGCGTTAACAGAAGCATCATCGACGCTGTTTCCCAAAACCGCACCCGTATCGCTCTCGGTCTCAAAAGCTGGTGAGGTCGCCTCACTGTCCGGAACGACACTTGTTGAATCACTCATCGCATATCTCCTTCGATGATCAAATGGCCAACCAGACAAGTCATCCCAAAACGACGTACATGCAGGTCAATACATATGATTCGCTGTGCCTCTATCTCCAAGTATCACTCTTTGTCACAATACCCTTTAATGAACGAAATATTGCAACGAGTTGACAAAACACCCACAAATCTCTCCGTAATCTAACCTACACCCCCATCTTTGGTTATGACTTCGTAATTCTAAGCTAGATATAGCTTACATCACGTATCTATACTTGTCTAGCACTCATTTGTCCAACAACTTATACAATAGCAACCCTGAAATATAGGATCTAGGCCCCAGCAACACGGGGGTTGTAGGACAAAACGTGTTGGTTGGGGAGTTAGTCCCAGGTGTTGTGGTAGGGGGTGGTGTGGTGGAGTTTGTTGAAGCAGATTGCGTCGCCCCAGCCGGGGATGATGCCGGTGGCTTGGTGTGTTTGACTGGCGTGGTACCAGGCATTTTCGAGGGCTGCGTCGGTGGGCATGGTCGCCAGGATCGTCGCTGCTGGTTGCGGGTGAGCTGAGTGGGTGTAGCACCACCAAAACACGGCTTTCATGCGTCGGGTCAGGCGCATGCCGCGGTGGTCGCGCAGCATCTGGCGTAATTGGGCGTTCGTGCTTTCGATCTGGTTGGTCATCGCGGGCATCTGGTGTGTCCAGGTGGGGTCCAGGTAGGTGAACAAGAGCCCCTGGGAGATGAGCTTGTTGAGGCTGTTACGCGCTCGCACGAGACGTTCGTGGGTGTATTCCCATCCCCCCTCAGGCCTGCGTGTTTTCTCCTCCAGGAAGTCCTTCCAGCGCGTGCACCACTCCTGGTAGGCGCCTATCCATTCCTGAGCATCTTCGATGTCTGTCACGTGGGTGAGCTGGCGCCCAAGAGCGTATAAACCTTGTGAGGCCTCCAGTTTGGGGCGCGTTGTGGTGGCTTGGCGGATACGGCAATACGCGTGGAAGGTGCAGCGTTGAACGCGCGTGGTCGGCCAGATTCTCTTGCAGGCTTTCGCGAACCCGCTGCCCCCGTCAGTGACAACCAGGGCCGGGGGTGCGATCCGGCTCATGAGCGCGCCCCAGGCACGGGAATTCTCACTCCTAGCCGCGTACCAACCCAGCACGCAATCGGGAGTTTGAGCGATGAGAACAACGGCGCCTCGGCCCAGGTGAATACCGTCAACGAAGATGACCTCATGAACCTCATCGACGATCGGGCTAAACGGCCATAACTGCCACAATGGCTCACAGCGCCTACGAAACGAGCGGCCCCCGCCAGGCAAATCCGCCTAACGGCACCGACTGAGCAGCCAGGCCAAGAACTCATCAAGATGCTTCGCCGTGGAATTAATGCGGCTGACCTGGCTGATATTGCACAGGGAGCAGCGCCATCGCTGCGCCCCTGACGCTGAGTGCCCATACCTGGTCATCACTCGCCCGCACGCCGGACATTTGGGGGTATTCATACCCCCACGATGAAACAACCAACTTCAATGTGGATTTTCCCGCACCAGCAAGCCAAAAAGTCGCTACAAAACCAACACGTTTAGTCCATCCTTCAAGTTGGCTCCCACCAACTTCAATACCGATTTTTCCGCACCAAAAAGCCGAAAAGTCACCACAAAACCAACACGTTTTGTCCTATAACCCCAAAAGAGTGAGTCTGCACCTGAACAGTTGATGATTTTCTAGTTAAAAATTCCTAGAAAACGCAGTGATTGCAAGGAAAACCTCTCCCTCTTAAGTCTATCAAAGGGAGAGGTGACTGATTCCCAACTGTGCCAGGATGTGGAGGAAGATTTTGTATAAGTCTATCAAAGGGAGAGGTGACTGATTCCCAACTAACCGCGTGCTGGTGGCAGGTGTTATGTAAGTCTATCAAAGGGAGAGGTGACTGATTCCCAACAGCACAGCCAGGGGAATTAACCGCTTGATAAGTCTATCAAAGGGAGAGGTGACTGATTCCCAACCTGAGTGGGGATACCCGCAAAGCCTGAATAAGTCTATCAAAGGGAGAGGTGACTGATTCCCAACTATCGTACTGGCATGTATCCGACCCCAGTAAGTCTATCAAAGGGAGAGGTGACTGATTCCCAACTAAGGAATTTCCGAATAGTTCCTTTGGTTAAGTCTATCAAAGGGAGAGGTGACTGATTCCCAACAGTACGTGCCCCTATGGCTGGTAGTAGCTAAGTCTATCAAAGGGAGAGGTGACTGATTCCCAACTCGGACATGGTCGACGTACTAACCGACGTAAGTCTATCAAAGGGAGAGGTGACTGATTCCCAACCAAAAATTGCTTTAGCGCTGGCAGGATTTAAGTCTATCAAAGGGAGAGGTGACTGATTCCCAACCCTCCGGGAAGCGGTCACGGATCATATCTAAGTCTATCAAAGGGAGAGGTGACTGATTCCCAACCCGACAGCGCGTACCAGCTTATCCAGATTAAGTCTATCAAAGGGAGAGGTGACTGATTCCCAACGCTGGGATGAATGGTCTCCACCAGGTGATAAGTCTATCAAAGGGAGAGGTGACTGATTCCCAACCTTAACGGCGTTGAAAGTGTTTTCGCCTTAAGTCTATCAAAGGGAGAGGTGACTGATTCCCAACACCGGACAGAGCGCACCGGAACAGTCAGTAAGTCTATCAAAGGGAGAGGTGACTGATTCCCAACACAACAGCCCTGCTAATTGAAACGCCCTTAAGTCTATCAAAGGGAGAGGTGACTGATTCCCAACTAGCCGTGTCGTGGACCGCCATAGGTCATAAGTCTATCAAAGGGAGAGGTGACTGATTCCCAACTCTCTTTCGAGTGGGACTGCGAGGGCAATAAGTCTATCAAAGGGAGAGGTGACTGATTCCCAACTTTGGTAGCGTCTTTCCAAAGCTTCATGTAAGTCTATCAAAGGGAGAGGTGACTGATTCCCAACGTCGCAGGTGCCTAATCTGCGATGCATCTAAGTCTATCAAAGGGAGAGGTGACTGATTCCCAACCCGATAAGTCAAGTCAGGGCACAACCCACTAAGTCTATCAAAGGGAGAGGTGACTGATTCCCAACTGTTCCCTGCGATTTGCGCACGCTAAAACTAAGTCTATCAAAGGGAGAGGTGACTGATTCCCAACCCAGGGGACAGGCGGGCACGCAGCTCATTAAGTCTATCAAAGGGAGAGGTGACTGATTCCCAACCTAGGAAAACTCGCAGTGCTAGACCAAGTAAGTCTAGCAAAGGGAGAGGTGACTGATTCCCAACGGTATACCTCGCGCGGCTCTGAAGTATGTAAGTCTATCAAAGGGAGAGGTGACTGATTCCCAACAAAGTGATTGGAGGTTTGTGCCCAGCCCTAAGTCTATCAAAGGGAGAGGTGGCTGATTCCCGATCATCTTCTAGATTCGAAGTGTTTAAATTTAATGTCGCACGCTGCTTGGATATTTGATATAGAAAAGATGTAGACAATGCAGGAATCGGCAAGGAAGTTATCCTGCTACAGCAGCCCACTCTCTTTGTGATGCTGGATTATTTTCAGCTGTCTAGTTATCAGCTTCAGGTATGTTGCCCTCCTACCTGGCCTTAACCACCTGGCCCGCTGCGTCGTCGTCGACGCTAAAACCAGGGGCCCTAAAAGCGGATAGCCGCAAACCCTTAGAGCTTGCCAAGCTCAAAGTTGCGCACATCCCCAGCTTAAAGCGAGCGCCACCATAAATGCACTAAACCTTACGAAAACCGCCCCTTTTAGGGGCCATGTAAAGCATTACCTAAATTAGGGTTAACAATCTTTAGTCGTACAAAAGCGGTGCTAACCTTTTGCGTATTTGTATGCCCTAACTAAAGCTGCACACCGTTGGGATTTCAAGGAAAAGTGGCAATGATTGAATTTTGCTTGCGTCGGGCTGAGCATTAATTTAACAAGCGCTGCTTCCTGCGGCGCCCCGGCGCAAAGGAATCAAAATGGAAACTGCACACGTAACCGACTGCTCGGTCAGCTCCTGCTCTTACAACCACGACGGCTGCCGCGCCCTGGCTGTGAACGTCAAGGCTGCCGGCTGCTCCACCTTCATCTCCCTCAACGAGCGCGGCGGTCTGGACCGCGTTGTTACCTCTGTGGGTGCTTGCCAGAGCGCGGACTGCGCCCACAACAGCCACCTGGAGTGCACCGCCGCTTCCGTGCGCATGGGTGAGCGCGACGGCCAGGCCACCTGCCTGACCTACTCCGCCGCCTGATAGCTCGCGCTTGGGTTAGTGCTCAGGGTGCTTGGTGTTTAGGGGGCCAAGGCACTAGGGCGCTTGGCGCGCAAATACTGACATTTCATCCCTTCCCTATAAAACCCCATGGAATTTTTATAGGGAAGGGATGATTTTGTGTGTAAATAGGAGGGTGCTGCACACCGTTACCATTGACACCCCGGCGGGGGAGTTCACCATGCTCGGTGACGACTCGCGCCTGTACGGGGCTGGTTTTACTGGGGATTTGGCTCGGGTTATGGCTTCCATCCGGGCTCTTCCCGACGACGTGGGTTGGGAAATCCGCCCCGGCGCCAACCAGCTACTTGAGCAGGCAGTAGACGCCGTCAAGCAGTACTTTGAAGGAAATTTTGAGCCAGTTGCTAGCTTCCCAATTTGGCAGCAAGGTACCCCGTTTCGCCACCAGGTTTGGTCTACTTTGCGCCAAACTAAGGCTGGACAGCGTCTAAGTTACAGTCAGCTAGCTGACGCATCTGGTTTTCCAGGTGCCACCAGGGCTGCTGCAACCACCTGCGCGGTTAATAGTGTGGGACTGTTTGTTCCTTGTCACAGGGTGATTCGCGCTGATGGCTCAATCGGTAAATTCGGCTGGAATCAGCAGGTCAAAGTTGACCTGCTAGAGCATGAAGCGCGCCTGGTCAGACGGCCCTAGCGGCGCGGGCTTGGGGGCTCTAGTGGCATGGGCCTTTGCGGTGCGGCGGGCTCTGCAAATTCATAGGTAGGCCAGGCATATGGTGTAGGGCCACGTGCTAAGGCTTGGTTATGGGTGTGCCTTGCAGGCTGGCGCGCACAAATACTGACATTTCATCCCTTCCCTATAAAACCCCATGAATTTTTTATAGGGAAGGGATGATTTTGCCTGTGTTTGTCTGATTTTGCCTGTGTTTGTCTGTGCTTGTGTTTTTACTTGGAGTCTAGGACGCCAAGGAGAGGCTGGTAGTGGGTAACTACGGCCTCACAGTAAGCATCGGCGTCGCCGGCTACTGCCGCCTCATACATGAAACGGTGAGCTTGGGCGGTTACATGAATATCCTCCGGTGTGGGCACACCCAAAGACGGTGAAGTAATCATGTGCACCTCCCAAAAAGCATCGGTTAGTTGCTGGAACAGGTGGTTATTTAGCGGCGCCAGCAAAGCATTGTGGAAAGTGCGGTCTTGCTGGGGGAAAAGCTGGCCCGCCTGAGATAGCTGCTCCATTTCCAACAAAATCTGTTCCATAAGCGCTGAAGGCTTATCCTGCCAAGCATCAATAACCGGCTGCGCTAAAGCCAAATCCAAGGCTTGGCGCACCTGCACAATATCCTTTAAAGCACGCCAATCATCGCCCGGGTTTAGCAGGCCCCTAAAAGCCAGCAGTTCCACCATAGGGCGCATGGAAACTGAACCCACAAACATGCCGCGCCCATGGCGCACCTCAACAATGTCCAAAGCCGCTAAAGTGCGCACCGCCTCGCGCACAGATGAGCGCGAAACATTTAAGTCGCTGCACATTTGCGTCTCAGTGGGGAGCGGATCGCCACGCTGCAAGTTGTGGCTAATGATGTGATGCTTAATAGCTTCAATGGCCACGCGCGCCTGACCCAGGCTGGCACTACCGCGTGAAACGCCGCCTGACGTGCTAGAAAGATCTATAGGTGTTTGCCCAAAAGGTGTGGAGTTATTAGACACGTGCCCCTCCGCGAATGGTTCGTCATTGAATTGTGTCCTTTAACCGTACACTCAAAACGCAACTTCATGGTACAGTTCATTTCACCAACGTCAGACATAAGACGTCAGGCATCCAGGAGGATCTTCAATGTCGAATCCCATTCGCTCAACCAGCCGCCGTGACTTCCTCAAGGTCACCGGTACCCTAAGCCTCGCCGCCGGTATTGCTGCTTCCCTAGCAGCTTGTGGTGGTGGTGGCACCACTAAGAAGAAGAAGGCCGGTGGCGCCACAGGTGACACCAGTAAGGCTAACAAAGATGGTGCCATTATTGCAGGTATCTCTTATGAGCTAGGCACCAACGGTTACGACCCGGCCACCACCAGCTCGGCCCTAACCATTGCCGCCAACTGGCACACCCTAGAGGGCCTAACCGAGCTAGACCCGGCTGACCGCACCGTCTACAACGCCCTAGCTAAGGAAACCCCCAAGAAGGTAGATGACACCACCTGGGAGGTCACCCTGCGTGACGGCGCTAAGTTCTCCGACGGCGCTGCTGTAACCGTTGAAGACGTTATCTTCTCCTACACTCGTGTACTCGACCCCGAGCTTAAGAGCCTGTACCGTCCGATGATCGGCTTCATCGACAAGGTAGAGAAGAAGGATGACAAGACCATCACCTTCAAGCTAAAGCAGGCTTTCTCCCTAGTTCCCGAGCGTCTAAGCATCGTCAAGATTGTTCCCAAGGCCGCCGTCGAGAAGGACGCCAAGACCTTCGACCTCAACCCCATCGGTTCTGGCCCCTACAAGATGACCGACAACGGCTCCGCCAGCCAGAAGGTTGTCTTCGAGCGCAACGAAAACTACAACGGCCCGCGCCCGGCCCTGGCCAAGACCATGACCTGGCAGATCCTGCCCGACCCGGCTACCCGCACCAACGCCCTGACCTCGGCCACCGTACAGGCCATCGACTCTGTGCCCGCAGCTGACCTGGCTAACCTCAAGGCCCCCAACAAGGTCTCCACCGTGCAGGGCTTTGGTCTGCTGTTCGCCATGTTCAACCAGAACGGCAAGTTCAAGGACGTCAAGGCCCGCCAGGCCATCATGTACGCCATGGACTACAACAAGATCTGCGACAACGGCATGGCCAAGCTGGCCACCCCGGCCACCTGCTTCGTGCAAAAAGCCCACGCCGACTACAAGCAGGCCAAGGTGGTCTACAAGTACGACGCCGCCAAAGCCAAGAGCCTGCTATCTGAAGCTGGCGTAACCGAGATCAAGGTGCTGGCCTCCAACCACGACTGGTTCTCCTCCGTGCGCGCCATCCTCAAGGAAAACTTCGAGGCCCTGGGTGTAAAGATCAGCTACGACGAGAAGAAGTCTTCCGACGTCTACAGCACCATCGATGGCGACCCCAACGCTTATGACGTGCTGATCGCCCCCGGTGACCCCTCGGTCTTCGGTAACGATGCTGACCTGCTCATGCGCTGGTGGTACTCCACCGACGTGTGGACCGACAAGCGTATGCACTGGAAGGGCGCTGACAGCTACACCAAGGTTCAGGAAAAGCTCGACGCCGCGCTCAAGCTCACCGGCAACGACCAGAAGAAGGCTTGGGGCGAGATCTTCGACCTGCTCAGCGAGCAGGTGCCGCTGTACCCGATCTTCCACCGCAAGACTCCTACCGCTTACAACGGCGAGACCCTGGTTAACTTCCGTCCGATCGCGATCACCGGTCTGTCCTTCGAGAACGTAGGTTCCACCAAGTAAAAGCTTTACTAGCTAAGTTAGCCACTGTTGCTAGCTTAGCTAGTAAGTTTTAGCGGCCAGGGTAGCTTAAGTAGGCATCACCTCTTAAAGTGCACCCTGGCCGCGCCCGCTAAGGGAGTTGTGGCCCTGTGGGGCGGTTTGCTTGGGTTCCTGTGTGGTTCCTGTGTGGCGGGCTGGCGGCCCGGCCAGGCGGTTTGCTGCTTGGGTTCCTGTGTGGCGGGCTGGTGGCCCTGTGGGGCGGTTTGCGTGGTTTCGCATGGTGCAGCTGGCGGCCCGGCTGGGACGTTGCTGGTTGGGGGAGTGGGGCGACGGCGTCGTCGGCCCCGCATGTAAAGCTGGCTTAAAAGCTGGCTGGCCCCAAACCGGTTAGGCCGCAAACCAGCAGAAGCTAGCCCAAACCGGCTAGGCCGCAAACCAGCAGAAGCTAGCCCAAACCGGTTAGGTCGCAAACCAGCAGAAGCTAGCCCAAACCGGCAGGCCCAAAACCGGCAGGCCCGAAGCCAACTCAACCTGGCAGGCCACAAGCCAGCAGGCCCGAAGCTGGATCTGCTCCAGCAAATCTCTTAGTAGTCTTTGCCACTGTAGGCAAACAATCAATAGCACTTGCTATTAGACATCAGATGTCCGACAATAGACACAACGGCGGACTACAAACCTGCCGGGCGCACACGTGTCATAGAAGACGTGAACGCAAAAGCAAAGGAGCAAACTCGTGTCTAACCTGATCCGCCTAATTGGCCGGCGCCTAATCGCGCTGCCATTCATGGTGGTTGGTGTGACCTTGCTGGTGTTCTTGGTAATGTCGCTTTCTCCCGCAGACCCGGCCGTTCTGGCCCTGGGAGAATCAGCCAGTCCAGAAGCACTAGCGCAGTATCGCACCGCTCATCACCTAGATGACCCCCTATTTCAACGATTCTGGGATTACCTAGTTAACCTCTGCCAGGGAGACCTAGGCCAGTCATTCACCGGTAACGACATTACCGACCTAGTTAAAAGCGCTTTCCCCATCACCTTGCAGCTAACCTTCATCGGTATGTTCCTGGCGGTAATCATCGCCCTGGTGCTGGGTATCATCGCCGCCCTCTACCGTGACCGCTGGCCCGACCAGGTCATCCGCGTCATCTCTATCGCCTCCCTGGCCACCCCCTCCTTCTGGCTGGCACTGCTCATGATCCAGTGGTGGTCGGACGTGCCCGGAGGCACCGGCACCTTCCCCTCAGTAATCACTGAGTGGATCCCCTTCGGAGACGAAGGCTACCTACGCCAAATCACCCTGCCCGCTATCGCCGTCGCCCTACCCAACTCCGGGTCACTAACCCGTGTAGTGCGTACCGCCATGGTTGAAGAACTCGATAAAGACTACGTACGCACCGCCATTGGCGCCGGTATCCCCAAAAACATTGTGGTAGCCCGCAACGTGCTACGTAACGCCCTAATCACCCCGCTCACCGTGCTGGGCCTGCGCATCGGCTACGCCATGGGTGGAGCCGTGGTTATCGAAATGATCTTCAACATCCAAGGTATGGGCCAGTTGATCTTCCAGGGCATCACCCGTAACGACGTAAACATCGTTCAGGGCGTGTCCATCACCGTGGCCGCCGCCTTCATCATCATCAACATCATCGTTGACATGCTTTACGTACTGGTCAACCCGCGCATTAGGAGCGTGTGAGTGATGCGCCACCAAAAGAAACTAGACAAGGTAACTGCCCCTGCGGCGCGCTTCCAAGGATGGAAAGCCATGCCGCTGGGAAGCAAAATCGCAGTAGTGGTTCTGGTAGCGCTCGCGCTCATGGCCATACTCGCCCCCGAACTTGCTCCCTTCAAACCCGGCCAAAGCGGCCTGGCCAGCGTAGAGGAAGTAGTAACCCTCGACGACGGCACCGAAACTAACATCACCAGCCAGGCTGCCCCGCCTGGAGGCGACTTCATCTTCGGGACCGACGGCTCAGGTCGTGACGTGCTCTCCCGCATCATTTATGGTGCGCGAGTATCACTGGTAGTAGGTATCTCCGCTACCGCCCTGGCCCTGGCTGTGGCCGTAGTGCTCGGCGCTATCGCCGCCACCGGCCGTAAATGGATCGCCGAAGCCCTGATGCGCACCCTGGACGTAATCATGTCCTTCCCCGGGATTGCGCTGGCGGCCGTGCTGGTGCTGGCGCTTAGCGCCACGCTACCCACACTGCCAGTGGTGGTGGTGTCCATTGCGGTTTTGTATGTGCCACAGTTAACCCGTGTAGTGCGAGCCAATATCATCTCCCAGTTCGGAGAAGACTATGTGGCTGCCTCCAAGGTAATGGGTGCCTCGGTGCCCTGGATCTTGTTCAAGCACGTAGCTCGCAACTGCATCGCCCCGATCATGGTTTTCGCCACCGTCTTGGTGGCAGACGCGATCGTATTTGAGGCCTCACTAAGCTTCGTGGGCGCAGGCATCAAAGCCACCAACACACCTACCTGGGGCAACATGCTCTCTGAAGGTAAGGCCCTGCTGCTAAGTGGTCACTGGTGGGTGACTTTCTTCCCCGGCCTGTTCATCCTGATCACCACCTTGTGCCTAAACGTCTTGTCTGAAGGCCTAACTGACGCTATGGCCTCGCCGCGCATCCGTTCGCGCGCCGACGTCGAAGCTGACGAAGCCGCCCTGGAAGAAGCCGCTGGCGAAGGCCACGGCAAGGATGGCGAGCTGGTGACCGAAAAGAGTATCTTCGAGTCCTCCTACCCCGAGATTCGTCGTCCTGAGGTGCAAGAGCACGTATCTCTAAGCGAGCGCCTAGACCAGCTGCGCGTCTCTGAGCTCAAGCGCCGCGACCGCCTGGTGTACCCCACCCCGAAGCAGGCACCGGTGCTGGAGGTTAAGAACCTGTCCATTGCCTTCCCCGCCCAGCACGGTGACGTCAACATTGTTGACAACGTCTCCTTCTCGGTGCGCCCGGGTGAAACCATGGGTCTGGTGGGTGAATCCGGTTGCGGTAAGTCCATCTCCTCCATGGCGGTTATGGGCCTGCTCCCGCCCAGCGCCCGCATCAGCGGTGAAATCCTGTTCAAGGGCAAGAACATCTTGGAGATGACCCCGCAGCAGCACAATGACCTGCGCGGTCACGAAATGAGCATGATCTACCAGGACGCGCTCAGCTCGCTTAACCCCTCCATGCTGATCAAGGCCCAGATGAAGCAGCTAACTCGACGCGGGGGTACCCGCAGCGCTGAGGAACTGCTGGAACTGGTGGGTCTAGACCCGGTGCGTACCCTGCAAAGCTACCCGCACGAGCTCTCCGGCGGTCAGCGTCAGCGCGTACTGATCGCTATGGCCCTGACCCGCGACCCCTCACTGGTGATCGCTGACGAGCCCACCACCGCCCTGGACGTAACCGTGCAAAAGCAGGTGGTTGACCTGCTCAACAAGCTGCGTGAAGAGCTCGGCTTCGCGATGGTCTTCGTCTCTCACGACCTGGCGCTGGTGGCCAAGCTGGCCCACCGCATCACGGTTATGTACGCCGGCCAGGTGGTTGAACAGGCTGAAACCATGGAGCTGCTAACCAACCCCACCCACGAATACACCCGTGGCCTGCTCGGTGCGGTGCTCTCCATTGAGGCTGGCTCCAACCGTCTGCACCAGGTGCGCGGCACCGTGCCCTCGCCGCGTGAGTTTGTCGACGGCGACCGTTTCGCCCCGCGCTCTAGCCACCCCGAGGTTGGGCTACACACCCGCCCTGTACTCAAGCCGGTTGATGGCAACCCCAACCACGTGTTTGCTATCACCCCTGAGCTTGAGGCGCTGCTGAAGAAAGAGGCAAAGTGATGAGCCAGGCATGGGACCCCAAAGATCCGGTAGTTGAACTACGCAACGTCAACGTCATCCACAAGTCACGTACCGGCGGGCTTTTCCACCCTGACACGGTGCACGCGGTTAACGATGTTTCGCTAACCATCAGCCGTGGCCAAACCCTGGGAATCGTGGGTGAATCTGGTTGTGGTAAATCCACCACCGCCCGCGTAATGGTGGGTTTGCAGCCCATCACCAGCGGTGAGGTGCTGTTCAAGGGCCGCAAGCTCACCCACTCCAAGGCTGACCGGCGTGATCTGGGCCGCTCCATTTCGGTAGTGTTCCAGGACCCGGCCACCGCCTTGAACCCGCGCATGATCGTGCACGACACCCTAATTGACCCGCTTAACGTACACGGCATTGGTTCACCCAAGGAACGCGAGGCACGCGTACGTGAGCTGCTGGCACTGGTTGGTTTGCCGCTAAGTGCCCTGGATGTGTTGCCGCGCCAAATCTCCGGCGGTCAGCGTCAGCGTGTGGCTATCGCCCGTGCGCTGGCTTTGGACCCCGACATTATCGTGGCCGATGAGCCCACCAGTGCTTTGGACGTGTCGGTGCGCGCCCAGGTGCTCAACCTACTACAGGATCTAAAAGCCTCCCTGGGTTTGGGCCTGGTTTTCATCTCCCACGACATCAACACGGTGCGCTATGTATCTGACCGTATTGCAGTTATGTACTACGGCAAGATCATTGAAGAAAACACCACCCAGGAAATCTTTGCTCACCCCAAAGATGCCTACACCCGCAAGCTGCTTTCAGCTGTGCCTTCGCTTTTGAACGACGCGGGGCCTAAGGCGTCCCCGGCGGCCTAAGCACAGCTAAAAGATCAGATAATTTCCACTAAAAAAGAATCGCAGGAACAATCATGGATAAGCGTTTCACCGGTATGATTCCGCCGGTCGTAACCCCCTTCACCGCTGAGGGTGAAGTTGACCTAGAAGCCCTAGACCGCGTCATTGAGCACCTGATCGAGGGAGGCATGAACGGCCTGTTCATCCTCGGCTCTTCAGGTGAGGTGGCCTACCTAAACGACGCCCAGCGTGACGCCGTCACTGCTCGTACCGTAGCCACCGCTGCCGGGCGCGTGCCGGTGCTGGTAGGTGCCATTGAAACCACCGCCAAGCGCGTCATTGACCGGGCCCTGCGCGCCCAGGAGCTAGGCGCCGACGCGATTGTGGCCGCCGGCCCCTTCTACGCCCTGCCCAGCGCCGCTGAAGTAGCCGACCACTTCCGCGCCATCCACTCCGCCATCGACCTGCCCCTGTTCGCCTACGACGTGCCCGTGCGTCTAGGTGGCCTAAAGCTTGGCCGCGACATGCTGGTTGAGCTGGGTAAAGAAGGCGTAATCGTAGGTGTTAAGGACTCCTCTGGCGACGACGTCGGCTTCCGTCGCCTGGTAGCTGCCAACGAGGCCGCCGGTCACCCCTTAAGCCTGCTAACCGGCCACGAGTGCGTGGTTGACGGCATGTTGCTGCTAGGTGCCGACGGCGCCGTGCCCGGCTATGGCAACGTAGACCCCCGTTCCTACGCGCAGCTGTTTGAAGCCGCGCGTGCCCACGAGTGGGACAAGGCCCGTGAGATTCAGGACCGTATCTGCGCAGGCTTCGAGATCGTGTTCGCGGTTAAGGGCCAGGGTGCTGACGGTACCGGTATCCCCGCGTTCAAGACCGCCATGGAGGCTGTAGGTGTACTAGACAATGCCTACATGGCTCCGCCGGTTAAGGCGCTAGAAGGCGAAAACCGTCAGCGCGTGATCGACATTGTGCACGCCGTGGGTCTGGCCTAGTTAAGGCCTGCGTATGGCCGGACCTGATTTATTTGGGTCCGGCCATTTGCGTAACTGCCGGTAGCTGCGCCGGATAGAAGGAAAATCATGCAAAAACTTGTTGTGGGAATTGACTTAGGCGGCACCAAAATGGCTGGCGCCCTGGTTGATAGTGAGGGCAACCTAGTTGGCCCCATCCTTAAAGTACCTACCCCCGCCCATGATGGGCGCGCGGCCATGCTTGACGCTATCGCTGAGCTGGCGGGCAAAGTTATTGCTGCGGGCACCACCAACACCGGTGCATGGACCATTGCCGGGGTGGGGATCGGCACGGCTGGGGTAGTGGATGTAACCACCGGCTCTATCGTGGCCTCCACCGACGCCATCAGTGAATGGGCCGGCACCCAGGTGCGTGAAGGGGTAGGTCAGCGCCTTAAAGAAGCTGGCTATAACGTGCCCATCCACGTTGAAAACGATGTGGATGCTCACGCCGGCGGGGAAGCTTGGCTGGGAGCTGGACGCGGGGCCCACTGCGCCATTGTGGTGGCCGTGGGCACGGGCGTGGGCGGCGCCGTCGTAATTGACGGCCAAACCTGGCGCGGCACCCACCACCTAGCCGGGGACCTGGGCCACTTCCCGGCCCTTGGGGCGCAAGGCGAGCCGTGCACCTGCGGGCGCTTTGGTCACCTCGAAGCCGTCAGCGCCGGCCCCCAAATTTACCGGCGCTACCTGGCCCTGGGGGGAGATGCGCAGGTCAGCGGCACCCGTGAGCTAGAAACTCGGGCTGAAGCCGGCGACGAGCTAGCCGCGCAGGTTTACCGTGACTCGGCCCAGGCGCTAGCAAACGTGCTGGTGGGGCTGGCTTACACGCTTGACCCTGACTGCATCATTATTTCGGGCGGCCTAGCTAACGCCGGCAAATGCTGGTGGGGCCCGCTGCAGGAAACCTTTAAGGCCCAGCTCAGTGGGCCACTGGAAAATCTAGAACTCGTAAGCGCCCAGCTGGGCTCCACCGCCCCCATTGTGGGGGCCGCGCGCGGAGCTTGGCAGTTAATTAACTAGGAGAAAATTGTGACTAACGTAATTGAGCAGCTCAAAGGCGGTTTGATCGCCTCGGCGCAGGCTTATCCGGGTGAGCCTATGCGTGACCCGCGCACTATGGATCAGATCGCCCAGGCTTGTGTACTGGGTGGGGCCGTGGCTATCCGCGCTCAGGGGTTAGCTGACCTGGCTCTTATCAACCAGCATGTGGATGTGCCCGTGATTGGTTTGTGGAAAGACGGTCACGACGGCGTCTTTATCACTCCCACGCTCACTCACGCTGTGGCTGTGGCCGCCACCGGCAGCCAGATTGTGGCTATTGACGGCACCCGCCGCCCACGTCCCGATGGACGTAGCTTTGCCCAGACGGTAAGCGAACTAAAGGCTGCTTTCCCGCAGGTGTTGGTGATGGCCGACTGCGGCAGCGTGGATGATGCTAAGGCCGCCCAGGATGGGGGAGCGGACCTAGTGGGCACCACCCTAGCGGGTTACACCGGTGAGCGGCCTAAGACTGAAGGGCCTGACTGGGAGGTGATTGAGCAGGTGCTAAACATTGCGCAGGTGCCTGTTATCGCCGAAGGACGCATTCACACTCCCGCTCACGCCGCCCAGGCGATCCAAATGGGGGTCCACGCAGTGGTGGTTGGCACCGCCATTACCCACCCCACCAGCATCACTTCATGGTTTGTGGGTGCTGTAAAAAACGTGCAATAAGCCTGCAATCGTGTTCTAATAAGGACATATAAGCGTATATTCTCAATCGCATGGCGTGTAGAAGGTGACAGATTAGCGCAATGTGCGTACCGTTTGTCATACGAGACGCCGCCGGCGAATCCCTACCATTCCGGATGGAGAACACTATGTCCGTCAACCGCACTGAGCTGATTGCTGCAATTGCCGAGCGCGCTAACCTGACCAAGACCGAGGCCGAGGCTTTCCTGTCTGCTTTCCAGGACGTCTTGGTTGAGAACGTTGCTAAGGGTGAAGCCGTCAAGATCACCGGCCTAATGGGTATCGAGCGCGTTGAGCGTGCGGCCCGCACTGGCCGTAACCCCCGTACCGGTGAGGAAATCCAGATTCCCGCTGGTTACGGCGTTAAGCTAACCGTCGGCTCCACCTTGAAGAAGGCTGTAGCCAACAACTGATTGCGCCCAGGCGCAGTTAACACAGGGCAGCACCCGCGCGGTGCTGTCCTGTTTTGCTTTTATGGGCCGGCTACTTTGGTCCGCTGGGCTTTGGCGCGCGGCTGCGGCGACTGCGCCTAGGCCGGCTGCGTAGCGCCGGGGCTGTGGGCTGCCTGGCGCTTGGCTGCGGGCGGCTGCGGCGCGGGCGCCGGCTTTAAAGGGGCGACGGCGCACTTTGTCAGCCCCTATGACGCGCGCTAACACAACCGTAGTCATGTGTTAGCACCGGTTAAAACCCCTGCCTGCCCGGCCTGCTTTTGGCCTGGTAAATGCCCTCCAGTAGGCCTTAGCAGGCCTATAAGGGACCTAGATTCATCCCAACGAATGAGGCCCGGCCAGCCTAAACGTGTGCAAAATTGCTTTATGAGTATAGCCACCCCTCCCAGCAACCCCACCCAGAGCCCAAACGCCCTGGATATGGTGGGTTTGGTTAAAGTTTTTGGTACTAAGGTAGCGGTCGATAACCTTTACTTATCAATCCCTGTGGGATCTATTTACGGCGTCGTCGGCCCTAACGGGGCGGGCAAAACCACCACCTTGTCAATGACCACGGGCCTACTAACCCCAGATCGTGGCAACGCCTACGTTTTAGGCGTAGACGTGTGGGGCCAGCCCCAGCGAGCCAAACAGTTACTAGGGGTGCTGCCAGATGGACTACGCACTTTTGACCGCCTCAGCGGCGCAGAACTACTGACCTATTGCGGCCTGCTGCGCGGCATGGAGCGTGAACAGGTGCTCAAACGCACGCAGCAGCTTCTATTAGCCCTGGGCCTAGCCGACACCGGCAACAAGCTGGTGGCCGACTACAGCGCGGGCATGCGCAAAAAAATTAACCTAGCCTGCGCCCTCATCCACGCCCCCAGCGTGCTGGTGCTAGATGAGCCTTTCGAGGCGGTAGACCCGGTTTCAGCCCAAGCCATTATCCAGATCCTGCATGAATTTGTCTCGCGCGGGGGCACCGTGGTGCTCTCTAGTCACGTGATGGATACGGTGGCCAAGCTATGCACACATGTGGCCGTAATCAATGCCGGGCGGGTAGTAGCCTGCGGGACAGTAGCGCAGGTGGCTGACGGCATGGACCTCAATGAGCGTTTCGTGCAGCTAGTGGGTGGACCCATGCAACACGAGGAGATGACATGGTTGCAACCCTCGTCAAACTAAGGTGGCGCCTAACCATTAATAGCCTGCGCGGCGTCTGGTGGAAAATCCTGCTTGAAGCCTGGCTATTTTTAAACCTATTCGCATTTTTGGCTTTTGCTATTGGTGGCCTAATTGCTTTAGGGATGCTCAGTTGGCGCTACACCCCGCAGGTTTTAAGTGTACTAGTAACCCTAACTGTTACCGGTTGGCTTATTTTCCCGCTACTAATAACCGGCGCAGATAACTCTTTAGAGCCGCGCCAATTACGCCTCTGGGTAGTGCCTTCGCGTAAATTAGCGGCCGGGTTAATTGTGGCCGCCGGGGCGGGTGCGCCAGGAATTATTACCGCCCTGGTGCTACTAACCATGGTTATTACCTGGCTGCTACACGGCAGCGTAGCGGCAGCAGCATTTGCCCTAGTCAATATGGTGCTGGCTTGGCTAACTGCAGTGATCGGCTCTAGATGGCTGGTTACTGCGGCCGCGCTTAGCTATCGACGCCGCAGCCGGGAACTGGCTACCAGCCTTGGTATATTGCTGATTATTGGTTTAGCGCAGATACCCAACCTAATTTTTAGTCTGCATTTAGATAGCAGCCTTAGCGGCTGGCTGAAGCTGGCACGCTACAGTCAATACCTGCCTACCGCTTGGGCGGGCGCTGCGCCAGCTCAAGCAGCTAGTGGAAACTACCTGCTAGCAAGTGCCTTTACAGTGTCTAGTGTGCTGCTGGTAGGGGGCCTGTACTGGCTCTGGCAGCGCTCGCTTAATAAAGCTATGACCGCTAATGTGACCACTAATGATAAGGGTGCAGGTAAAAACAGTGAACTTAGTAAAGTGTTTGCTGCGCAAGAATCATTTGCTAAATTCATGCCCTCCCCGGCAGCTACGGTTTGTGCGCGCAGCCTGCGCTATTTAGTGCGCGATTTTAGATTACTGCTATCGTTTGTGACCTGCATTTTTATGATAGTGCTGTTTATGGTGGTATTTATTGGTCAAGCGCAGCGCTCTGGTAGCGTAATTATGGTCTATTTTGCGTCACTGATGATATCCATAGTTATGGGTTTATCTGTGGCAGATGATTTAGCCACTGACTCCACCGCCATTCATACCTCCCTACTAAGTGGCATTAGCGGCCTGCATGAGCGTTTAGGGCGCCTGATGGCAACAGTGATCTGGCAGCTGCCGCTGGTAGTGGTGGTTAGTTTAATCGCGCCGCTGCTTTCCGATCAGGCTAAACACTTACCCGTTTTGCTGGGGCTAAACCTGGCTGTGTGGGGAGTAGTGGTAGGTGTGGCCCAAGTTCTGGCGGTGGTTTTCCCATACCAAACCAACCCGCCTGAAGCTAGCCCGCTTAGCGCCAAGGGCAGTGGGGCTGATGCGCTGCTGGCTTCACTAGCCCAGATGGGTTCAATGCTGGCTTCTATGCTTTTGGTGACTCCCACCATTGCCCTGAGTGCTTACTGCATTGTTAGCGAAAACTTCCAGATGGCCTGGCTTTGCGTGGCTCTAGGGGTGGTTAATGCGCTAATTGTGATGGTTGTGGGCGTACGCATGGGCGGCAAGCTGCTAGATAGGCGCTGGGCGCGGCTGCTGTTCACTATTTCGCAGTGGCCTGGTCACACCCAAAGCTAGGGTTTGACGACGACGCTGGCTAGCGCGGGCTGTGAGCTTATGTTCACAGCCCGCGCTGCGTATGACGCTATTCACTTTAGTGATAGATATTGATCGATTGGGCTATAATTGAATCGAAGTTAATCATCTGATTTCATTCGTTACATCATTGGAGATGGACATGGAAGTTGTTGTTCTACCTGACGCCCAAGCTATCGCTGAGCGCGCTGCAGACGCCATCGAAGCCGTCCTAGTGGCTAAACCCAACGCGGTTTTGGGTACCGCCACCGGTTCTAGCCCACTACCGCTCTACGACGAGCTAGTGCGCCGCAACCAAGCAGGCAAGCTATCTTTCAAGGACGTCACCGGCTACATGCTGGACGAATACGTAGGGCTACCCGTTGACCACTACGAGCGCTACGCCAACTTCATGGAACGCAACCTGCGCTCGCGCACTGACATGGCTCCCGGCGCCCTACACGGCCCCGACGCCCTAAACCCTGACCCGCAGGCCGCTTGCGACGACTACGAGCGCGCCCTGGCTGAGGCTGGCTACGCCGACGTGCAGATTCTAGGTATCGGCTCTGACGGTCACATCGGCTTCAATGAGCCTGGCGGCCCACTAGACTCGCGCACCCACCTCGATACGCTCACCGAGCAGACTCGCCGCGACAACTCGCGTTTCTTCGACAATGACATCAACAAGGTGCCCACCATGTGCATCACCCAGGGCCTGGCCACCATCATGGAGGCCCGCAAACTGGTGCTGATCGCCACCGGCGAGAACAAGGCTGAGGCCATCAAGCACCTAGTTGAGGGTGAAGTAAGCGAGCAATGGCCGGCCACAGTAATGCAGCGTCACCCCGACGCCCTGGTGCTGCTAGACGCCGCCGCCGCCTCCAAGCTGAGCAAGTAACGCCGCCACCAGCCACTGAGGGGCGGCACAGCCCGCTTCAGATGTCGTTCCCCAGTTATAAAGACAGCCGCTGCCCGCATTTGTTGGCAGCGGCTGCGGCGTTATTGGGCCAGGGGCCTCCAGGATCTGTGATCAGCTTGGCAAGCAGTTGTGGCAATGCCATGAGCGGGGCGGTGCGTTTGAGCGTTGCGCCAGGGGCGACGTCGTAAGTGGGCAAAGCCACTGGTGACACTAGGGTGAGCTGCGGCCAAGGAAAACTGGCGGTTTGGGGCGTCAGTCAGCCCTAAAAGTAGCCTAACCACCCCTTAAGTCAGGGCCCCTGTAATGACGCCTACACCGCTGAGAGCGTGATGACAAAGGCTAAATCCCTAAGGAGACATAAAATTACAGTCATGAGTGAGCCTTTGGACCCCATGGAACCTAGCGCCAGCCCCAGCCAGTCAGCTGGGACCGCAGTTTTGGAGCGTGAAGAGCTCCGCTCCACTGACGACGGCGACGCAGACCGCTTCGCCCACTATGTACGTAAAGACAAGATCGCTGCTGCCGCCGCCTCCGGGCGTCCCGTGGTGGCCCTATGCGGCAAGGTGTGGCGCCCCCAGCGTGACCCCGCCGCCTACCCGGTGTGCCCCACCTGCAAATCAATCTACGAGCAGATGAGCCAATCCCCAAAAGGTAACGGCCCCAGGCGCCCGCGTTTCCCGTTCGGCGGCCGGGGCTAAAAGCCGAGGTTAAGACCGGGGCTGAAAGCCGAGGCTGAGGCTAAAAGCCAAGGTTGGGGCTAAAACCTGGGCTAAAGATCGGGGCTGAAAGCCTGGATTAAAGCGCCTTTAGAAGCCGCTGACTGCCTCAAAACTGTAAATCTGCGCGCCGGGGCCCAGCCCCGGGCGTTAGATTTTTGGGCTCAAAATCAGGGGGCGGTGTGCAAAGCCCGCTGCAATTGGGGGCGCAGTGCGCCTTAGTGGGCTGGCCTGACAGTGCACTAAGGCCGCAGCCAGGCCTCCGGGCCGCCAGTAATCGCTCGGCTGGGCCGTCAGTAATCGCTCGGCTGGGCCGGCAGCGCACCAAAACACAGGACGCGCCGAGAAAAGCACTAGCCTCACCCTTGTTGGGGGTAGCCTTGTGCGGGCCCCAGCCGCGCTAAGCGTGTTTATTGGCTTAATTCATTTATGTGGCTTGATTTATGAGAGGGATCGGTAAAAATTGGTTCAATTGCGCCGTTGGCAGCGTGAAGCTTTCGCCACATACATGTCTAGCCAGCCCCAAGACTTCCTGGCGGTAGCCACCCCTGGCGCAGGTAAAACCACTTTCGCGCTAACCCTGGCTAGCGAGCTCATACGCGCCGGTGAAGTACACAAGCTAACCATCGTGGCCCCCACCGAGCACCTCAAATACCAGTGGGCCGCTTCAGCCGCCCGCTGGGGGCTACGCATAGACCCCACCTACTCCAACTCTGGCGGGGGAGCAGGCAGCAACTTCGACGGCGTCGCCCTAACCTACGCGCAGGTAGCCTCCAACCCCAACCTGCACCGCGCCCGCACCGGCGCCAGCCGCACCCTGGTGATCCTAGACGAGGTACACCACGCCGGAGACGCCCTAAGCTGGGGAGACGCAATCTATGAAGCATTTAGTGGGGCCCGCCGGCGCCTGAGCCTAACCGGTACCCCCTTCCGCAGCGACACCGCCGCCATCCCCTTCGTCACCTACGCCCCCGACAGCAACGGCATCAGGCGCTCACAAGCCGACTACACCTACGGCTACGCTGACGCGCTAGCCGAAAACGTGGTGCGCCCAGTTATTTTCATGTCCTACTCAGGCCAAATGCGTTGGCGTACCAAAGCCGGCGACGAGGTCTCAGCCCGCTTAGGGGAGCCGCTAACCAAAGACCTAGAATCCCAAGCCTGGCGCACCGCCCTAGACCCAGCCGGGGAGTGGATCCCCGCCGTCCTGGCCGCAGCAGACCAGCGCCTTAGCGAAATTCGCCGGCAAATCCCTGACGCCGGCGGCCTAGTGATCGCCACCGACCGCGAAAAAGCCCGCGCCTACGCACGCCAACTAGCCGCCATCACCGGTGAAAAACCCACCGTGGTGCTCAGTGACGACAATGGCGCCTCAGAAAAAATCGAGCAGTTCTCCGCCAGCAACCAGCGTTGGATGGTGGCCGTACGTATGGTTTCCGAAGGCGTGGACGTGCCGCGCCTAGCGGTAGGGGTGTACGCCACCTCAACCTCAACCCCACTGTTTTTCGCCCAGGCCATTGGCCGTTTTGTGCGTGCACGCCGGCCTGGAGAAACCGCCAGCGTGTTCCTGCCTTCAGTCACCCCGCTGCTGGCGCTCGCGGCAGAGCTGGAAACTGAGCGCGACCACGCCCTGGATCGGCCCGCTAAAGAAGATGACGTACAAGACCTGTTCGCTCACCCTGAAGATAGGCTAATTGCCGCTGCTAACCGGGAAGAAAAAGCCTCTGACGCGCTACTGCCCGGCTTTGAAGCCATGGATTCCACCGCTGAATTTGACCGGGTACTTTTCGACGGCGGCGAGTTTGGTACTGGCGCCATGGTTGGTAGCGTGGAGGAGCAAGAATTCTTGGGGATCCCAGGTTTGCTTGACGCCTCCCAGGTGAGCCAGATTTTAAAGGCCCGCCAGGCGGAGCAGGTTAAAACCCAAAAACGTTCACAGGCCGCCGCCGCCCAGCGGGCAGCCAACGCCGGCATTGAGGATGCCCGCCAGCGTGACGCGGCCCGTAAAGAGCTCAGCCAGCTGGTTTCTAGCTGGGCGCGCCGCTCAGGACAAAGCCATGGGGCGGTGCACGCTGAGCTGCGTAGAGTCTGTGGGGGTCCGGAGGTAGCGCAGGCGACGACGACGCAGATCCGCGCCCGGGTCGATACCTTGCGTAAGTGGTTTGTGGGCCGGCGCTAAAACAGCAAGTGGCGGTGGATGTAAATCCACCGCCACTTATTTATACGGGAGCTCAGCTTTAGCGCGCAGCCCTAGCCATGGTTTTGCTCAGCGTTGGCCCTAGCCCTGCTACTGGCCTTAACCCAGGCCAGCCCAGGGGTGTAGGCGGCCAGCTCAGGGGTGGCTGCGCTCAGCCCTGCTTGGTTTCACGTGAATCAAGATCCACGCGGCGGGTAGGAATAGCGATTTCACCTTCGCTCAGGCGCCAGGCCTGGTAGGGCAGCTGGGCGCGGGCGGCACGGTGACGCTCAGCCGCTCGGGTGAGGGCGCCGTCGTCGTAGTGCTCAGGCAGGATGTGACCCTTTTCCACCAGCTGCACCTGCAGCGGGCGGGCCTGGTTGCGTTCCAGCTCAGCCTCAGCAGCCTCGGGATCAATCGAGCTGATCAGTAGCTCTTCGGTGGCGGAGCCATCAATGATCACGCGGCCAGCGGTCTTGCGGCCACCCACACTGGACTTACCGCCACTAGACTTCTTAGCTACCTTTTCCATCTCGCCGGCGCTGTTTTCGCGCTCAACCATCTTGTACACCAGCGCAGCCGTGGGCACGCCCGAGCCGGTAACCAGCTTGGTACCCACACCGTAGATGTCTACCGGGGCCGCACCCAGCGCAGCGATAGCGTATTCATCAAGGTCAGAGGTGACCACAATCTTGGTGTCAGGGCAGCCTAGGGAGTCTAGCTGGGCGCGCACCTTGAAGGCTTCAGCCACCAGGTCACCAGAGTCTAGGCGCACTGCACCTAAAGTGCCCCCAGCCGCCTTGGCGGCGTCAACAGCGCGCTGTACGCCGCGCGCAATGTCGTAGGTGTCAACCAGGATGGTGGTGCCCACGCCCAGGGAGGCGATTTGGGAATCAAAAGCGGTGCGTTCGTCGTCGTGCAGCAGCGTGAAAGCGTGGGCGGAAGTACCTACGCAACGGATGCCGTAACGCATACCCGCCTCCAGGTCACTGGTGGAGGTGAAGCCGGAAACCACGGCGGCGCGGGCGGCGGAAACGGCGGCGTCCTCGTGAGTACGCCGGGCCCCAAAGTCCATACAGGGACGTCCGTGGGCGGCGATAGTCATACGTGAGGCGGCTGAAGCCACGGCGCAGTCATGGTTGAAAATGCTCAGCGCCATGGTCTCAATGATGCAGGCCTGGGCGAAGTCAGATTCAACGGTTAGCAGGGGAGAGCCGGGGAAGTAGCATTCACCCTCGCCGTAGCCGTAAATGTCGCCGTCAAAGTGGAAGTTTTCCAGGTAGTTGATCGTGGCCTTGTCAACAATGCCCTGATCGGATAGGAAACGTAGCTGCTCTGGCTCAAAATGGAAGTTTTCCAGAGCTTCAAGAAAACGCCCGGTGCCGGCAACCACGCCAAAGCGACGTGAAGGGGGCATCGAGCGTCCAAAGATCTCAAACACACTGCGGCGTTTGGCGGTACCATCTGCCAGCGCAGCTTGCAGCATGGTCAGTTCATACATGTCGGTCAGAAGTGCCGTACTCATGGCTTAACTTTAGCCACACCTTAAAGGTTTTGCAGTGTCTTGGGGATAACTCCCGATTCCCTAAAGTGCTTTGTGCGGGTGGGTAAAGTGCAAGCTCACAACGTTTTTGGCAACGTTAGTAAGGTTTAGCTATGTTGGCGCACGCTTTCATTCAAGTTTCAACGCGCCCGGCGGTGTCTGTTATCACTGATAAGAAAAGTGCTTATTAAAGCCAGAATCGACTAGGGTCTAATGACGTGAATGACGCACCGATTGGTATTTTTGATTCAGGAGTTGGAGGACTGACGGTAGCGCGTGCAATCCTCGATCAGCTGCCTGGTGAGCGTTTGCTTTATATCGGTGACACCGCTAATAGTCCTTATGGGCCTAAGCCTTTGGAACAAGTGCGTTCTATGGCTTTGAACGTGATGGATGAGCTGGTTGACTCGGGCGTCAAAATGCTGGTTATTGCCTGTAATACCGCCACGGCGGCAGCTTTGGATGAGGCGCGTGAGCGTTACACCAAAGGGATGGGCATTCCGGTTATTGAGGTGATTTCTCCGGCGGCGCGCACAGCGGCAGCTTTGACTCGTTCAGGGCGTGTGGGTGTGATTGCCACGGCGGGAACGGTTAACTCTGGGGCCTACGCGCGGGCTTTGCGGGGGATTCCGGGGTTGAAACTAACTCAGCAGGCTTGTCCGCGTTTTGTACAGTTGGCTGAGGCTGGGATTACTACCGGCCCGCAGGTGCTGGATGTGGCTAAGGAGTATCTGGAGCCATTGCAGGCGGCGGCGGTGGACACTTTGGTGTTGGGCTGTACGCATTATCCGTTGCTGGCTGGGCCGATTAGTTACGTTATGGGGCGTAATGTGGCTTTGGTTTCTTCTAGCGAGGAGACTGCGAAGGATGTTTATCGTGAGCTAGCTGCCCGCGATTTGCTGCATTCTGACACTCAGGCTGCGGTGGGCTCTGGTGACGACGACGGCGCGGCTGGCACGGGTGTGGCAGGCGGCGTGGCTGGCTCTGCTGCTTTTGGGGCCGACGGCGCGGCTCAAGGCGCTGCGGGCGCTGCGGCTGCGGGCGGCTCTGGCCTGGCCGGTGGCGCGGGCGGCGTTAACGCGGTCAAGCAGATCTCTAGGCAGGGCGGCACGCAGGGCGCCTCCAGCGGCACGGCAACTAGCAGTGCGGCAGCTAGCGGCAAGGGCGCTAGCGGTGCGACCCCTAGCGGTGAGGCGGCCAGCGGGCACGAGTTTAGGGCTACTGGCGATCCGGTAGCTTTCCAGGTGCTTGCCAAGCGTTTCTTAGGACCAGTGGTGGGTCAGGTACGTCAAGCTCATGCCACCGGTGGCGCGGGCGTGAAGAATTTAGATAGGGAGATTCGCGAGTGAAGCTCACGATTGTAGGTTGCTCAGGCTCGATGTCTGGACGTAAGTCCAGTGCATCAAGCTACCTGGTGCAGGCATGGGGGCCTAACACCAAGTTGCAATTGCCAGGTACCGAAAAAATGCGGTTAGTGGTTGACGATGAGTTAGCAGCCATAAATTGTGCTGTGGCCCCCGAGGTCACGAACGCACAGCCTGATGCGGGCAATGACCAGCGACTTTGGTCTCTAGTATTTGATTTTGGGCCGGGCTCTATGGGCCAGCTGCTTAACTACCTGGACCCAGCTGATCTGGATGCAATCTGTATTTCGCACTGCCACGCCGACCACATGGTGGATCTGGTGGGGATGCATGTTTATCGCCGCTGGCGCCCTGAGGGCGCGCTAGGGCCGGTGTTGTGTATTGGCCCCAGCACCACCTGTGAGCGTCTGCGTGGGGTCGACGGCGCCGCTAGCTACGAGGATTACCGCACAGAGTTCTCTTTTGTTACTGCTGTACCTGGCCGCTCCACCCAAATTGGCCCGTTCACGGTGACGCCATTTGCGGCCCTACACCCGGTTGAGGCATACGGCTACTTGGTGCAAGGCCCCAGCGAGGATGACCCCACCAAGCAGGTGACTTTAGCTTTCACCGGCGACACTGACCTGTGTGAAGGCATGAGCCAAATGGTTAGTGGGGGAGTGGACCTGCTACTAGCTGAGGCGGCCTTCGTGGAGGGACGCGACGTGCTACGCGGTATGCACCTAACCGGCTACCGCGCCGGCCAGCTGGCTAGCGAGGCTAACGCCGGGCAGCTGGTGTTGACCCACATCCAGCCTTGGACCTGCCATGATGTGCCTCTCGCTGAAGCGCGCCAGTCCTTCACTGGCCCGGTTTACGATGCCCAGCCTGGACGCAGCTGGAGCCTATAGACGGCGGCTATAAGCAGCGCTTATAAGCGCTGTTAAACCTGGTAAATAAACGTAGGCGCTGGGGCGGTTGCCGCCCCAGCGCCTAGTTTTTCCGGTATACATTAGCGCCGCGCTTTAGCTACATATTTAAGGCCAAATCGCCGCGCTTTAACCCTGCTTTAGCCTTGGTTTAGAACAGCTCAGCTAGCTGCGGGGCTAGGGCCCGCAGGGCCTGGCCTCGGTGAGAGATAGCGTTCTTCTCAGCGGCGCTCATTTGGGCGCTGGTGCGCCCCTTGCCGCCGGGCTCATCCTCCTGGCTGGGTACAAAAATCGGGTCATAGCCAAAGCCACCCTCACCAATGCTTTGGTGTAGTAGGCGCCCATACATGCGGTGTTCTTCAAACACTACGCGTCCTTTTTGGCCTGCACTTTCGGGCACCACCAGCACTGCTGCGCAGGTAAAGTTAGCGCCCCGGTGCGGGTCTTTTACGTCCGAGAGCTGATCGAGCAGCAGCTGCAAGTTAGCTGCGTCGTCGCCGTGATGACCGCACCAGCGGGCCGAGAAAATCCCCGGCGCCCCACCTAAAACATCCACGCATAGCCCTGAATCGTCAGCCACCGCCGGCAAGCCGGTAGCCTGGGCTAGCGCATTAGCTTTAATGGTGGCATTGGCGGCAAAAGAAATACCATCCTCAACCGGTTCGGGCACCTGCAAATCAGCGGCGCTAATAACACTGGCAGGGTCAAAATCTACGATCGCCTGCGCTAAAATCTCGCGAAACTCCGCCAGCTTGCCCTTATTGTGGGTGGCCAGCACCAGTTTTGCCCCCTGGGGCACAGCTACCACCATGTCACAGACCCAAATCGCTAAGGCGAGACACGCCGTCGTCGGCAGCCAGGGCCGCCTGCTGCAAACGTGCCAAAGTGGCGTTACCCTGGGCTGCTAGCTCCAGCAGGCTATCTAGCTCAGCGCGGTCAAAGGGGGCGTGCTCAGCGGTGCCCTGAATTTCAATGAACTTACCGGAGCCGGTCATAACCACGTTCATGTCGGTGTCGGCGCGCACATCCTCCTCATAGGGCAGGTCCAGGCAGGGCACGCCATCAATAACACCCACCGAAATAGCCGATAGGGAGTCTGCCAGCACCGGGCGCTTAGCCTTGGCTTTAATCAGGCCACGCTCAGTTCCCCAAGCCACCGCGTCAGCCAAAGCCACATAGGCGCCGGTAATTGCGGCGGTGCGGGTACCCCCATCAGCCTGCAGCACGTCACAGTCCAGGGCGATAGTGTTTTCACCCAGCGCACTAATATCAATGATGCCGCGTAGCGAGCGACCAATTAGGCGAGAAATCTCGTGGGTGCGCCCGCCCACCTTGCCGCGCACAGACTCGCGGGCAGAGCGCTCCGAGCCAGCCCGGGGCAGCATGGCGTATTCAGCGGTAACCCAGCCCTCACCAGAATCCTTCTTCCAGCGCGGCACGCCCGCAGTAAAAGAAGCCACACACAGCACTCGGGTGCGGCCAAAGCTAACCAGCACATTACCTTCGCCGTGCTCTAGCCAGTTGCGGGTGATCGTAACCTCGCGCAGCTGGTTGGTGGCGCGTCCATCTTTGCGTACAAAATCGCTCATAAACTAAGCCTACCGTAGACAAAAAACCGAGCCAGTTAAAAACTGACTCGGTTCAGCGGTGCGCGAGGGGGGACTCGAACCCCCACGCCTAGGGCACTAGAACCTAAATCTAGCGCGTCTACCAATTCCGCCACTCGCGCGTGCCGGATTAGCTTAAAACATTTCCGGTCTCAGACACAAATTATTTTAATGGGGTCTAGCTCACGTTAAGTTCTTTGCGTAGACGCTCCACGTGACCAGTAGCTTTAACGTTGTATTTAGCCAGGGCCACGGTGGCGTCAGGGTTGATAACAAAGGTAGAGCGACGTACGCCCACGCTGACGCGGCCGTAGTTCTTTTTCTCGCCCCACACGCCCCAAGCTTCCATTACCTGGTGATCCGCGTCTGAAAGCAGCGGGAAAGGTAGTTCCTGCTTGGTAGCAAAACGTTTTAGGGCCTCAACCTTGTCTGGGCTGATACCAACTACGCTGTAGCCGGCCTCAGCCCAGGCAGCTGAGGAATCGCGAAAATCGCAGGCCTCTTTAGTGCAGCCAGGAGTGGCTGCCTTGGGGTAGAAATAGACCACAACCCCCTTAGGGGCCTTGTCTAGCAGCTGGCTTAGCGACACCAGCTCTCCATCTGCGTTAGGGAGATTGAAAGCCGGGGCTGGGCTGCCAACTTCAAGAGTGGTCATTTATTTCTTCCTGTCTAGATTTTTTTAGGCGACTAGTTCGAGTGCTGCACGAGCGGCAGCGAGACGATCTAGGGCGCGTTCTAGACGGGAGGGGGAGGCCGACTCGGTCAGGGACTCCAGCTCGCTCTGGGCCGCCTGTAGTTCGAGTTCTAAGTTACGCATATTGTCTTCACTCCTTTTCTTCTTCAGCATCCAACAGTCTGACGGGTACGGGTGTGTAACCGCCATGAGGGTTGAATATATTCCACACCGGCTAAACCTTGTGGGAATGCAGCAGCTAACAAGAGTTAACTGTTTGGTTTAAAACTGTCACTCGCGCGGTGAGTGATCAGCATTACCGTAATGGTATATGAACCGGTGGTACACCGCCAGGGACTCGAACCCTGAACCCGCTGATTAAGAGTCAGCTGCTCTGCCAGTTGAGCTAGCGGTGCATCTTGCTGCGCGTTTAACTTCGCAACGGAGAGAAACTTTATGTGCTCGCCGGGGGGCTTGTCCAGTCGAGAAAGCCCAAAATCGCAGTTTGTAAGCTAACTCACGTTTGTGTGGTGCTTATTGGTGCGTGCATAAGTACTTAGCGGCTTATGCGTGAGGTACGGTTAGGGCGTGTCTAAGCCGATCGTAACTTTGGCGACTTGCGCCGATTTCCCTAACCTTGACGAAGATGACCGCGCCCTACCCCAAGCCCTTTATGAGCGCGGTATCGAGCCGCGCATTGCTGTATGGAACGACCCTAGCGTTGACTGGTCTAAAGCTGGGGTAGTGGTGATGCGCTCGGTGCGTGACTATGCCCGTAAACGCAACTACGCTAACTTTCTGCGCTGGGCCCGCAGCCTTGAGCGCCCCCTAAACCACGCTGAGATAGTTAACTGGTTTGGAGACAAGCACTACCTCAAAGATCTAGCTGCCCGAGGCGTGCCAATCATCCCCACTACCTGGCTAGAGCCCTCAGCAAACCTGTCTAAGCACCAGGTACACACCCGTTTCCCCGCCCACGGCGACTTCGTAATCAAGCCGGCCATCTCCTCAGGTGGTCGCGGCACCGGCCGCTACACGGCCACCAGCGCCACCTCACGCTCGGCAGCTATTAACGACACCATGCACCACCTGGCGCGGGGCCGCACCGTAATGATGCAGCGCTACCTAGAGTCCGTAGACCAGACCGGTGAGCTGTCCCTGGTGTACTTCAACGGCGTGCTCTCCCACGCAGTACAGAAAAAGCCCATGCTGCACCCGCGCTTTAAGGCGGTAGATGAAGTCCACGAGGAAATCGTTGAGGCCCGCGAACCCAGCGAAATGGAATGGCTGTGGGGTGAGCGAGTACGCCGCGCCCTACACGCCCAGATTAAGGAGCGCGCCGGGCGTGACATTCAGGTGCTCTTTAACCGCGTAGACGTAGTTAGCGACGGCGCCGGTGGCTTCTACCTGATGGAAGTATCTTTGGTGGACGCCCCGCTGTACCTAAATGCCGCTGAGGGAGCCCTAGAAAACTTCGCCGACGCTATCGCCCAGCGCGTCTTCTGGTAAGCGCCATCTCTGGCATGCCTGCGTGGTGCGCCGACGCCGCGACGTGCCTAGCTGCCTCTCAGCTTAGGCCAGGGCCAGATCAGGGATAAACCAGATCAGGGATAAATCAGGGGACTTTAGGGTCCCTAAAATGCCCCTGACGTGCCTAAAATTGAGGCCGTGAAAACGTTACTAAACATCATTTGGTTCATTTTTGGTGGCATTTGGCTGGCCCTGGGCTATATCTTCTTCGGCATTATCGCCTGCATCTTGGTAGTAACCCTGCCGGCCGGCGTGGCCTGCTTCAGGATCGCCAACTATGTACTGTGGCCCTTTGGCCGCGAAGTAGTGCCGGCGCCCGGAGCTGGCGCCATGAGCGGCATCTCCAATGTCATTTGGTTCCTGGTAGCTGGAGTGTGGCTGGCTATTGGCCACGTCACCACTGCCCTGGCCCAGGCCATCACCATCATCGGTATCCCGCTGGCAATTGCCAACATCAAGATGATCCCGGTGACCTGCTTCCCCTTCGGCAAGCAGATTGTCTCCTCTGACCAGGTTCACTACCGCTACTGACTAGCCGCCACGCGGCAGTTAGGGGCCACAAAGCAGCCAGGTGGCGCTCGCAGCAATGCCGCGAGCGCCACCTGGTCGGCTCAAGCTCAAATAGTGCCGGTGCTACTTAGCTATTGCAGCGCTACTTAGCTACCTCAGCGAAACTAGCTTTTGTTAGCTGCGCTAAAACCTGGGGGTCTAACTCCAAATCCAGTCCGCGCCGCCCGCCGGAGACAAACACTGTCTCATGCGTGGCGGCGCTGGTGTCTATCAGCGTAGGTAGAGCCTTTTTCTGGCCCAGCGGCGAAATGCCGCCCACCACATAGCCGGTGGTGCGCTGGGCCAGGGCTGGATCAGCCAACTCAGCTTTCTTCCACCCCAACTGTTTGGCGATAGCCTTTAAATCCAGGCGGCTGGCCACCGGGATAACCACCACCGCCAGGGCCTTTTCGTGTGAAACCAGCAAAGTTTTAAACACTCGCGCCGGGTCTAGCCCCAGCGCCTGGGCTGCTTCCAGTCCCCAAGCCTGGGCGCGTTCATCATGCTCATAGGTGTGAATCACCGGGGTGATACCGGCTTTTTGTAAAGCTAAAATCGCGCCGGTACCGCCCTGCTCAGAGTGCTTAGATTTTTTAGCCATCAGGCTTCGCCAACTTTCAAAAGATGCAAAACTGCTTTATCTTCACGATCACACTGGGCCACATCCACCAGGAAAACCAGGCGCCAGTCATGGTTATCGTCAGGGTCGTTTAGGATCTGTGTGGCCAGCCAGGCTCGACCGCTACCAACAAGGGCCTCACGTAGCTTTTCGCCCACCCCAGCCAAAGCCAAAGCGGCGTCGTCGGGATCTTCATCAATTAACGCATACTGCTTAGAGTGAGCCTCAGAGTCGATAGCTAGCCACTCGTAGGCGTCATAGTAGTCATCGAGCAGATTATTAAAACGCTCACTATCCCAAGCTTTAGAGTTAGCCAGGCTCACCAGGCGATCCACATCTTCAGCGGCAATCGCCTCCACATAAGCCCACATGCCCTGACGCACCAAGGTACGCAAGCGGTGCTTATTGCGGCTAAGGGGCACGTGACCGTCGGCGTCGGCACCAAAAGCGCGCTCTGCCGGGGCAGTGTCATTGCGCACCAACTCCACATTAGAACCCGCCTGCAGCTGGCCTAGGGCCTCCCACTCATCAAGTAGGGACGAGTCTACGCTGCGCACCAACTCGCCCAGCCAGTCAATTAGCTCCACCACTTCATCGGTGCGGTGCTCTTCGGGCACCACCTGGCGCAAAGCCCGGTAGGCGTCAGTTAAATAACGCAGCAGCACCCCCTCACTGCGGGCCAACTGGTACACCGAAATCAGGTCAGAGAAAGTCATGGCCTTCTCAACCATTTCACGCACCACCGACTTAGGGGCCAACTCATACTCCCTAACCCAAGGGTTGGCCTGGGCGTAAACCCCATAGGCGCCGGCCAGCAGCTCAGCTAAAGGTTGGGGCCAAGTAATAGCCTCCAAAGCCTCCATACGCTCGTCATAATCTAGGCCCTCAGCCTTCATAGCGGCCACCGCCTCACCCCTAGCGGCGCGCTGCTGGGCGTAAAGCAGCGGGCGTGGATCATCCAAAGTGGACTCCACCACCGAGACCACATCCAGGGTGTGCTCAGGGCTGTCCAGGCCCAACAAATCCATTGTGGCCAAGGCAAAGGGCGCCAAAGGCGCGTTGAGGGCAAAATCGTCAGGCAAATCAACCGCCAGGCGCAGACGCGGCAAACCATCAGCTGCGGCCTGGGCGGAAGAAACATGCTCCAGCACCCCGGCTGTGCGCAGCGAACGGTAAATCTCTAGCGCCCGCTTTAAATGCTGGTGGGTGGCCGCCTCACCTTCATGCACCGCCTGCAGCAAATTCCACATGGCCGCCACTGGGTTAGGCCGCTCCATCAGGTTCAAAACCATGGTGGTAGTGACACGGAACTGGCTAGTTAAAGTCTCTGGCGGGGCCGCAACTAGACGCTCAAAAGTCTTATCGGTCCAGTTCACGCGGCCCTCAGGGGCCTTCTTGCGGGTAATTTTGCGTTTCTTGCGCTCATCATCGCCGGCCTTAGCTAGCGCCGCCGCGTTTTCAATCACATGCTCGGGGGCCTGCACCACCACATAGCCGTGCGTGTCAAAGCCCGCGCGCCCGGCCCGCCCAGCAATCTGGTGGAACTCGCGGGCCGTTAAATGCCGCTCCTTGGCGCCGTCGAACTTAACCAAAGACGTAAACACCACGCAGCGGATAGGCACATTAATACCCACCCCCAGCGTGTCTGTGCCGCAAATAACCGGCAGTAAACCCTGCTGCGCTAAACGCTCCACCAGGCGCCGGTAACGCGGCAACATACCCGCATGGTGCACCCCAATACCGGCGCGCAACAGCTTAGAAAGCGTGGCCCCAAAACCCACCCCAAAGCGTTCGCCGGCAATGGCCTGGCTGATCTCATCACGCTGGGCGCGGTCAATTAACTTAGTGCTCAGCAGCGCACTAGCCCGTTCAATAGCCTCACGCTGAGAAAAATGCACCACATAAACCGGGGCCTTGTTCTGCCCAATCAGGCGCTCCAGCAAAGGCCCAATTGCCTCCACGGAATACTCAAAATCGAGGGGGACTGGGCGTACGGCGTCGTCAACCACGGCCACAGAGCGCCCGGTGCGCTCACGCAAATCCTTAACCAGCCACGAAACATCACCCAAAGTGGCGCTTAGCAGCACCATCTGCGCCTGGGGTAGCTCCAGTAGCGGCACCTGCCAAGCCCAGCCGCGCTGCGGATCGGCGTAGTAGTGGAACTCATCCATCACCACTGTGTCCACATCCAGCGCCCGCCCCTGACGCAGCGACTGGTTAGCTAAAATCTCGGCGGTGCAGCAAATAATGGGGGCGTCAGGGTTAATCGAAGAATCACCCGTGACCATTCCCACATTCTGGGCGCCAAATAGGCGGATCAGCTCAAAAAATTTCTCACTAACCAAAGCCTTAAGGGGCGCTGTGTAGTAAGAACGCTCTCCGCGCGCCAAAGAAGTAAAGTGCGCCGCCAAAGCAATCATGGACTTGCCTGAGCCTGTGGGCGTAGCTGCAACTACATGCTCGCCTTCCACAATGGCCAGCAAAGACTCCTCTTGATGGGGATACAGCGGGCGGCCGGTACTGTCAGCCCACTGCGTGAAGGCATCATAAAGCTCATCACTGGTGGGAATATAGTCCGGGTCACTCGCCGGTATTAAAGCATCAAGTACACGATTCAAAGCAGGGGCATGGTCCACACTGGCTATTTTCTCATGTTCGTATATGCTGACACCGCACAAAGACACGGCTGCGAGGAATATCAAATGCAAGCATTAGCCCAAGCCTTACAGAATTTAGGCGATTGGCTCACCCTGCATCTGACCATGTGGATTTTGGTAGGCACCGGCCTTTATCTAACTATCAGGCTACGCGGGGTTCAGTTCAGGCTGCTGCCCGCGATGGTGCGTTCCATCCTCTCCTCACGTTCGGGCGCCAGCGGGGGTATCTCCTCCTTCCAGGCCTTCACTATTTCCCTAGCCGCGCGCGTGGGTATCGGTAACGTGTTTGGTGTGGCCGCAGCCCTGATCCTGGGCGGGCCCGGCGCGGTGTTCTGGATGTGGGTAATTGCCCTGGTGGGTATGGCTACCGCTTTTGCTGAAGCCACCTTGGCTCAGATTTTTAAGGTACGCGCCGACGACGGAACTTTCCGTGGCGGCCCGGCCACCTACATGTGGCTGGGTATGGGCTCGCGCAAACTGGGAGTGCTCTTCTCCGTGCTAACCATTGCCACCTGCGGTTTTTCCATCATCATGGTGCAGTCCAACGCCATTAGCGGCATTATTGGTCCCGGCTCTAGCGTTAATGCCTCCAAGGAAATGACGGCGGCGCTGCTGTTTGTTTTGGCGGCCCCGGTGATTTTGGGTGGTATTCGCTCTGTGGCCCGAGTGACCGAGTGGATGGCCCCCATTATGAGCGTGGTTTATCTGGCTTTGGGTTTGGGGGCGCTGGCAGTTAACTATGACCGGGTTTTGCCCGCCCTGGAAATCATTGTGGAATCTGCCTTTGGTCCGGCCCAGTTTGCTGGCGGCGTTACCGGCGGCATCATGGCGGCGCTAATTAACGGCACTAAGCGCGGCCTGTTCTCTAACGAAGCCGGTCAGGGTACCGCCCCTAACGCGGCGGCCACCGCCACCGTGGCTCACCCCATCCAGCAGGGCCTGGTGCAGTCCCTGGGCGTATTCGTAGACACCATCATTGTGTGCACCATGACCGCCATCGTGATTTTGAGTGCGGGCAAGTCGGTTTACACCCCCGGCGCGCTAGACCCCAGCCAGGCCGCGAGCCTGACCCAAAAAGCAGTGGTTTCTGCCCTGGGTGGCTGGGCTGAGATTCCCATGGCCCTAATCATTACCGTGCTGGCTTTCTCCTCAGTGCTGGCCGCCGCCTCCTACTCTGAGGTGGCAGTTAACTTCATCAGCCCCAAAAAGGGTGGACGCATTTTTGTGCGCGTACTATCGGTAGTTAGCACCGTGCTGGGCGCCCTGGCCACGCTGGAACTGGTGTGGAACTCGGTGGATGTAATGATGGCCATCATGACCGCCACCAACCTGCTGGCCCTGATTTGGCTGGCCAAGTGGGTTTCTGGCGCCCTGCGTGACTGGGAGTCTCAGCGTCGCGACGGCGTTAAAAACCCCGTTTTTGTGGGTAAAAACAACCCCAATTTGCCTGCAGATGTAAAAACGAACGTGTGGGAAACGCCGGCGTCATAACCCTGAAACATAAAGCACTTAGGCTCGCAGTAGCTGATTTTTATCTCTGCGAAAGGAAGTGCCAATGTTGGCCATCGCGAAAACCGATGATTGGTTGGCTAAGCCAACCGCTGCCCTAGGGGATTTTTCCACCTACTTCTACGGCTATTTCCTAGCCTTCTTGCTGATTGGCGTGGGGCTGTACTTCACGGCGCGCATGTATGGCATCCAGTTCCGCCTCTTTAGGCACATGGTTGCTTCACTAACCAACTCGCGTGATGGGCAAGGTGGGGGTATCTCCTCCTTCCAGGCCTTCACCATTGGCCTGGCCTCGCGTGTGGGTACCGGTAACATCATTGGGGTGGCGTTAGCCATCATTATGGGTGGCCCGGGCGCCGTGTTCTGGATGTGGGTAGTGGCCCTGGTGGGTATGGCTACCGCATTCGTGGAGGCCACCTTGGCGCAGATGTATAAGGTAGCTAACCCCGACGGTAGTTTCCGTGGTGGGCCGGCCTACTACATTACGCGCGGACTGAAAATGAAGCCGCTGGCTGTGGCTTTCGCAGAGGTAATTATTTTCGTATTCGGTTTCGCCTATGAGGCCACCCAGGCTAACGCCATTTCCGGCATCATGGAGCACACTTTTAACGTGCCCACCTGGGTTACCGGCGTGGGTCTGCTGGTGATCACTGCCCCCATCATTTTTGGTGGTATGCGTCAGGTAGCTAAGGTCTCTGAGTGGATCGCCCCGATTATGGCGCTGGGTTATGTATTGCTGGCCGCAGTTATTTTGCTGCTAAACATCACCGCTATTCCCGGTGCGCTGCTACAAATCTTTAAAGGTGCTTTTGGCCTGGATCAGGCCCTGGCTGGTATGGCTGGTGGTTTCACGGCCGCCGCCCTAAACGGTATTAAGCGTGGTTTGTTCTCCAACGAGGCCGGTGAGGGCTCGGTGCCTAACGCCGCCGCTGCCGCCACTACCGCCCACCCGGTTAACCAGGGTTTCATCCAGTCCATGGGTGTATTTGTGGACACCTTGCTGGTGTGTACCGCCACCGCCCTGATTGTGCTGCTGTCTGGGGTTTACAACCCGGCCGCTGCCCGCACGGGTCAGTTCAGCGCCGGCACGCTCACCTCAATTTCGGTAACCTCACAGCTAGGTGGCTGGGCCCAGTACCTGATGGCCGCCATGATTTTCGTGTTCGCCTACTCCTCGCTGCTGGGTAACTACACCTACGCGGAAATCAACGACTCCTTCCTGCGTGGGGCCACCAAGAAGCTCAACCACACTTGGCTGCGGGTAATGATCCTGGTTGCCACCTATGTGGGTGCGGTAGCTTCCCTGGACTTCGTGTGGAACCTGGCTGACGTGGTTATGGGCATCATGGCCACCATCAACATCTTCGCTATCACCATTATGGGCCGCTGGGCCTTTGGGGCTTTGCGTGACTGGGAAAGCCAGTACGCCCAGCTTAAGGCCGGCGAGATTGATGAGATTCGGTTTGTCTCTACCGACAACAAATTCTTGCCTGGCAAGCTCCCCGGCGACGTGTGGTCTAGCGAAAACGCTGGCGTACACGTAAATGATCGCGCTGAGGCTTAAGGCCTGCGTGATTGTGCTGGCGCTAAGCGGCTAAACGCACCCTTGGCCCTTTGTGGCATCTGATTGTGGCCCTAGGGGGCGTGGCTGCTTAGCGCTGGTTTAAATGTCGACGTCGGCTCTGGCTGGTTTTAGCCGCTAAGAGCCGACGTCGGCGTTAGACTGAAGCCATGATTTTGGCTCGCTTTACTAGCGGTGATGAACCCCGCTACGGCATTGTGCAGGGCTTGGATTACACCGAACGCTGCGATTTAGATTTCCCCGACACTGCGCGACTAGTGGTCCTCAAAGGTGACCCACTATTTGGCGCCCCTGAGGCTACCGGTGAAGTTATCGCGCTAAACGAAGTGCGTCTGCTCTCGCCGGTTATTCCCCGCTCTAAAGTGGTGGGGCTAGGTTCCACCTACGACGGCGAAGCGGGCTCACTAACCGAGCCGCCTTTCGTTTTCCTCAAGCCCAACACCGCCGTGATCGGCACCGACACCCCAATTATTAAGCCCGACTGGTCACAGACTTTGGTGCATGAGGCAGAGCTGGCCATCATTATTAAAGACCTGTGTAAAGATGTGGACCTCGCCGACGCCGCCCACCACGTGCTGGGCTACACGGTAGCTAATGATGTGGCCGCCCCCAGCGACAATATTGTGCGCTCTAAGTCTTTTGACACCGCCTGCCCGCTGGGGCCGTGGATTTATGTGCCCGAAGTCGACGACGAATTCAACCCGGCTAACGCCCGTGTAACCCTACGCATTGACGGCGAGGTAGTGGGGGAGGGCAACACCGCCAACTTGAACGTCAGTATCGAAAATATTGTGGCCAGTGTCTCGCGCATGTTTACGTTACTGCCTGGAGATGTGATCCTAACTGGCGCAGCTGCCTACGCAAAAGATGTTCCTGTCGGCGTGGGCATTGCGGCGCAGATCGATGGACTGGGTAGAATCGCTAGCGTAGTGCGCTAAGCACGCTTAGCGCTCCTAAAAAATTTAGGGGTGCAAAAAATGTAGGCCGCCTAAGTTGCCCCTTAACTTAGGCGGCCTACCTCTATCCGGTAGCCGGTTTTAGTTCAACTTGTTCACTGCGGCGCTGATTTGCTCCACGGTTTGGCGCTCAATGGCGTGGCCAGTAGCCATGTTCAGGCGGGCAAAATGCTCGTAGCCATGACCACAGTCAGCCCCGTCGGTTAGGGCCACGCCGGCGTTTTCGCGCAGCCAAGTGGTGGGTGAGCCCTTAACGCCGCGCTCTAGCAGGTTAGAGCAATCCACCCAGCCCAGGTAGGTTCCCTGTGGAACATCCATGTGTAGCCCCACCTTGGCCAGCTCTTGGCTAACTAGCTGCGCATTTTCATGCACGTAGCTAGAAACTTCACGCACCCAGTACTGTGCCTGGGTGAAAGCAGCCGTAGCCGCGCGCACACCCAAAGGACCAGCGTGGTGGGCGACGTCGTCGGCAATAGGACGCCAAGCCTGACGCACCTTGCCATCCAAAATTAGCTGCGCCGCACCCAAAGCCGGCACATTCCAGCCCTTAGAAGCCGAAGTGGCGGTCCAGGTCAGATCCGGGTCAGCCGCCGCCCGCAGCGGGTAGGGGTGGTGCTTGGCCTCAGGGGAGAGCAGCAGGGGAGCGTGAATCTCGTCATTAAAGACGGGCACACCATACTTAGCAGAAAGCTCCGCTACCTTATCTAGCTCAGCCTCGGTAAGTACGTGCCCCACCGGGTTCCAGGGGTTGCACAAAATAAACAGGCTGGCCCCACGCGACATGGCCGCTTCGATACCCTCAAAATCTAGCTGCCAGGTGTTGTCGGCATAAATGCTAGGCACCTGCACGGCCTGAAAACCGCAGGCCGGAATGGTTTTAAGGAAGGTCATGTAGGCCGGGGTGGGCACAATAACCGGCTTAGATTTGTCGCAGAAATCAGTCAAAATTCGGCGCAGCGCCATGATCACGTCATGGACCACAAAAATCTTGTCCGGATCCAAATCCCAGCCATAGTTACGACGTGAATAGGCGGCCAAAGCCCGCTCGCATTCAGTCAGTAGGCCATCTGGCATGTAACCTAGCTCGCCTACATCAACGGCCTGCTTAATAGCCTCGGCCACTTCCGGGGCAATACCTAAATCCATTTCGGCCACCCAGGCGCCAATGGTCCCGGGCCAGCGCGTCCATTTCAAAGAGCCGCGCTCACGCATTTGCTGCGCGGTTAACGAATCCCAAGGTGTAATAGTGCTCATAAGCTAACTGTACGCCCCAACCTAAGTGGGGCAAGGCTGGCGGCGGTAGGCTTAAGACATTATGAGTGAGCTAACCCAGGCCTCAGCCGCCCACGCCCTGCCCACCGGCAGTGATATTCGCGTACGTTTTTGTCCTTCCCCCACCGGTACCCCCCACGTTGGTATGGTGCGTACCTGTCTATTTAACTGGGCTTATGCCCGCCATGTAGGTGGCACCTTTGTTTTCCGTATCGAAGACACCGACGCCGCCCGTGACTCTGAAGAATCCTTTGACGCCATCCTAGACTCGCTGCGCTGGCTGCACCTGGACTGGGATGAGGGCGTTGGCAAGGGTGGCCCACACGAGCCCTACCGCCAGTCCCAGCGCATGGACCTGTACAAGCAGGTGGCCAAGGAGCTGCTAGAAGCCGGCTACCTCTACGAGTCCTACTCCACCCCTGAAGAGGTTGAAGCCCGCCACCGCGCTAAGGGTGAAGACCCCAAACTGGGTTATGACGGCTTTGACCGCAACCTCAGCGCCGAGCAGATCGAGGCTTACCGCGCCCAGGGGCGCCAGCCGGTGCTGCGCGTGCGTATGCCTGATGAAGACATCACCTTCACTGACCTGGTGCGCGGCGAGATCACCTTCAAGGCCGGCTCTGTGCCCGACTATGTAGTAGTGCGCGCCAACGGTGACCCGCTATACACCCTGGTGAACCCGGTTGACGACGCCGAAATGGGTATCACCCACGTGCTGCGCGGCGAGGACCTACTATCCTCCACCCCCCGCCAGATTGTGCTCTACCAGGCCCTGATCGCCATTGGCCGGGCCCAGTTCATCCCCGCCTTTGGGCACCTGCCCTACGTGATGGGTGAAGGCAACAAGAAGTTGTCTAAGCGTGACCCTTCCTCCAACCTGCTGCTGCACCGTCGAAACGGCATGATCCCTGAGGGCCTGCTCAACTACCTAGCCCTGCTGGGTTGGTCGCTGAGCAAGGATGAGGACATTTTCAGCCCCGAGCAGCTGGTGGCCGCCTTCGACATTCACGACGTCAACCCCAACCCGGCCCGCTTTGACCCCAAGAAGTGTGTGGCTATTAACGCTGAGCACGTGCGCCGCCTGGAGGGGGAGGACTTCCGTAACCGCCTGGTGCCCTACCTCTACGACCTCTACGCCCCGGCCGAGGAAGCCCAAGCCCTGGTTAGCGCCCCCGAATTTGACCAGCTAACCGCCCGTGAGCAGGAGATTCTAACTGCCGCCGCGCCGTTGATTCAGACCCGCGTGCAGCTACTAGGTGAGGCTCGCGGCATGCTGGGCTTCTTCTTTACCGACGCCGCCGCCCTGGACTACGACGAAAAGTCTTTCGCCAAGCTGGTAAAGAACCCTGAGACTGTAGCCGCCAACCAGCAGGTCCTGCAGGCCGCCGACCAGGCGCTGCGCTCCCTAGAGCAGTGGAACCACGACGCCCTACAGCAGGCGCTGCGTCAGGCTCTAGTTGAGGGCCTGGGGCTCAAGCCGCGCGTGGCCTTTGGGGCGCTGCGTGTAGCCGTAACCGGCCGCCAGGTCTCCCCGCCGCTATTTGAGTCCATGGAAATCCTGGGTAAGGAGCTAACCATGGCCCGAATTGAGGCACTTTTGGCTGCAATTTCAAAGTAAAACTAAGTGTGCTCAGGGTCACGCTAAAAAAATTTGGCAAGCGGGGCAAAGATCCGATAGATTCTTACCCGTTGCGCCGACGGGGCGAGCCCAAAAGGTTTGTATCGTAGCGTGAACCCCTTGGGGTATGGTGTAATTGGCAACACAGCTGATTCTGGTTCAGCCATTCTAGGTTC
>ERZ772909.97-NODE-97-length-64398-cov-34.440265_pt1 | contig 64398 bp, 51 predicted proteins | sample MGYA00511137_ERZ772909 | MGnify/ENA primary metagenome ERZ772909 (study PRJEB29015, sample SAMEA2738095) | human oral metagenome | biome: human oral; feature: human-associated habitat; material: saliva | place: China | collected 2270 ... | reverse complement strand
AAAATGAGTTCTACAAAAGAATATTGTAATTTTGCACTTGCTGGTTGACTCTACATGACAACGAGAAGAAAAACACAGAAAAACCTCCCTGAGGACTACCTCCAACTCGGAAAAAATAAGTAACTTAGCCTGCCGAAATACGGCTTGTCCACCCCTAAAGCGAATGAAACATCACTTTTTTGGCCGAAACAAAGGCAGAAAATGGTGAGCAGACGTTCATTTTCCGCAAGAAAAAGACGCTCTGTCTATATTGCGCTCACCGTGGACGTCTCACCGCTTTCCCACAAACGCTCCTGCACTATGATATATAAGTGGAACTACCACCCTCCCTCGCTCGAAGAAGCCAACGAAGCTGCCCGACTTGCTGCACAAGTGGGCGTGCATCCGGTGTTCGGACAGATGTTGCGCGAACGCGGCATCTATTCTCCGTTTGAAGCGCGGCGTTTTTTCCGTCCGCAGCTCACCGACCTGCACGACCCTTTCTTGATGAACGATATGCAAGTGGCAGTAGACCGCCTCAACGCGGCCATTGCACGCAAAGAGCGGATTATGGTCTATGGCGACTACGACGTGGACGGAGTGACTTCTGTAGCTTTGGTCTATAAGTTTATCCATCACCACTATCCCCACATCGACTACTACATCCCCGACCGCTATGACGAGGGTTATGGCGTGTCGCGCAAGGGTGTGGAGTTCGCGGCTGAAATGGGAGTGCGCCTCATCATTGTGCTCGACTGCGGCATCAAGGCCAATGAGGAAATAGCTTATGCCAAAGAACTCGGCATTGATTTCATCATTTGCGACCACCACGTGCCCGACGAAGTGTTGCCGCCTGCTGTGGCGATTCTCAACCCCAAACGCCGCGACAACCGCTATCCCTACACGCATCTCTCGGGCTGCGGTGTGGGATTCAAGTTTATGCAGGCTTTTGCAGCGGTCAATGGCATTGAGTTCAACCGACTCCACGAACTGCTCGATCTCTGCGCAGTGTCCATTGCCTCAGACATCGTGCCCATAATGGGGGAAAATCGCATTTTGGCGCACCACGGTTTGCGCCGACTTAACTCCAATCCGTCTATCGGTCTACAAGCCATCATTGAAGTTTGCGGGTTGCGCGATCGCGAACTCACGATGAACGATATCATTTTCAAAATTGGCCCTCGCATTAACGCTTCGGGACGTATGCAAAATGCAAAAGAAGCCGTGCAACTCTTGGTGGAACAAGACTATCAAGTGGCATTGGAGCAGGCTTCGCACATCAACCTCTACAACGAGGCGCGCAAAGACCTTGACCGACAAATGACGGAACAAGCCACCGAGCAAGTGAGTCAGATGCAGGGATTGGAGGAACGCCGCGCCATTGTGGTCTACAACGAAGAGTGGCACAAAGGCATCATTGGCATTGTGGCTTCGCGCGTGACCGAACAATACTATCGTCCAGCTGTGGTGCTGACGCGCACGGGGGATATGGCTACGGGATCGGCACGCTCTGTCACCGGATTTGACGTCTACAAAGCCATTCAAAGTTGCCTGGACTTGTTGGAAAACTTTGGCGGACACCCTTATGCAGCTGGGCTTACGCTTCCTGCAGAGAACGTTCCGGAGTTTACACGGAGATTTGAAGCTTATGTGGCAGACCACATCTTGGACGAACAGACGCAGCCAACCCTTGACATCACTGCGGTGCTCGATTTTCAAGACGTGAATTTCGAATTCTACCAACAATTGCGCAAATTTGCTCCCTTTGGCCCTTGCAATGAGCGTCCCCTCTTTTGCACGCATCGTGTCTACGACTATGGCACGTCAAAGGTGGTGGGACGCGGACAAGAACACATCAAACTGGAATTGGTGGACAACAAGTCGAACAACATTATGAACGGCATAGCCTTCGGACAGAGTTCGCAAGCGCGCTACATCAAGACGCGCCGCGCCTTCGACATTTGCTATGCCATCGAAGAAAATAGTCACAAACGTGGCGAAGTGCAACTGCAAATTGAGGACATTCGTCCCTGCGAATAACCGAATTCTCCACACTGGTGAGGAACTCTAGATTAGTCTTTTCTATTTGTCTTTAACCCCTTATGAGTGAAATCATTTCTTCCGACGAACTTTCTCTCTCTGCGCTTGACCAACAGTTGCAGGAGGTGCTGGGGGTGCCGACAGACAATCCCACAGACTACGAACCGCCTTCTTCAGATTTGCCCTCGATAAACAACATCGGTGCTGACGAAGAAGGAGAAATTCCCACTGATCCGCGCGTTATGTTGCAACGCGTGTGGGGCTATCTCGACTTTCGTGGCATTCAACGCGACATTGTGGACAGCATCTTGGAAGGGCGCGACACGCTGGGACTTATGCCCACAGGCGGTGGCAAGAGCATCACGTTTCAGGTGCCGGCTTTGATGATGGAGGGCACTTGCATCGTCATCACTCCACTCATTGCCTTGATGAAAGACCAAGTGGAGCATTTGCGCAAAAAGGGCATCCGCGCCACAGCCATCCACTCGGGACTGTCGCGACAAGAAATCAACCAAGAGTTTGACAATGTGATATTGGGACGCTACAAGTTTCTCTATCTCTCTCCCGAGCGTTTGCACACGGAGATTTTCAAACTCAAACTGGCTTATATGAAGGTGAGTTTTATTGCGGTGGATGAGGCGCACTGCATCTCGCAATGGGGCTATGATTTTCGCCCTTCCTATTTGCAGGTGAAAGTGATTCGTGAGTTGCTCCCCAACGTGCCGATTCTTGCGCTCACTGCCACGGCAACAAATCTCGTGGTAGACGACATTCAAGCGCAGCTTTGTTTTAGAGAAAAGCGCGTGTTTCGCATGAGTTTCGCACGAACAAATCTCACCTACATTGTGCAAAACAGCGAAGACAAACTGGCCGATTTGATGCATCTCCTCGAACAAAGCGAAGGTTCGGCTATCGTTTACACACGTTCGCGAGGTGGCACGCGCGACACTGCGCTTGCGCTACAAGCAGCGGGATTTTCTGCACTCTATTATCACGCAGGATTGGCGACAGCCGACAAGTCTTTCCGACAAGAATCGTGGCAGCGCGATGAGGCGCGAGTGATGGTGGCGACAAACGCATTTGGTATGGGCATCGACAAACCCAATGTGCGGTTGGTGGTGCACCTAGATCCTCCCGACTCCATCGAAGCGTATTTCCAAGAAGCAGGACGCGCCGGAAGAGATGGACAACCTGCGCGAGCGATTCTACTTTTTAGCCATCACGATACGCGCAATTTGGCGCAGCGCGTGAGTCAGACTTTTCCTCCCAAAGAGAAGGTGCGTGAGATTTATGATGACGTGGCTTTCTATCTGCAAATTGGTGTGGGGGAAGGCGAAGGCAAGGTGCGCGAATTTAATCTGGAGAAATTTTGCGCGAAATTCAGGCATTTTCCGCTCACAGTGGTCAATGCTTTCACCATTTTGGAACGCGCAGGCTATTTGTCTTATGCCGACAAACACGATACGAAGTCGCGGGTGCTGATGATTGTGCAGCGCGATGAATTGTATCGCATCAAACTGCGCATCGACAATGGCGACAAGGTGCTCACGGCTTTATTGCGCAACTACACGGGCTTGTTTTCTGACTATATTTTCATCGAAGAGGCTCTGTTGGCGAAAAAGTGCGAACTTACTGAAAATGAAATCTATCACGCGCTCAAAGCTCTCAATGCAGAACGAATCATTCACTACATTCCTCGCAAAAACATTGACTCTGTGACCTATTTGTTTCAGCGCGTCAATGGGCAACAACTTGCGTTGACTCCGCAAGTGTATGAGGAGCGGATGGCACAATATGAGCACCGCATCAACAGTATGATTGATTATTGCATCAACGCGACAACGTGTCGCAGTCAGCTGTTGCTGGCTTATTTTGACGAACAGCACTCGACTCCTTGTGGTCAGTGCGACACTTGCCAAGAGCATCCTTTGTCTGCACACAGTGCGGAGGACATCAGCGAAATGATTTTGCACTGTTTGGCAGACGGACAAGGACACGCAGCCAGTGAATTTAGTTTCTCACAAATTGATGCACACCGCGTGGAGGAAGCTCTTGGTGACTTGCTCAACTCGGAAGCGATTACTTTTGATGGCGCGCTTTTCTACAAGGCAACTTCTTAGCATAACGACATTTATAATTTCTATTCTCGTGGTACTCAACTACATTTGGTTAGCTTTTTTTCTCATCGCTTTTGTCATTGCAGTGGTGAAATTGCTCTTCTTTGGCGACACAGAAGTGTTTCCCAACATTATGGCGTCTACTTTTGACACTGCCAAGACGGCTTTCGAAATCTCTCTCGGGCTTACGGGAGTGTTGTCGCTGTGGATGGGCATTATGCGCATCGGTGAAAAGGGCGGTGTCGTGGCGATATTGGCACGATGGCTTGGCCCCCTTTTCAAACGCCTTTTTCCCGAAATACCGGAAGGACACCCTGTGGTGGGCAATATCTTTATGAATCTCTCTGCAAATATGTTGGGACTGGACAACGCGGCTACTCCGCTGGGACTGAAGGCGATGGAGGGATTGCAAGAACTGAATCCGAACAAGGAGCGCGCTACGAATGCGATGATTATGTTTTTGGTGCTCAACACGAGCGGATTGACACTGATTCCCATTTCTATTATGGTGTATCGAGCGCAACAAGGGGCTGCAAATCCTACGGATGTGTTTATCCCGATTTTGTTGGCTACTTTTTTCTCCACGCTGTCGGGCATCATCGTCACTGCGCTCTTTCAGCGCATCAATCTCTTGAACCGCACGCTGTTGCTCACTTTGGGTGGAGCGAGTGTGGTGGTGGCTGGCATCATCTATGGTATGGCTTCGCTCAACGAAAAGATGATGAATTTGGTGGGTACGACTGCGGCTAACGTGATTTTGTTTTCCATCATCATTGCTTTCCTTCTCGCTGGTATGCGCCACCGCATCAATGTGTATGAAACATTTGTGGAGGGTGCAAAATCGGGCTTTGACACTGCGGTGCGCATCATTCCTTATCTCGTGGCAATGCTCGTGGCGATTGGGGTTTTCCGTGCCAGTGGTGCGATGGATGCACTCATCGGCGGGGTGCAATGGTGCGTTGCGCAATGCGGACTCGATGCACAATGGGTGGGTGCGCTTCCCACGGCTTTGATGAAACCTCTCTCGGGTTCTGGGGCGCGCGGTATGATGGTCGATGCAATGCAGACGCAGGGTGCCGACTCTTTCGTGGGTCGTCTTTCGTGCATTTTCCAAGGCAGCACTGACACTACATTCTATATCTTAGCGGTTTACTTTGGCAGTGTGGGCGTTCGTCACACTCGACACGCAGTCACTGCTGGTTTGCTAGCCGATCTTGCGGGCATCATTGCAGCTATCGCTATTTGCTATCTGTTTTTTGGATAAACAGCAGACTTCCTTATCAACGAACGTTTTAATTATCAATTCAATATGACTTATCGTCCTGATATTGACGGGCTACGCGCTATTGCAGTTGTTGCCGTCATCATTTGCCACATAAACGAATCCTGGCTACCCGGAGGCTTCTTGGGGGTGGATATGTTCTTTGTCATCTCGGGTTTCCTCATTGGTGGGATTATTTATAGACAGGCTAGTGCAGGAGTTTTCTCTTGGAAACAATTCTATTTGCGCAGAATGCGACGTATTCTGCCAGCATTTTTCGCAATTGTCATCTGCTGTCTCATCGTTGGCTCTTATATTTATGTTCCTGATTCACCTGAATGGGAAAAGGCTAAAGGAACTGCAATTTGGAGCCTACCATTTGTGAACAATATATTTCTTGCCATCGGAAGTTTCTATTTTGCAAATTCCACTCAATTCAATATATTCAATCACTTGTGGTCGCTAGCAGTAGAAGAACAATTCTACTTCGTTTACCCCATCATATTAATTGCTCTGATCAAATTTACCCCCCCATTTTTAAACATATTTCACAACAAGAGAGGATTTGGTCTATGCTTGCTTCTAGCAAGTACTGCGCTGTTGAGTTTTGCTATGGCAGTTTTTCCAACACCACTTGCAAATGACCCCTACTATGCGCCTCATTTGCGATTTGGGGAACTCATCATTGGTGCAATTTTAGCGATATGGGTGGAACATCCTCTCAACATTTCCGCAAAAAAAGTGAATGCGAACTTAATTGCAAGTGTTAGTGTGGTGATACTACTTGCTTGTCTGATTCTTGTTCCTTTTCCCATAGCAAAGCCTTGGTTTCCTGGAATTGCAAGTTCAATCCCGTGTATCGCTACTGCAGGTATCATTTATGCAGGCTTTCAGCGCAATGCAGTTTCTCGATTCTTATCACTTAAACCCATTGTTTTCATCGGGCGCATCTCTTATTCTCTCTATCTTTGGCACTGGCCTATCTTGGCTTTTGCTAGATATTTAAGAATCAAGGAACCCTCGAACGAAGTACTACTTGTAGTTGTTATTCTCACCGTGATTTTAAGTTTGCTGAACTACTACTTCATCGAACAGCCTCTCCGTCATCGTCAATGGAGTTTCACGCGAACCCTCTTGCTCTATTATATCACTCCCTCTCTTTCCGTATTGGGAATCATATTGTACAATACAAGAAGTCTACAAGCATTCAAAGATGCTACTGATATGACTGCGTCACTTCCTAAAGAAGATTTTGTTCGAGCTTATGCATTAGTGGGAGACTCGACTAAACAACCCGATGTTCTACTCCTGGGTAATTCTCACACCAGACAACTCCTCCCATTTTACAATACATTGGGAAAAGCAGAAGGATGGAGTGGTTATTTTACAGGTGTTGGAGGACAATACCCCATCGATTTAGACCACAAAAAAGGTATTTCAAAGCAACAATACGAAGAATTGCTCAAACAAGTTCACACACCATCTGAACTTAATGAATTGCGCTCCAAACGACTGATTACAGATTTGCCTCACCTTAAAACAGTAGTAATAGCTATGAATTGGTGGAGTGATGCACAAATTAAAGATGTTCCGGCTTCCATCATTTTTTTTCAGAAACAGGGAAAACAAGTTATACTATTGACTAGTTGTATGGACTACGACAACACAAAAATCACTGAGGCGTACTATAGTAAACATCATCCATTGTTGTTGTCTTTGTGCAATAAAGAAGCTCCAATAAAAGGTAAACGTTATAATGACGCAATGAAGGGTACTTCAATAAATAGACAGAAAATAAGCAAACTATTTCCTCATATTAGATGGGTTGACTTAATTCCTCTGATACCCAATAATCTAGTTGCTAATGGTAACCCTGTGCTATATAACTCTTTCCACCTCAATGACTATGGAGCAAAATATGTTGCTGAGAGATTCATTCAGAGCAACCAAAGATTGATTCCAGCATCGGATTCAACAACTCATTGCAGAGAGAAACGATAAATCCCGAATCTCGTTTTCCTTTACAAGACGTAAGCACCAAGCATATTTGCAATAATTATGCAAGACAGCATCTCAACTTCTGAATTTATGGAACAACAGGTGGTGGAAACCAGTAGCGTTTTCACCGACTTCAGCACCATTGCGGCACGAGGATACAATGTCATCTCCCGAGCGCGCCGCAATGGTCGTTGGTGGGTGCTCAAAAGTTTGGAGGAAAAGGTGCGCAACACCGAACCCTTTGTGTCGATGCTCCGCAAAGAGTTTGACATTATGGCGTCGCTGCAAGATCCAAACATCGTCAATGTGGTGAGCATCGAGGAGGTGGATAAACTGGGATTGAGCATCGTGATGGAATGGATTGATGGGGTGACGCTCGGAGAATGGCTGAAACAACCACACTCGAAGAAAGAAAAACTCAGAGTGCTCCATCAGTTGATCACAACATTAGGCTACGTGCATCAACACCAAACGGCTCACCGCGATTTGAAACCCTCGAATGTGATGGTGACTCACCGAGGCAACAACGTGAAACTCATTGACTTTGGACTCTCTGACACCGACAGTTTCGACTATATGAAAGTGCCTGCTGGAACAGTGGGTTACAGAGCTCCGGAAGTGGAAGCCGTAGAAGCCGTGGAGGCTTCAGCCACTATCAACTATCAGCGTGCCGATATCTATAGTTTGGGACGCATCATCGAGGATTTCCACCTCGGCAGGTGGTCGAATGCGGTGGTGCAGCGTGCTTGTGCTTCGCTCGATTCGCGCTTTCAAAACGTGGAGGAAGTGGGTGAAAAACTACTTCTTGCAGAGAAAATGTTTTTCTGGAGATGGATTGCCGTGGTTCTCTTCGGCATCTGCACCATCGTGCTCGGTGGAGGATGGGTGCGCCAACAAATTCCTGGATGGTCTGCAACTGAAAATACTGCTACAAAAACGCTTGAAAATGAAAGGAATATCCTGGGAACAGGAAAAAAGGAAGAAAACGAAGGAAAAGAAACAAACAATTCGCAGCAAAACGAGGATGTTTCGCAACACAGTCCTACTTCTACATCTCCATCTTCTGCTCCTTCCTTCTCGGCTTCGCAAAATTCTCCGAATTCTTCACCATCTGCTCGAACGGCTTCGCAAAGTTCCGCTTCCACTGCGAAATCTCCTTCAACACAAATCACAACTTCTAAAACAGCACCGAATGCAGGGTTGGGTTGGGGAAATGATGCTTCGCGAACTGCGTTGGAACGTGGAAAACGCATCATTGACGACAATGCAAAAGAAATGCAAACCTTGATGCAAGACCCTGATTGGAACACCGATGAAGGATATATGCGTCTAAATAAAAAGATGGACGGTGTAATGGACACGTATTATGCTAAAATCAAAAAGTTTGCCTATGAACAACCTTTTGATGAAACGACGCAAAACGCAATTTATTCTGAATTGATGTTTTACTCGATGAACCATCACAGCAATCACTGGATGGCGCAATTGAAGAAATACTATGAAGCGTATTCTCTACGCAAAAAGGGAACAAAATAAGCAGCCCATCTCATTCTTTAGATCTCACTCCACGTCACGCCACCTTGTTTTCCCATGGCATAGTTGCCCATCAATTTACCTTCGCGCATAAGTTGAGAAACAATGAGCAGTTCTTTTTGAAAAAACTGAGCACACACAAACGTGTCACCCACCATAAGTTTTGAGTTGAGTGAGCTCTCCACCACAAACTTATTCTCTCCCAAATAACTCAACTCGCATCTGCGATTGGGTGCCCAACAGAGCAAAACCTTGTCACCTTCATGCAATTCATCCGCATAAAGCACAGCAGCATCCACAAAACCACTCTGCACAACCCCCTGTTGCTGACTGAAATGCTCAAAATCGCGATACCCCAAAAAGCGCGACAACAAATTTAACGTATATTTCCGAGGGTTATTCTCCTCATTAAGATAGCCCCACAAACGTTTGAGCGTAGTTGGCGAAATGCGTTCTCTCGTCCGCTCCGTAATCATACTGGAGAGGCAATCAAAATCTCTTGAAGTTTGAAGCGGTTTACCAACGGTCGCTTCAAGTTCACGGCACAACTCTTGGAGTGAAGACATACTAATACTATACGTTTTATTGCTACGAGTTATCATTTTTGCTTCGAATCGAATAACGCATCATAACGGTCCAATGACCGATTTGGGATAATACATTCGACCTTCTTGCATTCATCTACAAAGATACAAAATATACCTCAAATCTACAAGTCTATTCCCCCTTTCCTCCCTTTTCTCGCTAGGTTACAAACTGTTACTCACCCGACGGCATCACAGCCCAATATGATAAAATAGACAAAAACACTGCACCACCGCAAAGATTTTGTCTTTTTCCTTTGCCGTTTCTAAAAAAAACTAATTTCGCTCCGTAAATCAGTGTTTTGCACTAAAGCTTCTTCCTTTGGAAGAGTTCTCTATTGCTCGCAATTCTGCAACACTATTCTACATCTTCTCACTGCAAAGTGCATTTTCTGGCTACTTTCTCTCTCCCAAACACCAGAGTCCACAAGTTTCTGCACCCTCTATTTAGTCCAAACCAGTCCAAATACCACAAATTCTCACTTTCTTTCAATATGGACTAAAATGGACAAGTGGGGTTCACAAAGAAAACTGCAACTTTGCACAGCGAACCAGCGAGACGAGCGGTCAAGTACACTCTACTCGCAAACATTATTAACCAGTATCGGGGCACCGATACACAATACTTACCAATATGTCATATTTAGAAGAATTTGACGATGAGTACAAGCCCCTGGCTTTTACGCTCACTCACAAAGGAGAGGTTCTGGCTGTTTGCAGCTGGGATGTGCCTTGGCACGGTGAAGACGAAGATGGTTCTGACCTCACCTTGGACGGAGGAACTGTAAGAGAAATCCTGACTAATCTCATTGATGACTACGGCAGCCGAAAGGATATTGCTGACGAACTCGGATTCAATGAGAGAAAGGCTGAACTCATCCTCCAACACCTTAACGACTGCGACTACTCTAATTTCGAAGATCTACGAGAAGAGTACTATGAAACTCCTGAATCGCATCGTGACATCCGTAATGGTGTCAGACAGCTTGAGAACGTAGGTAAATGGATTTTCAATCCTCAACGTCAATCACTCTATGGTGTAAGCGAAGAACAGTGCAACAGTTTCTTCAAAGAAACCTTCTGTTATGCCTTTGAGGAGCGTGAGTATGAACAATACAACAAAGAAGTGCTCACCAAGGACGCCGTAGAAGAGTATGCCAAGGAAAATGGTCCATTCTATTTGGTAAACATCACTGAATGGGTGAAAGGTATCAACGTTACCGATAACCTTGGGAAAGTTCTCGAGAAAGAACTTTTCAAGGAGCGCGGATTGGATCCAGAAACAAAGATTTATCTCGTATTCGCAGGCACCCTACTTCCCCTATTAGACGGCTTTAACGCAGAATGGTTCCAATTTGTCCCATGGACAAGCAAATGGGAAGGACTTGCCGGAAGAGTCCTCGAAGACGGAATCTTTGACAAAGAGAATGTGCTGAAGTTCGGTTAATCCAACTCAATTCTAACACTCACCTCAATACTTGTTCTCAGCTCACATCTTCGTGAGCTGAGAATGAGGTTCAAAAAATAGCATACTAAAATGGCACTACACATTACACCTGACACTGTATCCGCTAAACAAACATTTGAATACAAGGATAAACATCAAACCATTTTCTATGGTTCTCCTGGCTGTGCTCTGAATATGGCTATTCATAAAGCCATCAGAGAATGGGGTGAGCAAAAAAAGATAGACGAAAAAGACTTTCAGCTCTTTCACACAACATTCCATCCTGCAACCACCTACGATCATTTCGTAAGCAGCGAAAAGACGCACACTCAAAAGAATATCACCACCCTAGAATACAATTTAAAAGTCTTTATGAAAGCCTACGATGCAGCGCGCCACAAAGACACTCCTGTCATTCTTATCATCAAAGACATACATCGCGGTGATGTTCCTAAGATTTTTGGTGAATTCTACAGCCTGCTCGATCGACAGAACGGAGAATCCGAACATTCCGTAGAAACAGACCATAATTTAGCAGTTGCACTTAATCCGGGTGCTTTTGGTACCTCCAAAACATCGATATCCCTCCCCAGAAATCTCTACATCTGGGGTACAATGACCACTGGAGAAGAAGCAGCCTTCGCCATGGATCATGCCTTCCAACGCAAATGGTTTTGGGACTATGTCCCCCTCAACGTTGAAAATAGTAGAAATTTCGACATTGAAATAGGTCACAATTTTTATCGATGGTACGACATTCTCAAAGCCATCAATGACGTCATTTTCCGCTACACCCATTCTGAAGAACAACTACTAGGAGAGTTCTTTATCGACGGCGACAAACACTACTATATATGGAAGTCATCTGATTTTAAGAACTTCGTAATGCGCCATTTGTGGTACACCTTCTGCAAGGACAACTATGGCACGGACAAGAACTTCTTCCGTTATCAAGATCCTCAGTTCAAAGGTGCCACAGTAGAGTTCACTTTCCAACAACTCTTCACCTCAAAAGGCGACGACATTCTAGAAAAGTTCTTGGAATTCATCGGGTGCCCCGCAAAGATCTAAGTTCTAGGGATTTAGACCGCAAAACGGAATAACCTATACAACATTTGAAAGGTGATTTCTATATTCTAAATATATAGGGTTCTCAGTCCACCTTTTCAAAGATAAACCACAAGTAAAACGCTTATTAGGACTGAATAAGCAAACAAATACTCAACAACTATGGGTCTTATGATCACTAGAGGCAAGGAGCTCATTCGCATCAACCCTGCCAAAAATTCCGTTGAATATTCAAACAACAATGGTTGCAACTGGTATCTACGCTTTGCTGCAACATCATCAATGGGCACCTTGCAAGACCTAGCTGATGGTGGAAAAGACTTGTTGATGACCACAAGCAAAGGTTTGTACTATTCCAACAACGATGGTCACAACTGGTATAAGCGATAGTCGTTTTCATCGTCGACCATGATAGGTACAGAACAATAAACTAAAAAAGCATTATATATGATTGACTTGCAAAAAGGACAGCGCGTTAAAGTAGAGCTGCCCAAATTTACAATTGGCTTGGGTTGGGATACCAACTCATCAAATACAGGTGTTGATTTTGACTTGGACGCATCTGCATTTATTCTTGGGGAGAACAAGAAACTCTTGTCAGACGAACACTTCGTCTTCTTCAATAACCTTCAATCACCTGATGGTGCAGTGGTGCATACTGGTGACAATCTTACAGGAGAAGGCGAAGGTGATGATGAAACAATCCTTATCGACCTCTCAAAGATTTCTCCTAATGCATCGGAAATTGTTTTTGTAGTGACAATTCACAAGGCAGACGAAAGAAATCAAAACTTTGGACAGGTTCATAACTCTCTTATCCGCGTTTTCAATACTGATACGAACGAGGAAATCATGAAGTATGAATTGGAAGAAGATTTCAGCATCGAAACTGCTGTTGAATTCGGTCGTCTTTATCGTCACAACGATCAATGGAAATTCGAAGCAATTGGTGCCGGTATGAAAGGCGGACTCGCTGATTATTTAAAAAAGTATCAATAACCAATAATACCTCGAATTATGGCTATTACACTAGAAAAAGGACAAAGAATTAGTCTCGAAAAGGGAAATGGTTCTAAGCTTACCAATATCTGTGTCGGTGTCAACTGGGGCGCTATTGTTATCAAAAAAGGACTTTTTGGTAGGACTCAGACAGAAGCTGTAGACTTGGATGCAAGCTGCGCAGAATTCGACGCATCAAATAATCTTATTGATAAGGTATGGTATGGGCACTTAGCATCAAACGATGGTGCTATTAAGCATAGTGGCGACGACCTTACGGGAGACACTGATGGTGATGACGGATTAGATAATGAAGTGATCACTGTGGATTTGTCAAAATTGCCAGCAAATGTTGATAAGATTGCATTTGTTCTTAATAGTTTCCGCGGACAGGATTTCCAAACTATCCCCTTCGCTTCTATTCGAATCTACGAAGGTACACCGACTAGAGTAAATGAGGTTTTTGCCAAATACGATATTGCAAATGACTCCTCTTTCGCAGGTAGTGTTTCTATGGTAATGGGTGTGTTCTATAAGCGTAATGGTGAATGGAAATTCAATGCTATTGGCGCACCTACGAAAGATCGAAATTTACAACAGACCTTGGAAACTGTAAAACGTCAGTATTTGTAAGTAACCTTAGTTTAAACGCACTAATTGGATTATCCCTTCCAAAGTGAACGTTGCCCCTCTATTTAATAACATTCTAATTATTACACATATGAATCTACAAGAATTCAAAACCCAACTTCTCGCTGATGGAGTTATTGATGCAGCAGAAGTAGCAAAGCTTAAAGAAGTTCTTTACGCTGATGGCACTATTGACAAGGAAGAAGCAGAATTCCTTTTCGACCTTAACGATGCTGTGACTGGCAAAGCCAATGACGCTGCATGGGAAGCCTTCTTCGTCCAAGCCATTTCAGACTATCTGTTGAAAGACGAAGTTTCTCCAGGTGAGATTGACGCTAACGAAGCTGCATGGATTGTTGAAAAGATTGGCACTGACGGCCGAGTTGACGCAACAGAAAAGGCTCTTCTCGAGAACTTGAAGCAAAACGCCAAGTCTTTCCCTGCATCACTTGCTGCATTGCTCTAATATAATATTCCATAGCTCTGGTTTTTCTGAGTCTATGTAATAGGTTAGAATCTACAACTTTCTCCAGTACATACACCCCTTAATTCTGTAACCCAACGGACAGATGATATGGGAATCACTAGGAAAAGTCGGTAGACCTCTTTTTCCCTTCCCTTTTGTTTGCCTAGTCAACAAAAGGGAAGGGCTTTTTTGCTATGAATAGTGGTTCACCCGACATTTGGAATGATAGCCTTGTCAGCAGAAGAAAACCACCGGATATTTTGTATATTTGAATTATCACCAACAAATGTGATGTTGTACCTTTAAAATCGAACGAACTATCAAAATCGAAGTGCAAAAACGCATCACTACCTAATTATTTTTTCTATTTCCTTTGCTATTTCTGAAAAAACATCTATTTTAGCAACGCGTTTGAGTGTTTTGCACCAAAACTTCTTCCTTGGGAAGAGTTCTTTATAGCTTGTAACTCTGCAACACTATTCTACCTCTCCCACTGCAAAGTGTATTTTCTTGCTACTTTCACTCTTCCAACGACCAAAGTCAGAAAGTTTCTGCAGCCTCTATATAGTCCGATCCTGTCCAAACACCATAATTTCTCACTAGATTTCCAAATGGACAAGGCAGGCTCACATAGAAAGCTACAACTTTGCATAGTGAAACAAGCAGAAAGACTCTAACTCACACGAAACAATATTATTAACTAGTATTTACAGATACATCAAACTCCAACTGCAATTATGGCACTTCACATTACACCTGACACTAAATCCATTAAACCTACCATAATGGAATACAAGGATAAACATCAAACCATTTTCTATGGTTCTCCTGGCTGTGCTCTGGATATGGCTATTCATAAAGCTATCAGAGAATGGGGTGAGCAAGAAAATATAGACGAAGAAGACTTTCAGCTCTTTCACACAACGTTCCATCCTGCAACCACCTACGATCATTTCGTAAGCACCGAAAAGACGCACACCCACAAGAATATCACCACCCTAGAATACAATTTAAAAGTCTTTATGCAAGCCTACAATGCAGCGCGCCACAAAGACACCCCTGTCATTCTAATCATCAAAGACATACATCGAGGTGATGTTCCTAAGATTTTTGGCGAATTCTACAGCCTGCTCGATCGAAAAAACGGAAAATCCGAACATCCCGTAGAAACAGACTATAATTTAGCAGTTGCACTTAATTCGGGTGATTTTGGTATCTCCAAAACATGGATATCCCTCCCCAATAATTTCTACATTTGGGGCACAATGACCACTGGAGAAGAAGCAGCGTTCACCATGGATTATGCCTTCCAACGCAAATGGTATTGGGAATATGTCCCCTTCAACATTGAAAATAGTAGAAATTTCGACATTGAAATAGGACATAATTTTTATCGATGGTACGACATTCTCAAAGCCATCAATGACGTCATTCTCCGCTACACCCATTCAGAAGAACCACTGATAGGAGACTCCTTTATCGACTACGATAAAAACTACTTTATTGACGACGACAAAAACCACTATATATGGAAGTCATCTGATTTTAAGAACTTTGTGATGCGCCATTTGTGGTACAGCTTCTGCAAGGACAACTACGGCACGGACAAGAACTTCTTCCGTTATCAAGACCCTCAGTTCAAAGGTGCCACTGTAGAGTTCACTTTCCAACAACTCTTCACTCCTGAAGGCGACGACATCCTAGAGAAGTTCTTGGACTTCATCGGGTATCCTGCAAGAACATAAACTCTATGTGTTGTGACCTTAGTGGGAAGAGAATGTTTTACTCTCCTAAGAACAGTCAGGCTGAAACTCTAAAGATGAGTTTCAGCCTAATTTATATTGTAATTACACCCTTATATTCTATTTCAAAGGGTGCAGTGTTTTTTCTTCTAAGAAATGCCTCAAATTCTCTCTAGAAGGCTGGTTGTTCGATGACCTTTATATATATTTGTTGCACGAAAACAACATTGTTGCTTCATTTTCCAATAAAGAGCGTAGGAGTTTATCCACTAATTGGCGATATGATGTGACGATGAATAAATTGGGGATATCTGTACACCTATCGTTTAACAATTCTAATCTTGATGGTTATGGGAAAATATGACGAAAAGCTCAATCTATTATTTGAAAAATGGATCAAGGCAAGCGAAAAAAGCGAGAACGATGAGAAACGCGATGCGAGTAATCAGATTATATTTACGTATGATGGTTTAATGTACAAGCCAGACTCGTCTATTGATGTGGAGGAAGATTGGGAAAAAGAGAAGATTAGAGTGATGTTTCTTCTAAAGGACCAGCCTTCGAATGACACCAATGATGCTCGCACGTGGTTGAAAGACCTGCCAGAAGATAAAGAGCATAATAAGAAACAGAAAGACAAGAATAGAAATTTGCACTCTAGATTTATTCGAAATGTCGCCAATTTGTTTTATGGCATTTACCGTTCACGTGTAGGAAATGTTGTGAGTTTTGACTCCCTTAATCACGAAGAGGTAAAGAGTACATTTCTTACTAAGCCCTTTGCCTTTGTGGAATGCAAAAAACATGGAGGTACGACATCTATTTCAAACGCAAAACTCAAATACTACTTGAATCATAAGGATTATAAGCCACTCTTGGAAGAGGAAATACGAATTCTTAATCCTAATGTTATCGTTTGTACTAACAAACATATTTATTCCTTTGTGATTAACCTTTTTGGGGGTGAGAAGGCATTCTTGAAAGTTCCAGGCAAAAATAGTATCAGAGTGCGTCCAGAAAAAGAAGGAGTGAGTAAAATGATTATATTCTGCAGTTACCATCCTAGTGCCATTGGCAAAGATTATATTACTATTTTTGAAGGGGTAATGGATCATTACAGAGCTTTCCTTCATTCGGATATAGCATTTGATTTATAAGGATATTGGACAGAGATACTATATCGACTACAACCTCCATCAAGCATTTGCACTTTTTACTTTTATCCCAAATCAGTCATTAGGTTGTTGAGCAAATTGTTTACCATTAGTTCGAAGGCAAGCGGGCTATTGAGAATACGAACAAACTCGTTAGAAAATATATGGCTAAGTAGGCATACTTTGATGACTACACCGACAAAAAGATTGCAATGATACAGAAGAAAATCAATAATAGCCCCAAACAAAAACTTAATTTTGAAACTACCCCAAAAGAGTTCTACAAAAGAATATTGTAATTTTACACTTGCTGGTTGACTCTACATTCGTGATTGAACAGAGTAAAAGCCCCAACAATCCCCTTCTGAATTTTTTGACCAGGAAATTGCAGAAGGGGCTTTTATCGTTTATCACCGCCCTTGAGCGAGAAAACAACACGTGGTTTGAAGGAAAACAACACGTGGTTTGAGAGAAAACGACACGTCGGTTGAAGTGGAAGGAGGAATCGGAGAAGGAAAGGAAGATTTTAAGGAGATGGTTTCGGATGAGGAGGAGAGCAAAAGTGGGGATTTTGAAGATTCATCATTTTCACCGAAAGTGTGATAGTAATAAATGCTAAAATGGATTTTTTGCTCCCCCTCGCGCGCACGTATACAAGAGTTTTACACTTTTCTCTGTCACAAGTGTCACAGTGTAGTGGTTATTATACTGTAAATAAGCGCATTATCTATACTTATTCATTTCTTTAACACTATAAAGGGAAGAATTGTTCAAAATGTCGTTTGGAGGAATGATTTTGAAGGAAGGAAAAACTTGGATAAGTAGGCAAAAGAGGGAGGGAAAAAGGATGAAAAATGGTGATGAAAATAGACTTGGTGTGACACTTGTGACAGCAAAAAATCAAAAATTCTGTTGGAAGGTGCGTGTGCGTACACGCGCGTGAGGAATTCATCGACATTGCTTGACGGTCGGTTGGTCACAAGAGGGAGAAGGTCGGGGGATAAGGAAAAGATCAGGCGATATGGAAAGGGAAGGATTTTTGGGAAAAGGGAGGAATCGCTAGGGAAAGAATCGCTAGGTTAGCGTTGTTATCCCAATATTTTGCAAGGTCTAGTTATCAGAAAACAAAACACAGAGAAGAAAAAGTGCATTTTCTCGATGATTTTTCCCTCTTTGGGGCGAAATCGACCCATATATGTATAGGGAGCAATCGCAAAGTGCGCGGGGCAAACGAAATGGTGTTTTGAATCGCGAGGGAGGTTTTCAGAAGAAAAAGAACTTGCATCTCAGCCTTTTTCCGTATCTTTGCTTGTCTTATCCCAATGGGCAAGAAAGACCAACACATTGACGACTAACAAAACGACTTTATCAACTACGTTCATGGACAAAATGACTATGACATACGAAATAATGGCACCTGTGGGTTCACGAGAAGCCCTCGCTGCTGCCCTCAAAGCTGGTGCCGACTCCATCTATTTTGGCATCGAATCGCTCAATATGCGCTCGCATTCTGCCAGCAAGTTCACGATAGAAGACTTGCACGACATCGCCGCGCAATGTGCCGCGAAGGGTGTGAAGAGTTATCTCACAGTGAATACCATCATCTATGGCGAAGACCTGGAACTGATGCGCAAAATCTGCGATGCCGCCAAAGAAGCGAGCATTTCGGCAGTGATTGCAGCCGACGTGGCGGTGTTGAGCTATTGCCGCACCATCGACCAAGAGGTGCATCTCTCCACCCAACTCAACATTTCGAACGAGGAGGCGTTGCGCTTCTACTCGGCTTTTGCGGATGTGGTGGTGTTGGCGCGTGAATTGAACATGGAACAGGTGCGCAAAATCGCTGATTTCATTGAAGCCAACCAAATCAAAGGGCCTAATGGCGAATTGATTCGCATCGAAATGTTTTGCCATGGCGCGCTCTGTATGGCGGTGAGCGGTAAATGCTATCTCTCGCTCGACAACCAAGGACGCTCTGCCAACCGCGGACAGTGCATGCAGCAATGTCGCCGCAAATATACGGTGACCGACAAAGAGACTGGCGTGGAGCTCGACATCGACAACGAGTACATCATGAGTCCAAAGGACTTGAAAACCATTGGTTTCATCGACAAAATGATGGCAGCCGGTGTGTCGGTGTTCAAGATTGAAGGTCGTGCGCGCTCAGCCGAATATGTCTACACCGTGGTGCAGTGCTACAAAGAAGCCATTCAGGCGGTGCAAGACGGTACTTTCACCGAAGAAAAGGTGAAAGCGTGGGATGAGCGACTAGCCACGGTGTTCAATCGCGGTTTCTGGGATGGTTATTACCAAGGAAGGAAATTGGGCGAATGGACCGACAAGAATGGGTCGTCCGCTACAGAGAAAAAAGAATATGTGGCGAAAGGCACGAAGTATTTCTCCAAACTCGGTGTGGCAGAGTTTTTGGTGGAAGCGGGCGAAATCAATTTGGGCGACAAACTCGTGGTGATTGGTCCCACAACAGGCGTGGTGTATATAGACGTGACATCGATGCACGGCGACAATGGACCTGTGGAAAAGGCCACCAAGGGAATGTCTGTGGCTTTCCCCGTGAGCGAAAAGGTGCGTCCAAGCGACAAACTCTATAAACTAGTGAAGACAGGTAATTAAACAAGTGTATGAAACTCGTATTTGACTTCGGCGCAGTGTTGGTGGATTTGGAAAAATCGGATGCTATCGCCGCATTTGACCGTTTGGGAGTGGACATTCGTCCTTACATCGGCACATTTCGTCAAGGCGGTGTGTTTGCTCTGTTGGAAAATGGCGACATCTCGCTGAGCGATTTCTACGATGAGATGCGCAAAATAGCCAACAATCCAGCATTGACCAACGACGAAATTCGCACAGCGTGGGAGGCTTATCTCAAAGGCATTCCGGCAGAGCGTTTGGAGATGTTGCTCAAGATTCGTCAGCACTATGAAGTCTATGCGCTTTCCAACACCAACGAGATACACTGGACACAGAGTCTACGCGATTTCTTCACGTGGGACGGACACACGGTCAAGGACTTTTTTGACGGACTGTTTCTCTCTTACGAACTGCACGAACAAAAGCCGGATGTCGCTATCTTTCAACGCGTCACGGAGTTGCTCCACTGCGAGAAAGACGAGATTTTGTTTTTCGATGACAGTGCCGCCAACTGCGAAGCTGCACAAAACTATGGTTGGCAGGCTTTGCTAGCTCCTGCTGGTGGCGAATGGCTCAAGTATTTTGATGAAAATGGACGTTTACGCGATTGATTCTCCCCATTTTTCAGTTCCCATAGCTGAGGTGTTTGTGCTAAATCGTGCGGCATTTCAGTTGGCAACAAAGCACAACGATGCTTCCGACAGGGGTTTTGCGCTCGGCGAAGTGGCTTGCACCGTGGGCTTCTTTGACGGTGTGCATCGCGGACATCAATATGTGTTGCAAACGCTGCGCACGGCTGCGCAACAACGGGCATTGCCTACGGTGGCGGTGACCTTTGCGCAGCATCCGCGCTCGCTGGTGAGTCAGACGATTCCCCCTCCGGCACTCACCACACTTGGCGAAAAAATAGAGCGGATGGGGGCGTGCCACATAGACGCTGTGGCGGTGCTCAACTTTACTCCCGAAATGGCGCGACTCTCCGCACAAGAGTTTATGGCGCAAGTGCTGCGTGAGGGATTGGGTGCGCGCTTTCTGCTGATGGGCTACGATCATCGTTTTGGACGTCCGAAAGCCAATGAAGGTTTTGCCGACTATGTGCGCTATGGTGCAGATTTAGGCATTGAAGTTGCCTTATGTGACAAAGCCGAAACCGCGTTGCAACTTTCTTCTTCATCGATTCGCTTACTTCTCGAACAAGGCAATGTGGCAGAAGCCAATCTCCTACTCGGACGCTCCTACAAGGTGTCGGGCGTGGTGATTCACGGTTTTCAAAATGGCCGAAAGTTGGGATTTCCCACGGCAAATTTGCAACTAGATGCTTCCAAACTCGTGCCTCATCTGGGGAGCTATGCCACCTGGGTGACGTGGAAGGGACAACGCTATGCAGGTATGACGAACATCGGTAGGCGTCCCACGTTGGACAATGGGGAAGAGATTAGTTTGGAAACCCATTTACTCGACTTCAAAGGCAATCTGTATGGCGAAACTCTGACACTCGAGTTCGTGGCTCGTTTGCGCGACGAGAAACGATTTGAGGGTTTGGAACACCTCAAGGCGCAGTTGGAACAAGATGCTGCGAAAACGCGCGAAGTGCTGGGCTGTTCTTCCCAATAAAAAAAATTTACACTGAATTGATATGACATTAATCACCAAAGATTTCTTGAAATCGGCAGGTATTTTCTGCTTGTTTCTCCTCCTACAATTGCTCATTCCCCTGGTGGCTTGGGGTTTGTCTTCACTCCCTACTTTTGCTGGAACTGTCTACAACATTCCGGGGGGGGAGAATGCTACATTTGGCATCACCATTCCTGCGATGGCTTTCTCCTTTTTTGTGGTGCAACTGGCTTTTGTGATGTTGTTGCATTTCACGGGATGGGTGAGAATCAAACTATTCAGCGGAAAATCAGCTAATTTCGGTTTTTCGGGGATGCCTATTTTCCACTTTGTAGGCGTGTTTGTGGTGCTTTCGATGGGTATTCAACTGATGTTGCAGCCTTTGCACCTGGATGATGGTAACACGAACGCGATGTTCAAACAACTATCCTCAAACATTTGGGGCGTGCTGAGTTTGACAATCTTGGGCACTTTGGTCGAAGAACTGATTTTTCGCGCAGGTATTTTTCAACTCACGCGCAAACACCTTGGCAACATCGGAGCAATGTTTCTTTCTTCTTTGCTCTTTGGTTTGGTGCACCTCAATTGGTATCAAGTTATTCCGGCTTTTTTCTTAGGATTTGTTTTGGCTTATCTCTATCTCCGCACGGAAGATTTGCGTCTGTGTTGGTCGGCGCACATCGCCAATAATGCGCTGGCGGTTTTGGCATTTCACTACGCTCCTCTCGCTCATTTGGGAGAACAATGGCCAGTTTGGCAACAAGTGGGTGTGGGTGCGCTGATGGTGGCGATGGGTGGTTTCGGACTTTTGATGAAAGGTTCGCTGCTCAAAAGACTTTTCGGACGCGCTAAGAGATAAGGGCTAACGTCTAATAATCTCGAGCCACGCTTGTCGTGGCGAACATAAAAGGGTCTATGACCCCGAGCATAAAAGGGTCTGTGACCCTCTAACGTCTAATTACCAACGTCTAGAATGCAATTAAGAAATCTCAACCTTGGTCATCGTCCAGTGCTGCTAGCACCAATGGAAGACGTCACCGATATCGGTTTTCGTCTACTCTGCCGCAGACTCGGTGCTTCAATGGTATATTCAGAATTTGTGGCAGCTGATGCCCTAGTGAGAATGGTCAATAAATCGTTGCAGAAACTCACCATCTGTGATGACGAACGACCGGTAGCGATTCAAATTTATGGTCGCGATCGGGGAGCCTTGGCCGAAGCCGCAGAAATAGTGGTGGAAACCGCACATCCCGACATCTTAGATCTCAATTTCGGTTGTCCGGTGAAGAAAGTAGCCGGAAAGGGTGCTGGTTCGGGTATGCTGCAAACTCCCGATTTGATGCAAGAAAGCATTCGTGCTGTGGTGGACAGAGTGGGCAACCGCGTACCGGTGACCGTGAAAACGCGCTTAGGTTGGGATCACGAACACCGCATCATTGTGGATTTGGCAGAACGCATCCAAGATTCCGGTGCCGAGGCTTTGACCATCCACGGGCGCACGCGTTGTCAAATGTACACAGGAGAAGCTGATTGGACGCTCATTGGCGAAGTGAAACGCAATCCTCGTATGCACATCCCCATCATCGGCAACGGAGATATTGCTTCGGGCGAAGATGCACTGCGCGGATTTGAAGACTATGGTGTGGATGCAGTGATGGTGGGACGCGCCACCTTTGGTCGTCCGTGGATTTTCAAAGAGATTCGCGACACACTTGATGGCACACCGTTCGATGTTTCTTCGGCAGTGCAGAGTGATTTCGCTCCAATGTCGGCCGACTGGCAACTCGATGTGCTCAAAGAGGAAGTGCGACAGAGTGTGGAGCGCATTGACGAATATCGCGGTATTCTACACGTGCGTCGTCATTTGGCGGCAACTCCTTTGTTCAAAGGGATTCCCAATTTCCGACAAACGCGCATCGAAATGTTGCGCACGGAAAAGATGGACGAACTTTTTGAGTTGCTCGAGAGCATCCGTCCTCTTCTCCACGCAGAAAAGGAGGAAGAATAAGCCCTAAAAGAACATTCGAACGTTATAAACCCCAATCGGATGGCTCAACGTCTTCAACAATCATAGGATGCAAATGTTGTAATCTTCTACTCTTTCTCTCCTTTGATTTCTCCTTTGTTCTCTCCTTTATCACCTCCGTCATTTTCTCACCTATCATCTCATCTATTATTTCAACCCTATGTCTACCCTTACTCCTGCTGCTCAGCGCATTGCTGCACTCCGCACGGCGATGAAAACGCATCATCTTGACCTTTACATCGTGCCTACTGCCGATCCCCACAACAATGAATATGTGGCTGACCGATGGAAGGGACGCGAATGGTTGAGTGGATTTACAGGAAGCGCAGGAACGCTTATCGTTTCTCTCGAAAAGGCTGCGCTTTGGACGGATTCTCGCTATTTTCTTCAAGCTGAAAAGGAACTTGCGGGTAGTGGTATCGAACTGATGCGGATGGGTGTGGAAAGTGTGCCGAGCGAGAGCGAATGGATGAAGTCTGTGGTGGGATACACGCTGGAGAATGGGGATGAATTGTCTTTCTCTCATCTTGATTACACTCCGCGAATTGGATTCGATTTTATGGGTGTTTCCTATGAACCTCAGATGGATATGGTCTACGATTTGGCAGATTTCTTGGTAGATATTGACTTACTCGAGGAGATTTGGGAAAATCGTCCAGCACTTCCGCACCACGCTGTCTATCTTCAACCCGAAAAATGGACTGGAGAGAGCATCGTTGCGAAAATGGAGCGATTGAGAGCGTTTGTGAAACAGCAACACGCGCAATATTATATGACAAATGATGCGTCAGAAATTGCGTGGTTGCTCAATCTGCGCGGAGAAGACATTGCATATAATCCGGTGTTTTTGGCTTACCTCATCGTGGGAAGTGAAGATGTGCACTTGTTTATCACCGAGGAGCATCTTACTCCTGAGGTGAGGGTATATCTGAAACGAGTCCATACGACTTATCATCCCTATGATGGGGTGCAGGATTTTATCAACAAAGCGCCTCAACAAGAGAACACTTTTCTCTTTGCTTTCAACATCAACTATGGTTTGTGGGAACGCATCACGCAATCTCCCATCGGGTTTTGGACTCCCAACCACGGGGTTTCTCCGATTGCTCAATGGCGTGCGCACAAAAATGACGCAGAGATTGAGGGTTTTCGACAGGCAATGCTTCTCGATGGTGCAGCACTGGTGCGTTTTCGCAGAGAATTGGATGAAAAAATTGCTGATGGTAGCATCAACAACGAAACGGAATGGAGCATTTCTGAGAGATTGGAAGCTATTCGTGCTGAAAATGCGGAATATCGCGGTCTGTCTTTTGCTACGATTGCAGGATATGCAGGCAATGGTGCTATCGTGCACTATGAAGCAACGGCAGATGATCACGCGCAACTTTCCAACAAAAGTTTTCTTCTTCTAGACAGCGGTGCGCACTATGTGAGTGGAACTACCGACATCACGCGCACCATTCCACTTGGTGCGCTGACTGAGGAGGAAAAGAAAGCCTACACGCTGGTGCTCAAAGGGATGATTCAGCTCTCTATGGCGCATTTTCCTGTGGGAACAACAGGACTTGCGCTTGATTTTGCAGCACGACAATCTATGTGGCGCGAAGGTTTTGATTTCGGTCACGGCACTGGACACGGAGTGGGTAGCCATTTGTGTGTGCACGAAGGTCCTCACCAGATTCGCAAAGATCGACGCGCAGCAACAGAGGTGCCTTTCCACGTGGGAATGACGGTGAGCAACGAGCCTGGTATTTATGTTGCGAAGAAATTTGGTGTGCGCTTGGAAAACGTGTTGGTGGCTCAACCTGCGCAGAAGACGGCATTTGGCGAATTCCTTCATTTCGAAACACTCACGCTTTGTCCCTTAGATATGACGCCTATTGTGGTGGAAATGCTGGAACATTCTGAGCGTAACTGGCTCAATGCTTATCACACCAAGGTGCGCACCAAGTTGTTACCTCTTCTTGCTGAAGAAAAAGACAAAGAATGGCTCATCAATGCAACGAAAGAACTATAAATGAACAATAATAGATGTTGCATTACCCTCCACTTCCCCAACTATCATTATAATTACTTACCCCAAAAAAACATCTCTAATTAGAGAGATGTTCCACACTCCCAACAATCTTTATAATTACTCTCCCCAAAGCCACCTCTAGTTAGAGAGATTCTCCGTGCACTCCCCAACTATCCTTACAAAAAGCCTGTCTGATGAATGAAATGAAACAACCAATTTCCAACAACTCCACGACGTTTCACGACTCTCGAGATCGGAAATGGGATTTTCTTCGCGGTCTTGCGATATTCCTTGTATTATTAGGACATAGCATTCAATGGTTTGATCCCAATTGGAAGCAAAATCCGCTCTTTGAAGGAATCTACTCTTTTCATATGCCGCTTTTCATGTTCATTTCAGGCTATTTTCTGAGAAAAAACCTCGATCAAGTGCCATTTTGGGAATGGCAAAAACAGAAAGCAAGACAGCTTTTTCTTCCCAGCGTCGTCAACAGCATTGTTTTCTCATTGCTCATATACTTTACGATTTGTCAAGGATGGAGCCATCTAAAACCTATTTGGTATCACGAAGCTCTGTGGTATCTCAACACGCTTTTTGCTTTTGTCGTTGTAGCACGCATCATTGCGATTTGTCGAAATTCCAGTGTTAGAGTATTACTTTGGATTCTCTTCTATGGTTGTACGTTCTTTCTCAACTTCTATCCCATAGGGATGTATCTAAAGTTCATGCTTCCCTTTTTCCTTCTAGGAATATCCTACCGAAAACTCACGAACTTCAAACCATCTTTGCAGTATTACATCCTAATTCCAGGAACATTGCTCGCTGTTTGGGTATTTCCTATGTGGAATTTCTCGCACTCCATCTATATGTTGCCTTATGCTCCTCTAGATCCAGAGAACATTCAGCATTTTCTCATCCTCTATGCCAATGGTTTCGCTGGGATTTGTGCAACAATGTTACTCATCAACACCATCTATCCACTACTCGTTAGCAAGAAAAGTCTTGTTCCTTTCGTCAAAACTGCAACTTGGGTTGGCACCGTCACTCTTCCTATTTATGTGGTGCAAACGCATTTCTTTGTGGTTCGAGAAGTTGTTGATGGTTTCTCTCAAAATTTCGTATTACAATGCGCCACTGCACTCGCGCTCATCCCCTTCTGTTGGGGAATTTATCGCACGATAAGTTTCAGTAGCATACTCAAACTCCTCTTCTTTGGAGAAAAAACAAGAAAACGAGAGTAACAAGGAGACTAAAGATACAAGGAAACGAGAGTAACAAAGAAAGGAGAAAAAAAAAAATCACCTCCTGAAGTCAGGAGGTGATTTTTAGTGGGTGCGCCTGATAGGACTCGAACCTACACGTATCGCTACACCAGATCCTAAGTCTGGCGCGTCTACCAATTTCGCCACAGGCGCGCTTTTGATGCTGCAAATTTACGGCAGATTCCGCAAAAAACAAAGAAAATCGAGCACTTTTTTTGCTCTTCGGCTGCAAATTGGTATTTTTGCATAAACAAGACTACGCATATGACGCATTTTTTCACTGCATTTTCTCAAAGACTCACCCACACTTGGTGCTTTCTTTTCGTCTGCTTCGCTATGGTAGGCGTCACAATGCAGGCGCAAAACGCAAAACTCCCTAGCGTCAATCCCAAAATGTCGTTCACCAACGCGGAAGGACAAACCATGCAAGAAGACAATTTCAATGGTGGTGCACCGCTCCACGTTGTTTTTGAAGCCAACCCACAAGACCTCGGAAATTATACCCCTTTATATGAGTGGCAATTCCTTCGCGAAAACAGCACAACGCCGTTTCTCACACGCTACGAACGAACCACTCACTACGATTTCTCAGAAAGTGGCAACTTCCGCGTGCGCCTACTCGTCTCCTTCGTCTTAGGGCGCGACACCGTCAATTATGCGCAAGACGAACCCTTTGTGTTGAACTTCGCAGAAAGCAAACTTGAATTCCCCAATGCCTTCACCCCCAATGGCGATGGCATCAACGACATCTTCAAAGCCAAAGATGGATTTCAAAGCATCGTCAATTTTCGTGCCGTTGTGGTAAACCGCTGGGGAAAACAAGTGGCGCATTGGACAAATCCTGCCGAGGGGTGGGACGGAAAAAGCGGAGGAAATGAAGCTCCCGAAGGAGCCTATTTCCTCAACGTCACCGCTCGAGGAGCTGATGGAAGAAATTACAACATCAAGAAAACCATCAATCTCTTGCGCCGTTACGATGCTGTCAGCAAATGACGCGAAATTCCGCTGCATTGCACACAAAGTTTAGCCCAAATACCTGCCATCATCCGCCAATCCAGGCACCAAGATGGCACCTCATCACATTCTTCTCTCCCATAGATATAGCACACAGACTTCAATATGAATCCCACGCACTCCTCTCCCACTCCCTCTTCTACCTCCCCATCTGCCGTTCCCACACTCGAGGACGGCAACATTGAGATATTGGGAGCGCGTGTGCACAATCTCAAAAACATCGACGTCACCATTCCTCGCAACGCGCTCACCGTCATCACGGGTTTGAGCGGAAGCGGAAAATCATCTTTGGCTTTCGACACGCTCTATGCCGAAGGACAACGCCGATATATTGAAACATTTTCTGCTTACGCACGCAACTTTCTCGACAATCTCGAGCGTCCCGATGTTGACAAAATCACTGGACTCTCGCCCGTCATCAGCATTGAGCAAAAGACCACCAACAAGAATCCACGTTCCACGGTGGGCACCGTCACAGAAATCTACGACTTTCTGCGTCTGCTCTTTGCTCGCGCTGGAGATGCCTACTCCTATTTGAGTGGAGAAAAGATGGTGAAATACACCGAAGAACAGATTCTAGAACTCATTCTTCAGCAATATGTTGGGAGAAAAATCTATCTTTTAGCTCCCCTCGTCAAGCAGCGCAAAGGTCACTACAAAGAACTCTTTGAGTCTATTCGCAAGAAAGGCTTTCTCAACGTTCGAGTCGATGGTGAACTCCGCACGGCGGAAGCTGGAATGCGCGTGGATCGTTACAAAAACCACGACATCGAAGTCGTCATCGACCGTCTCAAGGTGCAAACCAAAGACGCTGAAAGATTGCAACAAAGTGTGCAACAAACTTTGCAACAAGGCGAAGGATTGATGCTTATTCTCGATGCAGAAGACAACAGCATCCGCTATTTTTCTAAGCGTCTGATGTGTCCCACCACAGGGTTAGCTTATCGCGAACCAGCACCTCACAACTTCTCGTTCAACTCTGCGCAAGGGGCTTGTCCCAAGTGCAAAGGACTAGGTCACGTGAATGTCATCGATTGGGAAAAAGTATGCCCCGATCCCTCACTCAGCATCAAACAAGGTGCACTCGTTCCACTCGGAAAAGCCAAGAACGCTATGATTTTCTGGGCTATCTCTGCCTTGCTCGAGCAAAATGATGCCACACTCAACACCCCCGTCAAAGACCTTTCGGAAGAAGTGTTAGACGAAATCTTGAATGGCACCACCGAACGCCTGCGCATCCCCAAACACATCGCAGGAACAAGCGACGACTTTTACACCGAGTTTGGAGGTTTGGTAAAATACATCCAACAGATGGCTGATGCAGAAATGTCTGCCGAGTCGCAACGATGGGCAGAACAATTCTCTCGCACCGCAGAATGTCCCGAATGTCACGGTGCGCGACTCAACCGCGAAGCACTCTCCTATAAGTTTGGCGACAAAACCATCGCAGAACTCGCTGCCATGGACATTGCCCAACTCAAAGAGTGGACAGACGAAGTGGCTGTGAATCTGAGCGGAAAACAGCTTGCCATCGCCACGGAAATTCTCAAAGAAATTCGCACACGTCTCTCTTTTCTGCTCGATGTCGGTCTTGACTATCTCTCCCTCTCGCGCGCATCGATGACCCTCTCCGGTGGTGAAAGTCAGCGCATTCGCCTCGCCACACAAATTGGTTCGCAGTTGGTCAATGTGCTCTACATCCTCGACGAACCCTCCATCGGTCTTCACCAGCGCGACAACGTCCGGCTCATCCAATCGCTCCGACAACTGCGCGACACCGGCAACACCGTGGTCGTGGTAGAACACGACAAAGACATGATGCTCGCTGCCGACTACGTGGTAGACATCGGTCCCAAAGCCGGACGACGCGGAGGAGAAGTTGTGTTTCAAGGCACACCGGCGCAGATGCTTCAGAGCGACACCCTCACTGCAGGCTATTTGAATGGCAATCATTTCATTGCCATCCCCCAACGTCGTAAAGGCAATGGCAAACAACTCCGCCTCATCGGAGCCAAAGGCAACAACTTGCGCAATGTCACTGCCACCTTCCCCCTCGGCACTCTCATTTGTGTGTCGGGTGTGTCGGGTTCCGGCAAATCCACACTCATCAACGACACCCTCCAACCCCTGCTCTCGCAACACATCTATCATTCTCTGCGCGCCCCCCTCGCTTATGACAAGATAGAAGGATTGGAACACATCGACAAAGTGGTGGCTGTCGATCAAAGTCCACTCGGACGCACTCCGCGCTCCAACCCTGCCACTTACACGGGCGTGTTCAACGACATCCGCGCGCTCTTTGTCAATCTTCCTGAAGCCAAGATACGTGCTTACAAACCCGGTCGTTTCTCGTTCAACGTCAAAGGTGGTCGCTGCGAAACCTGTCGCGGCAATGGCTACAAAACCATTGAGATGAATTTCCTCCCCGACGTTTATGTGCCATGCGAAACCTGTCACGGCAAACGCTACAACCGCGAAACGCTCGAGGTGCGTTTCAAAGGGAAAAGCATCGCCGATGTACTCGACATGACCATCAATCAGGCAGTAGAATTCTTTGAAAACGTGCCCAACATCCTGCACAAAATCAAAGTGTTGCAAGAAGTCGGACTCGGTTATCTGAAACTCGGACAATCGTGCACCACCCTCTCGGGAGGAGAAAGCCAGCGTGTGAAACTCGCCACCGAACTCTCCAAGCGCGACACGGGCAACACCGTCTACATTCTCGATGAACCCACCACAGGACTTCACTTTGAAGACATCCGCGTACTCATCGATGCCTTGAACAAGTTGGTAGACAAAGGCAACACCGTGATTGTCATTGAGCACAATCTCGATGTCATCAAAGTGGCCGACTACATCATCGACATGGGCCCCGAAGGCGGTCGTGGAGGCGGATACATCGTGGCAGAAGGCACTCCCGAAACTGTTGCCCTGCAAGGCAAAGGCCCCACCGCTCCGTTCCTCAAAGAGGAATTGGCAGTTGCACAACGCCACACTCCAGACCAACAAACTGCAAAAGCAGAACAATAATACTCTTTTCATAGCATATCAATCAATTCAATAATCTCCTAATTCGCTAACAATGTTTGAAGGACAACCCAGAGGGCTTTTCGCTCTCGCTCTCGCCAACACTGGCGAACGCTTCGGCTACTACACCATGTTGGCCGTCTTCGTGCTGTTCCTCCAAGAAAACTTTGGATGGAGTGCAGGTCTTGCCGGCACCTACTACTCAACATTCTTGATGTTCGTTTACTTCTTGCCATTTATTGGCGGTATCCTTGCCGACAAATTTGGATATGGCAAAATGGTGAAAATCGGCATCAGCGTAATGTTCCTTGGTTACGTGCTTTTGGCTGTACCCCTCGGCAATGGTGGTGCTGCCGTTGGTGCCGTGATTGGTGCACTTGCACTCATCAGCATCGGCACAGGCCTTTTCAAAGGCAATCTCCAAGTGATGGTCGGGGATCTCTACGCTTCTCCCGAAATGGCAAGCAAGCGCGACTCGGCTTTCTCTCTCTTCTACATGGCCATCAACATCGGTGCACTCTTTGCTCCCACTGCCGCCGTAGAAATTATGAAGTATGCGCAAAAGTCTCTCGGTTTTGAAAAGGCAGATAGCTACCACTTTGCCTTTGGAGTCGCATGCATCTCGCTCATCATCTCCATCTTGATTTACTTCGCCACACGCAGCACCTTCCGTCATGTTGAAGGCGGACACACCGCTGTTGCTGCATCAGACAAGGGCAAGTCTGTTGCCACAGAACCCGAACTGAGCAAGGAAGACACCAAAGCACGCATCGTAGCCCTCTGCCTAGTCTTCGCTGTGGTGATTTTCTTCTGGATGGCTTTCCACCAAAATGGTTTGACACTCACCTATTTCGCTGCGGAATTCACACAACAGTCTTCAACAGGCATTCCGTCAATGCTTTTTGATGTCAAAAACCTCGTGATGGTTATCATCGCCATCTATGCTTCTTTTGCAGTTGTACAGAGCAAGACACAGAAAGCTCGCATCATCGCCACCGCTGTCACCCTTCTCTGCGCAGTGGGCATCATTTATAATGGTTTGACCGTAGGCAACCACACTGTCGATGTGAGCGCCCCCATTTTCCAACAATTCAACCCCTGTTTTGTTGTTGGTCTCACCCCCTTGAGTGTAGCCCTCTTTGGGTGGTTGGCATCTCGCAAAAAAGAACCTACCGCTCCTCGCAAAATCGCCTATGGTATGATTGTGGCAGCCATTGGTTTCGGCATTATGATTTTCGGTTCTACTGGCATCAGTCCCTTAGAAAAGCAAGTAACTGAAAAGTTCAACATTGACGAACAACTGAAGGCACAGAAAGAAGCAAATGATAAAGAGTTCAAAGCCTACACTGCCAAAGTAGAAGACAATTTCAAGCAACAGAAAGAGAAGATTGAAGCAGAAGTTCAAAAGGTTCAGAAGCAAGAAGAGGCAAATAAATTTGCAGCTTTGAGCACAGCTAAAGACCTAAAACAAAAGGCTGATATCAAACTCAATTCTAACCTCACCAAAATCAAGCAAGACGCTCTCAAGAACCAAGAAATTCAAAAGTTGCGCAACGAAGCAGACGCAAAAATCAAAGCTTTCGAAACAAGCATTCAACAAAAGAATCTTGTAGCCGACACTGAGGCTAAGGTAAACAAAGCCCGAGTAGAAGCCGATATCGAAGCATCTGGTATGCGCGTTTCTCCCAACTGGCTCATCCTTACTTATCTCATCCTCACCTTCGCCGAACTTCTCCTTTCGCCTATGGGCATTTCCTTTGTGTCGAAGGTGGCTCCTCCCAAATACAAGGGTATGATGATGGGTGGCTGGTTCGTGGCTACTGCCATCGGTAACTTCCTCACCGTTATTCCTGCGCTCTTGTGGTGCAAAGTTCCTCTCGTGGTTGTTTGGGGTGTGCTCGCTGGGCTTTGCTTGCTCTCCTTCCTCTTCATTTTCTCTCAGATGAAGAAACTCGAAAAGGTGGCATAAATAATCCCTACACTCATTTCTCAATTGGTCGCATCGAACTCCCCTTTTCGGTGCGACCTCTTTTTGCACCCTTCCTAACTCGTCACCCTCTAAACATATATGGGTGGAAATAAGGGCAAAGAGTGAAAAAAACGCAGAAATCTGCACTTTTTTCTTTGAAACACGACAAAAATGGCAACCCTATATTGCAAATCAATCAATTTCTCACAAAAAGTGTCCAGAGCAAGAAGACAGTCTCTCGCGCACGCGTATGCGCACGCCTTCCAACAGCGATGTTGTTTTTTTGCTGTCACAAGTGTCACACTTAGGGTAAAGAACCGAGGGAAAATGGGTGGATATTGAACTCAAATCGGAGGCAAAATACACGTTTTTCGATGGCCTTACCGTTGATTTTTTGAGGGTCATACGCCTCGATTTGTTAAAATTCATCCCATAAACAGGGTAATCTCTTGTATTATAGCAGATTAAAAAGAAGTCTGTGACACTTGTGACAGCAAAAATGATAAAACTCCTGTTATGTGTGCGCGTACACGCACGCGCGAGAGAGGGTTGTTATAGGTATTTTCACAATTCAACTTTCCATTGTTCTCATCCTCTTGCAAAGCAGAAAAATGACTAATCCATCACCTGAAAAAAAACAACACGTCATTTTCAGTAAAACAACACGTCGTTTTCAATAAAACAACACGTCGTTTTCAACAAAACAAGCCGTCGTTTTCAACAAAACAAGCCGTCGTTTTCGAAAAGTAACACGTCAATTGAAGAGAAGTGACTGCCTAGTTCTTGCAAAATTTGTCTAGCACAAAGGGGAAGAGGGCAATGAACAAGGAAAAAGACAGAAATATCTGTTTCTTGGGCACTGCGCAAGAAACACAAAATAAAGCATTCAACGGCCAATGCACTTTTGCAGAAAATTTTGATGCACATCACCCGAAAAAAATCATTCAACCTTTGATTTCCTCCCAGAGAATCACTACATTTGCAGAAATAACTGCGGAAAAATGTGATTTTCTACACTTTTCTGCACTTAAAAGTGTGATTTCCCCAAATTATAAGCCTAATCAACGACACGCACACTGAAAAAATACACAAATTCACAAGAGCCTATTTATGGAAGACTACAACAAATATCAAGGGAATTATTCAGAAGGCGGTCTATGGAATACCGTTAAAAAGTGGACAAGCAAACTTGGAGAAGAAGCCATTTACAACATTTGCTTACTTTATTACCTAGCGAAATCACCAGACTTACCAGCTACGGATAAAATGAAAGTATTAGGCGTGTTAGGCTATCTAATTCTTCCTGCCGATGTCCTACCAGACATCACTCCAATCGTCGGATTTAGCGATGATTTAGCAGCGATTGTCTTTCTCCTTAAAAACCTATCTAAATATACGACATCGGAGATTAAAGAAAAGGCTCGAGAAAGAGCAAAAAAATTGCTTCACTAGATTATAAACATAGAAGATGGCAAACGAGTGATAGTATGAACTAATGATAGGAGGAGAAGATGTGTGTGATGATAACTCATTCAAATCTTTGAGGAAAATCATTCCAAATCTAGGTGCATTTCCCACAAATTGATTAACTTTGCAAGAGATGGATGGATTCATCATCCTAGGGTTCATCACTTCAAAAGAAGAATATTATGCTCACTACAACTACTCCTCAAGTGGACGGCCGTCCCATTCGTCAATATCTAGGCGTTGTCAGCGCTGAAACCATCATTGGCGCCAACTTTCTCAAAGACTTTTTAGCTAATCTCACCGACTTCTTCGGAGGCCGTTCCAAAACTTACGAAAAGGTGTTGCGCGAAGGCAAAGAAACTGTGATGCAAGAATTGCAGATGGAAGCTACAAAATTGGGCGCAAATGCCATCGTGGGCATTGACATAGACTACAACACGATAGGTGGAAATGGTTCGATGCTGATGATTGTTGGCACGGGCACCGCCGTGGTGCTATAATCTCCAATCGGTCATTAGATCGTTATAGGGCAGATTGTTATGAAGAAGACCGCTTCCTAGGATCTAATGACCGATTTGGGTTTAAGTTTTTTTCCCATCAACACCCCACGGTGCACCACGTGGGGCTGTTGTGCGCGCTACTCGCTTGCTGCACGGGCAGAAAGTGAGGATGCTCAAAGCGTGTTTGCCGTTTTTATGCTACAATCTCTCTTTAATACAGAACAACTCCTTGAAGCAGGTTGCGATGAGGCTGGGCGCGGATGCCTAGCCGGTGCTGTGTTTGCCGCGGCTGTGATTCTTCCTCCTGATTATCAAAACGAATGGCTCAACGATTCCAAACAACTTTCGGCTAAGAAACGGCAAGAATTGCGGGCTATCATTGAGCGCGATGCGTTGGCATGGTGTGTGGCGCAGGTGGATCCAGAAGAAATAGACCGTATCAACATTCTCAACGCGGCAATTTTAGCGATGCACCGCGCACTCGATGGACTGACGCTGCGACCTGAATATATCATTGTCGATGGCAATCGTTTCAAACCTTATCACGAACCGCAAAAGTTGGAGGAGAAGACGGAGGATAAGGTGAAAAACGACACGAAAAAAACGGACTCTGTCATTCCCCACACTACGATTGTGAAAGGGGATGGTAAATTTTTGTCGATTGCTGCGGCCTCGATTTTGGCTAAAACCTATCGCGACGAGTATATGGCGGAGTTGCATGAGCGATATCCACACTACGGTTGGAACAGGAATGCAGGTTATCCCACGAAGCAGCACCGCGCAGGCATTGCCGAATATGGCACAACTCCTTTTCATCGCATGACTTTCAACCTCTTGGGCGATAAGGCTCAACTGGAATTGGATTTCCAATAATCCCAAATCGGTCATTATATCCTTGGAAGTTATCTTTTCAATTACGAATCATTCTATAACGGTCTAATGACCGATTTAGGATAACCTCTTCATTTCATTATGGCTCACTACGCAGACATCGTTCTCCCTTTGGCAGTGGCAGGTGCTTACACCTATCGCATTCCTCCCACTTTGGGCGGCAACTTGGTGGTGGGCTCTCGTGTGGTGGTGCCGTTGGGGAAATCAAAACGCTACACGGGCATTGTGATTCGTCTGCACGAGGGACAGTCTTCGGTGAGTGACGACAAAATCAAAGATATTGAGGAGCTGGTGGACGAACATCCGCTGCTACTTCCGCACCAAATAGAACTTTGGCGATGGATGGCGCAGTATTATTTGTGCTTTCCTGGGGAGGTGATGAAGGCTGCGCTTCCTGCTGGACTGAAACTGGAGAGTGAAACGCTCCTTGTGGCTACCGAAGATGCCGACCCAGATGATGAGCAACTGACGAAAACGGAACAAGCCCTCCTCCGCGCGCTCTCCAAAGCGCAGAGCTTGCAACAAGTGCGCAAAACGCTTCCTCTCCCTGGACTGACACGCGCAGCAAAACGCCTCATCGAAAGCGGATGCGTGGAAGTGGAAGAGCGTGTGAGTCAGTCGTTTAAGAACAAAACGACGACTATGCTCAGACTGGCAGAGGATTATCAGTCGGAGGAAGCTCTCTTGACACTCGACAACCAGTTGAAACGTGCCGAACGTCAGCGCGAAGCTTTATTGGCTTTTCTCGATATGGCGGGCATCGACAGTGTAACGGCTTTGAAAAACTTTGCTTTGCTCCAACCTGTGCAGCGACAATTGCTGCAAGAGCGATTGGGGGATTCTACCGCGGGCATTCCTGCGCTGGTAAAACGTGGGGTGCTGGAAACTTACAATGTGGAGGTGGGGCGACTTAAACTACACAAGGCGCTTCCCGAGGCTTTGCACCATCCGCTCAGCGAAGCACAACAAAAGGCGCACGATGAGATTGTGGATTTGTGGAAAAAACAACGCGTGGTGCTGCTCCATGGGGTGACTTCAAGTGGAAAGACGGAAGTTTACATCCAGTTGATTAAAGAAACACTTGCACGCGGACAGCAGGTGTTATTTCTCCTCCCCGAAATTGCGCTTACTACCCAAATCACCGACCGATTGGGACGCGTCTTTGGAGAACAATTGGGGGTATATCACTCTAAATTTCCCGACAATGAGCGCGTGGAATTGTGGCAAAAGCAATTGTCGGATGCGCCTTTTCCGCTTATTCTTGGTGTGCGCTCATCGTTGTTTCTCCCTTTCCAAAACCTGGGTTTGGTGATTATCGATGAAGAGCACGAATCGAGTTATAAACAACAAGATCCGGCTCCGCGCTATCATGCGCGCGACACCGCCATTATGATGGCGTACCAGATGGGGGCTAAGGTGCTATTGGGTACGGCAACGCCTTCTGTGGAAACTTATGCGCACGCTCAAGAGGGGAAATATGGCTATGTGGCATTGACACAACGCTTTGGTGAGGTGGCACTTCCCGAAATTGTGGTGGAAGATGTGGCAGAATTGCGCCGCAAACGCTTGATGCCGACGCCTTTTTCTCCGAGATTGCGCGATGAAATCGAAGCGGCGCTCCAACAAGGACAACAGGCGATTCTGTTTCTCAATCGTCGAGGTTTTAGTCCGGTGTTACAATGTCGCAGTTGTGGATGGTCGCCACACTGCACGCGCTGCGATGTGCCGCTCACGCTTCATTTGAAAATGAAGAAAATGGTGTGTCACTATTGTGGCACTTACTATGATATTCCCACCCATTGTCCGCAATGCGAACAAGCTGATTTGCGCGACATTGGGGCAGGAACGGAGAAGATTGAAGCGGCCATTGAAACTTGTTTTCCCAAAGCGAAAGTGGGACGTATGGATTTAGACACTACGCGTTCACGCTCGGCATATGAACGGATTATCCGCGATTTTCAACACGGAGAAACGAACCTCTTAGTGGGTACGCAGATGGTGACGAAGGGTTTGGACTTTGGAGGTGTGAGTGTGGTGGGGATTATCAACGCAGATCAGTTGCTGAATCAATGTGATTTTCGCGCGCACGAACGTGCTTTTCAAATGCTTTCGCAAGTGGCAGGTCGTGCCGGACGAAGAGGAAAACAAGGTCGTGTGGTTTTGCAGACGCGACAAGCGAATCTTCCGGTGGTGCAACAGATTGTAGCAAATGACTACGAAGGGATGTTTGAACAGGAGATGCGCTACAGAAAGGTGTTTCGCTTTCCTCCCGAGGTACGTCTGATTGCAATCTATCTGAAACACCGCGATGAACGTGTGGTGGCGGCGGCTGCGCAACAACTGGCGGTGTGGCTGCAACCTCAATTTCAAAATGATTTCCTCGGCCCCAACCGTCCGCGCGTGGGATATGTGCAATTGCTTCACATTCGCAAGATATTGCTGAAGGTGGATGCTTCGCGCTCTGCAACAGAGGTGCGGCAAATGCTTCGTACTTATCAAAAGGGGATTACCGATCTTCCTCAATTTCGCAGTGTAACGATTTATTTCGATGTGGATCCTGTCTAAAAACTCACAAAAATTCTGCACTTTTCGCTCCATTTCTTGCCACATTCGGAAATAAGATTTATCTTTGTCGCAGATATGCTTCGTATGTTCAAACGCAAATACAAGGCAGTGATGATGGCATGGGTTATGCTATTATCGTTTTTGCCTCAAGTGTTGGTGAAGGGATTTCACCAGCATGGACGCAGTTTGGACAAAGTGGAATGCAACTTTGTGGTACAGTCTTCGCAACGCTCTACTTCACTAGAAAATGGTGAAAATGCGCGTGCGAAAGCGGTGAATGCACGTGCCAAAGACAAGCAGCACGAGAAGCACCGCAAAGACTTAGCACAACATCAGAAAAAATCTTCTGACGATGGTCAGGGAGATAAGGAAAATGGACACGATTGTGCCATTTGTCATTATCTCATCTCTCCTTTTACTCCTCCTTCTTTCACGGCTTTTTCTTTTTATGCGCCTTCGGTGCTTGTTGTTTATCAACAACAAGCTGACGATGTGCGCACGGTTGCCGTGACCACTCCTCAACTTCGCGGACCTCCGCAGGCATAAAACTTTGGCGTAGATTCCTTTCACGTGGTGTAGACTTTCCTTTAAGAAAGCCTATACTCGTTCGTCTTTGCCTTGATTTGCTCAAAAAGGCAAATCTTCTTCCCTTATTTTTTCTTTTTTGTATTCTCATTACGGAAACATCCCTTTTGCTTACGAGGTGTTTCTGCAGCTTCGGCATTTGCATCTGGGATAACTCTCACTATTGCTATCCGGAGCGTAAGACGATGACTAGTATTTCTCTATGAAGCGATTTTTCTCAACGAATTTCGCCTTGTGGTCGATGGTTGTGCTGTGCCTACTATCTGCCGCATTGCCTACATTTGCTCAAAATTCTAATTTCTTCCGCATCATTGTTTTTGATGCAGAAAATGGTGTCCCCGTGATGGGAGTTAGCGTGGCGCGACACAAAGACATCGCTCCCTCTGCAAGCGACGGCACATTGCACATCGCGTCTTCTCAACTCAAAGGCGACAGTTTGCTGCTTCGTGCTGTGGGATATTCACCTTTAGCAGTAGCTGTGGATGAAGTGCGCCACCATCAGCCGTTGCGCGTGCAAATGAGGTTGATGAGCAATCAACTCAATGAGGCTGTGGTGAATGGACAACGTGTGATGCACACGCAGAATGCAGTGTTTCGCACCCTTGGTGCAGCAGAGATTTCCAAAAACTTGGGAGGAACTTTCGCAGAAATGCTCTCGCAAGTGTCGGGAGTGAGTATGATTCAGACGGGAGCTACGATAGCAAAGCCCGTGGTGAACGGCATGTATGGCAATCGTCTGCTGATTATCAACAATGGGGTGCGACAACGAGGACAACAATGGGGTATAGATCATGCGCCAGAATTGGATGCTAACACAGCGGGACGCATCACCGTGGTGAAAGGTGCAGAAGGTGTGCGCTATGGTTCGGAAGCTCTTGGTGGAGTCGTGCTGATGGAAGGACAGTTGCTGCCTTATGGTCAGCGGAAGTTGATGGGAAAATTGAGCGGACTTTACGGCACAAACGGACGAAAGTTCGCCTTCACGCAGCAGTTGAGTCAAGGTTTTCCTCTCTTGGGAGGAAATGCGGCTTGGCGCGTTCAAGGAACTTATGTAAATGGTGGCGACCGCAGCACCGGAAGTTATTTGCTTAACAACACTGGCGTGCGCGAAATGAATGGTTCGGCGACCTTCGGTTGGCGCAATCCTCAATGGGAAATACAAGGATATTACAGTCTGTTCTCCACTGAGATTGGAGTTCTTTATAGCGCACAAATGGGAGACGAAAGTTTGCTTCGCGAGCGCATCAAGATAGGTCAGCCGGTGAATTTCTATCCTTGGACGCGACAAATCGACTATCCCCACCAAAAGGTGCAACACCACGTGGCGAAAGTGGAAGTAAAATACACTTTTTCCAACGGAAGTCGCTTATCGCTGCAATCGGCTTTTCAGCACGATGATCGCCGCGAATATAACCAACGCAGAAATTATCGCTCGATGGTGCCTACTTTGGATTTGCGTCTCAATAACGCTCAAACCGATGTGCAATGGAAACACACTTATGCTGAACATTGGTCGAGCGAAGTGGGAGCTTTCTACGGAACGATCAACAACTACAACGAACCTGGCACGGGAGTTGTGCCGATTATCCCCAATTATAGTCAACAAAACCTAGGTGTTTTTGGTATTCAAAAATACACCGGACGCGATTGGGGTGCAGAACTTGGGGTGCGCGCAGATCGACAAACGCTTGATGCGCGCGGAAAAGACATTTTTGGAGAAGACCACGGCGGTTTGTCGCACTACACCAACTTCACCTACTCTGCTGGTGCACACTATCATTTGTTGCCGCAACTCGATGTCCTCTCCAACTTCGGCACAGCATGGCGCGCACCACACGTTCACGAACTCTACAGTTATGGTGTGGAACAATCGAGCGGACTCTTCGCGCGTGGTGACTCCACGTTGCGTCCAGAAGTGAGTGCGAAATGGGTGACCTCTTTGCGATTCACCACTCCACGCTTCTCCGCTTCGGTTGATGCTTATCTCCAATGGATAGACAATTATATCTATGACGAACCCACAAAGGAGGTAATTACCATGGTGGCTGGAGCCTATCCCGTGTTTCAATATCGCAGTGCAAATGACTTCTTCCGAGGATTCGATGCCGACTTCTCAGCAACCCTATTTCCTAAATTGCGCTATGCACTGAGTGGAAGTATGGTGTGGGCTAACGAAACAAAGACCAACCGGATGCTACCATACATCCCTTCTTTCCGCACCACGCAGAGTTTGAGTTGGGAAATCGGAGATTGGGGACATCTGCACGACATTCACGCTAAAGTGCTTCACCGTTTTGTGGCAAAACAGCACCGATTTGATGCAAAAGCCGACTTGATAGATCACACTCCGCCTGCTTATCAACTGTGGGGTGCAGAGGTAAGTGCCAATTTTGTGCTGCGCAATGGTCATCACCTCCACCTCCTTCTCACAGCAGACAACATCTTCAACCTCACTTATCGCGAATATACCAATCGTTTCCGCTACTACGCGCACGATCTCGGACGCGATGTGCGACTCATGCTCACTTGGGACTTCTAAAATAAAATCGTTATCATAAAAATCATTCTAACACAACCATTCGATATGAACAAATTTCTCTCTCTCGTTTCATTCTTATTTGTTTTACTATTCGGTTTCGCCAGTTGCGACACCACCGTGCACGAAGCCGTCGACGAACGAAAAAGCAAAGACCACGGTGACCCCATCAGTGTGCGCTTGACCTTGACTCCAGGACGTCTCGTGAACCAAGCGTTTACTCCGCTCATTAATCCCAAAGTGGAACAAACGAACAGTCAAACCATCGAATATATGTTGCAAAAGCACATCGGATGGGCGCCAATTCCGAGCAGCAAATCAGGCTTTGACGTGTTTCTAAGTTCAGAAGACACGACCCTCGTTTATCGTCTCGACATCAAATACTTCGACCTTCTCCACAAAGACATCACATATCAATTTGTAGAAAACGGTCAAGACAAGATTCACCAGCACTTTTTCACTGCCGACAGTCTTTACACGCAACAAGGAAAGGTGCGCAACAACGAAAAAACAAACCTCATCTTGTCTTACACCTACGGCGACACCGACCCTTGGTCGCAAGAAATGGGAACAAACGGTGTGAGCTGGATAGGGAAAGACAATCCCATCGGATTCAAAGGCTACTTCCGTTTCCACAAAGCTCAAAAGTTTGACCTCTACATTCGCCTTATGCACGCGCGTATTTCCAAATATGACCGTCGCAATCACGCGCTATCCCCCTTCTACGCACCCTCCCCTGGACAACTCAGCGAAAATGCTTGGGATTTGAAAATGCTCTTCCCCATCACCGTAAGTCGTCAATAGATTTCTCATCTATAACTCCTACTTCAACAACATTTTTCTCACTTCATTCACACATTTCACTATGAACAAAAAGATTCTCTCCCTCCTCGTTGTGCTGCTCAGCGGTTTTGCTTTTGCAGCCTGTGGCATAGACGAAGCCTGGATTACCCCCGAATCTAAAATCGTCAAAAACGACACCGTTGCGGCACGCCACGACAAAGAAGTGGCAGCCGATGATGCACCTGCCAAAGTGCAACTCACTCTCGCCGGAGGACACTTCCACGGAGTGGCTTTTCACCAAGACGCTGACGCCAAAGGCATTCTCTACAAAAAAGCGGTGCAGCACATCACACTCGTGCGCGAAGGCAACAAATGGAAACTCGCAGAAGGCAGCGACTCTGTGTTTCGCGTGATGAGTGCCAACGAATACCAATATCCCTATGGCTTGTGGATCAAGTATTTCGACAAAAATGGTAAAGACATCACCACTGAAATTGCGGAAAATGGCGAGAGCAAGTCGCACCAGCACTTCTTCCAAGCCACAGACGTGGTACCCACTTTCGATGGTAAGCAACAGCAAGACGACAATGTCACCGACTCTTTGTTCAGCTACACCTATATGGACACGAGTCCCACCAACGGCATCTTAAAGCAAACCACAGTCGATGGAAAAATAATCCCTGCTGCCGCACTTCGCGGTTCTCGCGTCATAGGTGATAACAAATTGGGATTGATTTTCACCCCTGAAAATCCCATAGGAACGAAGGGTTTCTTCCTCTTCAAACGTGAGCGCAAGCGTTTCAACATGAACATCAGTTTATATCATTTTGAAAACAACGCTAAATTCCTCGGGGGAACTCCCACAGGTTTTGTGGCTCCTCGCGCTGGTCAGCGCAATTTGGCACATCTCGAAGCGCAATTCACCGTGCCTTTCATCGTTTACGCATCGCGCGAAGAGACTGGTTTGTGGGAAAAACTCGAACGCGTCACCTTTGCCGACCTCAACACCGACGAACAACGCTTAGTCACTTCCACTGCACGAGCCTACAACATCACCATTCCACAAGCTGTCAACGAATGGCTCGAACAAATTTTGGGTGAAGTAGACAAAGAGAGCGGTAGCCTTTGGTTCTGATCCCCGCTCACTCTAAATACAAACTCCTTACAACATGAAAAAATCCGTGGACGATGCGATATTCGTCCACGGATTTTTTGTTTTATCAAAGAGTGATACGGAGTCTACTGTAGCAGGATTCCGATGGTGTCCTAAAGTTGTGTGTAAGCACCAAAGTTCTTATTATTGTAGTGAAAAAACAAACGGTATTATCCCAAAAACACTCCTAAGTTCCTCTGTTACATCACCCTTTTGTCAGGCTAAATATATCTAATAGCTCCACCTCTACCGAAAGGGTAATCACTGACATCTTTATTCATATATGGAGAGTCCAGACAGTTTTCCCCTTCAAAACAGCAACGAGGTTTTGAAAAGAGGGTTCCATCATCAGCTTGCGTAACAAATGAATGGTTGTCAACCTTAATAACACATCTCACAACACCTTTATACACGCCAAGTACATAGTCTATTTGTTTAGCCTTTTCACGGCATATTTTCCAATACTTTCGTGTTGACTCGTAGATATCGTTTCTCTTATACACTCCTTTTGCTTTGGTCTGATTGTAACTTTGATTGAGATTTACCAAAAGTATATAATCTCCATCCTTTACTTCAATCTTTGCGCAATCATATAAGACGTTGATTTCTTCTATTGTCTTAATACCTTCATCCCATAGATGGTGACCGGCTACGAGATTTGTCAACTGGTTATTATGATTGAATGGCGAATATGTCAGCACATCTATCAAGGTGGATTCTACTAGATATGCTTCTTTTTCCTCAAGATTGTGACGAATAATGTAACAGGCAACCTTTTTCCCCTCTGATATGATGCTTCTAATGGTGTCAAGCTTCAAATTAGGAGCATTCTCAGAAAGAGCATCCTCTAGAATATCATCTAGAGCACCCTTTGCATGTTGGAAAACCCTGTTTTCCTTACCTTTGCCTATGCAGAATATTTTACTATTTCTTGGATCAACCAAGGCATACACATAATACCCTAAAGGCTCTTTGACTTTCTGTCTGAATTCCATATCTACAATTATTCGTAATTTGTAGCCCGTATTTCGGACTAAATCACGCCTTGCGCCATCATAGCCTTCGCCACTTTCATAAAGCCCGCTATGTTCGCACCTTTCACATAGTTCACATAGCCGTCGGCTTCTGTGCCATATTGCACACAAGCCGCGTGAATGCTCTCCATGATTTGGTGCAAACGCGCGTCCACCTCTTCGGCAGTCCACGACAAGCGCGCAGAGTTTTGACTCATCTCCAAACCAGACACCGAAACACCGCCAGCATTGGCAGCCTTACCAGGAGCGTAGAGGATTTTAGCTTCTTGGAACACATGGATAGCCTCGGGAGTAGAAGGCATATTTGCCCCTTCACTCACTGCAATGCAACCATTTGCCACCAGTGTCTTCGCGTGCTCGCCATCGAGTTCGTTTTGTGTGGCTGAAGGAAGCGCAATATCAGCCTTGATGCCCCAAGGCTTCTGACCTTCAAAGTATTGCGCCGTGGGATATCCCTCTACATATTCGCGAATGCGACCACGATACAGATTTTTCAACTCCATCACATAATCCAGTTTTTCGCGGTCTATGCCGTCGGGATCGTACACAAAACCATCGCTGTCGGAGAGGGTGAGCACCTTACCCCCAAGTTGCAACACCTTTTCGGCGGTGTATTGTGCCACGTTGCCAGAACCTGAAATGAGCACCGTCTTGCCCTCGAGTGTTTCTCCACGAGTAGCCAACATCTGTTGGAGGAAGTAAACATTACCATAGCCTGTAGCTTCCGGACGAATGAGGCTTCCGCCAAATTCCTGTCCCTTGCCCGTGAGCACGCCTTCAAACTGTCGCGTATATTTTTTGTAAGCACCAAACATATAGCCCACTTCGCGACCGCCCACACCGATGTCACCGGCAGGCACGTCGCAGTCTGCGCCAATGTTGCGGTGCAATTCCAGCATAAAGGCTTGACAGAAACGCATCACCTCGGCAGCACTCTTGCCACGTGGCGAGAAATCGGAACCTCCTTTTGCTCCACCCATAGGGAGTGTGGTAAGCGCATTTTTGAACACTTGCTCAAAAGCCAAAAACTTCAGAATGCCCAGATTCACCGAAGAGTGAAAACGAAGACCTCCTTTGTAAGGACCGATGGCATTGTTGTGCTGCACACGATAGCCCATATTGGTGCGGATGTTGCCTTGATCGTCCATCCAAGTGACGCGGAAAGTGTAGACGCGCTCGGGGATACAGAGACGTTCGATGAGATTCACCTTGTCAAACTCAGGGTGTTTGTTATACTCTTCCTCAATCGTTGAGAGTACTTCTTCCACGGCCTGGTGATACTCAGGTTCGTTGGGAAAACGATGTTTAAGGTCTTCGAGAACTTTTGAAGCGTTCATAAGTAACAAATTTGAAAGAAAGACAGAAATAAAGCAGCGTTACTTGCTTTTCGATGCAAAATTACCAATTTCCATAAACACAAGCAAGCAACAGAAGTTTTTTTTCTCATCGCATCTTCATTTTTTTGAGAAATCATTTGAAAAAAAATCGCTCTTTCTTCCACGATTCCAAAAGTTATCTGTAAATTTGCTGTATAGTTCATCAATCATCAACAGATTATATATCTATTCATCTATTATAATTCCAAGAACAATGGCATTTTTAACTGACGAAAAACTGGTAATTGTTGGCGCAGCTGGTATGATCGGCTCCAACATGGTACAAAGTGCGCTTATGATGGGGCTCACTTCCAACATCTGCCTCTACGACGTATTCTCTCCCGAAGGTGTGGCTGAAGAAATGCGCCAATGCGGATTCAACGATGCTCGCATCACTGCTACTACCGACGTAGCTGAAGCTTTCAAGGATGCCAAATACATCATCTCTTCTGGTGGTGCTCCCCGTAAGGAAGGTATGACTCGTGAAGACCTCCTCGCTGGTAACTGCAAAATCGCTGAAGAACTCGGTAAGAACATCAAGACTTACTGCCCCGATGTGAAGCACGTGGTCATCATCTTCAACCCTGCCGACCTCACTGGTCTTGTCACTCTCCTCTACTCTGGTCTCAAGCCTGGTCAAGTGACTACGCTCGCTGCACTCGACTCTACTCGCCTTCAAAGCGCACTCGCTAAGAAGTTCGGCGTGATGCAAAACGAAGTGAAGGGTTGCGCCACTTATGGTGGTCACGGTGAACAAATGGCTGTATTCGGTTCAGCTGTTGAAATCGCTGGTCGCAAACTTTCTGACATCATCGGCACTGCTGAGTTCCCCGAAGAAGAATGGGCGCAAATGCGCAAGGACGTGACACAAGGTGGTGCTGCTATCATCAAGCTCCGCGGTCGCTCTTCTTTCCAAAGCCCCTCTTACCTCTCTGTAGAAATGATTCGCAGCGTGATGGGCGGCGAAACCTTCCGCTACCCTGCTGGTACTTACGTGAAGAACGAAAAGTATCAAAACATCATGATGGCTATGGACACTGTGCTCGACGCCAACGGTTGCAGCTACAAGATGCCCGTGGGTACTGCTGACGAAGTGGCTGCCCTCGATGCCAGCTACGAACACCTCTGCAAGATGCGCGACGAACTCGTTACCCTCAACATTGTTCCTCCCGTATCTGAATGGAACAAAATCAATCCTAACCTCTAATTCGGAGGTTTACCTCACTGCACACCGATTTTCGATGATGTAGTATTATAAACACGTGAGATGTTGCAAAACTCGTTTTTGCAGCATCTCTTTTTGTTGTTTCACAAAGAGAAAAAAGTCAGGCATTGAGGTGAAAGGAGCCAACAAAATTTCGCCACCTAATCTAAACTCAAAAACACACTGCAATTTGCCCTTTATGAAACATCGTCTATTTCTTTTGTCTTCCTACTTTTTGTAGGCTATTTCTACTTCTTTCTTCTCGATCAACGGCTTGTTTTATTAAAAACGACGTGTTGTTTTACTGAAAACGACGGCTTGTTTTTTTTCAAGTAATGGGTGGATACTTTTCCAACTTTGAGGAATGATGAAAACAATGAGAAAATGAATTGCAAAAATACCTATAATCATCCTCTCTCGCGCGTGCGCGTACGCACGCACCTACAGGAGTTTTATCATTTTTGCTGTCACAAGTGTCACAGTATTCTCGTAAATCACTATATTTCAACACATTGCCCATATTCTCAGACAGATTTTAACAGATAACAAAATTTACAACTCCAGGAGCCAGGGCAAAAGCATTCCAAAAAGTACTTTGCAGCACAGTTGAGTCTCCATTTTAACTTCCCATTTTTCCCCCTAGTGTGACACTTGTGACAGCAAAAAAACAACATCGCTGTTGGAATGCGCGTACGTACGCGTGCGCGAGAGATGCAATCACTTTTCACCAGTTGCTCTCCCTCTCTACACTCTATCATCCTCTCCCCTTCTTGTTCTCACACTAGTCTGCTTACATCGTGCAGTTCACAGACTTATTTTGCAATATTCATATAACACTTCACACGGTCTACAAAGAAAAAAGTGCAGTTTTCTGCGATTTTTTCGCTCTTTGAGGCCATATCGACCCATACACATATAGGGACACCAAGAAAAACAGTCCTTACCTTTCATTTCTACTTTCACGGCGAAAGCCACTCCAATATACACAACATTACCCCCAATCACTGCAGACTCTTATTATCATCGTGGTTCTTGAACACCAACTATCGTCGCTATATTCTACAAATCCATTAAGCGATTCTTCATTCCACAAAGCGGGTACCCGAAAGTAGGTTGGGGAACTTTTCTTTTGGTTCTCAACAGACGTAGAAGAGATAATAATATTTGGAATTGCGAAACGTATTGCTGAGAACAAGACAAGAATGGTAATCGTTTCTGCATCGCTCATTCTTCCCCTTCTATTTCGAGCTTTAGGAGTCTGTTGGGAGAAGGACTTGAAAGCGAAAGTGCTTTTTGTTCAATTCCAATTCATATTCTTTGCTGAAATCGTCTGTTATACAATAAGTTTCTGTATTTTTGCTGATAAGTTCCATAGAGGATTCATTTATCATTATCCATTTGGTTACCAACAATAATTACGAAAACAGTCCTCTTCTAGGCCTTTATTGAAACTATTTTAAGGCTAAAAGTCTTTCTTATCCCCAATTGAGGTTATTACAAAATCGAATGTTTATGATACGCTCTATTCTTTTGGTTTTGTTCTCACTCGTAGAACTGGCCACCTTTGCGCAAACAGCTCAATCCATTTTTGAATGGAGGCCTAATGCAGAAATTGTCTGCAAGGATTCATATCTCACTCTAATGAAAGGGAGCTACTCAGTGTCTCCCAAATCGAAAATATATACTCACAAGTTTTATACTATCAAGAGTCAATCTGGTGAGAACTACACACTAAACCTCAATAGTGTAAATGATCCAGACTCTAAATTAGAATGTGGATATAGTGGTTTTTCTATCTTGTACAAAGGGCGGAGTATTCTTACTTATTATCCTGGCGACCCTCTGTACAATTGCGAGAGTATCACACTTGAGAAGGATAAGTCTCGCTTTTTACAAATACCTCTTGACGAAAAAAGCTTCGCACTTTGCTTCGGTGGTTGGAATTTTGGTATTGATAATGCACCAGAGTTAGTGATTGTTGTGGTGTCGGAAGGAAAGGCAAAAGTAGTCTTCGATAACTACGCTTACGCCTATAAATACACTCCTACACCTAATTTCACAATAGAGTTTGTAGATGACATCTCGGGCATAGGTGAAGACTCCGAAATATACAAAAAGCCTTCATTCTTGCGCAGTCGAACTAAGCATAAGATTTGGCGTGAAGGTAATGTGCTCAAATATAAATCTTGGAAGTAACTTGCAACGAATATGCTGTGGCAGAGAATTTGCCACAGCATATTTCTTTTTTCTAATGGATGAAAGACCTCAACCTCCTGTGCACTGCATATCCTTGCTGAATAGATGTTCTGACGGGCAGGATGGTTGCCAACGACCCAAACCTTTACTTGCCATTCTCGTGGATTACGAGATATTGCTGTCCGGTAAAAGTTTTTCTGGTAAAAATAAGGCTGAAGCCCTCTTGCAGGCGTACATTAAGCCAAATCCAATCGCTATACACGCAAACGATGAGAGGATGAAACAAACAGCCAAGATGCAACGCTGAACACCAATCGTGGCAAAGATATTTACAAAAAACTCCCCACTAAGCACGAACTTAGTGGGGAATTGATTGAATATAGCCCGAAAAGGCTGAAGAAAGGTCAGATTAGTCTTCAGACTTCTCTTCGTTAGCAGGTTGGTAGTCGTCCATATCACCAACCACGATGCGGTTGAATTCGCGGAGACCTGTACCAGCAGGGATGAGGTGACCACAGATTACGTTTTCCTTCATACCTTCGAGATAGTCGGTCTTACCAGAGATAGCGGCTTCGTTGAGCACCTTGGTGGTTTCTTGGAAGGACGCAGCAGACATAAATGACTTGGTTTGAAGTGCAGCACGTGTGATACCCTGCAAAATCTGAGTAGAAGTGGCTGGCATAGCATCACGTACAACAACGGGTTTGAGGTCACGACGCTTGAGCTGTGAGTTTTCATCACGGAGCTTGCGAGCGGTCACAATCATACCCTTCTTCATTGTTTCAGAGTCACCTGCGTCAGTCACGACTTTCTTACCCCAGATGCGATCGTTCTCTTCTGCAAAGTCGTTTTTGTCGACGATTTGAGATTCGAGGAAACGCGTGTCACCGGCTTCGTTGATTTGCACCTTGCGCATCATCTGACGAACGATAACTTCGAAGTGTTTGTCGTTGATTTTTACACCCTGCAAACGATATACGTCTTGTACTTCGTTGACAATGTATTCTTGAACGGCAGTGGGTCCTTGGATAGCGAGGATGTCACCTGGAGTGATGCTACCATCGGAGAGAGGTGTACCAGCACGAACGTAGTCGTTCTCTTGTACCAAGATTTGCTTGGAGAGGGGCACGAGGTATTTCTTGATTTCACCGAGTTTGGAGGTAACGATGATTTCGCGATTACCACGTTTGACAGCACCCATAGTGATTTCACCATCGATTTCTGAAACGACTGCAGGGTTGGATGGATTGCGCGCCTCGAAGAGTTCGGTTACACGAGGCAAACCACCCGTGATGTCGCCTGCAGAACCTACAACACGAGGAATCTTGACGATGACATCACCAGCTTTGAGCACTTGTTGGTCTTCAACTGCCAAGTGACCATTGATGGGGAAGTTGTAGGTGCGGAGGGTTTCACCACTTTCGTTGACGATGTGTGCGGTGGGCACTACGCCACGTTCCTTAGATTCAGTGATGATGCGTTCACGAAGACCAGTGGCTTCGTCTTCTTCCACACGATAGGTAACACCTTCTTTCACATCTTCGAAGATGATGCGACCTGCCACTTCGGTAACGATAACGGCATTGAAGGGGTCCCACTTAGCCACAACGGTTCCTTTGGTGAGGCTTTGTCCATCGTTGACGAAGAGCTGTGAACCATAAGGCACGTTTTGAGTGGAGAGGATGATGCCCGTGTTCTCATTGATGAAGCGCACTTCAGCAAGACGTGAAACAACCACCTTACCAGGTGTGCCATCATCACCCATCACGTCTACAGTGCGGAGTTCGTCGAATTCAACACGACAGTCGCTCTTAGCCACGATGGTAGCATTGGCAGCAGCACCACCGGCGATACCACCGGCGTGGAACGTACGGAGTGTGAGCTGTGTACCTGGTTCACCAATGGATTGTGCAGCGATGACACCGACAGCTTCACCCTTTTGTACCATCTTAGAGGTGGAGAGGTTGCGACCATAGCACTTCATACATACACCGTGACGGCTTTCGCAGGTGAGCACAGAACGGATTTCCACTTCGTCGATGCCTGCTGCTTCAATAGATGCAGCGATGGACTCGGTGATTTCTTCACCACTGTGCACGAGGATGTGTCCGTCTTCGGGATGTGCGATGTCGTGAACAGACACGCGACCGAGGATACGTTCCGCGAGAGAAGAAACGATTTCTTCACCATTCTTCAATGCAGTGCAAACAAGTCCGCGGAGTGTACCGCAGTCTTCTTCGTTGATGATGACATCGTGAGAAACGTCTACAAGACGGCGAGTGAGGTAACCTGCGTCGGCCGTCTTCAAAGCGGTATCCGCAAGACCCTTACGCGCACCGTGGGTGGAGATGAAGTATTCCAACACGGACATACCTTCCTTAAAGTTAGAAAGGATGGGGTTTTCAATCGTAGAACGGGTGTCAGCACCAGCCTTTTGAGGTTTTGCCATCAAACCACGCATACCGGCAAGCTGTGCAATCTGATCGGCACTACCACGCGCACCAGAGTCGAGCATCATGAACACAGCGTTGAAACCTTGGTCGGCTTCGGTCATTTGCTTCATGAGGGTGCTCTTGATGTCGCTGTTTACCTTTGTCCAGGTGTCGATGACTTGGTTGTAACGTTCGTTGTCGGTGATGAAACCCATACCATAGTCGCCCATAATTTGTTCGATGCGATCATTACCGGCTTGGACGATTTCGGCTTTTTCCTTAGGAATGATGATATCGTCGAGGTTGAACGACAAACCACCTTCGTATGCTTTGCGATAACCTAGGTTCTTGATGCCATCGAGGAATTCGCAAGCGCGAGTCATACCAACGCATTTGATGACCTTGGTGATGATGTCGCGGAGTGACTTCTTGGAGATGATGGTGTTTACGAAACCTACTTCTGCGGGGATGACTTCATTGACGATGACACGTCCCACAGATGTTTCTACCAAGTGACGAATGGGGAGACCGCTCTCGTTGATGTCGTCTACTAACACTTTGACAGGGGCGTGCATAGCCACCTTGCCTTCGTTGTAAGCCACGATGGCTTCTTCGGGGCCGTAGAAGGTCAAGCCTGTTCCCTTGGCACCGGGACGAAGTTTGGAGATGTAGTAGAGACCGAGCACCATGTCCTGCGAAGGCACAGTGATAGGTGCACCGTTGGCAGGGTTGAGGATATTGTGGCTCTGAAGCATGAGCATTTGCGACTCCAAGATGGCTTCATTGGAAAGGGGAAGGTGGACAGCCATTTGGTCACCGTCGAAGTCGGCGTTGAACGCAGTACATGCCAAGGGGTGGAGCTGAATGGCTTTACCTTCAATCATCTTGGGCTGGAAGGCCTGGATGGAGAGACGGTGAAGCGATGGTGCACGGTTGAGGAACACGGGGTGACCTTTCATGACGAGTTCGAGGATGTCCCAAACGATGGGATCACGACGATCGACAATTTTCTTCGCACTCTTCACGGTCTTGACGATGCCGCGTTCGATGAGTTTGCGAATAACGAAAGGCTTGTAGAGTTCTGCTGCCATGAGTTTGGGCAGACCGCATTCTCCCATTTTGAGTTCGGGACCTACAACGATTACGGAACGACCAGAATAGTCGACACGCTTACCGAGGAGGTTTTGACGGAAACGTCCTTGCTTACCCTTCAACGAGTCTGAAAGTGACTTGAGGGGGCGGTTGCTCTCACTCTTCACTGCGCTGCTCTTGCGACTGTTGTCGAAGAGGCTATCCACTGCTTCTTGAAGCATACGCTTTTCGTTGCGGAGGATGACTTCGGGGGCCTTGATTTCGAGCAGACGCTTGAGACGGTTGTTGCGGATGAGCACACGGCGATAAAGGTCGTTCAAGTCGGAAGTGGCGAAACGACCACCATCGAGTGGCACGAGTGGACGCAACTCGGGAGGAGTGACGGGGATGATTTTCATAATCATCCACTCGGGTTTGTTGCGATCTTTGGATGCGCGGAATGATTCTACAACTTGAAGACGCTTGAGAGCATCGTTCTTTTTGGCTACAGAACCATCATTGTTGGCGCGGTCGCGAAGTTCATACGAAAGACTATCGAGGTCGATGCGTTGCAAGAGGTCGAGAATGGCTTCTGCACCCATCTTGGCAATGAACTTGTTGGGATCGGTATCTTCGAGATATTGATTGTCGCGGGGGAGCTTTGACAAAGCTTCGAGATATTCATCTTCAGTGAGGAGATCGTTTACAGCGAAATCGTCAGCAAGAGCACCAGGTTGAACCACAACATAGCGTTCGTAATAGATGATTTGATCGAGCTTCTTTGTGGGAATACCCAAGAGGTAACCCATCTTGTTGGGGAGTGAACGGAAATACCAAATGTGTGCAACGGGGACAACGAGCTGGATGTGTCCGGCGCGCTCACGACGCACCTTTTTCTCAGTCACTTCAACACCACAACGGTCGCAGACGATGCCTTTATAGCGGATGCGCTTATATTTTCCGCAGTGGCATTCGTAGTCCTTGGTTGGACCGAAAATGCGTTCGCAGAAGAGGCCATCGCGCTCGGGCTTATATGTGCGATAGTTGATGGTTTCGGGTTTCAATACTTCACCATAGGAGTTCTCCTGAATTTCTTCAGGAGAAGCCAAGCCTATGGTAATCTTGGTGAAATTAGTTTTTATCTTTCTGTCTGTCTTGAAAGCCATAACTAAAATATATGTGGGTAAGAAAGATGCTGTTGATTAGTCGAGCGAGATGCTAAGACCGAGACCACGGAGTTCGTGGAGCAACACGTTGAGTGATTCGGGGATACCTGGTGTAGGCATAGGATCACCTTTGACGATTGCTTCGTAGGCCTTGGAACGTCCTGTAACATCATCGGATTTGATGGTGAGGATTTCTTGAAGCACATGGCTGGCACCGAAGGCTTCAATTGCCCAGACTTCCATTTCTCCGAAACGCTGACCACCAAATTGGGCTTTACCACCGAGAGGTTGCTGTGTGATGAGAGAGTAGGGTCCGATGGAACGCGCGTGCATCTTGTCTTCTACCATGTGACCGAGTTTGAGCATATAGGTCACACCTACGGTTGCCTTTTGGTCGAACTCTTCACCAGTGGCTCCATCGTAAAGCTGAGTTGCGCAATAGCGTGGGAGTCCGGCTTTGTCGGTCCATTCGCAGAGATCTTCGAGATGAGCACCGTCGAAGATGGGGGTTGCGAACTTGAGACCGAGTTTCTTACCTGCGTAACCCAATACTGCTTCAAACACCTGACCGATGTTCATACGAGAAGGCACACCGAGGGGGTTGAGCACGATGTCTACGGGAGTACCATCGGCAAGGAATGGCATATCTTCTTGACGCACGATTTTGGATACGATACCCTTGTTACCGTGGCGACCTGCCATCTTATCACCGACACCAATCTTACGCTTCTTGGCGATATAGACTTTTGCCATTTGGATGATGCCGCTGGGGAGTTCATCACCAATGGTGATGGCGTACTTTTCACGCATGCGCTTGGCATCGAGTTCGTTGAACTTGCGGAGATAGTTGATGACCAGTGCACGGATCATTCCGTCAATGCGAGCATCACCTGTCCAGTTTTCTAACTCGAGTGCTGTGAAGTCGAGGGTGGCAAGAAGGCTCTTAGAGAATTTCGCTCCCTTAGCCACTACTTCTGCACCGATGTTGTCTTTTACACCAAGTGAAGTGAAGTCTTTAGTGAGCGCAACGAGTTTGTCGAGCATGATGCTCTTCAATTCGTTGGTTTCGTTGTCAAACTTGGTGTCGATTTTCTCAAGACGTTCTTTGTCCTTGAGTTTTTCGGCACGAGAAAGCTTGTGTACACGGCTGAAGAGTCGCTTGTTGATGACAACACCAGAGAGGGATGGATTGGCTTTCAAAGAGGCATCTTTCACATCGCCGGCTTTTTCACCGAAGATGGCACGAAGCAGCTTTTCTTCTGGTGTGGGATCGCTTTCTCCCTTAGGAGTGATTTTACCAATGAGGATGTCGCCAGGAACGATGCGGGCTCCGACACGAACAATACCATTTTCGTCGAGATCCTTCGTTGCATCTTCTGACACGTTGGGGATGTCGTTGGTAAGTTGCTCCATACCACGTTTGGTTTCACGCACTTCGAGTGAGTACTCGTCTACGTGAACGGAGGTGAGGATGTCTTCGCGAACCATGCGTTCGTTGAGCACGATAGCATCTTCATAGTTGTAACCCTTCCAAGGCATATAAGCAACGAGGAGGTTACGACCGAGTGCTAGTTCACCATCTTCTGTGGCATAACCTTCTGTGAGGATGTCTCCAGCCTTGACGCGTTGACCTTTATCGCAGATTGGACGAAGGTCGATAGTCATGTTTTGGTTGGTGCGGCGGAACTTGGGGATGTTGTATTCAACAGTTGCGGGTTCGAAAGCAACAAATTCTTCATCTTCCGTACGATCGTAGGTGATGACGATTTTGGTTGCATCTACATAGTCGATAACACCATCGCGTTCTGCAGTAACCATGGTACGGCTGTTTTCGCAGACTTGCTTCTCGATACCTGTTCCCACAATTGGTGCTTCAGAACGGATGAGAGGCACAGCCTGACGCATCATGTTAGAGCCCATGAGTGCGCGGTGAGCGTCGTCGTGTTCCAAGAAGGGAATCAAAGCTGCAGCGATGGAGGCAATCTGCTGTGGTGCTACGTCCATCAATTGCACTTCTGAAGGAGCTACTACGGGGTAGTCAGCGTCTTGGCGACTCTTGACGGTTTTGCGAATGAAGCTACCATCTTCGTTCAAAGGTGCATTACCTTGACCGATGATTTTGCCTTCTTCTTCTTCCGCACTAAGATATACAGCTGTGGTGTTGTCGAGATTTACTTTGTAGATGTCGTTGCCTTCTGCATCCTTCTCACCGCTGTTTTCAATAACGCGATAAGGGGTTTCAATGAAGCCGAGATCATTGATTTTTGCATAAACGCAAAGTGAAGAAATCAAACCGATGTTTGGACCTTCAGGGCTTTCAATCGGACAGAGACGACCATAGTGCGTATAGTGCACGTCGCGCACTTCGAAACCAGCACGTTCACGAGACAAACCTCCAGGACCGAGTGCAGAAAGACGACGCTTGTGAGTCACTTCTGCCAAGGGGTTAGTTTGGTCCATGAATTGTGACAACGCGTTCGTACCGAAGAACGAGTTGATCACACTAGAAATGGTTTTAGCATTGATGAGTTCTACGGGAGTGAAGACTTCGTTGTCACGAACATTCATTCGCTCGCGGATGGTGCGGCTCATACGTGCCAAACCGATAGAGAATTGGTTGGAAAGTTGTTCTCCAACGGTGCGCACACGACGATTGGACAAGTGGTCGATGTCGTCTACTTGTGCTTTTGAGTTGATGAGCTCAACGAGATACTTGATGATTTCAACGATGTCTTCGCGAGTCAAAACGCGTACGTCGAAGTCTGTGTCAAGACCGAGTTTTTTGTTGATGCGGTAACGACCTACATCTCCCAAATCGTAACGCTTTTCTGAGAAGAAGAGGTTATTGATGACTTCGCGAGCACTAGCTTCATCAGCAGGATCAGAGTTACGGAGCTGACGGTAGATATACATCACTGCCTCGCGCTCTGAGTTCGTAGCATCCTTTTGGAGGGTGTTGAAGATGATGGAGTAGTCGCTATTTGAAACCTCCTCATGGTGTAACAAGATGGTGTCTACACCAGACTCGAGGATGTCGTTGATGTTGTCTTCATCCAATACGGTTTCACGTTCTACGATGATTTCGGAACGCTCGATGGATACAACTTCACCAGTGTCTTCGTCTACGAGGTCTTCTACCCAAGTGCGCACGACGCGACCAGCGACTTTTCGACCAACTACTTTCTTGAGAATCTTGCTATCGACTTTAACTTCTTCTGCGAGGTTGAAAAGAAGGAGAATGTCTTTATCGTTGGCATAACCAATGGCGCGCAACAATGTGGTAACAGGTAATTTCTTCTTACGATCGATGTAAGCATACATTACGCTGTTGATGTCAGTGGCAAATTCAATCCAGCTTCCCTTGAAAGGAATGATGCGTGCACTGTAAAGTTGTGAACCATTTGCGTGTACGCTTGAGCCAAAGAACACACCAGGAGAACGGTGCAACTGAGATACAACGACGCGTTCAGCACCATTGATGATGAACGTACCATTCTCGGTCATATAAGGAATGGGACCGAGGAAAACGCTTTGCTCTACAGTTTCAAATTCTTCGTGATCTGGATCTGTGCAGAACAACTTGAGTTTTGCACGAAGGGGCACACTATAGGTGAGTCCGCGTTCTAAGCACTCTTCGATACTATAACGAGGCGCATCGATGTAGTAGTCCAAAAACTCAAGTACGAAGTTGTTGCGGGTGTCTGCAATAGGGAAGTTCTCCGCAAACACCTTGTACAAGCCGTCGTTCTTACGTTGCTCAAAAGGAGTGTCTAATTGCAGAAACTCCTTGAATGATTTCAACTGGACGTCGAGGAAATCGGGGTACGGCATCGGATTGTTTACCGATGCGAAGTTAACGCGATTATTGATTACTTGCGACATTCTGAAGTCTTTATCTTTAATTATTATTGGTGACCTCAAGTGGGTATCAGCCGCTTGAGACCTAAGTCCTGCGAAATGCAGTGTATGCAAAACGACTCGCTGAGAAATGTTTTTGCACAGGAAACACAACCACTTCGCGATAAGACACAAAAAGGTTAAGAACCCTCTACCAGAGGATCCTTAACCGTATTCCCTTTAGGGGAGGTAGACTTGGATTAAGCAAGTTCTACTTCAGCACCAGCTTCTTCGAGAGCCTTCTTGAGTGCTTCAGCTTCTTCCTTGCCTACGCCTTCCTTAACCTTGCTAGGTACACCGTCAACGATGTCCTTAGCTTCCTTCAAACCGAGACCGCAAGCTTCCTTCACTGCCTTAACGACTTGGAGCTTAGCAGCACCAGCGCTCTTGAGGACAACGTCGAAAGAGCTCTTTTCTTCAGCGGCAGCAGCACCAGCTGCACCAGGAGCAGCAACAGCAACAGCTGCAGCAGCGGGTTCAATACCGTACTCTTCCTTGAGGACAGTTGCGAGTTCGTTTACTTCTTTTACAGTAAGATTTACAAGTTCTTCTGCAAGGGCTTTGATATCTGCCATAATTGTATGTATTTATTGATTATGTTTTGAGTGAATACATTTGCATCTTACAAGTCAATGCGGCGATACAAATGAAGAGCTTGGTTTGCAATAGCTATCTCGCTATGCACAAGCATTAAGCGTTCTTGCTGCCAATAGTTTCAAGCACACCGTGAATAGTTGAACCTGCGCTGGTGAGTGCAGAGATAACATTCTTGGCAGGGCTTTGGAGGAGAGATACCACTTCGGCGATAACTTCGTTCTTGCTCTTGATTGCGCAGAGAGCATCGAGTTGGTTAGCACCTACGTAGAAACCTTCTTCTGCGTATGCAGCCTTGAGTGCTGGAATACCAGTTGCCTTACCAGCTTCTTTGATGAGCTTAGCAGGAACGTTAGCAGTGTTGCAGAACATTACAGCAGTAGTTCCTTTGAGCACAGGAACGAGTGGGCTGAAGTCAACGTCTGCCTTGTCGAAAGTCTTTTCGAGCAAAGTATTCTTTACAACTACCATTTTGATGCCTTCAGCGAAGCACTTGCGACGCAAGTTGCTAGTAGCTTCAGCATTCAAACCCGTTACGTCAACGAGGTAGAAGTGCGCATATTCTTTAAGTTGTTCACCGAGACGCTCGATGATAAGGGCTTTATCTTCTTTTCTCATGATGCGATAACAAATTAGGCTTCTTCAACTGACTTGGGGTCAATCTTGACACCCTTGCTCATGGTGGAAGAAAGATAAATACTCTTTACATATGTACCCTTGGCAGCAGCAGGCTTCAACTTCATGATAGCAGAGATGAATTCCTTGGCATTGCCAATCATCTTCTCAGCATCAAAAGAAACCTTACCAATGGAAGCGTGGATAATACCAGCTTTGTCCACCTTGAAGTCGATCTTACCAGACTTAACTTCGCGAACAGCCTTAGCAACGTCCATGGTTACGGTACCACTCTTGGGGTTAGGCATGAGGCCACGAGGACCGAGAACACGGCCGAGTGCACCAATCTTACCCATGATGGCAGGCATCGTGATGATTACATCGATGTCAGTCCAACCACCTTTAATCTTTTCAATATATTCGTCAAGACCTACATAGTCAGCACCAGCTTCCTTAGCAGCAGCCTCTTGATCAGGAGTGCAAAGGCAGAGCACGCGTACAGACTTACCAGTACCATGAGGAAGCGCAACAACGCCGCGCACCATTTGGTTGGCTTTACGAGGGTCAACGCCGAGGCGTACGTCGATATCGAGGGATGCGTCAAACTTGGTAGTAGTGATTTCCTTTACCAAGCTGCAAGCTTCAGCAAGTGAATAAGCCTTGCCAGCTTCAACCTTCCCTGCTACCAACTTTTGATTTTTAGTAAGTTTACTCATTGTTCAGAAATTGGATTAATGAATTAAGCGGGAAAGTCACCCTTTACTGTGATACCCATGCTACGTGCAGTACCTGCAACGAGGCGCATAGCAGACTCAACAGTGAAGCAGTTGAGGTCGGGCATTTTATCTTCTGCGATAGCCTTAACCTGATCCCAAGTGATTTCAGCGATCTTATTACGGTTAGGCTGAGCGGAACCACTCTTTTTCTTGGCAGCTTCCAACAATTGAATTGCCACAGGAGGAGTCTTTACGATGAAAGAGAAGCTCTTGTCAGAGTAGTAAGTGATTACTACGGGAAGAACCTTACCAGCTTTCTCCTGAGTACGGGCGTTGAACTGCTTGCAGAAGTCCATGATATTGATACCCTTGGAACCAAGAGCGGGACCTACGGGAGGACTTGGATTCGCAGCACCACCTTTAATTTGGAGCTTGATTTGTCCAGCAATTTCTTTTGCCATTGTGATTATACTTATTGATGATATTGAATGAGAGGATACAGATTTGCGTAACCGAATCTATTATTCCTTCTCGACTTGCATAAAACCTAGTGTCAGTGGTTGTGAACGACCGAACACCATAACGGACACAGTAACAGTTTTCTTCTCTTTGTTGACCTCTTGGACAACTCCTGAGAAACCACTGAAAGGACCGTCTTTGACCTTCACGCTATCGTTAACTTCGTAAGGAACGACCATCTCTGCCGGTTCGGTGTCGAGATCGTCCGCTTTACCAAGAATACGATTCATTTCGCTGGTTCGCAGAGGTTCGGGGTTATCCGTACCTCCTAAAAATCCAAGGCAGTTGGGAGTGCTTCTGAGAATATGAGCAATTTCGCCCACCAGGTGTGCTTCTACAAGAACATAACCCGGCAGATAGTTTCTTTCCTTTACAACGCGTTTAGAGCCTTGCATTTGGTAAACCTTCTCTGTCGGGATCAATACTTGTGCTACGAAACCACCAAGCTGACCATTTTTAATTTCAGCATCGATGTACTCCTTTACCTTGGCTTCCTTTCCACTTACGGCACGCATTACGTACCACTTAAATTTTTCGTCAGCCATAAGGTGAGTATTATTTTCGTTGGTAGACAAAGTTCATAATCGTTTCAAAAAGCTTATCTTCCGCGAAGACTACAATTGCAATGATTATGGAAGCAATGAGCACTACAATTGCGCTATGCGTCATCTCCTTGCGTGTAGGCCAAGTGGTATTATGCGCTAATTCTGAATACGAATCTTTGCAGTATTTGATAATCCGATTCATTTTTCTTCTTATTGGCACGGGAAGAGAGGCTCGAACTCCCGACACCTGGTTTTGGAGACCAGTGCTCTACCAACTGAGCTATTCCCGTAAAGTAGTCTCCAGCTCCGAAGAACCGGAGACCTATTCGAAATCTTTTTAGCTTAAGCAGCTAAGCAGAAATTAGTCGAGGATTTCGGTGATTTGACCAGAACCAACTGTGCGACCACCTTCACGGATAGCGAAGCGGAGACCTACGTTAAGAGCTACAGCGTAGATGAGGTTTACAGTGATTTCCACGTTGTCACCAGGCATTACCATTTCAACGCCTTCGGGGAGAATAATCTCACCGGTGCAGTCCATGGTACGGAGGTAGAACTGAGGACGGTACTTGTTACCGAATGGAGTGTGACGACCACCTTCTTCCTTCTTGAGGACATAAATAGAAGCCTTGAAAGACTTGTGAGGTTTGATAACACCAGGGTGGGTGATAACCATACCACGCTTGATTTCTTGCTTATCGATACCACGGAGGAGGAGACCTACGTTGTCACCAGCTTCACCTTGGTCGAGGAGCTTGCGGAACATTTCCACACCAGTTACAACAGACTTCTTGTCTTCACCGAGACCGAGGATTTGTACTTCGTCACCAACCTTAACGATACCAGTTTCTACACGACCAGTAGCAACAGTACCACGACCAGTGATAGAGAACACGTCTTCAACAGGCATCAAGAAGGGCTTATCGCGATCGCGAGGAGGTTCTTGGATCCATTCGTCAACAGCGTTCATGAGGTTCATTACGCTTTCAACACCCTTAGCATCACCGTTGAGTGCACCGAGAGCAGTACCGCGGATGATAGGAGTATCTTCTTCGAATTCGTATTGACCGAGGAGGTCTTGCATATCCATTTCAACGAGTTCGAGCATTTCTTCGTCTTCGACGAGGTCGCACTTGTTGAGGAACACAACGAGACGAGGAACGTTTACCTGACGAGCAAGAAGGATGTGCTCGCGAGTCTGAGGCATAGGACCGTCAGTTGCAGCAACTACAATGATAGCACCGTCCATTTGCGCAGCACCAGTAACCATGTTCTTCACATAGTCGGCGTGACCTGGGCAGTCTACGTGTGCGTAGTGACGCTTCGCAGTTTCGTATTCAACGTGAGCAGTGTTAATAGTGATACCACGTTCCTTTTCTTCAGGAGCGTTGTCGATTTGGTCGAAAGACTTAGCTTCAGAAAGACCAGCATCAGCAAGCACCTTAGTGATAGCAGCAGTAAGAGTAGTCTTACCGTGGTCAACGTGACCGATAGTACCAATGTTCACGTGCGGCTTGGTACGCTCGAAATGTTCTTTTGCCATTGTAGTTATTGTTAGATTGTTAAAAATCAGATACTGAAAAAGACTGGAGAAAAAGAGTATCACCCTCCCCAATCTCTATGAGAGCTGTTAGTGAGACTTGAACTCACGACCTCTTCCTTACCAAGGAAGTGCTCTACCGCTGAGCTATAACAGCATTCCCAAATTTAGAGCGGAAAACGGGGCTCAAACCCGCAACCCCCAGCTTGGAAGGCTAGTGCTCTATCAATTGAGCTATTTCCGCAGTTCCCGACCTTAGCGGGCGTGGGTAGTGATGGATTCGAACCACCGAAGGCGTAAGCCAGCAGATTTACAGTCTGCCCCATTTGGCCACTCTGGTAACTACCCAGTCGAAATCAGATTAGCACAGTAAACCAGCGCGTATTTCCGATTTCGAGTGCAAAGGTAGGCATAAATTTCAAACCTACAAATTTTTCCACGCTTTTTTTTCGCTTCATCCGCGATTTTCTTTGTTTTCGCTCAATTCGCGGCGCGCTACATCCACGCAAAGATCCACGGCTTCCTCAAAAGTGTCGGCTATTTTCTCCACATGGATTGTGCGACCCACAACCACGACATTGAGTCGCGCTTCTTTGTTTTTGGCGGCTTCTGGTTTCACCACCTCAAGCGTCAATTCTGCTCGCTGCACGCCTTCGTGCTTTTTGAGCTTTTCAACCTTCTTTTCTACGTATGCCACGAGTTTTTCCGTAGCAGTAAACTTGTTGGTATTTAATTTGAATTCCATGGTGTCCTCCTTTTCTTTAAATGAATGGACTGTAGATGCCAATCATATTATATGGCATCCTTTCTTCAATGGCGAATATAAGGACTTTCACAACAACAACCAAACTTTTTCGGCACTTTTTTTTGGGGGGGATTAAGATTGTTTTTTCTGTCGCGGATGTGCTTGAGCATATTGTTGTTGCAATTCTGCAAGTGTGGTGTGGGTGTAAATGGCTGTAGTTGCCACACTTTCGTGTCCCAAAAGTTGTTGGATAGCTTCTAACCGTGCCCCATTTGCGAGCATCGCCGTAGCAAAACTATGTCGCAACACGTGCGGTGTCTTCTTTGTCTGCGTAGTCACTGCCGACAATGTGGTGTGCACCATCTTGCGCAGCGCATCATAAGCCATCGCACGCCCTTGGACATTCAAAAAGAGTTGCGCAGCATGGGGAACATCTGCAAAAAAATGCTGTCGATATTGCAGATAATCCACAAGCGTTTCTTGCAATTCGTCGCCAAATGGCACAATTCGCTGCTTATTACCTTTACCCGTGACACGAAGTTGCTTTTGCACCAAATCCACATCGGTGGGCACGATCGACAAAACTTCTGCTGCGCGCAACCCTGTGTGATAGAGCAGCATCATCAAGGTGCGATCGCGACGTCCTTCGTAATCATCGGCAAAAGGATAGTACTCGAACAACCGATCCATCTCGCTCTCGCGGATAAAGGTGGGCAATCTTTTCCCCTTCTTCATATTGCTCACCAAGCGCGCGGGGTCTACTTCTACCTTCCCCTCACGAAGCAGATATTTGAAGAAGGAGCGCAAAGCGGAGAGCGATCTATTGATGGTGTTTGCAGCATATTTTCTCTCCGCCATATTCCCCACCCAGTGACGCACGGCCTCAGTGTTCACAGCCGGCCAAGACTTCACTGTCGTAAAGGCTTGGAGAAAATTGTACGCATCGTTCAACGCTATTTCGTAGGTGTCAATCGTACGCGGCGAACATCCTTTCTGCGCCTGCATATAATGGAGAAAGTCTTCCATCCACTCCTGCATTTCATTCGTTTCCATCATCACAATTTCGTTTTTCGTACAATGCTAATATAAAGACAGTGTGATTTTCCTAAAAACACCGCAGCACGTGCAGCCAGTTACCCCAATCGGTCATTAACCTTTTAGAATTCGAAAAAGAAAACGCGTCATCTCACAACGGAGACAACGCGTAGAACAAAGGAGGAAAGAGAGAATTAGTCCTCGTTGCGGTGCAATTGTTGCACGTAAACTGCATGTTCCATAGCCAAACGCTTACGTACGCTGGGCTTGTCGAACTGCTGACGACGACGGAGTTCCTTGATCACTCCAGTTTTTTCAAACTTTCTCTTGAACTTTTTGAGGGCGCGTTCGATGTTTTCGCCTTCCTTAACGGGTACTACAATCATTGTTGTGGTGTATTATTATTATTGATTTTATGATTTGCACAATTATCGAGGTGCAAATGTACAGATAAATTCTGAGTTACAAGATATTCTGGCCTAGTTTTCGCCACTTTTTCTCAGAATCTGTCGATTTTGCACGTATCACACGGCAAAATCACAACTTTAACCCAAATCGGTCATTAGACCGCTATAGTGCAAATCGTTATGGAGAAGATAACTTCCTGTCATCTTTCATTTTCTTGTTGGCATCTTGT
>ERZ772909.93-NODE-93-length-65864-cov-22.629838_pt1 | contig 65864 bp, 51 predicted proteins | sample MGYA00511137_ERZ772909 | MGnify/ENA primary metagenome ERZ772909 (study PRJEB29015, sample SAMEA2738095) | human oral metagenome | biome: human oral; feature: human-associated habitat; material: saliva | place: China | collected 2270 ... | reverse complement strand
AAACCTATCGGGACATACTGACGAGGGAAGGAGTGGTAAGTGTGGAACTTATCAAGAACAGTTTGCAAGGCATTGCCACTAACCCCACCACGCTCCTTGCAATGAGCAAGGCGGAACTGATATCCGTCAAGGAGAGCGTGGGCAAGTCAAGGGCAGAGGGGACTTATCTGAACCTATCCTATTCTGATAGAAACCTCCGTGAATTTATCGAAAATAAAGGAGTACAAGACATATCTATTGCCATCATTACGGAGAGCTTGTTTGAGGAATACCGTTTCTTCCTGAAAAAGCGTGGGCTGAAAGCATCGACTGTCAATACTAATCTCTGTTGGCTGAGCCGACTGATGTTTCGTGCGGTCAGCAGGAGGATTATCCGCTGCAATCCCTTTGAGAACGCCAAGTATGAGAATGAAGAAAAGAAGATACGCTTCCTGCAAAAGAGCGATGTAATGAAACTTATGGCAATGAAAATGAACGACAGAGAATCTGAGTTGGCACGGCTGATGTTTGTCTTTTCCTGCTTCACAGGGTTGGCAATTGCCGATATGGAAAATTTGGAATACAGGCATATCCAAACGGCAGCGGATGGGCGGAAGTATATACGCAAGGAGCGTCAGAAGACAAAGGTTGAGTTTGTCATACCGCTGCATCCCATAGCGGAAGCCGTCATCAGTCATTGCAGGAACACGCAGGAAAGAAACGAAGAACAACAGACAGTGAAAGAAAAAGGCGACAGCCTTTTCTTCCAACCTCATAGCAGCCGTAGTGTAATGGGCAAAAACCTAAGCATCTTGGGTAAGGCTTGCGGTATCAGACAGAGATTGTCGTTTCATGTTGCAAGGCATACCTTCGGCACGATGAGCCTGAGCGCAGGTATTCCTATTGAGAGCATAGCCAAGATGATGGGGCATGCCTCCATATCAAGCACGCAGATTTATGCGCAGGTAACAGACAACAAGATTTCAAAGGATATGGACAGGCTTATAGCCAAACAATCGGCAAAGAAGAAAGAAATAGCGGAGAGAGAGGCTTGTGAATCTTCGGATATTGTAACCTGTAAGATGGAAGAAACGGCATGAATACGAACTATAAACAAAGGACAATGACTAGCACGGAGAATCATCGTAGCTATTTTGATTGGGGCTGCAATATGCAAGTCATTCGCAAGGGAAACGGAGAGATAGCCATGACAGAGAGTGAACTTGTGAGGTTCTTCGGGGTAACATGGAGGAAACTCAACCATAGGATGCAAACGATAATAAAATCCTCCAACCTATATCTCGATGAGAGGGTTGCAGGTGAGGAAGTTATCAAGAAGGGAAAGACCGTAAGTTATTCACCACTTTATCCCCTTCCTATCATCATCGCCCTGTCTTTTCAGTTGAACAGCACAGAAGCGCGTTTATTCAGAAAGCACATCAATAAAAGATTGCAAACAGAGGCTTCCATTGTAACGCCAATCTTCCTATTGGACAATACCAAGAACTGATGAATATATTTCCTTTTCTTTCACCGATTATATCTTACTACATTACTACAATAAGAGTTAAAGTGGTGGAAGAAAAAGGATTAACGTGTAGTTGTGTGCTCTAAACAATTGTACTACGCAGTAACTACATTTGTCTTCCTTCATTGTTTTAGCCTGCTCTAAAGGAGGTTTATTCGACATATGCTATTCATCAGAGATTCTTTACAATTCGTCTCCACTATTTACTTATAAAGATTCTATGTACTTATTTAGCTTATTATAAACTCATATTTGCTTTTTATGAATATCAGGGATATCAACATAAATCTATCTGCTATTGCTAGTAGACTGGAATATTGTAATTATAACTTCAGACTTGTTGCACATCTCGTACTATTCATATACTCCTTGTTGCACATTTATGCTATAGACACGAGTACTCTTGTTGGACTATTAAAAAAAACTATATAAACTTTATAACGTCGTTGTAAGAATGGACTTTTATACCCACTTAACATACAGACATGTATGAATTTCTGTCCGATATCTCCTTGTGATTCCGCATTTTATTTTATAGACTGATTTAGAAAATACGCAATAATCATATTCAGCAAGGATTTATCATCCACTCTTAATGCCCATAACAGGGAAAAAACAATGATTGCTGAAAGAAAAATGATGAGGAGACCATATCTTATAAATAGCATTTTCTTTAAATTCATTCGCTCCATAATTACTTGCTTAAATTTAATTGATTCTTGACTAATTCGTAATAAAATCCCTTTTGAGCAAGAAGCTCTTCATGGGTACCATGTTCTATAATTTTTCCAGCATGCAAGACAATAATTTGGTCAGCATTCATAACTGTGCTTAGACGATGAGCTATTTTAAGAACTGTTCTACCTTTAAGGAATTTGTCCAGATTATGATATATCTTATTCTCTGTTTTGGCATCCAATGAAGAGGTTGCTTCGTCAAATAAGACGAACGGAGGATTCTGGTATATAGCACGGGCTATGAGAATGCGCTGACGTTGACCTCCTGATATGCCATTTCCACCTGTACCCAGCTTTGTTTTGAGTCCTTGTGGAAGATTTTCTATAAATTCCGTCAATTGTGCAATGTTAATAGCATTCTTCAGTTTCCCTTGGTCAATGGGCTGTTTACCCGTTGCAATATTTCTTTCAAGAGTGTCAGAGAAGATATAACCATCCTGCATGACAACACCACAATACTCACGAAGACTCTGGACTGAAATATCCTTCAACTCCTCATTTCCATAAAGTATACTTCCACTATATTTATCATAGAATTTAAGTAACAGTTTCATTAGAGTGGTCTTACCACTTCCACTTTCTCCAACGATAGCAGTAGTCTTACCAAAGGGGATATCTAATGTCATATCATCGATAACTTTGGGAGATCGTGGACCATAATAATGAAAATCTACATGTTTTAAATGAATTCCATCAAAAGATTTATATGTATCACTATTGATGTCAATAGTGGTATCAATATCCTCTTCTTCCAATGCCTGAACATCAGTAAGTCGATCATAGCTCAGTTTGGCATATTGCAAACTACGTATGAATTCGATAATCTGACTGATGGGTTGATTCAAAGATCCTATGATATAAGAGATTGCAAGTAATGTACCAAGCGTCATAGAGCCTATAATCACATCATAGGCGGCCATAAATACAACTACTATATCCTTTAGCTTATTAAAGGATTCAAATCCAATACTTTCCAGTTGGCTGAGTTTCAGAATATCAATATCAATGCCAAACAGCTTGATTTGGCTATTTCTCCAGCAATTGAGTTCATAGTCCTCTGTCCCATTAAGCTTAATTTCAGAAATTCCATTAATAATTTCATATACATTCTGCTGCGCTTCTCTATCTATTCTATATCTCGAGTAATCGATTTTTTTTTCTTTATTTACAAAGACAATAGACCACACTATTGCAATTGCTGTTATACAGAGATAAACCAACAGTATCTTTACATCATAATATGTTAATAGTATAAAATATACAATGAATGTCAGAAAAGAAAAGATGACTGTTATACTACTAGATGTCAAGAAAATCTGAATTCTATTATGGTCGTTTATTCGTGCCGTAAAGTCTCCAAGTTGTTTTGTATCGAAAAACTTGAATGGAAGTTTAATGATTTTTGCTAAAAAATCATGGATGATATCAATATTAATAATTGAGTTGCTATATAAGAGCGTCCAATTCCGAACTACCATGATAAAAGTTGAACCAATAAAAAGAAACAATTGGGCAAGAAGAAATATAAAGACGATATGAATATCTTTTCTTCCAATTCCAATATCTATCAAAACTTGGGTTAAAAAAGGAAAAATAAGAGCAAAAATACTACTAAAGAACATACCCCAGAAGAGTATAGAATATTCGTTCTTAAAATTCTTATAAAATGAAAGAAAATTCTTTTTATAATGACCTCCACTATGTTTAGGTACCGTTTCATAGAAATCTTTCTTTGGTGACATGAGTAATGCCACACCTTCACCATCGGCACCACACCAATGCGAGCAGAATTCATCTTCATTAATTTTCACTCTACCATAACTCGGATCTGAGATATAAAAATATTTATGTCTGGTGATCAGTGATTTTTTTACGTCATAAAGCACAACGAAGTGAACATTATCCCAATGAAGAATACAGGGAAAAGGCTTTTTCCTACAAAGCGTTGTGACAGAAGTTTTTATTGGTAGCGTTTCAAAACCTATTTTTCTCGCAGCATCATCTATTCCTAGAAGACTTACACCATCTTTAGAAAGATAACAATATTCTCGTAGTTCAGGAATGCTATAATCCTTACCATAATATGAAGCGATTGAACCCAACGCTGCTGGGCCGCAATCCATCATATCAAATTGGATGTAACAAGGAAATCTATTTAGTTTTTCCCTTATTTTTATCATCGTTTTTATTATTTTCATCGTTCTTCTTTTGCTATATAAGGATTATACTTACATGCAATGGGTTTGTTGAATATTCCATTTCCTTTTGTATGTGCTCTACAATCAAGACAATTAAACTGGAACTCACAATCTTTACAACCATCGACATTCTTTTTAGTAATATTCCAATATTTCCTAAACGTTGGAGAATGTATAATTTTTTCCAATCCGTCAGACAGATCATATTTCTCAAACATAGATGGACAATTTCTTACATACCCATCTTTATCTAAAGAAACTTTCTTATATAGGCAAGAATTGTGCCTCTGACTCATCCTATAGAAGCTAGCATTTTTATAAATCTTAGAATAATCAGAAATACAACCACAATTATTGTCATTCAATTCTGCAGCTACATAATACACAGTTCCCATCTTAAGAGGATAACATCCCTCAGTATTCTCACTATAGTTTATGCTCTTGTTTGAAACAGCATTGTATAGATAGATATTTGTTATCGGAGGGTAGTTCAATATAATATCGTAACAATATTTATTGGTGATATATTTTGAAGAATCCAAATGCAGCTCTACATAATAAAAGATATAAGCACAGATTTTTCTTAGAATAGAATGGAGGCGACATGGATCTGAATGATTATAGACCCTTACTTGAAGATCAGTACAATGCAATTTTTTTACATCAGATAGAAATATGTCCAATTTGTCTGTTTTGATATCATTCTCATCAATATCAATAATTGCATCATAGATATTGTCCTTATCCTCATACAACTCCTGCGATATCTCAGGGAATACTTGTAGATTGTCTGAAACGAAAGCATATTCTCTTTCTATCATAAAATCAACGAATTGATAATAATCTACTAGCGAACTATCCTCTATTTTGTTGGCAATATCGGAAATCTTATGCCTATTTAGCAAGTTGCATAAGCTATAGTAGTCGTTAGGTACAAAATCCGCATAACTTCTTTGAAAATCTTGTATAAGTGTCCTACTTGCGCCTTTTGTCAATGCACAACTTGAGGAAAGAATAAAATATTGATTATTATACTTGTCCATCTTTCTTGCTCTTTTCGTAATTATAAAATAACGGTAGACTTCTTTTGGGAACCACCGATCTCATTTCTTTGAATTTAGTCTCAGGATTAAACATCATCAATTTATCTTCGAGGTTGGGATCTATCAAAAGATTATGATAGATCGTTTTAAAGAATAAAGGAAGATTCTCTATTTCTTTGTCACTTAAAACTATTTTTTCAAGATCCATATACTAGATAATTTGCTATTTTTTGCTCTAAATTATAATTACATGGCAAACTGGTCATCTGGAACTGTCCAACTGGATTAATTTCCAGAAATATGAATTTCCCATCTTTATCGACTATAAAGTCAGCAGAACCGGTGTTTAAATCCAATTTCTTGTATAGTTTGTCAAGTTTCTCTTCAATATCAATAGGAAGTTTGAATGGCTCATTCTTATTTGGGAGTTCAGAGCAATACTTTCTGAAATCAATAGAAGTTTGTTTGTTTCTCTGTGAAAATATAGCCATAGAATAGAATTCTCCATTTAAGTAAAACGAACGTACCTCAAAACTTTTTTCAACCAAACTCATGACTAAAGAAGGAAACAATTTAATATCTTTGTTGGCAAAATCAGCCTTATCTCGAGCTTCTGTATAGGTATAGAATGCATCATGTCCTCCAATGTCATATATGCCATTACTGATTGCTTTTGAAACAAACTTATCAGTTATTTTGTCCAACATATCCAATTGATTATAGTTTGTGATAACTGCATATTCAGGAACATTCAGTCCAATCTCTTTTGCCATATCTAATGTGTACATCCTGTTTAGTCCCATACGGTTAGGATTACCAATATGTATAGGACATTTTTTATACATCGTTTGATAGATGTAATCTCTTAAATCTTTAAATTCCTCATTTAAATGATTTCTCGATCCATTGAGAATCTTTGATATGTCGCGTCCACCTGCTACCATTTTTTTAGGGACTTCATTAACAAGATTTTTCATACCAATTCCTGTTCGCCTCCACCAACAAGCGGTTGCATCAAGTAGATTGTATCGCTTTCCATCTGAAGATTCAAAGATGATGGCATCGTTGCTTATTACAGAAAAACATTCCTGAGCAGCTATTGGTTCTATGACAATTACATCTTGCGACATGTTCGTGAGTCTATTTTTAACATCTCGCGTTGAAATATCATCTCCGCTTGAAAAAATTATAATCATACTATTTTTCATCTGTCATAATTTTGGCAGTGGCATATAGCCACAGCCAAAATGTTGATTTTTACTTTTGTCTATTATTAATCGCTGTCTCCAAGACCACAATCATGGTCACCTGAATTGCTTGAGGTAGAAAGAATTCCAGTGCAAGTGTTACCGCTACCACCACGTACTTCCATCAAGTCATCAAGAGCCATACTGTCATTCTCGAATTTTTTTAAATTAATTTTCTCCATTTTTATCATTTTAAATTGTTTACTGATAATAAAGAGTTTTTGACTGCAAAATTAGTCACAGTCTCCAAAACTACAATCGTGGTCACTTGAATTGCTTGAGGTAGAAAAAAATCCAGTGCAAGTGTTACCACTACCACCACGTACTTCCATTAAGTCATTAAGAGCCATACTGTCATTCTCAAATTTTTTTAAATTAATCTTTTCCATTTTTAATTAAAATTATTTTAATGATGTGTTCTTTAAGGCCTCCACTTTTTCCTTTCTATATTATCGATAATTATAGACTACATTTGACAGGTACTAACACACCATACGACATTAGAAGAGAAATCCTTTTCCATAGGAATTTGATAAAATCTTTTCTTTTCTCCAAAGGAAAGCTAATATCCAAACATCCTTCTGCTGCGTAACAGAATTTCTCATTATCTGTTTTTTTGCCGATAATGTCAAAAATCACAGAATCTACAGATAATGCAGGAACAGTCATATCATGCCCATATAATTCTTTGATTCTGATGTATTTCTTTGCCAAAGAGAAACTATTTGTCGGAACTATCATGAATTTTTTTCCGGATTTCAGATATGATTCAAGTTCTCTAGATGCTCCTATAGAAGAAATATTACGTAACACCATATTTTTGATGTTAAATTTCGCGTCTAGTTTCCCATTCATTAGAGAGTCCTTATAGGATGTAATTTCATAATCCATTTTATCTTGGGTAACATTCACTATATAACCTGCTATTGATGGTTTAAGGGCGAGGAGCTTTTCAAGATAAACCATATATTGGGGATAGTATTTAATAACATATGCCAGCATTTTATTACATACCGTAGGTGTTCTCTTATAGAATCCTAGTAAGTGAAGATACGTTTTGTCCTCTGGTACATTGTCAAAATCGGCAAATCCCTGATACTCATTATCACCAATATCCTCATTAATGTATGTTGCAACATCTTTGCCATAACGAGTACACAATTCGTGCAGCAGTACCTGCTCAAAGAAGATATTAAAGTTAATTCCCTTAAGTTTGTTAACTTGTTCCAGGTTCTGATTTACAAAATCAACAGCCTGTTTACAATAAGATTTTATGAATGAGATGTCGTTTCCTCCAAAGATACCCATATTGTATGCTTTTTGGCTTGTACCTTGGTCATATTTCTCCATAATCTCAGGAAGAATATCAATAGAAGGTCGTATCTCATTCCACATCGAACGATAATAATCAGATGTCGTTTCTATGTTTTGAACTATTAGGTCATGATTTCCCAAACATCTATCAAACTTGTCCCATATATATACGTCACCATCAACATGAATAAAAGGTTCATCTAATGTATCATAAGCTTTTATCTTTGCCAAGGCCCACATATCAGAATTATATTTAGATAACTCGTCAAGACAAACGATAACATCAGAATATGGGAGATGTAATCTATTGATAAGTATATCATATCCAACTTTATCCGTTACCAAAATCACATCGTCATAATACTTTCGAAGTTGATTACAACTCAATATCCAACTTGCATAATGATAAATCGGACTTGACCAACCGTAACTATCTTTCAGGCAGTCCTTATTACCCGACCAGAAACTCTGTACTATTTTCATTTATTTATGTTTGGCAATCGATTATTACTAATATTGATATCAACATTGTTATACTTGACCTTATGGTTACCAAATTTATAAGTAAGTTTTATGTTTAGACACCGGTTATCATAGTCATTCCGATTGTTAAACACACAATTCTCATATACCACATGATTGCGATTATAATATGTTCCAAATAAGTCATTAACATTGACATCCAATATAAACTTGTTCTTCATGAGTACCCAATTGAAACCTATTGAGAGATTCTGGAATGAGTTATAGTGAATATATTGTTCCTGTCCGGGGAAATAGTATAAATATCTTGCATAAGCTAACCCCTTACTTCCAATCCTATAGGATAGATTCGTGGTAACAAAAGAGCAGAATCCTTCTAAAGCCCCACTATTCAGAGATAGGTCTGACGATTTAGACTTATTATAGTTCACAGAAAGCTGTATGGCAGCATTGCATCTGTTATGGCTATAACTATAACTGACATTACCCATCAGGCTATTTGTAGAAATACAGTTACTGTACGTCTGCTCTGTCTGTGAATTTTCGTTATCATTGACAAGAAGTCCTATACCATCAGATGTATGCATGTAGGAGACTCCGATACTCAACGTTTTGTATTGATATCTGAATTCTAAATAATCCATTAAAGACGGCTTCAAGAGAGAATTACCAGCCAAATAAGTGTAGGCATCGGAATATGTCCTCGCAGGATTCAATTGCATCATTTCTGGACGGTTAATTCTTTTGCTGTAACCTAAATATAACACACTATTGTCACCGGACTTGTAACTAATATCAATAAATGGGAACCAGTTGGCATAGCTCTTTGAAAAGTGATTAGTCTCCTCGCGAGGAAAGCCTCCCGATTTGGTATGCTCATATCGTACTCCCAATTTAAGGAACATTCTTTTCCAAGTCTTACTGATGTCTGCGTAGAAAGAACCAATGGATTCTTTGTAGAGAAAGCTATCAACAATGTTGTAACGAGAGTAATTATCTGCATGATAATGAGCATATTCTCCTCCCAATTCAAATCTAAGCCACGAAAAGGGTAACGTGAGATTCATATTCAGTGTATTCACGAAATAGCTGTTATCATACAGGCTATTGGACAATTCCAGCTGATTATCCGATGTGTAATTACTGTTTGACATATTTTTTGCTAGATTATAGTTGTAGTTTATCAACAACTTCTTTCCTAAACTGTCAATGTTCCATTCATAGTAGGGCGAAAATGAAAAGCCCTTGTATCTATTATTTGAGCGTGTTTTTTCTGAGGAAAAGTATTTCCTGCTTCCGAATTCTTCCTGATATACATCCGACATTCCATCTTCGTCCATATAATTAAATGAAGACATAAAGCCAATGTTCATTTTATTGTTCAGAAAGATGTTCGTGTTCAGATTTTGACTAATGTAGTCTGACTTTTGGTATGTCTTATTGTTTATAAGTTTTGTGTAATCAATATATTCAAAGCAGTTTCTGACATCATGCATACGCTTTTCCTTCCAATAGTCCAATCCATATTCTACCGTGAGCCAATTGTTTGAGACAGTGATATTTCCACCTTTCTCAAAGCTTGTTTTGCGCCTCTGGAGATAACCTATATTTAGAGAGCCGTCAAGACCTAAATTCTTTCGATTTTTGAGAACGATATTCAAAACGCCAGTATTTCCCGATGCACTGAACGCAGATGATGGATTGGTTACAATTTCAATCTTATCTAAATCATCTGAAGGAATGCTATTCAGATAGTTCACCAAATCCCTGCCCTTGAGATTTGTCTTGCGTCCATTTATCAAAACAATTACATTATCTTTACCTACCAACGATATTTCTTCAGGATTGGATGGATTTATTCCTGGAACATTTTTGATTACATCATTTGCTTTGAAGCCATTGGCATACGGACTGTTTCGAACGTTATATACTAAACTGTTTTCGTTGAAAGTGATGATTCTTTTCATCCCAACTACGGTCACCTCCTGAAGTTTTTTATTAACTATCGGAAGTCTAATTATACCTAAATTCTTGTCGTTTGTAAAATCAATGGTATCTTGTTTCAAGATTTCACCTAATTCTTTATATCTCAATATGTACATTCCTTTTTCCAGATCTATAGAAAAAGTACCTTTTTCATCGGTTAGGACACTTTTTATAGTGTTGTTCGAAATGTCAGAAATTAGTACTTCTGCAGACTCCAAGGGTTTGTTATTATCATCAGAGATAAGAGTGCCTGTGATATTGTGTGTTACTTTTTGTCCCATACCCTGCATAGATATAGTTAGGAGTCCCACTATCAACCACAAATGTTTATTCGTTAATTTTTTCATATAATTAATTATTTTGTTACAAGCTTTGATTAGCGTCATTTATATTTATGAATATTGACGTGGCAAAAATATTTGTTTTCCCAAAATTCTTCTTTACACAAAAGTGTAATTCTAAGTCTATTGTCTGAAATATTACACAAAAGTATAATCATGCAACCTTACAAAGTTCACCATACTTAGAAAAGAAGCCCATAATACCTCTTTTGCTGGAACACACAGGAATGGTCTCTGATGTAAGGTAGTCTATGGATTTTCCGATCTGACGTGTACCAAATCCCAAGGCTTTCATTACTTTCAATAGTTTGCTGTCAATCTCTGCAATCATATAGCTGTACTTGTCCTCAACTATCGGTTTTACTGCTAATGCCATTAACCGCTTGAACAATGTCAATGTTGATATTCCCGAATCCTTTGCAACGGCAAAGCGCCCTATATGCCAAAAACTATATTTACTTTCCCCGTGAATAGCATTCAGTGGATTTATTCCATATATTTTTTCAATAGGAAGAGTCTTGTGCTTATCCCAATGGAAACTCCTGATGCAGCCAATCATATTCCCAACGGCATCCCTTGCAATATAGATATGAGATTTGTTATCATACAGATATTCCTCTTCTTCAAGCACAGATTTGATATCTTTGTTTATCTCTTCCTCTGTAAATGAAGATAAGTGATGGGAGTAATTTTCCTTGACCACAAACTGTGCTATTTCCAACAGACTCGTTTTGTCTGCCATGAAGATAGCGTAGTCCTTAAATGTTGCAATCTGTTTTTCCATAATGCTTTTTGTTTCTTGATTTATATGGCAAAAATACTTCTTATCCAAATATCATCTATTACACTTTTGTGTAATTTGGCATCTCTCTCTTTGTTTTTTACACTTTTGTGTAATCTTTTTGCGGTATTCCACATTAAAAATGTACTTTTGTAGTGAAATATATCAGAGAACCTTAGCACGTTTAGCATATATGACAGACATAAAAGATTTCTTTATAGCATCGAACACCGTGCATAATGCACCAGATTACGATTCAAATGTATTGTCAACATTGATTCATACAGTAGAGGCTTTTGCTCGTGTAACCTATCAGAGCATTTATTTGATAGACTGATACCTCTGCAAAACCTACCATTCTTTCAACTTTCATCCGTATGCTCTTAGATGTATGACTATTTTCTGACCAACTGCTACCGTTAAAATTTGAGATAGACAAATAATATGAGGGGGCAGAGGTCTCTATTAATCGTGTTCTTATTGTTCCGTGCACCCTTTAGTAAAGTTTAATTGCAGTTCAATATAAACTTTTGAATCCTATCGAAACTATTAGGAATATATCGATGCCATACTAATTGAAGCTGTGTGTGATATGTACGTTTATGCTGGCATGATGCGGAAAACACATTTATATTAAATATTTTTATGTAATTAGGCTGACATGTTAGAAAAATATGCTAACTTTGCATTGTCCCTATTCTCATTTTCCTGTGTAGGCAGAGTTTTGAGATGGGAACTATTATGGATTAGGCGTTTACTTAACGCTCTGTTCTTGGCACTCTGAAATCTCGCAAGTTTCAATTACAGTCAAAGACAAGGCAATGGTAGATGCTCATGGATATGTTATATCCGTTTGATTTCTTAATGTTAAATTAGGATTTCGTGACGTTATACATATCGGCGTGGGCTTCTGCGTTGCTCGTTCAGACTGTAATGGGCAATGCGAGAGCCTCAGAGTGTGGGACGGGTGACGAGTTTGACTCCCACGCTTTTTTCTGTATATGTAGGTGTTATATAGTTTTTTTGCTTGGATGGGGGAGTTTCTAGGCTTTAGTAATATTTCATCTCTGTGAAAGTAATAGTAAAATATGGAGTTTCTGATTAATTCCCCTCTTTTTGTGCCATACTGCTTGTTAATGTGTTTTGTCTGGCTCGAAGCTTATTGTCATTATCTCCACCTTAGAGAAGGCGAACCTCTTTTATATGAGAGATTTTGGTACAAACTAGTTATCTTTTTATGTAATGCAGTATCGCTGGTTACTTTCTTAATATTGTGTATCTGTGTGTCTTGGCATGCCCTTACCATAACGCTAATATTTATCCCAGTATTTATCATGATATTGTGTCCATTGTTATTCCGTTTATTAGGTAAACGAGAAAGTTATGTAATAAGAAGCTTGGCTGCTTTATTTTCTTTAATTGTCTCAGTTTGGCTTGTTGTTCATTGGTTCTAGAAAGTTGTTTTAGTAATAATAATATTTAGTCTTATGCAAAAATTTATCCTTTCTGTTTTAGTGCTGTTTGCGTTTTGTGGAGGTTGCCTTCCTCTGGTGGAGTTGGTTATTAGCATGGCTGTTAGTTGCTTTTTCTGTGATATTGACCCAAACCTGACCTATTCTTGGTATGCAGGTATTTGGCATGGCTTGTTTTTTCTACCTAATTGGATGTGGAGTGGTTTTGTAGATACACTTTATAAAGCAGAATATTATACAGACGCATATAATATATTTTGGTGGCTTTTCTCAATATTATCAACTCTGTGTGTTGCATGGTTGTACAATATCGTAGGAACTATCCTTGCTGTTTTTTTAATTCTCTTTAAGCGATAATTTGGTGTACCCATATTTAATATGGACAAGCATTAATTGTAACAACTTTTTTTTTAACAACTTGGCAAATACTATTGATTTATTCGACATGAAATATCTACAATTGATTTTATCAGTCCTGTTACTGATATGCTTATTAGCTATGCCTTATGGCTATTATGTACTTATACGTTTTATAGCAACGATTTGCTTTTGCATTTTTACAGTGCAGTATCATGACAAAAACAAGCAGGGACTTGTGATAACATTTGGATCATTAGCTTTGTTGTTTCAACCATTTTTCAAGGTGGTGTTGGGAAGAACGATATGGAATGTGGTGGATGTATTAGTAGCAATATTCCTTGTAGGGTTGGTTGTTTTTGAGTCAAAAAATGATAAATAAAGTATTTACGAATATATGTTAAGTAAAAATAAACGCTTTTCGTTTAAAGAAAGTTTGGTTTATAGCTTTTCAAATTTCCAATGACCGTAAATGATCTTAATAACAAGATTTAAAGGTCAGTAGTAGGTCTGCAATCATCATCATGAAACAAGTACTATTTATTATATCAATAGGTTTTGTCGTATTATTCGCAAGGTGCAAACATTCGGATGTGAAACCGCAAACGAATAAGAAATCAGTGGCGGCAATAGAGGCGAAGCAAACTGAGCCATCGAAAGAAGAAATAGACCTTGAAGAAGGACAAGAGAAGGCTGCGTGTAGAGCCGCTGATACAACGGGACTAGACCCTCATAGTCCTTATTGGTATGATCCCACTATTTCTGAGCCACAGTTCTCGGAAAATGGAGATACGATGATGTATTTCCCACGGAAAAGAAAAGGCGGACATTATGTTGTGCCCGAGGGGGTAACGTATCTCCAAGAAAGGGTATTTCAATGCTGTATGAAAGTTCGTTCGATTATATTTCCAAAATCATTGAAACACATCGAAATGGCGGTGTGTGATAACTGTCCACAGCTAAGAAAGGTTGTGTTTAAGAGCCCTATTCGTGAAGTGCCGTTCCGTGGATTTACGTATTGTCGCAGGCTTAGAGAGTTCCATCTAGTGGACCGATGGCCTCCAGTGACATTTTACGAGGGGTATGAAAACGCAGAAGAAGAGGAGTGGTTTTATACTTTTGGTGGTGTAAACGCGAAAAAGTGTGTAATCTTTGTTCCTAAAGGATGCGCCAAAAGATATAAACGGCATAGACTTTGGAGGCGATTTAAACATATCGTAGAAGAATAATGTGGTATGTGGGGAATGTGATGGTCTGTTATGAATAATTCTTGCACAGTGATAACAACCCCATCACCCTCAATTCCAATAAGATAAAGAGAGTATTCTCCTGCCTATACTTTATATTTCTCTTCCAACAACCATTCTAAGTCCGAAGCTTTGTAGAGGATTTTTCCTGCAAACTGCGTGTAGGGTATAATCTTCCTATCGAGATAGTCCTGCAAGGTATGGGGACTTGATATACAGCCACTCACACACTTCCTTGTCCAGTAGGGTAGCGAAACTCCTTCTGTGGTTGCAAAGCATTGTTCCGACAGATACTCTATACATTCATTCTTTTCAAAGTAAGAGCAAATCATTGCCAAGCATGATGCCCCGCATTGCATAGAGTCACGTTGTAAAATCAAAGAAAATTTTTTTCTCATTTTTTATTTTATAATCATAACCTGTCTATAATATCTTTAGATGCCGACTTCTTTGTTTTATCCAATTTTAATTTCCCAAAGTTGTAATTTAGTTTAACCATCAGATATTGAGTGTCGAAATTACTATCCATCGTTGTGCGAATATTATTATATTCCATATCCCAAGTATTACTTCTATCTGTATGAAAAATATCATTTGCGACAACAAGCAGTGTCAGCCTTTCCTTCCACAATTGTTGCATATAGGTAAGATTTAATGTCCAGGAACTACGATGGTTGGTTACCATTCCAGAATATGCACTGTCAAAAGAACCGTCGAAAGCTAAAATCGAAGTCTTGCTTATTGGGCATTGGGCTGACAAATTCACATTGTAGCTGGGTTTGTTCCATGTTCGCTCCTCATCTAAAAAAGTAGCTTTCATAAAAGGTTTAGAGTAATAAAAGCTAATATCTCCCTGTATTGGTCCAAAGCTATAAGAATAAATAGCAGTAGCAACTATAGATGATGATTTGACAAAATTCACAGGTCGCCATTCAATATTTTTATTATCTATGCCATTGTCTTTCCAAAATGGCAACTCTATGATTTTGTCTTTGCTATGGTTATAAGCCACTGATGTCATCACATTGCCAATATTATAAGTTAATTTGATATTGTTAGTGATGCAAGGACGTAGCTGTGGGTTGCCCACTCTATAAGAAATGGCATCGTAATAGTCGATAGATGGATTTAAATTGCTATAAGTAGGTCGGCTTATATTCTGCCCTATTGACAGACCTATAGATGAATTTTCTGTTAATTCCCTATTCACCACTAAATTAGGAAATACCTTCCAGTTAATATCATCTACAAACACTCCTTTTTCCTGTGATTCTAGACGTCGTTTGTCGGCTTCTAATCGTAAACCTAGTTGAACGAGAAACTTCTTTATCTGTTTAGAGTATGAGGCAAATGCACCATATAGCGTTTCCTGTGTTTTATAATCCTCTTCTTCACTATTGTATGAATACCCTCCATTATTCCTCATAGTAGACGTAAATGCGCCTGTACTGAAATTTCCCCATTTTGCTTTTGTGCTGTATGTTAGTTTAGCACCTGCTATATTGTACATTCCTGAGCTACTTGTCTTTACCTCAGGAATCGCATTGGCAAATCCTGTATTCTCTGATTTGTAATGAGCGTAGTCTGCAATAAACCTAATAGAACTCATTTTATTAAATGAATATTTATAGTTTATTCCTATGTTGTGGATATATGATACTCCACGTTTACCTTGAGTGTAATCCATGGATTGTGCATTCATTTTTTGTAATGTAGGCTCTGTTGTATGAGTATTTCCTATATTTCCAGAATACTGAATCCCCCACGACTGTTTGCTGGAAAGTGCCCAATTCATTGCATAGAACCAGGTTAGAGCACGCCCTTGCCCATGCGTGTGGCGTTCTTTGGTGCTATAAATGATACTTGTTGGTAAAAACACGCTCTCAGTAGTGTTGTCTATCTGAGTTGTATTCAGATATGAGAAACCTATGGAAAGTAAATTACTCATATTTTTAAATTTTTCATTTAATGTGAAATCTGCAACATTCATATAATGCCGTGCAAACAATGAGCCATTGGATATTTCTGTAGATAAGGTATTCTCTAATGCCTTGATAGTTGTTATATATACAACACCTTTACATGTTGCACTATATTCTACATTCGGATTTGAATCAACTATAATTTTCTTAATTTCAGAAGATGGTATTGTTGAGAGCTCTTTGACATCGACGGGTCTGCCATTAAGAACAAATGTAGGAGTTCCTCCTTCAAGCAATTGCAAATCTTTTGTCAAACCCGGTATTTTCCCAAGAACAGTAGTAGCCTTTCCCATATATTTTAAATAGGAATTTGACACATTTACCTCTATTTTGTTCAAGCCTACCTTAACAGTCGGGCGTCTTCCCTTTACAACAACCGCATTAAGGTCTGTAGAATTAGTCTTTAGCTGTATAGCTCCAATGTTTCCTTGCCTATTGTTTAAATAGCAAGGTTCATAACCAATAAAGGATATTTTAATAATATAGGGAACGTCAGGGGCTGCCAGCTCAAAATGTCCTTGTTCATTAGTAACAGTCCCCTTTATCAATGTTGAGTCTTTTACAGTAAGCAATAATACATTTGCACAAAGTAAAGGCTGTTGCTGTTCATCAATCACTTGTCCTTTGATATTTTGCGCAGTGAGTTGAAGTGATGAAAAGCTTAGTACTAAAAGAAAGATTATTCTATTCATAGCCTTGTATTATTTAATGTAAATTCTTCGAGAAAAGCTTGCATGCCTTGATCGTCATACTGACATACTTCATAAGGAATATCATTTCTTATTCTTACTTTTAATAACGAGGACCTGATGACAAGCGGTTTAGTTCGCTTTGTCCAGCTGTCTGTCCTTTATATTTCGATTTGGGAGGATTGAATGAATAGGATACTGTCAAACAAATGGTAGGTTGGCGATTATCCACATAGTGCGATGTATATATCTTTGCGTACCGAGAGTATCCTTTCTCCTTAGCATTGAATATGTTCAAGGCACTTAGCTTTATCCACCAATTTTTCATATTCTTCTGTATAGCGAAATCCATTCTGATAGTTGGCTGTGCCATATAGGTATCTACATTTCCCCTACGATTTCCATTTGTATTTAGCACAATAAACCAGTTCTTTGGAAGTATGAAAAGGTTTTTCCATTGCAAACCAATCTGTGGACGATTATAGCGTAACCCATCGTAGGTAAGCCATTGTCTGTTGCCCCAAATGTTCCACGATGGTTTCCATATTCTGAATAATGTAGGAGCATACGAAAGGCTGGCGTATAGAGACGAATAAGAATGATTGACGTCTGAAGATAATATGGCTGGAATTTGTTGCATTACCTCGAACCATGTGATGATGGCATCTTTCTGGTAGGAATAATTGGTGATGAATTGGAAATCTCCATACGATGCATTAAATGATATTTCGTGTTCGTAAGTGGGACGCAGCAATGAATTTCCTTTATTGTAACGAAAATCGCTGATATATTGCATTCCCTCGTCCAATTGACTGTAAGAGGGACATTGGGCATATATATTGTAGCTTAGCATTAACGACAGTCTGTTTATGGGATAAGAAAAATAGACAGAAGGCAAAATGCGATGATAGGTGCGGCTGCTTGAGCTTAGCAATTTTCCATTGTCAAAGTAATCATAATCGGCATATTCATACTTTACCCCTAACTGGGTGTAGAGTTTTCCAAAGCTCCTGCTGTAATTGGCGAAAACATTGGCTGCCTTTTGTTCCGAACTATTGTCGTTTGCAGTCAGTACACCTGTATAGTTGTTGTTCTCCACATTATACTTTTGATGGAAGTGTGTATAAGTAGTTTCAAAGCCATACTCCAATTTAGCATTGCCAACAGACGATGTAAAAACAGTTTTCAGAGCCGCCATATCCGAATTGGTTTCTGTAACGGGAACAAGTGTAGAGCTGTGACTGTTTTGCACGTCTACAACTGTTTGCTTCCCATTGCTGTTATTGTGCGCATAGGTACCATCTATATTGAGCGTCAGCCTATTGCTGAATTTATTTTCATAGTAGAGGCTTACATTATGGTTTCCATTTTGTAAAAACTGATGGGCGCTTGTTCCAAATTCCGTGAGGACATTGTCCTTTTGCATATAATTATGGAAATTCTGGTTGGAATTACTTGCAAACAACCTGTTGAAGGTATAGGTGGCACCGAGCGATTGATTGTTGGTGAACTGGTTGTTGAAACCAATGCTTACAAAGCCACTCTTCGAAGAGTTGTATCCATCGCCTACATACCTGGCATTAATGTTTTTACCCGCATGCTGAAAGTCATAGGTATCCTGACGCTTGTAATGCGAATTTGCAAAAGTGCCAAACGAGGAACTCAGAAAGACGTCCAATCCTTTCGTGCGGTAATTAAGGTCGAGCCAGCCATCTGTTTCCCAGCAGCTTGATACACTTTCTTTCATTGTTAAAGTTCCTCCCAATCCCTCGCCAACAGGCTTTAAGGTTGTAATGAAAAGCACTGCGCGCACGTTGGAACTATATTTGGAACCAGGATTCATGTCAATCTTAATCTCCTTAATCATGTTGCTCGGGATACGTTCCAGTTCGTTCCAACTACGCATTAGCTTATTGTTGATATAAACGAGTGGGGTTCCTCTTCCCAGCACACTTACACCATTGCTGCCCATCATTGGCAGTTGCTGCAACACGTCTATAGCTTTGCCAAGCTTGCTGTATACTGTTCCCTGAATGTTGGAGATGAACATTCCTTTATCTAACTTGAAAGTAGGGCGAGTTGCCGTTACAACTACTTCCTTCATGCTCTGTTCGGAAGGTTCCAGCAATACTGTCATACATTCTTTTGCAGGCAGCACTATTGTCTTATACCCTATATAGGATATTCTGACCAGCTTGTTCGCAGGAGAGACATTGAAAGAAAAACTTCCATCTTCGTTGCTCATGTCTCCTAAAATATAGGTAGAATCGTTCGCTTGAAGTAGAGACACCGTGGCAAAAGAGATTGAAGTACTGTCGTTCTCCATCACCCTGCCACTGATACTTTGACCCTTTGAGTATACAGAGCATACTAACGCTGCAGATAAAAATAAAATGTACCTTTTCATAATAATTAAATAGCTGTTATTTTATGAATAGCCTCTATAGGTTTCTCTACATTGGCTAAAAGACACTCTTCTAATATGGATGCTAAACTTGGAAAAACAGGCGAAGAGAAAAGGACTTTAAAAAGTTCTTTTCTATTAGTATGAATGTCGTTCAGAAATAATATTTTTTCTACAACATCTATAATATACCCTTTTCTCATATATTAAGTTAATAACATTGTTTTATTTTTCCAAATAGATTCACAATTAGGTTTTACAAAGATAAGTTCTTTTTCTTTTATAGGCAAAAATATTCAAAAAAAACATATAAATTAACATATTAAATATTATTAATATAGATACTCCCTATTGTTATTCTCCAACAACCTTTCTAAATCCGAAGCCTTATAGAGTATCTTCCCTGCAAACAGTGTGTAGGGTATAATCTTTCTGTCCTTATTTGTTATTTTTAGGGTTGCCTGCTTTTGATTTCTCCGATTTGGTTTGGAGCAATATATGAAATGGCAACAGAAATATACGGGCGCGATGAATCGGTTCCCTGCGTTTAACGGTGTGTTCGCTGTGTATTTCGTGGGCGAACGTAGATAATTTGCGGAATGTTCGCACGCATTTCGTGGTTTAACGTGTGTATTTCACGGAATGTTCGTTGTGTATTTCGTGGTTGAATGTGGACACATTTGTGTGTATTCGTAAAATATTTTATGGGTGGACATTACACATTTGTATTGTGTTTGCCACCCATAAAATGTTTGAATGTTGTACATTCGGTTTATACCAATGTGGGTTTTATTTTTTTGCTTTATTTTTTTGCTTTTCGTCTTTTATAATTTCGTTGATGCCGTTAATTATTTTTTCTATTGCCAGACCACTTTTCTCGCTCATCATTTTAATATTGGCACGTGCTGTAATGAGTTTTCCTAACGGTGTTTGAAGCATACGGAACGAAGGTGTAATTTCGGCTAAACGCTTTTTTAAGAAGGGGTGTTGCTTTAACAAATCCTTTAGTTTTGTGTTCTCTGTAATTTCTGTAATCTCTTCGTTCTCTTCGTTTTGTTCGGTTTCGTTGTCTGTTTTGTTGTTTGCAGATGTAGCTTCCATCTCCTTTTGTTCTGTTTTTTCGTCTTTGTTAGCCCATGTAAGTAAAGTTTTACTGCCCTCCAATTCACGAATGTGTGTACAATCTTGCATCACTTCGAGCACACCTCTAAAGTTTCCTTGTGCGTCTCTCACAGCTATATATGTAATGTGTAAGAACACGCCAGGTTTGTTAATCCAGAACTCAGCCTTATTTTGTTCGCCACTTCTAAGTTTATCTACTACTTCTCTAACAATGTGTGCACTTTTTTTAGGGTGGCAATTCATAACCTCGCGACCTATTACATTCTTACTTCTGGGGAAGATGCGATGGTCTGTATCTGAATAGAAGCACACTAATTCGTTTTCGTCTACATACGAAATATCGAATGGAAGATGTTGATAAATAAGATTTATTTGTTCCAAAGTAAGCTTTCCAGTAGTTACGTTAAGTTTACTTTCGGGAGCTGTGCCGTATCCATATTTAGATAGAAGCGCCTGCAAGTCTTTTGCAAAACCGTTGTTATCGGTTTGTTGCGGAGCAGTTGTTGTAGATTCCTTTTTATGTTCTACGTTAAAGAAAGCGAAGCCAATTTCTTGGTCTCCCTCTTTCATTTCTTCAAATTCGTGTTCGTTTATTAGAGCCATTGATGTGGGGTAGAGAATAACTTCCTCCTTATGCATTAAGTCGCGAGCATAGCTAATAAGTTCTTGTTGTTTAGCAATAAACTCTTCTTCTTTATCTTCTTCGAGCAAAGCAGCCGATTCTCTAATAATGTCGCGCACTAAATCGTCGAACGTCCACATAACAGTTGTTGGTCGTGTAAATCCTTTTTGTTCCAACACAGGGTATAGTTGGTTTTGCTTTCGTTTGTAGTGTATTGGATATTGACTTATTTTATCGTATAGTTCCAACCATTGATTCTTAATCATAGGATATTGAACAAGGTCTTCTACAGCCAGCAACAGTTTTCTCATTTCGTCGTTTTCACGATAATAAAGCATAATGGGGTGGTTGTCGGGCAGATTTGGTCGCGAATAATCCATAAAGCCATCAAGCAGTTGTAGAGTCTTTGTCATATTCACACGAATACATTCATGGTCGTCCTCTTCTGTCATAGTTTGTTCAATTAGCGCAATATGGTAAGGCTTAATGGTTCCCACCTGTTCGCTAAATTGTTTTCTAGCCTCTTCAAGCGATAGCTTTCCAGTTTCGTAAAGGTCTTCTATTTCGAAGATTTTATCTAACTTATCTTGTTCTATTTTAGGCAAATTAGCCTTCATTTTGTTCTCCATTCTGAATAATTTTTATTGTTACGGTTACAAAGATAATACTTATTTAGAAAAGGGCGAGGTAACATTTGTGCTTTTGCTGTTTTAAAATAAGTTAAACAGAATGGTGCGATTATATTTTTTTACTATACAATTCCATAAATTATGCTGTAGCAATTAGTTATTAAAAAATATATATTTAATATAGTATTTTGTATGTTTTTTTATTATAAATCCGTCTTTTTTTTATTATTTTTCCACCATAATCAAAATATATTTTGTATATTTGCAACCCTAAAGAAAAAAGGTAAAAGAAAGAGGTAATATATGTCTAAGAAATTCGCCGAACATACTGGATTGAACTTAGTGCGTACCAATAAGGACGTGTTAGAAGCGTGGAAGAAAAACGATATCTTCCATAAGAGTATCGACGAGCGCAATGGCGCACCACAATTTATATTCTTTGAGGGCCCTCCCTCTGCAAACGGACATCCTGGAATACACCATGTGTTGGCACGTTCTATTAAAGATACCTTCAACAGATACAAAACAATGCAAGGCTTTCAGGTGCATAGAAAGGCAGGTTGGGATACTCATGGACTGCCAGTAGAACTGGGAGTAGAAAAAGAACTGGGCATTACGAAGAAGGATATAGACAACAAAGCGTCTGAAAAATATATTTCAACAGAAGAGTATAACCATAAATGTCGTGAAAATGTGATGAAGTTTACAGCCGAATGGCGTGAACTTACAGAGGAAATGGGATACTTTGTAGACCTTGATAACCCTTACATTACCTACGATAACAAATATATAGAAACACTTTGGTGGCTTTTGAAACAGCTCTACAATAAGGGATTGCTCTATAAAGGCTACACTATTCAGCCCTATTCACCAGGAGCAGGTACAGGACTTTCGAGCCACGAGCTGAATCAACCCGGTTGTTATCGCGATGTAAAAGATACTACCGCCACAGTGCAATTTGCTATTGTGGAAAACGATTGGAATGCTCTCTGTAAAAAACAGGGTATTAAAACCAATTCGTGGGGAACACCATCGTTTATTGCATGGACAACTACGCCTTGGACATTGCCATCAAACACGGCACTTTGTGTAGGTCCGAAAATTGAATATTTGGTAGTTGAAACCTACAATCCATATACAGCCAATAAGGCAACAGTGGTGTTGGCTTCTACCAGACTATCTGCTTACTTTAAGCCAGAAGGCGAAGTGAAAGAGGGAGAAATGCCTGCTTATAAAACCACCGATAAGGTTCTGCCTTACCGTGTAGTGGGAAAAGTAATGGGAACCGACCTCGAAGGTGTTCACTACGAACAGCTTATGAAATGGGTTAAACCCGTTGAACGTATAGGAGAACTTGCCCCCGCATTCGTAAACAACTATGCTGAGGTGCACAAAGATAAAGTATTCCAAAGCGAAGACGGCAGAGATGCATTCGTAGAAATGGAAAGCGAAGCCTTCAGAATTATACTTGGCGACTACGTTACTACCGAAGATGGTACAGGTATCGTACATATTGCACCTACTTTCGGTGCCGATGACGCCAAAGTAGCGAAAGATGCGAATATTCCAGCACTCTACCTTATCTCGAAAAAGGGCGAAACACGTCCTATGGTAGACATGCAAGGAAAGTATTATACCATTGAAGAGCTAGACAAAAACTTCGTTTCGGCTTGCGTAGACAAAGATGCTTACGGCAAACATGCAGGCGATTACGTGAAGAATGCCTACGACCCACGTTTCAACACTAATGGCGTGTGGGATAAAAAAGGTTCAGAAAAAGCAGAAGACCTTAACATTGTGCTTTGTATGGAAATGAAAATGGCTGGCGAAGCTTTCAATATTCAAAAGCATACCCACAACTATCCACACTGTTGGCGTACAGATAAGCCAATTCTTTACTATCCGCTTGATAGCTGGTTCATAAAAGATACGGCTGCAAAAGCACGAATGGTGGAACTTAATAAAACCATTAATTGGCAACCAGAGTCTACTGGTACTGGACGTTTCGGCAACTGGTTGGAAAATCTTAACGATTGGAACTTGAGCCGCTCGCGCTTCTGGGGAACACCATTGCCTATTTGGCGCGACGATAAACGCAACGAAAAATGTATCGGATCAGTAGAAGAACTGTACAACGAAATAGAAAATGCAGTTGCTGCAGGCGTTATGAAGAGCAATCCACTGAAAGAACGTGGCTTCATAGTGGGCGATTATAGTAAAGAAAACTACGATCGTATAGATTTGCACCGTCCATACGTAGACGAAATTGTGCTTGCTAACGAAGCAGGAGAGCCAATGAAACGCGAAGACGACCTAATAGACGTATGGTTCGATAGCGGTTCTATGCCTTACGCACAGCTCCATTATCCATTCGAAGGCGAAATAAACAAAGATGGTTTGGCTAAAACAGGACTATCAGAAAGCGAGTATCGCACACAATTGGTACACTCAACATATAGCGGAATACCCGTTCCACCAGCATTCTATCCAGCCGATTTCATTAATGAAGGCGTAGACCAAACACGTGGTTGGTTCTTTACACTGCACGCAATAGCCACAATGGTATTCGATTCGGTGGCATTTAAGAATGTAATATCAACAGGTCTTGTGCTCGATGCTAAGGGTAATAAGATGAGTAAGCACGTGGGTAACGTTACAAATCCATTCGAAATGATGGAGAAATATGGCGCCGACCCAGTACGTTTCTATATGATGACCAATAGCGAACCATGGGATAACCTTAAGTTCGACCCCGAAGGAGTAGACGAATGTCGTCGCAAATTCTTCGCCACATTATATAATACGTATAGCTTCTTCGCTCTTTATGCCAACGTAGACAACTATAATGCACCAACAGAAGGCACATTATCGGTATTGTCTGACGATGCAACGGAGATAGACCGCTGGATTATTTCGAAACTTAATTCGCTTATAAAGAAAGTAACAACAGAACTTCAGAACTTCGACCCAACACGTGCTGGACGCTTAATAGACAGTTTTGTGAACGACGATTTAAGTAACTGGTATGTGCGATTGAACCGTAAACGTTTCTGGGGAAAAGAAATGAGCGGCAACAAACGTAGTGCTTACGATGCTCTATACACTTGCCTTATGACAGTGGCAAAGCTACTTGCACCATTTGCTCCTTTCTATTCCGACCAGTTATATCACGACCTTGGTGGAAAGAAAGAGAGTGTACATCTCGATAAATGGCCAGTTGCTAACGAAGCAAATATAGACAACGATCTTGAGGCACGTATGGATATGGCACAGCGCATTACATCTATGGTTTTGGCTTTGCGACGCAAAGTAAACATAAAAGTGCGCCAACCGTTAGCCCAAATTATGATTCCAGCCATAGACAACACACAACGTCAGCACATAACAGCTATGGCAGACCTTATAAAACACGAGGTTAATGTGAAAGAACTTAACTTTGTAGAAGGTCAGGGAATACTTGTGAAGAAAGTGAAATGCAACTTCCGAGTAATGGGAAAGAAGTATGGCAAGCTTATGAAAGACGTTGCTGCAAAGATGAATAGTCTAAATCAGGACGAGATAGCACAGTTTGAACAGAGTGGAAACTATACTTTCGACTTACAAGGAACACTTATCAGCGTAGACGTAGCCGATGTAGAAATAATCTCAGAAGATATGCCAGGCTGGTTGGTAAGCAACGAAGGCAACCTAACAGTAGCACTTGAGGTAGACCTTACCGATGAATTGAAACGAGAAGGAATGGCACGCGAACTTATCAATCGTATTCAAAATCTACGTAAGGAAACAGGTTTCGAAATTACAGACCGTATCATTGTTACCGTATCGCCTAACGAAGAAGCTGCTGCTGCTATCCATTCTTTTGGCGAATTTATAAAGAATCAGGTGTTAGCAAATAGCATTTTGGTAGCCGAAAACAATGGAACAGAAGTAGAATTCGACGACTTTAAACTCAACATACTTGTACAAAAAGCGTAAAAAAGGATTACTGCACGTGGTGGCTGGACGCTCTTCCATCACGCGCAGTACACCTTATTATATATTAAGAACAAAGGAAAATGTTCCAAGTAAAACACTATTAAACTAAAAACTATGGAGGAAAAGAAGCGTTATAGCGATGAAGAACTCGAGGAGTTCCGCGCTATTATAAATCAAAAATTAGAGATTGCAAAGTCTGATTATGAGGAAACAATGAAGGTGTTGATGAACAAAAACACTAACGATGTAAATGATACGTCACCCACTTATAAGGCTTTGGAAGAAGGAAGTACCAACCAAACTAAAGAAGAATTGGTACAGATGGCACAACGACAACAGAAGTTTATACAAGGCTTACAGGCAGCTTTGGTGCGCATAGACAACAAAACATACGGTATAGACCGCATTACGGGAGAACTAATTCCTAAAGAACGTCTTCGAATTGTGCCACATGCAACGCTCAGTGTGGCATCGAAGCAAGCCAATAAAGACCATTAAAGGTTCAGATGAGTAATAAAAAGAAATGCACAATAGCAGTAACAACCATTGTATTGCTACTGTTAATTGACCAAATTATAAAGATATGGGTGAAGCTAAATATGAATATTGGCGAAGAAATTGTCATATTCAATTGGTTTCGCATATCGTTTATAGAAAACCGTGGAATGGCTTTCGGAATGGAAATAGGAAGCAAACTCTTCCTAAGTCTGTTCCGAATAGTTGCCGTAGGAGTTTTAACATGGTATATCTATAAGCGTATTAAAGAAGGAGCACGTATAGGTTACATCATAGTACTTAGTATGATATATGCTGGTGCGGCTGGAAACATTTTGGATTCGCTCTTTTATGGCGAAATATTTACCGCATCGCACCCCTATTATACCAATCTTCCAACAGCACATTTAGTGGCGTGGGGCGAAGGCTATGCGTCTGTTTTAATGGGCAATGTGGTGGATATGTTTTCGTTTCCACTATTTCACGGCACCTTTCCTGAATGGCTTCCAATATGGGGCGGAGAAGATTTTACTTTCTTTTCTGCTATCTTTAATTTTGCCGATGCATGTATATCGGTGGGCGTAGTTGTGCTTTTTCTTTTCTATCGTAACGACTTTAACAGCACAAATACTACACCGTCAGCAACAAAAACAACAGAGAATATTGCTGAAAACACTGTAAATGCACAAAAAACCAACGAAGAATAAACAACAATAATGTATACACAGAAACACAACAAATTGCTATATGCGTGGGCAAAAATATGTATTTTGCTTGCGTTTGTGTTGGTTTCGTGTAAACCTACCGTACCTTCCACTTATATTCAGCCTGGAGAAATGGAAGATTTGTTGTACGATTACCACGTAGCAATGTCTGTGGCAGCAGTAAAAAATGCTACTCCAGAACAACAAGAGGCATACAAACTGGCTGTGTTTAAACGCTATGGAATAGACGAAACTGAGTTTGAAAATTCGTTGAAATACTATTTGCGACATACCGAACGACTAAAGAAGATATACGAAAATATAGACGAACGACTGAAAAAGGAGGCACAAGCACAAGGCGTATCGGCATCCGACTTCAATCAGTATGGCGATGAATCGCTCAAAGGCGATACTACAAATGTGTGGAATAGGGCAAAAGCAGTGATACTAACACCACAATCGCCTTACAACTACCATTATTTTGAAGTGAAAACAGATACTACTTTCCATAAAGGCGACCAGCTAACGCTCGAATTCGACCCTCTTTTCATAGTGCAAGATGGTACGCGAGAGGGTGTAGCAGTGTTCACTGTAACCTTTGGAAACGACAGTATAGCAACCGAAACTGCACGCTTCTTTAGCGAAGGACACCAGTCTGTTCCTATCCAAGACACTGCTCATTCTGGTATAAAACGGGTGCGTGGCTACTTCTATATGCCGCAACCACACGACAATTCCACTACATTCCGTCTCTTAGCCATCACCAATATCAAGCTAATTCGTATGCACGAGCAGAAGCAAACTACTGTTGCGCCTGCCGATTCTACCAATAATACTTACCCAATACGTAATGTTGGAGGCGAACCAGTGCAGAAAAAACAAGGCGAAAAAATATCAGATGCCAACCTACAGATGGTTGCCGACGATAATGCTGTGCAGGAAGCAATGCGCAAAAGAGGCATTCCAAAGCCAGCTACACGATGAGACGAATAGCCGTTAATACAGCAATTTACAACAACAAATGTATAGAACCTGCTGTAATAGAACTGGTTGGCGATAGGGTAGAGCACTTCTTCCAGCTCAAAGAAGAAATTTCTATGACAGAATGGATAGGAGGAGAAGTGGTTTTACAAGTGCATTGCGGAAAGCTCAGAGCCTATAAAGATGGGCAGATGCTTAGCGAAAGTCAGTCGCTTTAGAGCATTTAGGTTTTGGAGCGGCACTATAAGGAGAATATTTATAGAGAGAATAGTGTTCCCATAGATACTATCTTCTATAGAAGCTAAAAGGTTCTCCTGGTGTCCTTAGAGCCTTTAAACGAAACAAAAGAACATTAAAAACAATATAAAGCAAATGCAATTATTCGTTAGTTTATTGCTTGCAACACTCTCATTTGCCTCTCCTGTGCACATACATGTACAGCTTGCGGGCAACTTTGGAGAGCCTCGTCCCAACCATTTTCATGGTGGAATAGATATAAAAACCGAACGTGGAGTAAACTTTGGAGTCTATTCCATTGCCAATGGATACGTTTCTCGTGCCATAGTAGGTGAGTATGGTTTTGGACGCGCACTGGTAATAGCACACCCTAATGGCTATTCCAGTTTTTATGTACACCTTAATCGTTTTGCACCACAGATACAAGCAGCTGTAGAACGATGGCAATACATACACCATAGCTATAATGGTGATATACATTTTCAGCCTGGTGAAATACCAGTAAGTAAGGGACAGTTTGTTGCTCTTAGTGGAAATACAGGAGCATCGCAAGGTCCGCATCTCCATTTAGAGATGCACCAAACAGCTACTGGAAACCTTATGGACCCAATGAACTGGCTTTCTCATATAGTACCAGATACCGAAGCACCCACCGCCTACTCGTTTAAAAGCTATCCACAGGCAGGTCAGGGTGTTTTTCAAAATACACAAGAAAGTAGAATTTACTCCTTTGGTAATACCCGATACCGTGCTTGGGGCAAAGTAGGATTCGGCACATGGGCTTACGACCACATGGATAGCGTGTACAACAACTATGGTGTGCGCCACACCGAACTATATTGCGATGGTAAGCTAATCTACAAAAGCGATGTAAACAACATACCACAACAATGCAACAGAATGATTAATGTGTGGGGCGATTACGAGCATTTCGCCAGTCATCGCATCTGGTATCTTAAGTCGTTTCGTGAGCCTGGCAACCGTCTTCCCTTCATAACGACTAATGCTACAGGGGGTATTGTAAATTTCAATCAGCCTCGCGAGTACCATTTACAATATGTTTTCAGCGACTATTATGGCAATAAAACCGTGAAAGACATATATGTTCAGGGCACACCACAAGCCATTCCGCCTGCACAACCCATTGGTGGTGCTAACGCTTTGCTGGTAAATCGCAACAACAATGTGGCTTTCGCAGCAGCTCTGTTACAGGTAAAAGGTTCGCTATTGGCACGCAACTGTTTGCTACAACCACAGCAAACAACTCTTGCAAATGCCCTTTCGGCAGGCTATCGCTTTGCTCCTTTGTCGCTTCCTCTACTTGCTTACACTCCTTTAAAGATAAAAATAACCGCACCAATAGGCAATACTTCTAAACTATATATGGCTGCCATAGCACGTGGAAGTGGTGCTGGCGCTCCACCAATGTACTGTGGGGGAAGCTATAAAGATGGTTGGCTACAAGGAAACATACGCGATTTGGGACTGGTTTACTATGTTGCACACGACAACACACCGCCAACCATTAGACAAACATCGGGTAATCCGGCATCATTAACGTTCCATTTGTCTGATACAGGTACTGGCGTAAAGAGCTACGAAGCCTATATCGACAACAAATTTGTGTTGTTTGAACAAGGTAAAGACCGGTCTAACATTTTCTGCGACCTACGCAAAACGCCTATCCCGGCTACGAAAACGCAACACACATTGCGCATTGTTGCAACCGATAGACGCCAAAATGTGGCTACCTATACCACAAAAATAACCTATTAAATTCCAATATATATAATGTGAAACTCTAATTTTTTAAACCTATATGATTATGAAAAAACTAATTTTAGGCGTACTTGCGCTCTGCTCTTACCTTTCTGCAGAGGCTTGTACCAACTTTATTGCAACGCGAGGAGCAACTACCGATGGCTCTGTTTTCGTTACTTACAGTGCCGACGACTATGGTATGTTTGCCAGTCTTTGCCACTATCCTGCAGGAAAACACCCAAAAGGAGCAAAGAGAGAAATAGTTGATTATGACTCTGGAGAACGTCATGGCTTCATAGACGAGGCTCCAGAAACCTATAATGTAATAGGAAACATCAACGAATACCAGGTAAGTATTGGCGAAACAACCTACGGCGGACGTAAAGAAATGGTAGATAATACGGGTATTATAGACTATGGTTCGCTTATGTATCTGGGTTTACAACGCTCTAAAACTGCTCGCGAAGCCATTAAAGTAATGACCGATTTGGTTGAAAAATATGGCTATCAGTCAAGTGGAGAAAGCTTTACTATTGCCGATCCGAACGAAGTTTGGATTCTCGAAATGATGGGTTGCGGTGGCGATAAAAAGCAAAAAGTGGTATGGGTTGCCGTTCGTATACCCGATGGAATGATATCTGGACACGCTAATCAGGCACGTATCGGACAGTTCTCTACCTATAATACCGATGTAATAACATCTAAAAATTGCATTAAATTCGCTCGCGAGAAGGGCTGGTTTAATGGAAAAGACAAAGACTTTAACTGGAAAATGGTTTATGCAGCACCCGATTTCGGTGGTCGTCGCTACTGCGATGCACGTGTGTGGAGCTTCTTTAACCACTTTAAAGATATGTCTGAATACTTGCCTTGGGCACTTGGTAAAGATAAAAATGCTAAAGATATGCCTCTTTGGATAGCTCCAGACCGTAAGCTAAGCCTTGCCGATATGGAGATGAGTATGCGCGACCACTACGAAGGAACTGCCTTAAGCACACTCAACGACTGCGGTCAGGGCGATTGGGAAATGCCTTATCGTCCGACACCACTTACGTTCGACTACAACGGAAAGAAGTATTTTACAGAGCGTCCTGCATCTACTCAGCAGAGTGCATTCTCATACGTGTGCCAATTACGCTCTTGGTTGCCTCGCGAAATAGGCGGTATCATCTGGTTTGCTAACGACGATGGCAACATGGCAGCATACGTTCCAATATACTGTAGTAACGTTGATCGTGCCGAATGCTTTAATACTCCAGGAGCCGATGCTGTTACTTTCTCCGACAAAAACGCTTTCTGGGTATGCAATTGGGTAGCAAATATGGTTTATCCACGCTACTCTCAGATGTTCCCAGCACTGAAAGCTGTTCGCGAAAAGTTGGAAAAGGGCTATGCTGCTAACCAGAATGCAGTGGAAACAAAGGCACAAGAACTCTATAAAACCGATAAGGCTGCGGCTGTTAAGTATCTAAACGACTACTCAATAGCTAAGAGTAACGAAATGCTTAACGAGTGGAAACAACTTGCAACTTACCTTATTGTGAAGTTTAATGATATGGCGGTGAAACCAGAAAAGGACGGTAAGTTCGAACGTACTGCCACTGGTTGGGGTGCACGTCCAGCTCGTCCGGGTATGAGCGAGGCTGCTAAGAAGGCTATTATAGAGCAAACTGGCGATAAGTTTGAGGTTCCAGCAGAATAAAATAATATTTTTTTATTTACAAAGAGAGTAGTTCCAAAGTAGCATTTGGACTGCTCTTTTTTGTCTCCTTTGGGGGTATCATTTCATCGAATCTGTATATTCATTTCATTGTATACGCATATCCGTTCGTCAGTTTTTGGGTGTTTACGAATATGCGGACACGATGAATCTGCCCTATGGCTGCTTGTGGGCTGCTAATAACGCTGCTAACAAATTGGAATAATGTGGCGAATATTCTGTGAGATATTCACATTCAACTACGAAATGCGTTGCTACCGATTTACAACAACGTAACATTCAAAAAACAAAAACCATACTTTTGCAATGCAAAAACCCCCTTTTTGTACGCCAAAAACCATACTTTTACACGGCAAAAACCATACTTTTGTTCTGTGAATATGTAACATACACAGAATGAACACGTTGCGAACATTCCGTGAAATATCTACATTCACCCACAAAATGCGTTGCGAACATACCCTTATATCGTCTTTTTTCTATTGTTATATTGTTTGTTCGGTGCTAATTGGGCATTGCTTTGCGAGTGGTTAAATGTCTATTTTGCTTTGTTTTGGGGTTCAACGTCGCTATATTCTACCTTTATGTGGAACAGTGGAGTAATGTTAATGCACTGCTGTTCTAAGTCTTCTTCTATGTAGTATTTGCCACCTGGAAGTAGTTTGACTTGTGTTTCGTACGATAAAAATTCGTCTTCGCCATACGATCTTCCCTTTTTATTTGCTATTACTCTAAGCTTAAACTGGTGTGTTCCCGGCGATATGAGACACTTTTTGTATATCCAATGGATTATGCCTTTGCCATTTGGCACACCGTCTATGGCATCTACTACAATTCGTTTTGGCTGAATAGCCGACCTGTTTTTCTTAAAAATCAGTGTTACTGCATTGGTATTTTTATTCAGCCAACGCCTTGTTTCTCGGAAATATCGTAGGAAAAAGATGATTCCAACTAACTGTTCGGCTGCAAAAAGAGTTGGAAATCCATATCGAATAATCATACTATTGGAGAACGAAGATAGTAAGGACGCCAATCCGGTTAGTGTATAAAGGGAGATGAAAACGCCTGTAAAAATGTTTGCTTTCGCTTTATTGGATTGATGAGAAAGCTTTGCTTCGAAATAGATGGCTATAAAAATAGCATATATCAATCCCGATAAAACAATTATATATATTATTATTGTGTAGTTAAAACCCATACTATTATTATTTCTTTACGCCTGCGAACGAAGGTTTAATGCCTGTTGTGGTTCGCCTTTTTCTATGTTAGGGGTGGTGAAAGCGGTGAGTATCAGGCAGAACCAAGCATTTATACGAGGTGTTTAAAGGTAGGCAAGAACGCACGCTAAACGGGCAACAGTTTTGCAAAATAGCGTTGCTTTGATACCTAAATGCAAACTTACACAAAATATTTGGATAAAAAAAGATATATGTAAACAACTTGTTTGTGTTTTAATGGTATTCTTTCTACATAGTTTTTTGTTTACCGTTATGTGGCTTAAAAGGCATTCTATCTTTCTTAAATCATCTGTTTTCTCTATGGTTTTTAGGAAAGATAGAACCATATAGCCTTTATTCTACGTTATTTTTCGGCAACTTTATTTTTTCCAAAATAAGCTTGTTATGTCTTCCATTTGGTTGTTTTCCACAATTTTATACATACGTTGGTTGGTGCGTCGGCTATCTAATCCGCCCAGATGGCGTATGTATGGTCCCACCTTAATGTAGTCGAAATGAGGCAATTGAATATCCGTTGCCAATGTGGTACGCCCTGTATACCAGCCCACTTTTATGTTTTTGTGGTGCGTTTTTATGTAAATAGCCAGTTGGTTTATAGCCTCTGGTTCGCTATCGCCCCCCATAAAGCCAATGCAAGTAATGCGTTCGCCATCTTCTTTCAGCATTTCCTCTATAGCATCTGGTGTTAATGGCGTGCCCACATCGGTCCAAAGGAAAGTGCTATGGCACCCCGGACATCTACAAGGACAGTTAGAAAGATTGATAGCCAACGTAACTTCGTTGGGAAATTCTTGGAAAACAATATCAGAATTTACGTATTTAAGCATTACAAATTTGGTGTTAAAACTGTGTGCACACTGCTCAACGCAGTATGCACACCCTATAAACGAAAATATAAATTAATTGGGTTTACAGAAACAGCGTATACCCAATGCCCTCACTCTTGAGGGCTAAACCGTATATTTTTCTTTTGTAGCGTAGTATCGTTTGCCAGCTTCTACCTGTCGAGCAGCCGAGAAATTGCTTACACGTTTCATATAACCGATGACTCGTGTTAGGTAATCTACGTTTGTAGAATGGCAGTGTGGGCACTCTTTAAGGTTGCGTTTGTCTATGTGTCCGCACTCGTTGCACACCGTGTTTGGTATATTGAATGTGAAATAGTTACACCCTTCTTCTGCAGCAACCCTCATAAGCTGTCGGTATTGTGGTTGCGATAGATGTTCGTCGAGGTTTATGTGCAATGCCGAACCACCAGTAAGATGTTCTATGTAGGGTGCTCCGTGCAAGCGGAACTTATCTAAAATGGTTAGCGAATTGTCTTCTACGCGATAGAAATAGCTATTATAGCAGTCGCGAGGAACGAAATATCCATCAGCTTTGTCCCACTTTGCGTGCTTCACACCTACGTTTTCGGCAGGTATCATCTCGCAGTTGAACATAGCTTCCTTAGTGCGATATTGTTTGTTATAGGCTTCAATTAGTCCTAAAATACCCTGTACATATTCTTTATAATCGTCGTTTGGCGTAATATCCAACCCCATAAATTCAGCCGATTCTACCAATCCGTTAATACCAATGGTTAGATATTGTCGGTCTATGTTTATGTATCCAGCATCGAATAGTGGCAGCATGTGGTGGCGCAGCAGGTCTTTCAGGTTTTCGTTATATGCCAATTGCACTTTGTGGCATAGGTCAATAATGTGCGAAAGGAACTCTTTATAGTCTATTTCCTTATTTACAGCGTATTGCACACATCTATTTAGATTTATGGTGAGTACACTTTTTGATCCTGTAGATACGCCACCTGCACCCAAGGTATATGAGAAACCGTTGTCTTGAATCTCGTTTCTTAGGCGGCAACACGAGCTTAACGAGTCGGCATTGTCGCTCATATATGTAAAGAAACTGTGTCCTTCGGCATACATTTGTGCGGCAAAGTCAGCCCATTCGGTATCGCGACATTCGCCATTTTCAGATAGAAGCGCCATTGTTTCCACAGGGAATGTTAGCACAGCCTTAGTTCTTTCTTGGTTAAACCACCTCATAAAGCGTTTCTGTAACCACGAAACACCTTCCCAATCGGGTTGCGAACCATCTGGGAAATAGAAGTTTTCGAAGAGCGATTTAAAGTAGAATTTATCGTAATAAGATATGTTCCAGAATACAGCCTGATAGTTTCGGGCACCAGTTGGCTGGTTTAGCGAGTATACAATCTGCTCAAAAAAGTCGGTAATAATCTTGTCTATGGTGCGTTGTTTCAGACTTAAATCTACCACTTTATCGGCATGTTGCCAATAGTCTTTACCATATTCTTTCTGTATAAAGTAGTTCATATACATTAAGAATTCGGGTGTTGCGCATGCACCAGCCAGCATACTCGAAACCATAAACACCATATTTATGAATCCGCCACAGAAGCTTTTAAGGTTGGTAGGGGCAGTAGAGTTACCTCCAATCGATGTTGTTCCACCGATAAGCCATGGATACATAGTGATAGAAGCACAGTAGTTGGCAAGGTTTGTCTCGTCGTTCTTATATATAAAGTGGTGTGTTAGCAAGTGTAAATACTCGTCAGAGAGTTCCTTTCCGTACATTTTTTTAATGCGGTCGGTAAGCAAACGGCGGTTCAATCTAATGAAACCTTGCTTTGGAAGCTCGCCTATTAGGGTGGCAATGTTCTTGTTTTCCACGTTAGCATTGGCATCAAACTTAGAGCCAGTGGCTGCATTCTCAGCATGACAGTAGTCTGTTAGGAAGCGCATCTTCTCTAATACCTCTCTGTCTTCGGTGTGTTGGTGGCGGTAAACAATGAAGCTTTTGGCCACATGGTAGTGTCCTTCCTTCATTAAAGCCTCTTCTACTTGGTTTTGAATGTCCTCTACTTTAATGTCATCATGAATGTCTATGTTCGCAAGAACTTTAGAAACTGTGCCGAGGTCGGTAGGTTCGCCTACGCTTTCGAATGCCTTTATGATGGCATTCATAATCTTGTCGAGTGAGAAACGGTCCTTTGAGCCGTCGCGTTTTGTGATTGTGAAATTCTTCATTTTACCTTTTCAGTATGTCTTTATATATTTTTATGTTATTGATTGAGTTGTTTTTGTTATTCCTGTTGGTTACCTTAATGGTTGTTTTGGAAAACTTTTCTCGATGCAAAGATAGGGAAAAGAAAATGAATAAAGAGTATTTTTAAGAATAAAAAATTACTGTCTTTTTAACCATATACGTGTAGCTTTATTTATAATGCTCTGATTATTAAGTATATATAAAGTAGCTTTAAAGATACAGTTTTTAGCTTATTTAGAATAAAAAGAAAATGTTTTGCTTCTTAAAATACATATAGGTTTTCTGTTTTGGAAAACTTTTGAGAATACAAGATGGTAAAAGTTGTCTGAAAAGATATACTTTTTTGTGTTCTGTTTGTGTGTTTGTTTCTCTAAAAAATGGTGTTTTTAGTGTTCTGCGAATGCCTCAAACATTTGCAAAAACAATATTTGTGCAAAGTGTATACCCTCTAAAACAAGATATTTGCTATGGAAAATAGTTTTTTTAAAGTTGTTAAGTGCACCTACAAAATATCTATTTTGCTAAGAATTGCTTTAGCTTTTCCAGTTCTTCGGTAGCCACTTTACGTCCATGTTCGTAGGTTTCTTGCATTTTTTTAGGGTTGTGCGATGTGTGTCCAATGGTAAGTTTAATTTGCGGTTGAAGCACAAAAACGTTGCCTTTTCGCTCTTCTTGTAAAACCAAGTCTACCTCTTTATTATACATAATGTGTCGTTCTGCCAGTGCTTTCAGCATTTTTGGGTGTCGGTGTAGCTGCAAATGCATCAACGGCATTAGCTTATTGGGTTGCTTTCGGTATCCTTTTGGTTGCGTTAGCACCACAACGTTGCGTTGATATCCTTGTTTTTGGAAGAAGGCAAGCGGAATAGAGTCTGCCACACCCCCATCTAACAGGCGTTGTCCGTTAAGTTTCACAATGTTAGAAACCAGTGGCATTGATGCCGAAGCCCGCACGAACTCCAACTCTTCATAGTCTAACGTGTTAAGTTGGCGGTACACTGCCTTTCCCGATCCCACGTTTGTAGCCACTGCCCAGAACTCCATTGGATTGTTACGGAAGGTTTCGAAGTCTACAATATCCAGCTTATTTGGTATGAAATGGTAGGCGTATTCGGCTCCAAAGTAGTCGCCTGTGGTAAGCAACGACCACAACGAGGCATATTTCCAGTTGTTTGCGAAGCGTTTACTGTATCGTATTACGCGTCCAATTTGTCCCGATTTGTAGTTGCAACCAAAGGCAGCGCCTGCCGAAACCCCTATGGCGCCGTTAAACTTAATATTGTTTTCCATTAGCACGTCTATAACGCCAGCTGTGAATAAGCCTCGCATTGCGCCTCCTTCCAATACCAATCCTGTTTTCATAACATATATTTAGTTTTATAGCACACCATTTTTTGTGTTGCAATCTATCGTTTTAGTGCCTTCTTTATAATCTGTGCTGCGATGGGAGCAGCTACATCTGCACCGAAACCAGCGTTCTCAATGAACACTGCTATGGCTATTTTGGGGTTGTTCATTGGTGCAAAAGCAATAAACGCCGAGTGGTCTTTGCCTTGATTTTCCACCGTTCCAGTTTTTCCACAAATGGTATATTCTTTTGTGTTTATATCGCGTGCGGTTCCCCATGCTACGGCATTGCGCATTCCATCTATCACTGGTGGATAGGCATTAGGGCTTACTAGCGTAAGTCTACGCTCTGTAAAGCGTTTCGGTAGTGGGTGTTCTGCGGTGTTGGCGTGTATGTGTGGTGTGTAGAAATAGCCACGATTTGCAATGGTAGCAGCCAAATTGCATAGTTGTAGGGGGGTTACTGTTATGTCGCCTTGCCCCATTCCTGTCCAAATAATGGTGAGCGGACGCCAGCCTATGCGATATCGGCGAGCCAAATAAGCCGAATTGGGCACCAATCCACCCATTTCTCCCGGTATGTCGATGCCGAGCGGACCGCCTAATCCCATACTTGTCATATAGCTATACCACTTGTCTATGGCTGCCGAATAGGTGCCATATTTTGCTTTATTACCTATCATGTTCTCAAAAGACTTTAGAAAATAGGTGTTACACGAACTGGCAATAGCAGCTCTAAGCATAAGTGGCGAACTGTGTTTGTGGCATTTCACTTTTATGTTTTCTTCGCGAAAAGCCCCATAGCAAGCCATTTTGGTTTCGGGTTTTAGTGTACCTTCCGATAAGAAAGTGAGTGCTTGTGCTGTTTTAAAGGTTGAACCTGGTGCGTAAGCTGTGGCAATAGCCAAGTTGGTATTAGGACCTTCGGGCGAGTTTGTTGCCAAACATATCACCTCTCCAGTAGTCGGTCGAATGGCAACAATGCTTCCTTTGCGTCCTTTCAACAGTTCGTTTGCCAGTTGCTGAAGGTCGGGTAGCAACGTTGTTGTGGGTTCGCTGGCAGCCTTTGGGGTGGTTTTCTTTTCGTCGGTATCCGTTTTCTTTTCTGTTGGAGTGTTTTTTTTGGTTGTTTTTTTGGTTGTTTTTGTTTTGTCGGGATACAGTCGTTCCATTTCACCGTGGTATTCTTGTGCTATGACTGTGGCTGTTGCGAGCATACAAAGTATGCTTATAATATATCTCTTCATATTTTTCTAATCGGATTTAGATGTGCAAAGGTAGTTAAAAGATTATATTTACGATGTAACTGGTGGGGGCGAATTGACGTTTTTTACTTTATTTTACGAGAACAATACATGCCATATTATTTCAGCAACACATAGTGTTACGAACCCCAAAACCAATTGTTTTTGTTGATGAAACGGGCGCAATGAATTGATAAAAATACCTTGCGGAATGTTCGTTGGGTGTTTTCGTGGGCGTTCGTTGGGAAATTCGTAGTTGAATGTGGATATTTTGCAGAATGTTCGCCACATTATTCCAATTCGTTAGTAGCGTTATGGCAGGGTACAAGCAGCTGTAGGGGCCGATTTATCGTGCCCGCGTATCCGTAAATACCTACAAAATGGGGGACGGAAATACGTGTGCGATGAAATTAATGTATATATTCAATAAAGTGAAAACACATATTCGGTGAAATGAATATGTATATTTGGTTATGCAAGGATACGGGCACGATAAATCGGCCCCTACGCCTTGCGGTGTGTTCGTTGGGTGTTTGCGTGGGTGTTCGTAGATATTTTACGGAGTGTTTTGTGGCGATTTCGTGGATAAATATGGCGCATTTGTGGAGTATTCACAACATATTCACAATCTGTTTGAAATGTATTCACGGAACGTTCGCAACGTGTTCATTCTGTGTATGTTACATAATCACAGAACAAAAGTATGGTTTTTGAGTCGCAAAAAGGTGGTTTTTGCAATGTAAAAGTATGGTTTTTGCGCTGCAAAAGTATGGTTTTTGCACGCCAAAAACCATACTTTTGTAATACAGAAAAATGGACTTTCGTAAGACGTTGTCTATTAGATGGTTATGAACTGCGGCATGCTTCGGTTACAACTGGTAGATGTTTCGTACATTATTATATGGTGTAAATGCCACCGCACTCGGTAGTTTGTTGTATGCTTGTTGGCATTTTGCACGCCTTTCGCCTTTGTTGTATATGGTAATATCTTTATAATGAGGTTTATAAACTGTGTTTATGGCGGAACAAAATAAACCAACTTTAATAACCAATTAGGCAAGAACCACGTGTTAATAAATAATAAACACATTGTGAAAAGAAAGTTATGAAAAGTTTTTGTACTTTAAATTAATTTGCATATCTTTGCGAAATGAAACTAAATATTCGTATGTAGAGAGAGTATAACAAACAATATATAGAAATGGAGGTGTAGTTCTGGCTGCTTATGCGCCACATTGCAATGCTGTTGTTTTGTGGAAGGTGTAATGCTAAAACAAATTTTTATGTTTGCCTAAATGCCGTTTATGGCAACAAAAAGAGAATTTTATGGCATACTAATAAGCGTACGAACACGGTTAAAATAACCACTTACTTTCTGTAATACAATCAATTAAAAAGCTCAATCACACAAAAATAATATAAACAAAACGTAAAATGAAAAAACTATTAGTATTGGTATGTGCTGCCATTGTAAGTATTTCTGCTTCAGCACAAAAGGGAGATAAGGCAATAGGTGTAAACCTTTCGTATGGTACAAAAGTAAAAAATATAGGCTTAGGAGTAAAAGGTCAGTACTATTTAACCGACCGTTTGCGTGGCGAAGCATCTATAGATCACTTTTTAAAGAAGGACGATGTATCTATGTGGGATATAAATGCAAACCTCCATTACCTGTTTGATGCTGCTCCAAAACTACAGGTTTATCCTGTTGTGGGGGTAGGTTATACAAAGTGGAATGTGCATTTTGTACTGTTAGACGGCAAGAAGAAGTCGGCATCAGAAGACAGATTAGCGGTTAATCTTGGGTGTGGTGTACAGTATCAGCTTATCAATAGGATTAATGTGAATGCAGAATTGAAATATCAAATTATAGATAATTACAACCAATTGGTGCCAAGTGTGGGACTGACATATAGATTATAAAGTTCTTTTATAGAGGTTGTTAAACCGTAGGTTTGCCTCTATTATGATAAGAAAGGTGTGGCTGAAGCATTTGCTTTCCACACCTTTTATAGTTTAAACCTAAAAAACTGTTAGAACAAATATAAACCTTGTTTTATTGCAGAGTATGTTATGTTGCGTATAAACAAAGTATAACGAGCTATAATAAACGGCAAACGACGAACAAAAGAGGGGGAGGAGAATATAGCATTAACAAGGTGCGGCGGTTGTTTTTGTGGGTTTATGCACACTGTAAAACTGTAGTTTCGGCTTTGTTAGCTTGTTTTTTGCTATAAAAAAAACTCCTACCTGTTTTATAAAAAGACAAGGTAGGAGTTCAGAAAATATATGGCATTTATAAGTTTTTCTATATTTTAGCGCATTGTGAGCATAACAACGCTGCTGCCAAAACAACCGTAAGGTTGTTCTGTAGTATATATATTGTAGTAGTTTCTACTGTTTATACTTCTCTACACCCAGCTTATACATATCGTTACCTTCGTGGTCTATGGCAACAATAACGGGCAATTCTTCTACCCGAAGACGGCGTATAGCCTCTGTTCCAAGCTCATCGAAGGCAATAACTTCTGCCTCTTTAACAGCCTTTGCCATAAGTGCGGCTGCGCCACCAATGGCAGCAAAGTAGACTCCGGTATATTTTTTAAGTGCATCGATAACCTCTTCAGACCGCGAGCCCTTACCAATCATAACACGAAGCCCCTGTTGAATGAGTCGTGGAGAGTAGGCATCCATACGTCCTCCAGTGGTTGGTCCTACCGAACCAATGGGTTGTCCAGGCTTAGCAGGGCACGGACCAGCATAGTAAACAGCCTGTCCTTCAAAGTTAAAAGGCATAGGTTCGCCCGCATCAAGCATTTCGCACAACCGTTTATGCGCTGCATCGCGTGCCGTATATATAGTTCCTGATATATAAACCATATCGCCAGCATGGAGCGATTTTATGGTTTCATCGGTGAATGGAGCCGATATTATTCGTTTTTCTTCCATATTTTGTTTTCTTGTATTTAGGGTATTGTGTAAGAAACGCCACCTCTATTTAACTCTGTACGAATGTTTTTCAGAGAGCGTTTGTAGTGTTTAGAGAGAGCCTTCTGCATGGCGTGTAGCATGGCAACCAATGTTTACCGATACAGGCAAGCCAGCAATGTGCGTGGCATTGGTGAGAATGCTTACTTGTAGGGCGGTAGTTGTGCCACCAAAGCCACATGGACCGATGCCAAGTTTGTTAATTTCGTCTAACAATTCCTTCTCTAATTTAGCCACATGGGGCATTTCGCTAACACTGCCAACCGGTCGGAGCAATGCTTTTTTGCTTAAATAGGCAGCTCGTTCCATAGTTCCACCAATGCCAATGCCTACAATAATAGGTGGACAAGGGTTGCCACCGGCATGGAAAATAGTGTCTATAACAAACTGTTTAATGCCTTTTATGCCTGCACTTGGCGTCAGCATCTTCAGTCCACTCTTGTTTTCGCTACCAAAACCCTTAGGTGCTACGGTAATATGGAACTCGTTTCCCGGCACAATATTGTAGTGAATAATGGCAGGAGTGTTGTCTGTTGTGTTCACACGGTCTATTGGATCCTTCACAACCGACTTGCGAAGGTAACCTTTAGAGTAGCCTTGTCGTACCCCTTGGTTTATGGCGTCTTCTATAAAACCACCTGTAATGTGGCAATCTTGCCCCATTGTAACAAACACAACGGTCATTCCTGTGTCCTGACACATAGGTACACGCTCGGTTTTAGCTATATCGGCGTTTTTCACAATCGTACCTATTATCTGGCTTGCTAAGGGCGATTTCTCTTGTTTTTGGCATATTGCGAGCTTGTTATATATATCGTCTGCAAGCACGTAACATGCTTCTATACAAAGCTTTTCTACCAGCTCTGTAATCTTAGATGCTTCTATTTCTCTCATTCTTATACTTGTCTTGTAAGGAAATACTGTGTATTTCTGTTCTCAATGTTCTCGTAATTCGTATCAACAATGCCTATTAGGCAATGCGTTTTGCTATCGGGGTCGTACATAAACTCCTTAACGAAAGCAAAATTCTGTATATCTTTGGTATTATTTACCTGCAAACGCGGACCTCCACACTCTACTATGCGCTTGCCAACAGTAATGTGTTCTTCGTCGTAATATGCTACTGGGAGGTGCATTTCTATAATTTTGCGCACCTTTTGTTCGAGTTCCTCTATGCTAAAGTCCTCGTGTTTGTAGAATTTAAGCACGAAACCGTTACGTATATCAGAGAAATAATAATGGTCGGAAGATATGTTATAGTCCTCTTCAAGTATGTAACGGGTAATCTCTTCTGCCGTATGTGCCATCTTACGATACTTCAACGACTCGTGCACAATCTCGTAAATGCTTTCTGGAAGTGGTCCAAACATTGAGGGACGAGCCACAATAATTTCTTCGCCAATGCCCACAATCAAATCGGCATTGCGCCCTAAAGCCTTGCGTAAAAGGTTGAAATGTTCAACAATAACTCGCTTTTTGTGTTCCAACAATGTCTTAACAAATTCGGCAATCTCCCACATTTGCATAAAGCCAGTAAGGAAACGAATGTCCAAATGGAACGATGAAGCCTCTTTAATTTCGCCTAATGCAATGGATTCTCGCATAGAAAGAATCTTGCGAGGGTTAATTATGTCGTCGTCGTTGGTGAGTTCCAAACCAGGAAACATACCTTTTATGAGCGAAGATTTGCCAGAACCAGCATCGCCTACAATACCAATGAGACGGTCGGTATACAGAAGGTGGCGTTGAGAAATGTGGTCGCCGAGGAATATAAGACGCTCTTTGCCACGTGGAGCAAAGTATTGTGTTGAGATAAGATATTGCTGAAGTGGATTTATCATTGCCTTTTTTGTTGTGGAGTTTATTGCTAATAATGCTCTTTAAACCAATGTAATAGGACTTAGAAAATATCTGTTCTAATTATAAAAAATGGAGTTTGGTTTTCTCTATATTGCCATAATGAGGGCAGAAAGCATTAATTTTTGCAGTAGAAAAAAACGAGTCGGCACACCCTATAATATAGTTTTTGTGCCAACTCGTTTGTTTTTTATTTTATAATTCGAAGCTCATCTTCATCAAAGGCGTATGCTGTTGTGCACCATAAACATCGGTTTCGCCTAATGAACCAGATGGAATAGGACGAACAATGGTTACTTTTATTGCCTTTGCAGGGTCGAAGTGTATAATGTTTATTATGTCTTCTGGCTTGATATGGTATAGGTTGCAGAACATTGTTTCGTTGAAAATATTTGCTGCTTTCACCTTGTTGTACATATCAAAGTCTTTAAAAATGACATCGAATGTAAGTTCGAAAGGGCCCGAATTCTTACTACGAATCACCGAAGCCACGTCTATTAATTTATATTGTGCCATATTTTTATCTTCTTAAACTGTTTGTTACTTGCATTCTCCCCTGTCGAAATTGACGTATGTAATAGGGAAGAGACTTGTTGGATCGTCTACTTCTAAGAGGTGATAGATATTGAATTCGTAAACCTCGCCCATCTTACAATCTGATGGAGAGAAGGGGAATGCAAGGTTGCCTGACGTAGAATAGCGACCTTCGTAGCCAAAGTGGAGCATCGTGCTACGTGCAAAGCTACAGATAGTGTTAGCTGTTTCTTGGCTATCGGCTACGGCTTCGATAATGATAAGAAGCTCATCGGAGTGCGATTCCTCTATTCCTTTGAACATTGCCATTACGCCTTTCTTGCCATAAATCTTGAAATCGAGGAAGAAATCGGTAATGCCGTACTTCTTAAAGTTGTCTTCTACGCGAGCGCGAACTGCCTCTGTAATTTCGTCTATCTTAGAAATCATGATAGGATCCTTAACCGCTGCAGGCGACATTGTGCGGAAACCTACTCGGCGAACACCCTCGAGTTTGACGTAATACTTATCGGTTGGTACAAACTTTGACCCTGAAACACGTACCTTATTGTCGTCTACTTGTTCGAATTTGCACTCGTGTAGGTTGATAGCACCACCTGGACCAGGCAGAATATAAGGGTTTGTTTTCTCGTAAAGTGTGTGTCCTGCGATAGAAAGGGTGGTACATTTGCGAGCTGAAGATAATGGTTCGAGCACGAAATCGTCGTGATGTAGATAGCCAAACATACAGTCGCTACCACTTCCTGGTAGTGCACAGATAGCCGCACACTCTAATATTTTGCCCAAGTGAATGGCTAAACCTTTTGGAAATCCCTCTTTTATTGGAAGGGCAGCGAATACTGATGGGTCGTAAGAACGGCCAGCAATAATTACGTCGGCACCTTCTTCCAAAGCCTTGATGTATGGTTCTTCGCCAATTTGAGCTACGATATGAACTGCCTCGTCTACGTCTTTTTCGCCGATAGGCTTAGCTGGAGCAAGTGGAGTAACCTTTCCTTTGCGAAGTTCTTCCTTAATAAAGTCTTTCTCAAACTCCGATTCTATTACTGCCATCTTAAAAGAAAGGCCTTTCTCTTTGGCTATTTCGCGAATGATATCGAGTACAAATTCTACGTGAGGACGTGCACCGCTACCACCAGCAGTACCTACAATTACGGGCACTTTGGCTTCTATTCCAGCAGGAATCATAATTTCTAAGTCGCGTTTTACAGAGTTGCGGTCTGTGAACGACTTGCCTGCGCCAAGATAATAAGGGCCTGGATCTGATGAACCAGCGTCTACTGCGATTACGTGTGGCTTACGTTTCATTCCCTCTACGAACGATTCCATAGGGAAACCATAGCCCAAAATAGCTGTAGTGGAGAGTATTCTGATTTCTTCCATCTGTTGTTTTCCTTTTTTAATTGTGTGGTGAAACCTCTTAATTGCCTTATTGGAAGCAAAGTTCAATAACTTTATGCAAGTTAAAGAAACATAGTATAAAAGGTTTGTCCCAATATTTAGATATTCTAATAAATATGACTTTTGCTTTTGAAAGTTGCGTTGCCTGTGTTTAAAGATTACTGCGTTTGTGTTTTATATCTCTTATATTGCATTTTTAGAACTATGGATCTACTTTTTTAGAACCATAGATCTACATTTTTAGAACCATAGATCTACATTCTTAGAACTATACTTTTGTATTCTAAAAACTATGTTTTTGCATTCTAAAAACCATACTTTTGCATTCCAAAAACCATACTTTCGCATTCCAAAAACTATGTTTTTGTATTCTAAAAACTACCTTTTTGCGATATAAACAAACTTGTTCTATTTTCTGAAACCAATTGTTTTTATTTATGGTTGCGATAGCATTAATCCAAGAATCTGTTTGCGTTGGTCCTAAATGGGCAGGTTGTCATACTTTGATGAATATGGCGTCATATCTGAATAGAACAGACGCCACATTCTTTTTTCTATCTTATGATATTGAATTTGCGTATATATAATAATGTTTCTATTCGGCAGTGAGTGCTAAGATGCGGCTCATTTCGTTGAACACAATCATATAACCTTCGTCTACTCCCATACCAGGTTTAGCAAGATACTGTACAGGTTTGGTAGCCATAGCAATGTTAGCGCAAACCTCTGCAGAGCGGTTTGTTTCGTTGCAAGTACCTCCAAGATAAGCACCCATGCCGTGTTCTTTACAGTAAAGTACGGCTTCGATGGTGTTGTTGATACCTCCGAGGTCTGGAGTCTTTATCTGTGCCATGTGTCCAGCCTTCTTTTCAGTGAACGCTTTTATATCTTCTAAGGTGTTACACCATTCGTCTGCAACAATCTCAGCGTCTATTCCATCGCGGTCCATTGCGGCACGTATAGCAGCTAAAGCATCTATTTGTGCTTCGCGTTCGCCCATATCAACTGGTCCTTCTACACGTAGGTGGAAAGGTTTTGCTATTTCTGCCACCTCGCCAATGTATTTAGCGATAGCCTCAAAATCGTTATTGAAGACGATGCCAAGTGTTCCATAAACATCAATATGGAAGATAGGGTTGTAGCATTCGCATGGACGTAGTTCGAGAACACGGTTGCGTAGCCAGCCAACATACTCTTTAATCTTTTCGCCTTTTAGTCCAACCTTTGTTTCAACGTGGTTGAAAAGAGCATGTGGAAGTACGTCAGCACACTTCATTATCATCTTGTCGGCATTCAAATAGCGGTCGTCTCCTGATTGAGAGAAGATAGGAATAATCTTCTTTGATACCTCTGTGCCATACTCATTGGCTACTACTTGTGCCATTAATTTGCTTTGGCTCTTTGCAACAGCATCGAGACAAGCTTGTGTTACACCATATCTTATAGCGGTATGATATATTTTTCCTGTAGACGGACTAATAGCTTTGTCTACGAGGTCTGCCATTTCGCGGAACGATGTTATTTCTTTGCCTTCGTAAAGTGGTGCTATTTCTTTTTCAATAACTGGAATAAAGTCTTTCGCAAGGAACAATGGGTCGCGGCCACCGGCACCTGAATACTGCACAGCAGCACAGTCGCCGTATGCAATAGCGCCGTTTTCAAGTATGAACATAACGCTAATTGACTCGCCAGCTTGTCTTACCTGTGTGAAACCAGGTGTTAATGGAGTGCCAATATAGAAGGCACCGTCGTTCTTTGCACCAGCTTTGATGGCCTTTTGGTCATCGAAAAAGAAGCCCGTTTTACCTGGGGCACATACAACTTTCTTAACTTTCATAATAAGAATTTGTTTAAGTTATGGTCCCACTGTGGTATTATTGTTTCCCTTTTGTGGGACCAATATGTTAGTTTATGTTTTTTCTGAGAGTTCTTTTCTTGCTCTTCTAAAGATTTGTTTTCTTGTTAAGGCTGTGCTTAAGCTATCTTAGCATTAGTCGTTTAACTTAGCGAAAACGTTCTTTTTGTAGAGTTTGCTATTGTGGTATTACCAACATTGTTAGTCTTTAGGGCGTCCAACAAGGTGTCCTTTACCAATTGCGTAAACGTCGTCGATAACCATTTGGAAGCTAACAGGACGATTTTCGGCTTTTGCTCGTTCCTCTAACTTCTGGCGATGGAATATAACTAAGTCGTCGCTGAGTGGCATATTACCCATATTCAATAGTCGGATAGCACCTTGATTATCGCGTGCAGGCAACACTTTACCAGCGTTATACTTGCTTGGTGCAAATGGAATGTCAATCACTCCAGCCTCTATTGCAGCGCAAGTACCTACAGCCCAATCGCCCTTTCCAAGCTCTTCCACCTTATTAAGAATACATTCCATTTCGCGCATAATTATTTCGCTCTCGTCTATAACGGCAGGAATTTCGCGGAAGTTTTGGTCTTTTAGCATATTGATAACCTGCTTTGTGGCACGTAATCCGGCTGCATTTGCCTCCTTTGTAGGTATACCCATAGCTTCGTGTGGTGTTTTAACGATAACCTTTGTTGCCTTTGCCAATGCACCAGCAGCGGCTCCCCATGATATAACTCCAAAGGCTTTAGCTTCGTCTTGTGGGAATCCGCCCATCCATTGGTGGAACACTGTGGTTACACGAGCGTCCTTATAGCCAAACTTATCTAGGTATTTGCGTGTCATAATATCAAGCGAACGTATTGCAGCAACGTCCTGAATGAGGTTACCACACTGGCCATATCCAACAGTAAGGTCGCGTACTCCTTGTGTAGCAGCTAGCACTGCCTCTATTACAGCAACGGTATTTGATATGCAAGGAGGTATAAGTGTACCAGTAAGAGGTCCGAAAGGCTCTCTGTTTATAGATACTCCTGCTTCTTCGTATAGTCCAACTAAGCGGTCGGCATACTGCCAATGGTGAATTACTTGGTCTACTGGGTGTGCTTTAGAATATGGAATATTGTATGAGATACCTCCACCTTCGTATGATGTAAAACCACCTGCGATAGAGATTTCGGTAAGTAAACGTGCATCAGGAGTCCCGTGTCTAACCTGTACAGGGCTCTTTACTGCCGATGTAACCTTACGGCAAATGTCCACGCCATAGTTCACAATGGGGAATCCATTCAGCATTGAACGGTTGGTTTCGAAGCTTTTTTGAATACCAACTTCGCATTCTTTGTATCTGTTCAGACGTGTGTAGCTATCTACAGTAGATGGTAACAGGTCTGCTTCTCCTTCGTCTTCAAGGAATCGTAGTAGCTTTATATGTTCTTCATAGAGTGCTACTCCGGCGCGGGGTTGGATAAGAGTGTCGCCGTTTTCTACTGCTTTTTGTAGTTTATATGCAAAGCGTTTCTCTGGTGCAATACTCTTTTGGTAATCTACAGCCTCTTGGAAGTCTACGCCTTTTCCAGTCTCCCAATGTGTTAAGACGTCGGCTCTTTCTTTGAAAAACTCGTCGTCGGTTAGTTTTTTATTCTTTAATTCCATAATAGTAATATTAGTACTATTGACTATTTATATTTCCGTAATTTCCTTTTTCATAATGGATAGTGCCAGATGTGGCTCGAAATTGCTTAGCAATCCCATAGATGCGAAGATGTATTTCTTATCTAACATATACTTTGGAGCCTTTGGTTTGGCAAACATTGGGTCGCGCGATGCTTTCTTTTCTGCACCGCTTAGTATACTCTTAGGGTCTGAATTGTTTTTAATGGAGCCTCCAATACCTACTATAAATGGCACATCCGAGAGGTCTTTTCCAGTTAAAGTGAACACTTGTCCCATTGGTGTGTATGCTGGTTCGAAGTATCCGCAGTGTCTTTCTACGGCTACTTTCACGGCGTTGCGTGCCAATCCTTGTTCAATGCGTGCTTCTTCGTCGTTTTGTGGAAGTGTTGCTGGTTCGGCAGCGCATCGTTTTATCCAATTTTCTATCTTGTTTTGGTCTATTCCAAGTTCGTCTGCAAACACTTCCATATTTATTTCTTCCGCCATTGCGGTTAGGCTATAGCGCATTCCGAGGTCGCCTTCTACGGTGCGTTTGCTATATGGTTCTGGTAGACCTTTGGTTATAACTTCGGCTATTGTGGGTTCTCCTTTCGCCATAGAGTATATGTCTGTGGTTGCTCCGCCGAGGTCTACAGCCATCATATCGCCCATTCCTTCGTCGCGTCCGTACCCTTTGCTAAACAGTTCGCACCCTGTTAGTACAGCTAACGGTGTAGGTATGATGTCGTAACCGCTCATTTTTTGAATTCTTGTAAGTCCTTTTGCTTCAATAATTCGGCTAATAAACAGTTCTTTAATCTTTTGTTTTGCTGGGTTAATATTTATGACATTGAATTGTGGCATTACGTTTTCTGTAATGACACACTTCTTTTTATTAGATGCTTTAAATATTTGGTCGAGTTCGTAAGAGGCTGTTTTGTTTCCTGCAGCTATGATAGAGAAGTCGCGGTCGATAGCACATAGTCGTTTAGCATTGGCTATAATCACGTCTTTATTGCCACCGTCTGTACCTCCACAAAGTAGAACTAAGTCGGGATTAATGTCGTAAATTTCTTGTTGTTCTGCCTGTGATATCTCGAACGAATATGTTTTTACAACCTTTGCACCTGCGCTTGATGCCGCCATTTTGGCTGCTTTTGCTGTAAGTTCGGGTACTAATCCAAGCGCAACCATCTTTAATCCGCCGGCAGCACTACTGCAACAGAGTAGTCTATCGTATTCGAAGTGTCCTATTTGTGCTTCGAGTTGTTGCAAACCGTTATTAAATCCTTCCATAACATCGGTTTCGATGGTTGTGAAAGCGGCTGCAGTTCCAATAACGTTTCCTATCTCTGTGTCTATAGCTGTTAGCTTAGTGTATGTGCTTCCAAAGTCTACTGTAAGATATTTCATGTATTAATCTTCCTTTCCTAAAACTTTATCGAGGTCTTTAATAGAGATTTCGATGTCTGTTCCAGGAGGATATACTTTTGTGAAACCCATTGCGAGGAAGCGTTTTTCAACATCTTCAAAGTTTTGTTTTCCCACTACGAGGTTACCACCAACAAAGATTGGAATACCTTTTAAGCCTGCTTCGTCGCATTTTTGTCGTAGTCCCTGGCAGTCTATTTCGCCATGACCATACATTGACGATACTAAAATGGCGTCTGCATTGGTCTCTATGGCGGCTGCGATATACTCTTCTTGTGCCACCATAACACCTAAGTTTACTACATTGTAGTTGTGCTGCTCGAGCGCAAAAGCAATAATTTTGTTGCCAACCGCATGTGCGTCAGCGCCAATAACTCCAGTTACTACTGTCTTTTTTTCCATAGCAATCTAATGAATTTGAGTTAGGTTCTATATATTTTCGTATATTTTTTGCAAACTTACAACCTTAATTCTTAAATGACAAAGAATTGTCCAACAAATTTCAAAAATTAACAATTGTTTACCTAAACGTATGTTTACACTGTCTTCTTTTTATCTTTTAACAGTTCTATTCGTCTATTATTCGGTTCTATTTTACATTCTATAACAAAATGGACGCTATATTTTTGTTGATAGTATGGCATAGTCTTGATCTATAATAACTTATACAACATTAGGGTGGGTGTAGTTTTTTCTTCATCTTTTTGTAGTTATGTAGATTTGTATTTCTGTAGTTTTTATGGTTGCTGTGGTGTATGTGTTTTTGCTATTCTTAGTATATTTGAGATAATTTAGTGGGTATTGCATTTCAAAAACCCCCTTTTTGCACGCCAAAAACCATACTTTTGCATTGCAAAAAGGGGGTTTTTGCAATGCAAAAATAGGGTTTTTTATAACGCATTGATACTTAGTTGGTTACTGAATTATATATTTTGCCTTTCTACACGGCAAAAAATGGCTAATTAAGCAATGCCTACCCATACCGTGTTTGCGTATATTACACCTTATATAATATAGGAGCCTATTATGAGAACGAAACGAAAACGAATTTAAGAAGATGGGGAAAGTGTTTATTTAGTCGTTGTCTAAACTTTGCTTTTACACGAAAAATATTTTGAAATTGTTGGTTGTTGCCATATATATTTCGTAATTTTGCAGTGCGATTAAGATTTTTTTGGATTATATCCAATATGGTAAAAAGATTTTCAGATAGGGCAATAACACGATAAAAACATATTTCTCTTTCAGGAAGAAAGCAAGAAATGTGTTCAGGAATAACCACATTGCCCACTAAAAAAGATACACATAACAAACAAAAACAGAACATTATGAAGAAGACATTTATTTGTACTGTATGCGGATACATGTACGAAGGAACAGAAGCACCGGCAGAATGCCCAATCTGTCATGCTAAAACAGAGAAGTTTAAAGCATTTGATGCCAATGCAATTAAAGGTACAAAAACCGAAGAAAACCTTAAAACTGCATTTGCAGGAGAGAGCCAAGCACGTATGAAATACGACTATTATGCTGGTCAGGCACGTAAAGATGGCTACGAACAAATAGCAGCTCTCTTTGAAGAAACAGCCATAAACGAACGTATGCACGCTAAGTTGTGGTTTAAATTTCTACACGATGCCGGTATTCCAGACACTGTTGCAAACCTTAAAGATGCAGCTGCTGGCGAGAATTATGAGTGGACCGATATGTACGAAAATATGGCAAAAGAAGCTATGGAAGAGGGTTTCCCAGAGCTTGCAGTTAAGTTTCGCACTGTTGGTGCTATTGAAAAGAAGCACGAAGAGCGCTATCGCAAGTTGCTAAAGAATATAGAAGACAAGGTTGTTTTCTCTCGCGATGGCTCTGCAATATGGCAATGTCGCCAGTGTGGCAATATTGTTATAGGTAAAAATGCACCTGAAGAATGCCCAGTTTGTGGTCACCCACAGAGCTATTTCCAGTTGCAAGAAAACAATTTCTAAGCAATTTAGCCTTTAAAAAGGCAGTGTTGGCAGTTTAATCTCTCCATTCTTCTGCTGCCAATACGTTGCTAAGAAACATAAAAAGCGGAATGCCCAATGTGGCATTTCGCTTTTTTTATGCCATTGAAGTGCTATTCCATAAAAGCAAAAATATAGCGCATATTGCACATAAAAGCGGTGTTTATACCCTAGAAATGGCAGTGCGTACATAACATTTTGCCTTTTTCCTTCGCTAAATACGTTTAAAATATGTAAGTTTGCAACAAGAAACATTTAACCTTTAAACCCAAACAAAATGATAAAAGAGTATATAAAGGAAAACCAAGACCGAATACTTGAAGAGCTATTCAGTCTGATTCGCATACCCAGTGTGAGTGCTCAACCCGATAAACACGGTGCCGATATGGTGCGTTGTGCCGAACGTTGGAAAGAATTGTTGCTAATGGCGGGTGTAGATAGGGCAGAAGTAATGCCAACAGATGGTAATCCTGTGGTGTACGGAGAGAAGATTGTAGACCCTGCAGCCCGTACTGTTCTTATCTATGGACACTACGATGTGATGCCAGCAGAACCTTTTGAACTTTGGAAAACCGAACCTTTTGAACCCGTAATTAAGGACGGACGTCTATGGGCAAGGGGGGCTGACGACGACAAAGGTCAGTCGTTTATTCAGGCAAAGGCATTCGAATATATTGTTAAGAACAACTTATTAAAGCACAATATAAAGTTTATACTCGAAGGAGAAGAGGAAATTGGTTCGCCAAGTTTAGAGGCTTTCTGTAAAAAACATAAGGAATTGCTGAAGTGCGATGTAATTTTGGTATCGGATACTAGTATGATTGCCAAAGACATACCATCGCTAACAGTGGGTCTGCGTGGCTTAGCCTACTGGCAAATAGAGGTAACTGGACCTAACCACGACCTACATTCGGGCCACTTTGGTGGAGCTGTGGCAAATCCAATAAACGTGCTCTGCAAACTAATAACCGATGTTACAGACAAAGATGGCAAGATTCAGTTCCCCGGTTTCTACGACGATGTAGAGGAAGTATCGCCAGAAGAACGTGCAATGGTGGCACAAATACCTTTCGATGAGGCTGCTTATAAAAAGTCGTTAGACGTTGATGAGCTGTTCGGAGAGAAGGGTTACAGCACCATAGAGCACACTGGCTTCCGTCCAAGCTTTGATGTTTGTGGCATTTGGGGTGGTTATCAGGGCGAAGGAGCTAAGACTGTGATTCCTTCTAAGGCATACGCAAAGCTATCATGTAGGCTTGTTCCACACCAAGATCATGCAAAAATAGGGCAGATGGTGGTAGATTATTTCCAACGCGTAGCACCTAAAACCGTGAAAGTAAAGGTAGAATCGATGCACGGTGGGCAGGGTTATGTGTGTCCAATAGACCTTCCTGCCTACAAAGCAGCCGAGCGTGGGTTTGAAAAAGCCTTTGGTAAACGACCCATTGCAGCACGTCGTGGTGGCAGCATTCCTATTATTGCAACCTTCGAAGAGGTGCTTGGTGTGAAGACAGTACTTATGGGTTTCGGCTTAGAATCGAACCTTATTCACTCTCCAAACGAGAATATTCAGCTCGATATGTACTGGAAATCTATTGAAGCTGTTATTAATTTCCATCTGGAATACGACAAGTTGTAAACACGAAAGTCCATAGAAAACGTTGTGTTTCTATGGACAACATTTATAGAAGCTGGCTGTTTTGCTTTATAAAACTATAACGAGAACCATTGTTCTTGGATATTTTTTAGGTGCAAAACAGCTATCTTTGCTTTCTAAAACTCCTAACTATATTAATATTTCTAACAACTTTTGTTGGCACAAATAGGGTGTCTTGCTACTCCAGAATATCTATTGTGCACCGCATAAAAGCAAAAAGGGCACACCAGAAAGCCTGGTATGCCCCAACTAATACTATGTGACTACATTAAAAAACCAACTTAATAGTCTTGTTACCCACCTTTACGATGTAAGCACCGTGCTGTGTTAAGGCTACGCGAATGTTCTTTTCGCCCTTGTTATTGTACACAAGTTGTCCGTCGAGAGTATATATTTGGACGTTTTCGCCATTGATATTGTTTACGTAAACATTGTTGCCTTCCATCTTAACCACTGCTTTTGAAAGACCAATATTGCTAATACCGTTGGCTGTGCCCACCTTCTTTAGTTCGCTAAACTTACTTTCTACGTATTGTTTTTTTACGTTTCTATCGCTGTTTGTCTTGAAAGCTGTTACACGATGACTAACATCTGACTTACCAACAAATGCAGGAATGGTAATGTCTACCTTAGGTTCTTGTAACCATCTACGGAATATGAATGGGTCGTTAAGGCTTTCTCCTGCCTGATATTTCTGTGTAATCTTCAGGTCGTCGAGGTAGAGATGCTCGTCAGCATATACAGCGTAGATACCTATTATAGACTTTTTTGAACCCTTAGTAAAGTTTATTGTGAAGTTTTTCCAGTCGCCATTAACAGCCTTTGGATAGCCTTCGGGGTATATAAGTTCTGCTTGTTCGTAGTCGCAAGTGGTTTCATTGTAGTTGAAAAGAGCGAAAGCCGCCTGTGTATAAGCAGTGAACTCGTTGTTGTTTTCGTCTATTGCGATAGTCGAAGCTCCGGCTAATTTAACATTAACAGTGAATTTTCCACCATCTTTAGACATATCCATCTCTGGCGAAATAAGTCCTGCGTCTTGGTGGTTGTGGTAATATTGCCAGCCGTCTAAGCATATATAGTCGGTGTAAGGTGCATATTGTGTACCTTTCCAACCTGCTTGTTTCATTTCTGGAATATAGTAAGAGTCGTACGAACCTGGGTTAGGATCTTCTTTAGTCCACCCTGTAAGGTTTCCATCAGCGTCTTTAACGCCTGTGAAATCTTCGTTTGTAACTACAAATTCGCCAGTTTTGTCGGCTTTACGGTCGTAGTATGCAATGTAGTTATAGCGTTCTGCCGAAGGAACAGTACTCCATTCTGCAGTGTATTTATTCCTATCTAAGTTGGTAACATCCTTCAAAACAGGAGCCTCAAGGTTATATACGAACATCTTATCAGATGGTATTGAGGTATAATTATCCTTAGTTGCAGCCACATTATAGAAGTATGTTTGTCCAGACGTTGCACCTGTTACGTGGAACTTATTTGTGGTAACGGGCTTGTTTTCGAATAGATATTCAGCCTTACCAGTTTCCTTATTGAGTGTGAAAACATTCACTTTGTAGCCTGTAGCACCCTCTACTGGTGTCCAATTAGCATCGAAACTGGTACCCTCATAGTTGGTATGTGGCAATGTGGTTGGTGTGCCAACGTGTTGTTTAACTGTGAAAACTTCGATGTTGTCGATATACACTGGTGCCATAACCGACACGATATTGAAGAGTGTATATTCGCCTCCGCCATAGAAGAACATAGAATATTCTTTCCATTCTGTGCTGAGTTGAGGAAGTGCAGCACTACCCATCATACGCCAAGAGGGCGACATATTGAAGGTTTCGGCAGCCTCTACCATAACTTGTGGGTTATCTCCGGCGTTCTTAGCACGTGCTTTAAATCGAATCCAAGCTATGCCTCCGTTTGCGGCTACGTTAAGCATTGGCGTGTTAATGTGTGCCATATCGTTTGGATTAGAGTCCAAATAAACAGTTCCGCCTGCGGGATATGCGTTGCCAGAACCCCAACCTGCTTGTTTAAAATATTCGTCTTTGGTGTTAATCCAAGGGTATTCAAACTCGTCTTTAATTATGTTTGCCTCTGTGTCGGGGGTAGCTTCGCTTCCTGAAGTCATCTTTGCGAAGTCTTCAAACATTACTTGCTGTTCTTCTCCATACGGATTTGCAGCCTTATAAACTGTTGTTAGGGGTACGTTAGCCACATTTTTGTTGAGGCTAAAGGCAGCTGTTGTAATTTTAGACTGCTGCGGTAGTACGCTTCGTGTAAGCTTTTGAACCTCGTTTTGAGTGTTTTGCTGAGCAGAAACAGTGGCTGTTGCTGCCATTGTTAAGGTTGCCGCAAGGGCTAATTGTAAATAGTTTTTTCTCATAAACGTAAGAATGTAATGAATAATAGTACTTGATTTATATACTGAAGGCACATTTTATGGTTTCCACATTGTGGCAGACGATTTGTTTTTTCGCCGTACTTTCTGTGCCTTTCTATTTTTCTAAGCTATCCACTTTTGGCATTTCCCGATGTATATTTGGTAATACATCTTGTGTTTAGGGGTGGATTCTTCTCGATTTAGGGGCAAAAACACTATAACTATTGTTGATAGAGTCTGCCTGATATCGATATATTTGGTTTTTATTTCTATATCTCTCTGTATTCGTCCGCTAATTTAGTAATATTCTTTAGAATGGCAAAAGGTAGACTGTAATATCTTTATTTTTTTTATCTTTTTCACATTTTGCGCCATATTTTCGCCTTTTATGGTGGCTGATAACTATTTTTTAAGTTTTCTGATGGTGAGTAAATCTATTGCGATAGTGCGGTGTGGTGATTTGAACATACGTGTGCGATGATGCGAATATGTGTATTTGGTAATGTGAGGATACGGGCACGATGAATCGGCCCCTACGCCTGGCGGAGTGTAAGTTGGGTGTTTTCGTGAGTGTTCGTTGGGAATTTCGTGGTTGAACGTAGATATTTTGCGGAGTGTTTGCCACATTATTCCAATTCGGCAGCAGCGTTATTAGCAGACCGTTAGCAGCTGTAGGGGCCGATTTATCGTGCCCTCATATCCGTATATATCCACAAAATGACGAACGGAAATGTATTTGCGATGAAACGAATATGCGTATTTGATAATGTGAAAATGCGGATTTGACAATGCAAGGATACGGGCACGATGAATCTGCCCCTACGCCTGGCGGTGTGTAAGTTGGGTGTTTTGGGGGTGTTCGTTGATATTTTGCGGGGTGTACGTTGGGTGTTTTTGTGAGTGTTCGTTGGGAATTTCGTGGTTGAACGTAGATATTCACGGAATGTTTGCAACGTGTTCATTCTGTGTATGTTACATATTCACAGAACAAAAGCATGGTTTTTGCCGTGTAAAAGTATGGTTTTTGGCGTGCAAAAAGGGGGTTTTTGCATTGCAAAAGTATGGTTTTTGATTTTTGAATGTTATGTTGTTGTAAATCGGTCGCACGCATTTCGTGGTTGAATGTGGATATTTTGCGGAGTGTTTGCCATATTATTTCAATTCGGCAGCAGCGTTATTAGCAGACCGTTAGCAGCTGTAGGGGAGCGATTTATCGTGCCCGCATATCCGTATATATCCACAAAATGACGAACAGAAATATGTTTGCGATGAAACGAATATGTGTATTTGATGATGGGAAAATACGGATTTGACAATGTAAGGATACGGGCACGATGAATCGGTCCCCTACACCTAACGGTGTGTTCGTGGGAAATTTCGTAAGGCGTATATGCGATTTATTGTGTCCCGAATGCACATAAGTCTGCAAAATAAATGGCGTATTCCTATTGTAAATGTCGTGATTTATAATGTTTTTAACACGGCATCAGTTGGTTTTGGTGTATGTATGGACACAAAAAATATGCCCCCACAGCTTGCGAAATGCGTGTAATGGGCTGTAAGGGGACAGGTTTTGGTGTTGCGCCAACGTTATGCGTATGAGTGCATACCCCCCAAAATGTAGTTCACTCCGAAGTATGTCATAAGAATACTAAGGAAGGCTATAAGCATAAAAAGGTGGTATATGTTTGGCTTTCGAAACTTAGGCAGACTCTGAAAGTGTAGGGGAATGGCATAAATCATAAAGGTTATGAGTGCCCATGTCTCCTTTGGATCCCACCCCCAATAGTTTCCCCAGCTGATGTTTGCCCAGATAGCACCAATGAATATGCCCAGTCCGAGCGTGGTAATGGCAGGGTATAAGAAGATTTGAGAGAGGGTAGTGAGTTGCGAATTAATCTGAACGATATTGGTTTTGGTGCTTCGTTGCGTACAGAAATATGCCACTGCACAAACAAAAGTGAGCGAAAGTAGTGCATACGATACCATAATGATGCTGACATGTATGCTTAACAGCGGACTGTTTAGTACGGGCATACGAGGCGTTATGCTGGGGTCCATTTCGCCCAAATGGCTAACCAACAGCATAAAACCACTGGCAAGCAGTCCGAAAGTAGTCATAATTTGGAGTTTGCGTGTGGTTGCTATTGACACAATCATAATGAGCCACGACAGAAGAAGCATAGTTTCGTAGCCATTGGCAATGGGTATTGTTCCGTTTATTATCCACCGCAGCGCCAGTGTAAAGGTGAGAACGCACCACGACACAGCCATAAGCCACGTGAAAAGAGCATAGCGACGTGGACGAGTAAGGAAGAAAACGGAGAGTAAACCAAGTGTAAGGTTCACTATGAAGAGTACTGTTGCAAACGGAAAACTGTTGTAAATGTGTTCGGCACTTATAGCTATGCCAGCTGGTATGGTGGTACTGCCATAGCGATATTGATATTTCTGTAATTTAGAAATCAGTTCGTTGAGCGTGCTAACCTTGTTTTGCACAGCCAGTTGCCCTGCTAACGAAAGAATAGAACGTATGTATTGTTGTTGTGCTGCAGGCATAGAATGTGGCAGTTTGCCAGTAGGTGCAAACCAGTTTACACTTCCATTGGGCGCTGTATAGGGAAATATTTTTAGCGTTTCGCCCTGTATCAGGTTCATCAGAAGCATAAGTTTGTCGTCGGTATCAAGTATTTCCTTGCCTATTCCATCTTGTGCGCCCTGTGCATCTTGTAGATATGGACCTAAGATATAGCCCTGACTGTTAAACAAACTACTGGGTGCGATGTATTCGTTCAGGTGCATTTTGGTTCGCATTTCTCTACCCTTTATTTGTAAAATGGGTTCGCCCATCCATTCTTTTTGCCAAAACAAGAAACCAGTAAGTATCTGACAGGGTGTAAAACCCTTATAACTGGCTTTGCCATAAAGCTTTTTAGTGAAGTCAATGGCATAAGTTTCTATTGGGCAGATGCGTCCGTTGTATACTATTAATAGTTTTCCAAACTGGTTGGCAGTAGCTTTTGGTAATGTGGTTTGGGCATTTGCTGCTGCACTGAATAGCAAAAGCAATATAGAAACGGTTCCTTTTGCAACGTTGTTGCGGAGCAAACGGCGGAAGTTTCCTTTGGGTTCAACAAGCATTGCTACCAATGCAAAGAACAGAAGGGCATAGCCTGTGTAGGTAACGGGAATGCCGTAGGGGTCTGAATTTACGGAAAGATAAGACCCTTTCATATCTTCGTCGAAACTGCTTTGGTAGAGACGGACACCCGACCCCGTGTATATGTTGTTCATAGATATATTCTGTTGCGACCTTTTATTGTCCTTAACAATGGTTACATTCGATGCGTAGTCCATAGCAGCCATATTTCCTGTATGGTAAGAAACGCTGAATTTGTTGAGCAAAATCGTAAAAGGTAGTTTTTCGTTTTCACCATTTTTGTTAATATAAATGGTAGTTGCTTTGCCTTGTCGGAGGTGTATTATGCCTTGTTTTGCGGTGAGATGGGTGAGCAATGCCCCTGCAAGAATAACAACAAACGATAGGTGTAAGAGCACAATAATGGGGCGACGAACCTTTTGTTTTATGAAGTAGACAATGCCAAGAGCCGTGCCTATAGCCCACAAAAGACTGAACCACCATACCCCGAAGATGTTATCTGAAACGTAATCTAAACCAGTATACTTTCCAATAATGGTTGCAACCGCCATTACAACTATAATAGCTACGTATACTTTTTGTAGTGTTTTCTTTACTTGCATGTGCGAAATAATAATTCAAATCTGCCATTAGGCAGCCTGTTTACCTCTTTTTGTATATGTAAAATAGCATTCAACATTCTATATTTTATTTATTTTTGGCTTGTGTTTTTACTATTCCCGATGCCGTTTTTTACTGTTCAGTCCCGATAATCTTTAGCCAAACCTATAATAAAATAAGATGTATGCAAATACTAAAATCCGATTGGAGAAAAAGAAGAAGATGGATATCGTTTTTGCGGATAGCATCTTCTTCTTAATAAGTATGATAGAATTTAATGTTCGTTAGATAGAACGTATGAACTTAACTACAGCATCGCGATCTGCCTTTGGCAAGTTATAGAACTTGAAAGCAGCATTGTATGCCTGACTATTCTTGCTGTATGCGTGCCACATAATAGCCTCTATCTCGTTTCTAGCACGTGCATCGTGTAGTCGGTCTTCGACTCCAGAGTTAAGAAGAGATAGTCCTCGTCCCCACAAAGGAGTTGTTCGGCACCACGAACCGTGTATATCGTTCTTCATATCGAGCTTGTGTTGAATGAAGTCAGTGTATGGATAGATGGTTTGATGTGCATATTTAGGCAGCTGTTTGTTGCCCAAAATTACAGATGAACCATGGTTGTCGGCACCTGTTGTCCACGAAGCACGATGGCAATGAGCACACCCTAACTCGCCAGTAAACAGTTCCTTACCACGCTGAACAGCCTTATCGTTGAGGTTTCGAGCACGTGGGACGGCAAGACCTCTGTGCCAAACCATAAATGAATGGTAGGCATCGTCGCTCATTTCAGGCTTGAAATTGAAGTAAGGATTGTTGTAAAGGTTTACATTATCGTTAGGAGAGAGCAGGTAAGCAAGTGCTTTTTTAATACCTTCGCGTGTACCATCGTTGTAGTAAGGGTGCACGTATGAAGATGGGTTGGCACCATTTTTCTGTATGTAATCTATTACGTTGTTGTTCTCTGACATAGCTTTTGCCCATGGTTCGGTAGAGCAAATGTGCTTAATATCAGAGCGAAGTACGTTTAATTCGTCCCATAAAGCAACGTCGTTTTCCAAACAACCATCGAGCAAGTCGTAGTTAAAGCGTTTCACAAACTTGTTTCCGAAAGCGTCTTCTGCCCATGCGTTAGGCTTCAAAGTCTTGGTAGTGTTGTCGAAAAACTCAGGATTAAGCTCAACAAATCTACCTTCTTGCTTGTATTGTGCCTCTAAATCTTCGTTTGAAATGGCATCAATTAAGCCCAAACCTTGGAAGTTGCACGATGCAATAAGGCGTACTTCGTAGCCACTTGGCTTAGGATCGGTGTTGAAAGCAGTCTGTGGAATGCTAACAGAAGGGTATCGTAGGCTAAATTTTTCGCCGTCGGGGAACTGCATTGGTAGTCCGCTTGGCATAGAAGAAACGTTGTGCCAGGTGATATTAATCTGTTTTGGATCTACAGGAGGTAGGAAAGGCTCCACTGCTTGTAGCATTGTAAAGGTAGTTAATTGGTCTACTGGCGTACCATTATTGCTACCGGGTGCATCAGGATAGTACACCGAAACAATGTAACCATTACCCATTACAGGATCCATATTATCACGACTGTGTCCGTGTGCATAGCCTCCAGCGTGGCAATATTCGCACGAACGGCGTGAAGCAATAGGTCCCCAACCATTGTAAGGAGGTGTGCTCAGCGTGTATTTGGCACTTGCCATCATATCGCCTTGGTTGAAACGATTGAGCAATCCTTGCTGTTCTATAGCAGGAGTGTTATCTTCGTAACAGCCTGTATTTACGTTTTCGGTAGTTCCAAGTTGGCCACCCGGATACCATTCGTCTGCTTTGAAGTTGCCGACAGCTTGTCCAACATATTTTGTTTCGGGTTCTTGTGGCGTGTCGGGAGTATCGGGAGTGTTCTCGTCCGAGCACGCAACAAGTGAACAAAGAGCTGTTGCGGCAAACAGATAGCTAAAAAAAGTGTTGTGTTTCATAATGCTTTATTAAATTAATATATGTTCGAAAACGTAGCCTTACCGTATGGCAAAGCTACGTCTCTAATATCTTTAGTAGTTAGATTAAACCTCGAGGCTTATTTATCAACCTGTTGGTTAATCCATGCTCCTGCCTTTCCAAGTTCATCGTTGAGTGCTTGTACCTTATCAATACAGTTCTTAACCTGAGCTGCACCAGGGTTATCTATGAATGCAACACCACTCTTCTTTGCAGTTTCCAAAGCACCAATAGCTTCGTTAAGTGCATTGTTCAAGTCGTTGTATCCAGCGTAATTGTACTTCTTTAGGAAGTTCATGATAGAGTTATCTACTGGAGTTGAGATATTCTCTGTACCACGAACACCATACAAAGAGTTCTTAATAGAGTAGATATTGTCCTGATAATCTTGGAAAGAACGCTTGCTATAAGGAGACTCAATGTAGTTTGCTGCATCTTCAGATGTACCAGTTCCAGTTGCAACACGGTATGCCTGACCAAGTTTTTGTTCGGCTACTTCGTTGCAAATGTTGCCACAACCGCCATCGAATATGTTCTGTAATGCTTCGTGCCATGTTGGGAACCAGCCTTGTTCTGTAGTAGCATAGCGCAAGAAATCGCGGTATGGTATGTTCTTAGCAGATAGTCCGTGGTAACGTGTTCCATTGATAACCCACATTGCATTTGCCAATTGCTCTTGATGAGAAGTAGGTGTTGAAAGTCCTAACCAGCCGTATTCCAACAGATAAGTCATATTGCGAAGGTCGCCAGCAACGGCAACTGCGAAGGCAGCTTCGTCTATAGTCTTAACAGAAGTAAGGCCTGCTTCGGTTTCTTTTTCTGCGTTAAAGGCAGCAACTGTACGGTTTTGACCATTGCGGAAGAGCACGAATTCCAATCCGTGGAAGCCAAGTACTGAGTCGAAGTTACTGTTATTCTCGTACACATACTTAGCTGGATTCTCACCAGTAATACCTGCAATAACGTCAGCATTGTTCAAAGCTTGTGTCAATTGGCTATGGTCGAGAGGCCAAGAGTCGATATGTGGGTCGATTTGGTTATCGGTAGCGGCACCATAAAGGAATGCTTCGCTCTGTTCCCAATCGCGTCTTGCATCTTTGAAAGCTGTGCAAGCTGCGTCTATATCGTTCTGTGTTAGTGTTCCAGCCTTACGTTTTTGGTAAAGGTTTTGGCATGTTTTGTAGAGAACATCTGCCTTGTTAGCCAAATCTTGATATGTTGGTTTAATAACTGCATCGAGATAGTTAGAAATAATCTTACCCATTTCTGTTTTCTGTGCATTTGCTTTACTAGCACTTTCTGCCTGTTCGAGAGTTGTTTGTTGTTCCTCTGTTACGAGCGGACTTGGTGTTACATCGTCGCTACTGCTACATGAAACGAAACCTGTTGAGAGGGTTCCTGCAAGCAGAAGCATTGCTAATTTTGTTACCTTTTTCATTATTATCTGAATTTAAAACTTAATGTTTATGATTTTATTTGATGGAATAAAATATCTTTTAGTTAGTCAGTTGCATTCTTTGTGGGTTGCAAACGTGGTGTGTTTCTCCTTATAGGAAGAAGCCTTCGTATGCAACTCCAATGTTGATAGCTGGTTCGTCGTTGTATCCTTTCTTGAGGTTTCGATAGTTATATTCTGCCTTTATGGCTATCTGTGGTATTGGATAGTAGTTTACACCAGCAGCAAAAATGGTTTTGTTGGTCCACTTTTTGGTTGTGCCATGTATGTAAGAGTCGTAGTGTTCAATGTGTCCGAAGAGATAAAGACGTTGGTTGTCGGCACGCAACTTACTAAATTGTGAGAAGATATCGTAACCAAACTCGAACATCATAGCCATTGCGTGGCTGCCAAAATACTTTCCGTTTCCTGTTTCGTATGGCTTAACGTATTGTGTGTTAGGGTATGCCAAGTTAGAAATTTCCTTTGCATTGCTAACGTAACCATAGTCTATATTTCCTCGTGCTATCCAATTGTAGCGATTGTATGTAAAGTCTAAGCTACCAAGATAGATGTTTCCTTTTATTTTTTTCTTTGCTCCGCGTTCGCTATCGTGTGGCACATTGTTGTGCATAGACTGTCCTGTGTATGCACTAACGCCTATGCGTAAGCCTGGAACAGAATAGTTGTCGATGCGTACGAGTGCTCCATACTTGTTAGCAACCTCGAATTCGAATGGATTTGATGTTCCTTTCTGAATCCAATTGGCACGGCTGAAGTGGTAAGCATCTAAGCCTGCGATGAATTGTGCCTCGTATTTGAAGTCGCCTTTACGTCCCCAAAACGATACACCAGTCTGGTGCCATGTGCTTGGAAGTATGGTATTTTCGCCTTCTGGGCGATATACGGTGAAGAAGTTCAGCGGTTCGTGGTGTGCGTTTACTAATCCGAAAGGCACTACAATGTGTCCTGCTCTGATGTTAAATGCACTTCCAAACGATTTCTGAAGCCAGAATTGTTCTAGTTCAACCTCGCCTCCTTTTTCGGTTTCGTTCTCAAATTCAATGGCTTCATCGGCTTCGTACTCTATTGATGAGCCTGTTCCTCCGTGTTCAAACTCTATTTCTGAACCCATACTCCATCCCTTTCCGAAGTTGTATCCTAAATAGATTACTGCATGGGGGATATCAAATCTGCCATGACTGGGGTCGTTTTTATAAAGTCGTGGTGTAGTGTAGCGGTTTCCGTTGTCGCTATAAAAATTGCGCGAAAAGGCTGCTTCACCATATCCTCCTAAGCTAAGTCTGTTTCCTTTTACATGGTTCATCACCGAATCTACCGCATTTATTTGTGCCTTTGCTGTAGTTGTTAATCCACACAACAAAGCTCCTGCAAATAATGTTGTGATTATCCTACTCATAAAATCTACCTTTTTTGTTGTATATACTTATAATAATCGATTGCAAAAGTAGTTCTTTTTCTCTTTTGGTGCAATACCTAAATGTTATGTATTTTTAGGTAAAAATGGTTTACTTTAGTACAAAAATACCTACATTAGGGTATATGTTCTATTTGTTTTAGTGTTTAAAATGCTCTTGTATGGCTATTTTATTTTGTAAACATCATCTGAAATGGGGAGCGGATGCTATGTTTCTATTTAACGAAATGGGGGCAAAGTTGATGCTATTACAATGAATTGTGATACAATTTAAGGGGTCTACTCTCTGGTTAGAAGTGTGATATATATATAATAAGGTGTAATCTGCAATGCAAAAGTATGGTTTTTGTTTTTTGAATGTTATGTTGTTGCAAATCGTTTGCAACGCATTTCGTGGGTGAATGTGAATATCTCACAGAATGTTTGTAACCTGTTCTTTATCTGTATGTTACATAATCGTCATACAAAAGTATGGTTTTTGCCGTGTAAAAGTATGGTTTTTGGCGTGCAAAAAGGGGGTTTTTACAACGCAAAAAGGGGGT
>ERZ772909.89-NODE-89-length-71073-cov-32.684826_pt1 | contig 71073 bp, 48 predicted proteins | sample MGYA00511137_ERZ772909 | MGnify/ENA primary metagenome ERZ772909 (study PRJEB29015, sample SAMEA2738095) | human oral metagenome | biome: human oral; feature: human-associated habitat; material: saliva | place: China | collected 2270 ... | reverse complement strand
ACACAATACCATAATATACAGCCTATGTCATTCCTGAAGTTCGACAAAACGCAGATGACCAACCTGCAAGACTCACTGATGAAAGAGTTTTTGCTCACCAACAAATCTGGTGCCTACTGCTCTTCCACCCTCGTGGGCTGCAACATCCGCAAATATCACGGCCTTTTTGTCGTGCCGGTCAAGGACATCGACGATGAAAATCACGTATTACTCTCTTCGCTCGACGAAACCGTTGTGCAACACGGAGCTGAGTTCAACCTTGGTCTACACAAATTTACAGGCGAAAACTATAGTCCTAAGGGACACAAATATATCCTCAGTTTTGAATGGGACAAAGTCCCCACGTGGATCTATCGCATCGGCGGGGTGCTCCTCAAAAAGGAAATCATCTTCCGCACCGAGCGCGACCGTCTCTTCATCCGCTACACCCTCCTCGAAGCGCACTCGCCCACCACGCTCCGACTGCACCCTTATTTGGCTTTCCGCTCTGTGCGACAATGGACGCACGAAAACGGACGCGCCAATACGCACGCAGAACCAGTGGAACAGGGCATCAGCGTGAAACTCTATGAGGGATATCCCGACCTCTTTATGCAGGTGGACACACCAAAGGCCAACTATGTGCACCGCCCCGACTGGTACCGCGGATTCGACTATCCCAAAGAGCGCGAACGCGGTTACGGCGAAACGGAAGACCTTCTCGTGCCGGGCTATTTTGAAATGCCCATCGAAAAGGGGGAAAGCATCGTTTTCACCGCTTCTCTCGCGGCTCGCGCCCCCAAATCCTTGCAACCGCTCATCGAAGGCGAGATTGTCAATCACGACTCCCGCGACTCTTTCTACCACTGTTTGGTGAATGCTGCTCACCAATTCCGCCAACAACTCGGCGGAGAGGAATATCTCGTGGCAGGCTACCCTTGGTTCAAAGCACGTGCACGCGACACCTTCATCGCTATGCCAGGTCTCACACTGGCCATCGGAGAAACGGAACAATTTGAAAAATATATGGACACGGCCGCCAAAGCTCTCTACGACTTTATGGCTGGACGCGATGTCTCCGTGCAACTCTACGAGGTGGAACAGCCCGACACCCTACTCTGGGCGATTTGGTGCTTGCAGCAATATGCCAAGTTCGTGGGACGTCAGCAATGCTTCTCTCGCTATGGCGACCTCATCCACCAAATGATGTCGTTCATCTTCGAAGGCAAACACCCCAACCTCTTTGCTCACAACAATGGGCTCCTCTACAGCAACGGACGCGACAAAGCGGTGACGTGGATGAACTCTCAGGCTTACGGCCATCCCATCATCCCTCGCTCGGGCTACATCGTGGAGTTCAACGCCTTATATTATAATGCCAAGAAGTTCTACCAACAAATGCTGGTGGACAGCGACCAACCTATGCATCATGTGGTGGCGGAGCGCATTGAGGAGGAGTGCAAACTCTTTGAAACCAACTTCCGCAGCACTTTCCTCAACGAACACGGCTATCTCTTCGACTATGTCGACGGACAAGCCACGGACTGGTCGGTGCGCCCCAATCAACTCTTAGCCATTTCGCTCGACTTCTCTCCCCTCACCCTCAAAGAACGCAAAGGGGTGCTCGACATTTGCACCCGCGAACTCAAAACGCCTAAGGGCATCCGCTCACTCTCGCCCAAGAGTGGGGGCTACACGCCCTACTATGTGGGGCATCAACAACAACGCGACTATGCTTACCACCAAGGCACCGCGTGGCCGTGGCTCACGGGATTCTATCTCGAGGCTTATTTGCGCGTCTACAAAATGAGTGGGGTGAACTACATTGAGCGACAACTCATCGGCTTTGAAGAAGAACTCTTCTACCATTGCGTGGGCACGATCCCCGAACTCTTCGACGGCAATCCGCCTTTCTCGGGTCGTGGCGCCATCTCCTTTGCCATGAACGTCAGCGGCATCCTGCGCGCCATCCGACTCCTCGAAAAGCATCGCGCTGAAGCATAAAACCTTGTTTTCCTCTCTCTAACTACAAGCATCGACATGAAAGTACTAATGTTTGGTTGGGAATTTCCTCCCCACATCCTCGGCGGACTTGGCACTGCGTCCTACGGCATCACAGCTGGCATGGCGCAACAACCCGATATGGACATCACCTTCTGCATTCCTAAACCTTGGGGCGACGAAGATAAGAGTTTTATGAACATCATCGGCTTGAGCGAAACACCCATCGTTTGGCGAGATGTGAACTACGACTACCTCAAAGAACGTCTCGGCACGCGTATGACGCCGGAACAATACTATGCCCTGCGCGACAACATCTATGCTGATTTCTCCTATCGCCAAACCAACGATTTGGGCTGCATCGAGTTTTCCGGAAAATATCCTAACAACCTGCAAGAAGAAATCAACAACTATTCCATCGTGGCTGGCGTCATAGCCCGACAGCAACAATACGACATCATCCATGCCCACGACTGGCTCACCTATCCTGCCGGCATCCACGCCAAGCAGGTGAGCGGACGCCCCTTGGTGATTCACGTGCACGCCACTGATTTCGACCGTTCGCGCGGACAAGTGAACCCTACCGTCTATGCCATTGAGAAAGACGGTATGGACCACGCTGACTGCATCATGTGCGTGTCGGAACTCACGCGACAAACGGTCATCAATCACTATCATCAAGACCCTGCAAAGTGCGTCGCTATGCACAATGCCGTCTATCCTCTGCCCGAAGACATTCAAGCCATCGTGGCGCAACGCAAACCGCATCACGAGCGCAAAGAGAAGGTGGTCACCTTCCTCGGACGCATCACTATGCAAAAAGGCCCCGAATACTTTGTGGAAGCCGCTGCCCTCGTGCTCAAACGCACACAAAACATCCGTTTCTGCTTCGCGGGTTCGGGCGATATGATGGAAGCTATGATCAACCTTGCCGCACAACGTGGCATTGCCGACCGCTTCCACTTCCCCGGATTTATGAAGGGTAAGGAGGTCTATGAGATTTTCCGCGACTCCGATGTCTACGTCATGCCTTCTGTGTCGGAACCTTTCGGCATCTCTCCCCTCGAAGCCATGCAATGTGGCGTGCCGAGCATCATCTCTTATCAGAGCGGATGTGCCGAAATCCTCGACAAATGCATCAAAACCGACTATTGGGACATCGAAGCCATGGCCGATGCTATGTATTCCATTTGCACCAACAACGGACTCTACGACTACCTCCAAACCGAAGGGAAGAAGGAGGTGGACGAAATCACCTGGGAAAAGGTGGGACTTCGCATCCGCCGCTGCTACGATGAGGTACTCTCACGCTACAAATAACGGCTCCTCTCCCCTCTTTCCACAACCTTTCTCTCCCATTCACGCATAAAACCTTTCTCCATATGAAGACTGTTTGCCTATACTTCGAGATTCACCAAAACATTCACCTCAAACGCTATCGTTTCTTCGACATCGGCACCGACCACTACTACTACGATGACTACGAAAACGAGCGTTCCATCACCGAAACTGCCGAACACTCCTATATCCCTGCCCTACAAGCACTCATTGAAATGGCACACCGCTATGGCGACTATTTCAAATGCGCTTTCTCTCTCTCGGGCACGGCCATTGAACTCCTCGAACAATACAGCCCCGAGGTGCTTGAACTTCTCAGCGAACTCAACCAAACGGGCTGCGTAGAGTTCCTCGCCGAACCTTACAGCCACGGTTTCTCTTCCATCAAGAGCCCTGAGTGCTTCCGTCAAGAAGTGGAGCGCGTGAGCAAGAAAATCAGGAGTCTTTTTGGCAAAACGCCCAAGGTGCTCCGCAACTCTTGCCTTATGTATTCCGACGAAATCGGCGAACTCGTGGCCGATATGGGCTTCAAAGGTATGCTTGCCGAAGGTGCCAAACAAACGCTAGGCTGGAAGAGTCCGCACTTTGTCTATCACTGCTGCCGCAATCCCAAACTCAAACTCCTCCTCCGCGATCCATCGCTCTCCGAAGACATCAGCTATCGCTTCAACGACCACTCTTGGAGCGAATATCCCCTCTTTGCCGAAACTTATGCCGCCTGGATTGCTCAGCAACCTGCCGATGAACCTGTGGTGAACCTCTTTATGGAGCTTTGCGCCTTGGGTATGTTCCAACCACTCTCCAGCAACATCCTCGAGTTTTTCAAAGCGCTCCCCGAACAACTCCGTCAGCGCGGCATCACCTTCTCCACGCCTTCCGAAATCTGCGACAACGTCAAGAGCGTTGGTCCTTTGATGGTGGAATATCCCACCACTTGGGTGGACGAAGAGCGCGACCTCTCTCCATGGCTCGGCAACGTGATGCAACAAGAAGCCCTCGAAAAACTCTACTCTGTGGCCGATCGCGTGCGCATTGCTGGCGACAAGCGTTTGCTCCAAGACTGGGACTATCTCCAGGCTTCCAACAACCTCCGCTTCATCTCCACCAAAGCCAGTAGCTACGGCGGTTATCGCGGCATCTATGCTTCGCCTTACGATGCTTTCACCAACTATATGAACATTCTAGGCGACTTCATCACGCGTGTCAACAATCTCTATCCGCAAGACATCGAAAACGATGAACTCAATGCGCTCTTGACCACCATCAAGAATCAGGGTGACGAGTTGATGATTCGCGACAAGGAGATTGCGAAGCTCAAAAACCTCATTGGTCGTCTCGAAAAACAAGAGTCTGCTGACGCTACCTCTGATGCTCCTGCTGCGAAGGCTTTCCCCACGCGCAAAGCAGCAGCTACCACAAAGAAAGCGACTACAACAAAGAATACTAGTTCTAGCACGGCAAAGAAAGCGACTACGACAAAGAAGACCGCTTCTGCCACGGCAAGGAAGACCGCTTCTGCTGAAACGAAATAGTCCGTTTCACCCAAATATCCACCTAGCAAGGCTTACAACAAGTCTTCTTTCAGCTACACCTCGCTTGCCCTCTTCCTCTTGAAAGGCAAACGATAGTCCGCGCCATTGGAAAAAACTCCTACAGGAAAAACTCTCCTATTGGCTCATCCTACAAAAAACTCCAACCTATCCCATAGGCTGGAGTTTTTTTTGAGCAATCCCTCACTCAAACAGCACCTTAATGTCGGCACTCAAGAAGTCTTCCAGTGAAATTCCGCCAGAACCCACCACAAAAGACTTCTTCGGCTGAAACTTTTCGACGAAAATAGGCAAACCAGAATTCATCGTTCGGCGACCACTCTTCACCTCGATGGCCGTCACCTCGCCATTGTTCACCAACACGAAGTCCACCTCTTGCATTTTTTTGCTGCTGTCCACCTCGCGCCAATAATACACTTGGTAGTCGGCTTCTTCTGCCATAGCCAACAAATGCGCGCCAATGGCACTCTCCACCCAACGCCCCCAAAGTCTAGCATCGGTGCGGTCCATCTCAAACGAGCGACCCTGATAGGCCGTCAGCAAAGCATTGTTGTACACTTGATATTTGGGAACCGACCCACGCTTTCTCGCCTCATCGTTGGCAAATTTCTGCAATCCTGTGAGCAGCGCACTCTGATCGAGTATCTCTAAATAAGACGCCAACGTGGTCACATTCCCTGAATCCTGCAATTGTCCCTGCAATTTTGTGAGCGACAAAATCTCTGCCGAATAACTGCAACCCAATTCAAAGAGTTGTTTCATCAAAGCTGGTTTGTAGATGTTAGACGTCATCAGCACATCTTTCCCAATGGCCGGAGTCACCAACGCATCTTTGATGTACTTGCGCCAACGCTTTTCATCGCCAATCATCGGTGCAGCCCCAGGATAACCGCCAAAATAAATATACTCATCGAGCGAAAATCCGAAAGCATCGTGCATCTCTTGATAACTCCAATGCCCCAGACGAATCAATTCAAAACGTCCTGCCAACGATTCGGTGAGCCCTTTCTTGATCAACAAACGACTGCTCCCCAGCAACACCACTTTCAGATTGATTTGCCTGCGCGTGTCTTCGTCCCATTCACGCTTCACCACCTCACTCCAGTTGTCTAGCTTTTGCACCTCGTCAATCACAAGGATTCTCTCGCGCTCTCCACGGAGTTGCATCGTGGTGCGCGCACTCTCCCACACTCTGCGTATCCAATCACTGTCTTTGGGGTCAACAGCATCGGCCACTTCCATGGAATGCGGTAGAGACGTGTCTTGCAACACCTGCCCCACAAGCGTTGATTTCCCCACTTGTCGTGGTCCTGCCAACACTTGCAAGAAACGCCTTGGCTCTTCTATGCGTGCTTTCAGCGTGTGATATTGTTTGCGGATATAATTCATATTCTCTTCCGTTTTTACTCAAATCTATTGCCAGATTTACTCAAATCTACTGCCAGATTTACTCAAATCTATTGCCAGATTTACTCAAATCTATTGCCGGATTTACTCAAATCTATTGCCAGATTTGCTCAAATCTGCGTACAAATTTACTCAATTCTCCCTATTCTCGCAAACAAAAGTCCGTAAAAGTCAATAGATTACCCAGAAAAACAAAACCCCTGCATTGCAACTCCGTCAAAGAAAGAGCAACAAATGCAGGAGAAACAACTATGTAACAAAAAAATATCGATGGAGAGGGACAAACGCTATTACCGTTTTCCCCCTTTATGCGCAACACGCTTTTGCTGAAATGAGTCTTAGTGCAGGAATACCCATCGAAAATATGGCCAAGATGAAGGGTCACGTTTCCATATCAAGCACGCAGATTTATGCGCTGATGACGGCCTGCAAGATTTCGGCATAAGCGGTTGCTATTGCTGCGGTGCGAACGATTGGTGAAAAAAAGGTGTTGCAGTGTCTCCTTTTAATATCCCAATCCTTTGAGCCATTCCAGTACTTGGCTCTTGCCCGTCCTCACTTCCGTCCCGTACATGATGAATTCGCCGGTAACCGTGGCTTTCGGATACAGCTTTTTCACGTCTTCGATCGAATTCCCGAATCCGCTACCCTCATGGGTCATAAACGGTATGAGCGTCTTTCCGTTGAGGTCGTATTTATTGAGAAAACTGAACATTACCTGCGGATAGGTGTAACACCACACCGGACCGCCGATGAAAACAACATCGTATTCATCCATGTTGCTTACCGAGCCTTTGAATGCAGGTAGTTCTCCGCTCCTTTTCTCCGCAATGGCCACTTTTGTCAGTTCCGAGTAGGGCATATCGTAACTCTTTTCGGCCACAACCTCAAACACATCTGCTCCTGTTTGCTCCTGTATATAATCGGCCACAATTTTCGTATTGCCCTCTTCGATGTATCCTACTGCATAGTTATCGCCTGCGTGGGAGAAGAATACAATCAATGCTTTTCCTTTTTTCATTTTATTACTTTGTTATTTGCGGGTAATACACGCCAAAGAGTTCAGCAGTGCAACCATAGCGGATATAATTCATATTCTCCTTTGGATTTTATTCAAATCTCCTCCGGAGTTTACTCAAATCTGCGTACAAATTTACTCAATTCTCCCAACCCTCGCAAATAAAGCTCCGTAAAATTCAAGGGATTAGCCCAAGTACACATAAGAAGTAGCCTAACAACAACACAATGCACTACTGGGATTGTCCACAAAAACAAACCCCTGCATCGCAACTCCGTCAAAGACAGCGCAACAAATGCAGGGGAAACAACTATGTAACAAAAAAATATCGATGGAGAGGGACAAACGCTATTACTATTTGAACGTTTTCGTTAAGCCAAATGAGCAGAACCGAGCTTGCTCGAGTTATGCCATGGCGAGAAAACGAAGGATGAAATCCAACCCTTTATGCGCAACACGCTGTTGCTGAAGCCCGCACTAGTCTTAGTGCATCAAGCCATAGAGCAATTAGTCGTAAAGCAGCAAGCAATTTGCCATAAAGCCGGTAGCCACTAATCCATGAAAATGAAGAAAAAACGAAGTTGGTGCAAACTGACTGACAATGAACACGAAACGGAACGATTTGCATAAAATCACCCTATTCGCAAAGGGTAGCTATATGCAGATTCAGTCAAAAGTTCAGTTCCTAAACCGTTACCCTATTTTGCCATAGGTAACGACGGAGCAATGTCAGGTGTACCTTCTAAAACATTTGCACTCAAACATTTGGAAGATATTTCATCTTTGTGTAACTTTGAATCAGAAAACAAGCATTCCAATCCTGTCATTGATGAGATCAACAAAGTGCTTGCTCAGCATTACGGTTTCACTGAAGAGGAGCTTGACTTCATCATCAACTACGACATCAAATATCATATGGGGGGGGGAGGAGTTGACTAACGAATAAAATGTTTTGTATGGAAGCAGAAAATAAGAAAGTCTTTGTGTCTTACGCTTGGGATAGCAATGAACACAAACAATGGGTGGCGAAACTTGCAACAAATCTCCGCGAGCATGGCGTAGATGCTATATTAGACCAATGGGATGTGAGATTAGGTGATGATCTTTCATTCTTTATGGATCATGGATTAACAAAGTCCCATCTGGTTATATGCGTGTGCAGCGATAAATATATAGAAAAGGCCGATGGTGGATCAGGAGGAGTTGGGTATGAAAAGCGAATATTGGCATCAGAAATGTTGAATGATGAAGATAAGTGTTTTATAATCCCTATCATAAAGAATTGTAGTTCGGAGCGAAAAGTACCTCGTTTCTTGTCGGGATTAAAGTATGTCAGTTTTGATGATGGAGAATATGTTGATCGTTATCAAGAACTTCTTGAACGTATTTACGATGAAGATACAAAGCAAAAGCCTCCTCTCGGGAAAAATCCTTTTGTCTCAACAGTTATATCAGACCAAATATCAACTAAGCTGAATATTGAGAAGATTGAGTTTCAAAATCCGTCAATGGAAGGCAAGGTGACCTTTGACTATACAAGAAACAGTGGGTCGTTTATAATAGGCGAAGGTAACTATGAGTTTATTACTCATTGGAGTGAGTGTGGGCATAATTCAATCCATTGTTATAGAGATCGTGTTTATAGACTGGGGTACAACCCCAAATATAAAGAGTTTCCTTCTCCAAATGAATTTATCAATTTTAATTTTAGTTCACGAGCCAAATCCATCAATGTAGGTGAAGTTGTCTTACTGGAAAATAATCACCATAAATTTGCTGCACTTAAAGTGACTAAAGTCGTCAGAATGAATGAGGACATCAACCATCTCTTAGAGTTCGAGTACAAAATATACAAAGTCATAGAGAATATTTAGCACATCCAATCAAAACTCGAGAAAGATGGACGAGAACAATAAGATATTGATCTATACCGGCCAAGACGGGCTGACCAAGATAGATGTGAAACTTGAGGAAGACACGTTGTGGCTTACTCAAGCACAGATGTGCGAGCTGTACCAGACGAGCAAATCGAATGTAAGTGAGCACATTAAGCATATCTTTGAGGAGGGAGAACTACTGGAAGAATCAGTTGTTCGGAAATTCCGAACAACTGCTATTGATGGTAAATCGTACTTGACGACCTTTTATAACCTCGACATGATCATCGCCTTGGGCTATCGTGTGCGGAGCATCACAGCTACTCGCTTTCGTCAATGGGCTACCTTGCACCTGAAAGAATACATTACTAAAGGCTTTACGCTCGATGATGACCGACTGAAGAAGTTAGGCGGGGGCGGTTATTGGAAAGAGCTGTTGGAGCGTATCCGCGACAAAAAGGTGATGGCTGAGAATGTTGGTTCATCCGACATTTGGAGTGATGGCGTTGAAAAAAGCGAAAACTGCCGAACACAGACGCCACCTCTGACGCTCCTGCTACGAAGGCTTCCACCACGCGCAAAGCGGCAGCTACCACAAAGAAAGCGACTACAACAAAGAAGACCGCTTCTACCACGGCAAAGAAGGCTACTTCTACCACGGCCAAGAAGACCGCTTCTGCTGAGACGAAATAGTCTATTTCTCCTAACATTGATTCCTACCAACAAAAAAGTCGCTCACTCCTTACGAGTGGGCGACCTTTTACATTTTCTTCGAGGATTGTCTGATGAGTATACAGCACTATTTCTTTGGAGAATTGCGTTTTTTGTCATACTCCTTCTTTACCTTATTGCCAGCCATTGCAGTACCGACAATGGCCATTCCTAATTCTAAAAGAGCTACTATCATAATAATTTGCTATTAAAAATGAACAATCATACTAGTGAAGAGAAACAATTCGCATTGAATTGTAATATCACTTATTTCTTTGACGAGTTAGAAGGTTGAGATTTACTCGAATCATCGTTTGTATTCTGTCCCTTGTGCTTCGTGTAAACATCCGCTAGCTCCTTTGCTATCTGGAGTCCCTTATAAATTTTGTTCCAATCCATTTTAGAGGAATTTTAGTGTATCACATGAACTACGACATTTCAGAAAAGCCTTTCTACAAAGGTTCTCTACAAACACCATAGCGTTATCGCTGCAAATATAAAAAAAAACAGAACTGCCAAATTATATAGAGAAAATCGTATATCAGAGCGTAAATTCCTTTGTTTTGCATACAAAATCTAATCCCACACATTTGGTTTTCCCCACACAAAGCACTACATTTGCACTATCAACCCAGTATTTCTATTTTATACTTATCATTCATCCTTTCAAGAACCATCAGCCAATGAAAAAGATATTTCTATTCCTCTGTCTAGTTCTCTGTTCTGTGCTTCAGGGGCAGGCGAAAGAGATTACCCTCTTCAACAGCGACGGAGAAGCCGTGGCCTACATCGACGACAGCGACTCCGCCCTCCCCATCTATATGTGGGACGGTACGCCAGTGGCCTATCTTGCCCCGAGCGATGATGACTACTACCACGTCTACGGCTTCAACGGTCAGCACCTCGGATGGTACGAGCGCGGTGTCGTCAGAGACCACGACGGCTATATCGTAGGATTTCAACAAGGCGCCATAACCAAAAGCACGCGCTATGAACCCTACAAACGCTACAAAAAGTATAAGCCATATAAGTCCTATCCCAAATATCCACCTATCAAGGCTTATAACAAGTCTTCTTTCAGCTACACCTCGCTCGCCCTCTTCCTTTTGAAAGGCAAACGATAGTGGTATTGTCCGAAAAACTTACATACTTTTTCGGACAATACCAGAGTCTAATTTTGCACTTGCTGGTTGACTCTACGACTCTCTATGCAGTCGCGTTCACAATCTAAAAAAAGGAATAAGCGTGCGGTCAGCTCGGAAAAATGTTGTAAATTTGCAGGACAATTGCGCGCTATCGTTGAAGGTAAACGCGCGGATTTCTCGGAACGAAACAGCTCATCCCCAAAGGGTGGCGCTTACACTCGATTTATAAACAACTCAAGACAATAAAATCATTCGTATGATCAAATCTCAGGACATCAAGAAGGGCGTTTGCATCCGTATGGACGGCAAACTCTACTTCTGCATCGACTTCCTCCACGTGAAGCCTGGTAAGGGTAACACCATCATGCGCACCACGCTGAAAGATGTGGTGAGCGGTCGTGTCATTGAAAAACGCTTCAACATCGGTGAATCTCTCGAAGACGTGCGCGTGGAACGCCGTCCCTACCAATATCTCTATCAAGAGGGTGAGGACTTCCTCTTTATGAATCAAGAGACTTTCGACCAAGTGCCCATCGCTCGCGATCTCATCACGGGTGTGGAGTATATGAAGGAAGGCGATGTGGTGACAGTGGTGAGCGATGCTTCTACTGAAACTATCCTCTACGCTGAAATGCCTATCAAGGTGGTGCTTAAGATTGACTACACCGAGCCTGGTCTCCGCGGCGACACAGCTACTAACACGCTTAAAGATGCTGTCCTCGAAACAGGTGCTAAAATCCGCGTGCCTCTCTTCATCGAAACAGGCGAACTCGTGGAAGTCGACACCCGCGATGGCTCTTACCAAAACCGCGTGAAAGCGTAAACTAGAGATTAGACGTTAGAGGTTCTAGTGATTCTAGAAGTTCTAGTGATTCTAGACATCTAAAATCCCCGACACTTCGAAATGAAGTGTCGGGGATTTTTCTCTAGACCATCTAGTTCCTCTAGAGCCCCTAGAACTTCTAGAGCATCTAGTCTCCCTAGAAAAACAAGAACCTCTAGAAGAACTAGAAAAACTAGCACTTCTAGAGGAACTAGAAAAACTAAAACCTAACGCTTAAAACGCCTTACCTTCTTTAGAAACCTTCAGGCCTTTGTGGTCTTGGTTCACCTTGCGACCAGAGAGGTCGAAGAGTTGAGAAGCAGATGCAGACTTTGCAGCAGACTTGATAGCAGTCAATCCAGATTCCAAACCTACTGGGAGGATGCGCCAGTGAGAAGGAGCAGAGTTTCTACCTTCCCAGCAAACGAGTTTCTTGTCGCCAGCCAAATGGAGATAAGGGTGAGCAGGGTTCTTGGCATTCACACAACGAATGAGCGATTCGCCATTGCTCAAGTGCTCCAAGACATAGACGCCTGCAGTTGCTTGTTTGTCGGTTGTGAGCACTTCCTGATTATCGTTTTGGAGAGGAAGGAGATAAGAATCCCAGCTCTTGTTGTAGATATAGTAGTGACCAGGTTTGTTAGGCACATTGTAGAACACGAAATACTGCTTTTCGTCAGTATCATCGTAAGCATCCACACCCTTAGGCTTTTGGTTCTCATCAAACTGCAAGTAGTAGCTCTTATTCTCACCAGCCTTGTATCCATCGTTTTGGAGATAGTAGAATTGTTTCATCGTCACCTCATTCACGGGAGCGGATTTCAAGGCTGCGTTGAAGGCCTCGTAGAGCTGAGCAGAAGGCTTTTGTTTGTAAGCAGCTGCCACTTGTTCAAACATATCAGCCACCTCTGCAGGATATTGTCCGATACCCTTGCCCACGCGTTGTTTTGCTTCAGCCAAACGAGCGTCTACCACTTTCTTCGTGAGTTCGTTGGCCACTGCGAAATCAGCGTCTGGCGCATAACTGTAAGCACCGTCAGTGATTTGCTCGATGGTGTAGTTCTTATACACCTGTGTGTAACCACCTCTGCTGGAAGAAGCAAACGTTTCTTCTTCATACATGAAAGCCAAGGTGTTATTCTTTTGCCAAGCCATCACGGAGTAAGCCGAACCGATGTAAGAAGCCATGTGTGTGCCGTCCCATTCCTTCGCAAAGTTAGCCGAAGAACTGAAGTCGTTGGCGTTGGCCAATTCCTTGTAGTTGATGCCCACGTTGGTTCGTCCGGTAGGACCGAAAGGCACTGACTGAAGTGCGAGATACATCTTCTCGTTGGTAGCTTTCTTCACCACAGGCACGATGAGGAGTTCACCATTGCAAGCATTAGCACTAGCCTTCACCAAAGGACTGTGCACCATGTCATCCCAATAGCCTTGCCCCTTAGCAGAGTCGGTGAAGCGGAACACGTTGAACCAGCGGCCACTACCCTTACGCGAAGACACTACGACAGAACCATCAGGCAATTCTTCGCACTTAGGTTCGTCGGCAGAGTGAGGAATAGGTGGCGTCATGGGATTGCCAAGGATTTTCCAGTTCTTACCGAAGTCATCGGAATACATCACCCAGTTGGCAATGTTGTTGGGGTCTATGTTGCGTCCACTCATCACGGCATAGAGACGATAGTGCGTGCCCACCTTGGTGCGGTGGCTCTGCATGATGCGTCCACTACCGAAGAACATAGATTCAATCTTGCCACGAGGTGTGGTGCCGTCAAATTGTTTGTAGATTTGTTCGGTGATATCTTCGTGGGGTGTGAAGGTTTTACCGCCATCCTTAGAATACCATCGTGCCACTGCATTGGGCGTATTGCGACGAGCAGCAAAGAAATTGGTATAGCCCGAAACACTTAACACCAACACGTCATCGCTTTCGCGGTCAGCCACCACAGCAGCATCACCATAACCCGCATCGCGACTTTGGTTGGGGTCGTTGTTCACCATTCTGCCGGTGCCTTGTGCCACTGCACACCCTTGGGCATCCTTTAGCACGTCGGGCGTGTTCCAGGTTTCACCGTTGTTTTCCGAACGAGTCACGAAGAGGTCCACACGTCCTGCACCCACATCGCCTGTGCCTGTGTGGCGAGAGTCACTAAAGGCCATAACAGCTCCCGATTTGCCCGTTACGGCAATGGCAGGAATGCGATAAGTGACAGGAGTGTTCGACTGATAAACGTAGAGGTTCTTTTGGGGTTCAAGTTTCACTTTCACGCGTTCCACCACCACTTGCACATTGGTCACCTTCACGGGTTTATTGTCGCCAATGAGTTCAAAGGAAATAGCGTTCGTTCCCTTTGCCGCATCCAATCCTAGGTGCTGTTTCTCAGCTGTGAGTTTGAGATTGATGCCATTATTGTTGACCATCACGTTTCCCCCTTGTGCGAGTTGCAAATCTAGGTTCACACTCTTCACCACATAGCCCATCGGCACAGAGAAGGTGTAGGTAGAGCGTCCCACGCCACCAGAGTGAAGTTGAAGGATATCGCCCACCACATTCATGTTGTTGGCACCAACACTCAGGGTGAGGGGCACACCACCATTGTTTGTCCAAAGATTTTTGTAAGAACTTTTGGGGTCGCTTGCTGTGAGCGTACCCGTTTTTGGGGTCACCTCCACAGTACCACCAGAAGAATAGATTTGCAATGAACTTCCGTGGTCGGATCCCGTGGTCCAGAAGGCCAATTTGCCATTGCGGTTGTTCACCTTCCATTCGTTCTTGCCTTTCACTTGCAAGAAATAGGAAGTTTTCCCTGAGAGCTTATCGCTCTTGGTCAATGTCCAGAGCGAAGCAAAGCCATTGAGTTTATTGGCTTCTTTGAGTGTCACAAAAGCGTCACCACCCGTGTTGCCAGTTTTCGACAAATCAGCCGCCAACACTTTTGAAGGACCCGCAGCTTTGTTGTAGATGCGATAACCATCGGTGTTGTTGCCCACGAAGCACCACAAATCGGCATCGTCCAACATACTAAAAGAGGTGCGCAAGTTGATGACGCCATCAGAGGGTTGCGAAATGTAGAAACCATTTTCTCCAATTTGGAAGGTGTACCACACGGTGTTTTCGGCAAAAGCGTTGCCTGTGGTGATGGTGGTAGGCACAAAGGGGGAAGTGTCTGCCGCCAAAGCATGGGGCGCATAGAGGGTTGCCGCAAAGAGCAACGCGGTGAGGGTTTGTTTAATCATGAATGTTGTGTCGTGTAATTTAGATAATCCATAAAAACCTTGCAGACCACAGCCACAAGTGCCATGGTTTGCAAGGTTAAACGAATGTCAGTGTATCTTGATGTTCACAAGATGCAGGGATTTATAGGGGAAGATATTGATGTCTGTTCAGCGAGCGAAACTGAAGGTCGAAAACAAAACAGCCATTCGCACCTGATTAGGTGCTAACGACCCACTAGGCTTGAATCAAAGCGAGGGTGTCGCTGGCAATGAGCAACTCTTCATCTGTGGGCACCACCACCACTTTCACGCGGCTGTTGGGCGTTGAGATGATTTCTTCCTCACCAAAGTTGGCTTTGTTTTTGTCGTAGTCCACTTCGATGCCGAGGAATTCGAGGTCTTTGAGGGCATTGTAGCGCACATCCCATTGGTGCTCGCCCACTCCTGCGGTGAAGACGATGGTGTCTACCCCACCCATGGCAGCAGCATAAGCACCGATGTATTTCTTGATGCGATAGTTGTACATATCGAGTGCCAACTTAGCGCGCTCGTTGCCTTCTTTCACGCCGTTTTCCACGTCGCGCATGTCGCTTCCCAAACCAGAGATGCCGAGAAGACCCGACTTCTTGTTGAGCAAATCTTGCATCTCATCGGGGGTCTTGCCTTCTTTCTTCATGATGGCGAGCACCACAGAAGCATCGAGGTCGCCTGTGCGTGTACCCATCATGAGGCCTTCGAGAGGGGTGAGTCCCATGGAGGTGTCGATGCACTTGCCGTGGTCTACTGCCGAAACAGAAGCTCCGTTGCCGATGTGGCAGGTGATGATTTTCTGATTTTCAGGTTGAGTGCCCAACACTTCGCACACACGTTGGGTGACGAAGCGGTGACTGGTGCCGTGAGCACCCCAACGACGGATGTTCATTTCCTCGTAGTAGTGGTAAGGCACGGCATACATATAGGCGTGGGCTGGCATAGTTTGGTGGAAAGAAGTGTCGAACACAAAGACGTTGGGCATATGTTCCACCACAGCTTTCACCGCGTTGTAGCCTTTGAGGGCAGGTGGGTTGTGGAGGGGCGCAAGGTCCATGTAGGTTTTCCACTCTTCGAGCATTTCGTCAGTGACAAGACGGCTTTCTGCGAAGCGTCCACCTGCGACGATGCGGTGACCAGCGGCTGCGATTTCGTCCAAACTCTTGATGGCGCCATATTGGGGATGCATCAAGGTGTCGAACATCATTTTGATGCCTTCTGTGTGTGAGGGGCATTCGAAGTCGAGTTGGATTTTCTCACCGTTGTGGTCGGTGGTTTTGAGGAAAGCTCCTTGTTGTCCCACGCGCTCAATGCCGCCGGCAGCGAGCACTTCGCGAGTGTCCATTTCATAGAGCTTATATTTGATGGAACTGCTTCCGCAGTTGATGACGAGAATCTTCATTTTTGTCTTTTGAAATAAGCCATTAGTGCGTGCGGAGAAGCCTATTGTACATTCCGCTTGTGCAAATAGGGCTGTAACGAGAGGACGTTTATTTCCGCAAGGCAGTAATCTTCAAGGCTCGAGGCGAGCGAAGACGAAGCCGAGCGGAAAGGGTCTGCGACCCTCTAACGTCTATAAAGGGTCTGCGACCCTCTAACTTCTAAATCAATTTTGCTTAGCTGCAATAGCTTGGTTAGCGGTGATGGCGACCATCTTGTAAATATCTTCCACGGAGCAACCGCGAGAGAGGTCGTTCACGGGGCGAGCAATACCTTGGAGGATGGGACCAATAGCCTCTGCGTGTCCCAAACGTTCTACGAGTTTGTAACCAATGTTGCCCACTTCCAAACGAGGCACCACCAACACATTCGCCTGACCAGCCACAGGGCTGCCTGCTGCCTTTAAGTGAGCCACAGAAGGCACGAGGGCAGCGTCCGCTTGGAGTTCGCCATCAATGTCGAGATCGGGGCGGAGTTCCTTGGCGCGTTCAAAAGCCGTGCGTACCTTGTCCACATCTTCGTGCTTCGCAGAACCATAGGTGGAGAAAGAAAGCATAGCCACCTTGGGTTCGATGCAAGCCACCGCGCGCGCAGTGTCGGCAGAGCAAATGGCAATCTGTGCCAACTGCTCAGCATCGGGCACTGGTGTCACTGCCACGTCACCCATCACGATGACACCGTTCGTGCCATATTCGTGCGCTTGCGTGAGGAGCAACATCGCACCACTCACCACAGAGATGCCAGGAGCCGTCTTGATGATTTGGAGCGCAGGACGAAGCACATCGCCCGTCGTGTTGCGTGCACCAGCCAACTGTCCGTCAGCATCGCCAGCTTTGATGATCAAGCAACCGAGGTAGAGGGGATTTTCCACGATGGAGCGTGCCGTGTCGATGGTCACACCCTTCTTCGCGCGGAGTTGTGCCAAGAGTTGTGCATATTCCTCCTTCTTGTCGTGCGACAGCGGATTGATGATGGTGGCTTTCTCGATGTGCGAAAGACCATTCTTTTGAGCGAGAGCCTTGATTTCGGCAGGGTCGCCAATGAGGATAAGGTCAGCCACCTCGTCAGCGAGGATGCGGTCGGCTGCTTTGAGTGTGCGTTCTTCCGTTCCTTCGGGGAGAACGATGCGTTGCTTGTTGGCTTTTGCGCGAGCAACGAGCTGTTCGATAAGTGCCATTATTAAGATTTAGATTATGAAGCGTTGTTTGGGGGCTTATCCGCTTGTCCGATCCTTGGGTGGAAGGACTACGGCGAGAAGAGTCCGAATTGGGAGCTGTTGCAATCCTTGTTTTTGCAGCATCTCCTTTGGTGCTTCATAAAGGGATAAAATGCAAGGCATTGAGATTGAGGCTGAAGGGAGCGTACAGGAGTACGTGACCAAAGCTGAATATCGAAAATAACGCAGCAGTTTGCCCTTAATGAAACACCTTGCTGCAAATTTACGAAAAAAAGGCGGATAACCCACACGATAAGCCCCCTATTTTCTATCTTTATTTAGCAAATAGGGGGCATTTGTGCCTTTCGGGCTATTTTCTTTTGGGCAAAGTCACCTTAAATTCGGGCACACTGGGCGCGGTGTGCTCTTTGTAGATGATGTCTACCATCTGTTTCACCACATCGGGGTGTTGCGCTGCCACATCGTGGTCTTCGTGGAGGTCCTTGCTCAAGTCGTAGAGACGGCAGTTGCCGCGTTCCACCACCAGTTTCCAGTCGCCCATGCGCACGCCCATCATGTCGGTTTCGTGAAATTCCCAATAAAGATGATCGTGCTTCTGCTGCTGGTCGTTCTTGCCCACGAGGGTGTTGTAGAACGAGAGTCCGTCATAAACGTCCTTGTCGTTGCGCTGATAGGCTTTGGGGAAATCCTTGATGCCTGCCACATCGCAGAAAGTGGGCAACACGTCGTAGAACGCCAGTTGGTGGTCGTTCACTTCGCCTGCTGCCACCTTGCCGGGCCAGCGCACGATGAAGGGGATCCGGATGCCGCCTTCGTGGGTGGAGCGTTTCAATCCCTTGAGCAGCCCATCGCGGTTGAAGAAGGTGGGATCGGCACCGCCCTCTTCGTGAGGACCATTGTCGGAGGTGAAGATCACGATGGTGTTTTCGTCCATGCCCTTCGCTTTGAGTTTTGCGATGATTTCGCCCACCATGAAGTCTAGGCGCGTGATCATGGCAGCAAACTGAGCGTGTGCCTGTTCGGTGCCGTGATAGCGGTTGCCCACTTGGCTGCGGAAGATGTGCTCTTGGCAGAAGTGGTTTTGATACGCCTGCAACAGACTGTCGTTGGGCTGTTGCAATTCGGCGTGGGGCAGGGTATAGGTGAAGATGCCCAAGAAGGGTTGGTCTTTGGTCTGTTTGTCGAGCCAAGCCATCGCCTTTTGGTGGATGAGGTCGGCAGAATACTGCGGACGCTTCAAATAGTCGTCACTCCCGGGCATACCATATTTAATGTTCTCCTCTAGCGTCACGCGGTGCGTTTTTTTGTCGCCTCTCGAACGGCTGTATTCGTTCAAGAAATTGGGATAATAGGCATGAGCTTCAAACTGGCAGATGTAGCCATAATATTCGTCGATGCCGCGCTTGTCGGGCGTAGAAGCGGAACTCTCATAACCGCCTGCCCATTTGCCAAACATCCCCGTGGTGTAGCCATTGGCTTTGAGGATTTCGGGCAAAATTTTGTGGTTCACATCATAGGGTTCTTGTCCTGCCCAGCCCTCTGCAAAGTCAGTGTTCTTGCCATAAAGATTAGGCACATCCTTTCCGCGCCAATACTCTTTGTTGCCGCGCACGTGGGTGTGTCCGCTGTGCTGTCCCGTCATAAGGGTGGCGCGCGAGGGAGCCGACACCGGACTTCCGGCATAAGCCTGTGTGAAGCGCATACCTTCAGCGGCCATGCGGTCTATGTGGGGGGTGGCAATGAATTTCTGTCCGTAGCACGCCAAATCACCATAGCCCATGTCGTCGCACATGATGTAGATGATGTTGGGACGCTGTTGCGCTTGACCTTGGAGGGCGGCCAATACGCCTAGGCCGAGGAGGGTGTATGCTTTCTTCATAATCCGAATAATGAGATTCAATAATTGAGGTCACGATGGCCTGTCTTGTATTCTTGTCGCAGCTGTTTCGTCACGTCATAACAGACTGTGACAGAAATGATTGACAGAACTTGCACAAGCGGCTAAAAAAACAACGTGTCATTTTACTAAAAACAACGTGTCGTTTTATCAAAAATAACGTGTCGTTTTATCGAAAACATCGTGTTGTTTTTTTTTGCACCACGAGAGAACTTAGGGTTGCAGCACTTTCTGTCCGTTCACGATGTAGAGTCCACTGGTTGTGGCGTCTGTTTTTCGGCCACTCAAATCATAGGCACCGGCACTGTGAGAGGTGGCACTGACGCGCTGCAAAGCAGTGGGTTTCACCACTTGCAAGAATCCCTCGAAGAGGACGCCCAGCACTTCATCGTCTGCTCCCGACATATCGTTGGAAGTCAGGCGAAGGCGGAAGCGTGTTTGTCCCAAAGCGGCCGTTTCGGGCACTTCAAAGGTCACCGTGTTTTGACGTTGCAATTCAAACGGCAGCTGTGTTTCAAACAATCCGTCATTGTTCCAGTCGAAATAGAGATAGGCTCTGGCGTCTTTGGGAGGAACGTTGCTCAAACGAAACGTCAATTCCCCCTTTGCCTTCTGCGTCAACGCAGCTGTTTCGCGCGAATGCACCACGTGGGCTGACGCTGCATTGTCGGCATTGATGGCGTCACGATATTGTATGCCGGCTTTCTTGCCCTGACCTTGTTCGCCTATGGTGAGTTGCGTGATGCGGTAGCGATTGCTGGCACTGCAAGGATAAGTGTAGATTTGCAAACGGCGCATCAAGGCACTGCGATTGGCTTGAAACTTAAAGCGCGTTTCTCCGCCCAAATTCACTCGCTGTTGCGTGGCATTTTCCCAACCATAAAATCCGTTCTGTTCGTCTTCCACCACGCGCCAACCTTTGCTCTGCGCCAGCACTTCTCCGCCACTGCGATGGAGGGTGTATCCGCCTTGCGTGTTGCTCTGGCCTTCCACATAAAATGCTGTTTCGCCTTCGGCAGCATCGGGTGTGGTCCACGAGAACGCGCCATCGCTGTTCACCTGCAACCAGCGTCCGGTTTCGTCCACGAGGTTGTAGAGATGGTCTTTTCCGGCGAGGAAGGGGCGCACTTCGTAGGTGTCGGTCGTTGCCACGGGCCACCAATAGGAATTGACATTGCTGTAGCCAGCTAGGAAAGCCACCACCATTCGTGTTCCACCTTTGAGGTTGAGTCCAAAGGGCTTCTTGTCGCGGTCGTTATAGTTGGGCACATCGGTGGAAGAGAGCGACCACGCGCCATCGGCTTTGGCATTTGGGGCAACATAGAAAGGCACAGGGCGTTCGAAGGTGGACATCCGTGTTTCTCCAGGTTTACCATTGAGGATAGACGTGAGATAGCGTTTTGATGCCACATTTTGCACGATATAGACATCTTTTTGTCCTTCTACGGGTGTGAACGTCCAGAACTGCTTTCTAGCATTGTCTTTCTCTCCCACTTCGAGGAAGTGATCGGTGGTTTCGGTGATAAAGAGTTGTTCATTAGGTTTCGACTGAATGCGATAAACCTTTTCTTTTTCCAGTGGTCCTTGCGTCACTTTTTGTGCCCCAGCGTGTTGTGCAGCGGCACAAAAGATAGTAGCAATAGCCAAATGTTGTATGTAGTGCATAGCGTTGTCTTGTCTTCGTGAGAGATTGGTTTCTTTGCGACAGGAATTGTCTTCTTCTCGGGAGAAATTGATTTCGTTTCGGAAGAAGATTTTGTGAGAAACTTCTCTGAGTATTTTCTTTTCGTGAGAAATCTTGGCCACAAAATTACAATACATTACGCGTTTGACCAAGTCTTTGTCCCAAAAATGCAAACTCCGCCTATAAAATTGGGGTGTTATCCATACATCTAATGTCTAATGTCTAATCTCTAACGTCTAATCTCTATGACACCCGAGCCACTTTGTGGCGAGCATAAAAGGGGCTGCGACCCCGAGCATAAAAGGGTCTGCGACCCTTTTTCGCTCGCCACGACAAGCGTGGCTCGGGCTAGCGCGGTTGGGCTAGAAAAACTAGAAACCCTAGAAGCTCTAGAAGAACTAGAGAAACTAGAAGAACTAGTGAGACTAGAACCCCTAGAACATCTAGAGAAACTAGAAACCCTAGAAAAACAAGCCAGAAATGAGAAAAAACGTGGCTCATTTGCGCAAAAAAGCGGCTTATTCTTGGAGATTCAAAAGAAAAGACGTATATTTGCAGCGATAAAAGACGTGAGGGGCTCGAACGAAGCTCCTCACTTCTGTCTATAAAGGGGCAGTAGACGTTAGAGAATAGACGTTAGACCTTAGAGGGTTTCTAGTTCTTCTAGCACTTCTAGAGTTTCTAGAGCTTCTATCCCCTGCCCCTCCAACAAACCGCAATAATTGCACACTGAATGATCAGTAAAAACGTAGTACAACAGCTCATCGACCAATGGCTCGAGGATAAAGACTATTTCCTCGCTGACTTGGCAATCAATGGAGACAAAATCTTGGTGGAAATCGACCACGCCGAAGGGGTGTGGATCGAAGACTGCGTGGCACTCTCACGACACATCGAACAAGGACTTGACCGCGATGAAGAAGATTTTGACCTCGAAGTCGGTTCCGCCGGCATCGGACAACCCTTCAAGGTGCTTCAACAATATGAAATTCACCTGGGTGACGAGGTGGAAATTCTCACCACTGGGGGCAAAAAACTCCAAGGACGACTTTCCGCAGCGTCTGAACAAGAGGTGAGCATCGTGCAACAAGTCAAGGTGAAAAACGATGGCGATAAACGCCCACACCTCGAAGACGTCGAAACCACTCTGCCTATGAACGAAGTGAAGTGGACGAAACTCTACATTGATTTCAAATAATAAAAACCACAGACCCTGGCTGGTACTTCTGGCCTGAGCGTCTGTCGTTTCTCTATATAATATATGGCCAAAAAGCAAACCCCCGAAATGAGTCTCCTCGACAGCTTTGCTGAATTCAACGAGACTAAACACATCGACGGCACCACACTCTTGGCAGTGCTCGAAGAAAGTTTTCGCAGTGTCATTGCCAAAACCTATGGCACAGACGAGAATTTCACCGTGGTGGTGAATCCCGACAAGGGTGACGTGGAAATCACACGCAGTCGCGAAATCGTGGCTGACGGTGAAGTGGAAGATGAAAACAAGCAAATCGCGCTCTCAGAAGCTCAAAAGATTGAACCCGACTTTGAAGTGGGAGAAGAACTCAGCGAACACATTGAGTTTGCCAGCTTCGGACGTCGCGCCATCTTGACCCTTCGCCAAACCCTCGCCTCTAAAGTGCTCGAACTCGAACACGACACCTTATATAATAAGTATATCGACCGCGTGGGTGAAATCATTTCGGCTGAAGTTTATCAGACTTGGAAAAACGAAACGCTTCTCGTTGACGACGCACAAAACGACCTCCTCTTGCCCAAACGTGAGCAAATAGCCCGCGACTTCTTCCGCAAGGGCGACCGCGTGCAGGCTGTCATCGACCGCGTGGACAACAATAATGGTAATCCCAAAATCTACCTCTCGCGCACTAGCCCGATGTATTTGCGACAACTCCTTCGTCGCGAAATCCCTGAAATCGCAGAAGGCGTGATTGTGCTCCACGATGTGGCACGCATCCCTGGCGAACGCGCCAAAATCTCTGTGGAAAGCTACGACCCCAACATCGACCCTGTGGGTTCTTGCGTGGGCGTGGGCGGTAACCGCATCAGCGGTATCGTGCGCGAACTCAAAAACGAAAACATCGACGTCATCCCCTTCACCACCAACACGATGCTCTACATCCAACGTGCGCTCAACCCTGCACGCGTGAACAACATCGTGATCAACGAAGAGGAAAAACGCGCCGATGTGTTCCTCGACCCCGATCAAGTGAGCCTTGCCATCGGTAAGGGCGGACAAAACATCAAACTCGCCTCAATGCTCACCGGATACACCATCGATGTGTATCGCGAAACAGAAAACGCTCAACAACAAGATGACGTCTACCTCGACGAATTTTCTGACGAAATCGACCAGTGGGTTATCGATTCCATCAAACAGATGGGACTGCGCACTGCTCGCGAAGTGCTCAATGCACCACGCGATATGATTGTTGATAAGGCCGATCTCGAAGAAGACACCGTAGACCACTTGCTCGCAGTGCTCCGCGCTGAACTTGACGAAGCTGCATCCTAATGCCTCTGCGGCTCGACCTAAACCACAACTTTAGGGCGAGCCGCAAAGAGCTGTTTAGTGGTGAGGAGGATTTTACCCCGAAACTGTTGCCACTCTGAGAGGAATCCCCTCGGCAACACACCCTCGGCCACACAATCTTCCACTTCCTGGCGCATAGCCCTAGGCGAGTCGGGAAGAAACAACACTTCACAGCTACTATCCCCCAGTCGTCAAATCAGCAAGCCTGCTCCCATCACCCCAAATATACAAATGAGATTAAACAAAGTAATCAAAGAACTCAACGTCTCCATCCAACGCGTGGCGGACGCGCTCAAAGATAAAGGTATTGAAGGCGAAATCACCCTCAACACCAAAATCTCTGACGAACAATACGAACTCTTGAAAAAAACCTTTGCTGAAGACATCAATCGCAAGGAAGAAGCGGAAAAACGCTATCACAACCGACGCGATGAAAAACGTGCTTCCAAAGAATCGGACGCTGCCACTGCAGTGGGCGAGAAACAGCCTAATGCTGCTGAACAAGACGCTGACCTCAAAGCTGAACCTCAACAAGAGGTGAAGGAGGAACAACCTGCAGCAGCTGAAGACGATAACGCAGAAGGTGGACTGAAGGTGGTGGGACACATCGACCTCGATGCTTTCAAAAAACCTGCCAAAAAGACGAAAGAAAAGGCGGAGAAAAAGGCGAAAGCAGAACCTAAGGCGGAGAAGAAAGCCGACAAAAAGGCTGAACCAAAAGTCGACAAAAAGACAGAGGCGAAGACGGAAGTGAAGGCTGAAACTCCTGCGAATGCAGTAGCCAACGAAGCACCGCAAACTCCGGCTCCTGCTGAAAATGTGCTCGACGAAAAGTCGGCAGCTTTGGGCACGGCCGACAGCGACGGGGTGTTCAAACTCAACACCGAACCACGCCTCACAGGGCCTAAGGTGCTCGGTACAGTGGACCTCTCTGCCATCAACGGTAGCACTCGTCCCAAGAAGAAGACGAAGGAGGAACGCAAAAAGGAACGCGAAGGCAAGAAGCGCAACCGCATCGGCAACGAACGCGTGGACGTGAATGCTGAAGCCAAGAAAAACAACAACGGCCAAGGCGGACACAACGGTAAAGGAGGACAAAACAATGGTCATCCCGGTCAAAACCAACAAAACCGCAACCAACAAAATGGTGGCGGTAAGAATGCTAAGAAGGGCAAGAAAAACAACGCTGCACCTGCCACTCCTCCCAGCGATGAAGATGTGGCTAAGCAGGTGAAAGAAACCCTCGCTCGTCTCCAAGCCAAGGGGGCAAACAAGGGTAAGGGTGCGAAATATCGTCGTGAGAAACGCGATGCCGCTCGCGAACGCCAAGAAGAAGATATGATGCGCCGCGACGCTGAAAGTCGCGTGCTGAAGCTCACCGAATTTGTGACCGCCAACGAATTGGCCACAATGATGGACGTTCCCGTGACACAAGTCATCGGCACTTGTATGAGCATCGGCATTATGGTGTCTATCAACCAGCGTCTTGACCAAGAAACCATTGAAATGGTGTCCGAAGAATTTGGTTTCACCACTGAATTCGTTTCTGCCGAAGTGCAAGAGGCCATCATCGAAGAGGTGGACAACGAAGAAGACCTCCGCGAACGCGCGCCCATTGTCACTGTGATGGGTCACGTTGACCACGGTAAGACTTCGCTCCTCGACCACATCCGCAACGCCAACGTGATTGCCGGTGAAGCCGGTGGTATCACCCAGCACATCGGGGCTTACAACGTGAAGCTGAAGAATGGTCGTGAGATTACTTTCCTCGACACTCCAGGTCACGAAGCCTTCACGGCTATGCGTGCTCGTGGTGCTCAGGTCACCGACATCGCCATCATCATCATTGCTGCCGACGACAACGTGATGCCACAAACGAAGGAAGCCATCAACCACGCTGTGGCTGCTGGTGTGCCCATCGTCTTTGCCATCAACAAAATCGACAAACCCGGTGCTAACCCCGATGCCATCAAGACTACGTTGGCGTCTATGAACTTCCTCGTGGAGGAATGGGGCGGTAAGTACCAATCGCAAGACATCTCTGCGAAGTCGGGCATCGGCATCTACGAACTCCTCGAAAAGGTGCTCCTCGAAGCTGACCTCCTCGAACTCAAAGCCAACCCCAACCGCCGCGCTGTGGGTACGGTCATCGAAAGTTCGCTCGACAAGGGTCGCGGCTACGTGTCTACTGTCCTCGTGAGCAACGGTACGCTCCGTCAGGGCGACATCCTCGTGGCTGGTACGCACAACGGTCGTGTGAAGGCCTTGTTCAACGAACGCGGTGTGCGCGTGGAAGAGGTGCTTCCTGCTCACGCTGCCACGGTGCTCGGTTTCAACGGTGCTCCTCAGGCTGGCGACCAATTTAACGTGATGGAAACGGAACAAGAGGCGCGCGAAATTGCCAACAAACGTCTGCAATTGCAACGCGAACAAAACCTCCGCACGTCTAAGATGCTCACCCTCGATGAGATTGGCCGCCGCTTGAAACTCGGTGACTACCAAGAACTCAACATCGTGGTGAAGGGTGATGTGGACGGTTCTGTGCAGGCTTTGAGCGATTCGTTCATCAAACTCTCCACAGAGTCTATTGCCATCAACGTGATTCACAAGGGTGTGGGACAAATTTCTGAAAATGACGTCACCCTCGCTGCAGCTTCTAAGGCTGTGATTGTGGGCTTCCAGGTACGTCCTTCGGCTGGTGCGCGTCGCCTTGCTGAGAAGGAGGGTGTCGACATCCGTCTTTACTCTATCATCTACGATGCTATCGAAGAGGTGAAGGAGGCTATGGAAGGTATGCTCAAGCCTATTGTGAAGGAAGAAATCACCGCTATGGTGGAAGTTCGCCAAGTGTTCCACATCTCGAAGGTGGGCTACATTGCCGGTGCCTATGTGGTGGACGGCAAGGTGTCACGCTCCAACAAGGCGCGTCTCATCCGCGATGGCGTGGTGGTCTTCACTGGCGAAATTGCTGCCCTCAAACGCTTCAAAGACGATGTCAAGGAAGTGACTACGAACTTTGAGTGCGGTATCTCGCTCCAAGGTTGCAACGACATCAAGGAGGGCGATATGATCGAAACCTTCCAAGAAGTTGAAGTGAAACAAAAACTCAATAGCTAATAGAGGTTAGAGGTTAGACGTTAGACGTTAGAGGGTATCAGACCCTTTCTCGCTCACCACTCCGTGGCTCGGGCTAACGCAATAACAACGCAGAGGGGCTAGAGCATATCTAGCCTCTCTAGTTTATCTAGAAAAACTCCCCCCCTTGTCGGTGAAGATAAAAAAAAGCGTCTGCCCCTCTCACATTCTTGTTGGAAATCAGAAAAAAAGTAGTACCTTTGCATCATCACCCAAAAGATTATAACAATGTACGCAGTTGTATTTGATTTAGACACCAATTGTCTTGGCGAATGCTACGATGGCCAGACTTACCACGGAGCCTATAAACTCGTGCATGACTATTTAACTGCTAATGGTTTTTCTCACACGCAAGGTTCTGTGTATTTCGGTGACGAAGGTATGGATGCCGTGAAGTGTGTCATCACTATTCAGAAATTGGCCAAGAAATATCCTTGGTTTTCTACTTGCGCCAAAGATGTTCGAATGCTCCGCATTGAGGATAATAACGACCTTATGCCAGCTATTCGATAGTTAATCAACTTTCAATGCTAGAGAGGCTAGAGCATATCTAGCCTCTTTAGTTTATCTAGAAAAAACAAATGCATAAACATCTTCTCACCATTGCAGCCGCAGCGCTGCTTCTTATGGGCGTCAGCTCCTGCGCTTCGCTCAACAACGCCAGCAAATCCGCCACTGCACAATCCACAGGCGGCAACATCTTCGACAACCTCCTCGGTTCGTTGCTCAACAGCCAACCCATCACAGAGCGTGAACTCGTGGGTCGTTGGAACTACACCGGCGTGAAAACCGTTTTTGAAAGTCCCAACTACCTCGCACAAGCAGGTGGCGCAGCAGCGGCTGGCGTCATCGAAGGCAAACTCGATGAAAACCTCACGCGTTTTGGACTCAAAAAAGGTGCCACCACATTTACTTTCAAAGCCGACCACACCTTTGAAGCCAATCTCAACGGTATGCCTTTGAGTGGAACATATACGCTCGATGCCAACAAGAAGGTGCTCCATCTCTCCTTCCTCGGCGGGCTTTTCAAGTTCGAACCTCAAGTGGCACGCACCACTTCGGGCGTGAGCATCTTGTTTGACAACGACAAACTCCTCTCTCTGCTCACCACTGCAAGTAAAATCGCAGGTGCCGTGGCCGACTCTCGTTTGTCTTACGTAAGTTCTTTGCTCACCCACTACAAAGGCCTCAAACTCGGGCTTAGACTACAAAAATAGAAATTAGACGTTAGACATTAGACGTTAGAGGTTAGAGGGTCGCAGCCCCTTTTATGCTCGCCACGACAAGCGTGGCTCGGTTCTTCTGAGGGCTAGTCCCTTTTTAGACGTTAGAACCTTTCAACAATGGACATCCTATTGCAACAGCCCTCTAAAAAACATATTTCTCTATAATAATATCCCCACTCATCTTTGCAGGTGAGTGGGGATTTGTAGTTACTAGAGGGTAGACTTTAGAACGTCACCATCAGCCCCATAGTGGGCACCATCGTGCCGGCCATACCGGGGATTTCGCGCAACACATATCGAGAGGGATCAGAAGGATCCGTGGCAGGTTGACCTTGCGCATCGAGGTTCGTGTAGATCGGTTCCATAGGATACGCAGCCTTGTAGACGTTCTGCACATCCAAATAAAGATTGAGCACCCATTTCGGGAAATAGAATTCGCGGTCTATGCGCACATCCAGTTGGTGGGCTGACGGCAGGCGGAGAGTGTTGAACCGCGAATAGTCCATATACGCCATATTACGGATGTCCCAAGCAGCCTTTTGCGAAGAGAGCGCGTAGTCGATGGGACTATAGGGCGCACCACCCAACCAACGCCAACGGGCTGCAAAATTCCAACTCTTGCCGAGGGGACAACTGGCGATGACGTTCAGAATGTGGCGCGTGTCCCACGAAGAGGGCTGATACTGCCCTGCGCGGTTGGTAAACTCACTGCGGAAGAGCGTGTAGGTGGCAGAGAGCATCGCCCCTTGTGGCAGTTGCCAGCGCGCCACAGTCTCCACACCATAGGCACGACCTAAGCCCGAAGCCGTCACTGCCTCATCTCCCACAGCACCAAATCCCGCACCCTTGCTCGCCAGACTCACATCTTCTGCAAGAGAAACGGGATAGTGCTCATAGGTCTTATAGAAAGCCTCGGCAACAAGCGACACGCTCTCTATGGGACGATGTCTCACACCCACCACCAGATGATTGGATATGATGTATTTCAACGCATCGCGGTTCGCCAACTCCCCCTCGGCATTACGATAACCCAAAGTGGTGTAGGAGGGCAATTTGGCATATCGCCCCACATTGGCACTCACATCGGTGCGATCGCTCAGCGCATAGGTGATGGAGAGGCGAGGCGACAACTGCGGCAAGGGGTTGCGCATAGCAGTATTGTAGTTGTTGCCTGCCACACTCAAGCCAAAGGAGAGCTTTAACTGCTGATTCCACCACTCTTTCGAGGCTTGCCCAAAAGCGGTGTAAGACAAGAAGTCAAGGCTGCTCTCATAGTTGTCGAGAGTGGGACCCCTGCGATGATGCGGCGACGAGCAGTGCGATTGAAATAGTGCGTATGCTGCACGCCAGCTCCGACATTAAGTTTGAAGGGCAATCCCCAGAAGGTGCGTTCGAAGCGGAGTTTATTTTCCGACTCTTGCGACTGATAGTCGAAGATTTTGGGCATTTGTTCCTGATTGCCCACGTGCTTATAAAAGCCATTGTCGAGCATATTACGACTCAGCACCCAGCGGTCGGTGTGCTTCTCGCCCAGCACCTTGTAGACGGCTCCCACAGTGTAGTGCCATTGGTCATAGACGGGGAGCGCGTTGAGCACGAATCGACTGAATTCGCTGGCGTTGGCTCCCAAATCGGTGTTCAGGCGTATCTTGTCGATAGAGCCCAGTCCAATGATGGAGAGGTTGCGCCGCTCACTAATACGATAGTCATATTTGAGTTGAAAATCATTGTAGGTGGGCAGGAAGGGCAGTTCTAGCCACTTGTAGAGCATCTGCAAATAGGACAGTCGGGTAGAGAAGATAAAGGTGGAACGCGAATTGACAGGTCCGTCGAGGGTGAGCGAGGCATCCGATGCTCCCAGAGAGAGCTTGGTATGAAGGCGATCTCGGCTGCCGTCTTTCATGCGGATGTCCATCACCGAACTCAAGGCGTTGGGACGATTGGCAGGAAAGGCTCCGGTGTAAAAGTCCACGGCACTGATAAAATCGGGATTAAGGATGCCCACCGCTCCGCCTGCTGCTCCTTGCGTGGTGAAGTGGTTGATGACGGGCAATTCAATGCCATCGAGGTAAAACACATTTTCGGCTGGTCCTCCGCCTCGCACCAAAAGGTCGTTGCGGTTGGCAGCGGTGGCAGCCACACCAGGGAGGGTCTGCACGAGTTTCGACACGTCACGGTTCATACCAGCACTCTTTTCGATCTGTCGCACTTCGAGGGTTTGCACAGAGAGCGGACTCTCAGCGCGGGTTTCCTCGGTGCGCGGTCTGACGATGGCTTCGGTGAGCGACACCTCGCTTTCGTTCATCGCCACATCGACGAAGGTGGTTTGGTTACCCATCACTTGCAACTCTTCGGAGCGTTTCTTTTCGTAGCCCAGAAGGCTCACGGTGATATGGTAAAATCCAGGTTTTACCTGCTTAATCACATAGTTGCCCACGGAGTCGGTGACGGTGGCTGCCGCTTGGTTTTCGAGTCGCACGATAGCTCCTATGAGGGGTTCGTTGTTGCGCACATTCACCACGCGGCCTTTCACCACTCCACGTTGTGCCATCAGAGGGAAAAACACCCCTGAGCACAGGATAAAAATAATAATTCTCAAAAACATAAGTCTAGGTTTAAATATTAGAGGGTAGATGCTAGACATTAGAGTCTTGCAATAATGGGCGTCCAGCTGCGCCAGCCCGAGGCGAGCGAAGACGAAGCCGAGCATAAAAGGGTCTGAGACCCCTATTGTATCAACAGCACAATCATTTTGAGGGCAAAATCGAAAAACACCATTTTAGCGTTCACATTTTGCGCGATGTCGCGGCGAGCAAGAGCAAGTTCGTCGGAGATGCCCAGCACATTGCGCTCATTGATGAAAGGCGAAAAGCGGCGAGAAAACTCCTCCTCCGCGCGCGTCATATAGTTCAATTCAGGGCGGTGGAAATTCATAATAAAATTCTCTCGCACCATACGCAGCGCATAGTCCAAGAACGCCTTCTGACGCTCACGACCCCAACTCGCCACAAGTTCGCTCCACGCGTGCATCTCCTTGATGTCGCGCAAGTAGCATTTGCGCATCAGCAACACAAAGAGGTCGAGAAACTCCTGTTCGTTGTGCCCCACAGAGAGCAAGCGCAGCGCCCGCACATAGTTGCCCTGCGCCGTGTGCGCCACATAAGCCGCATCTTCGGCCGACACCCCACGTTCACGCACCAAATGCTCCGCCATCTCCGCTTCAGGAATCGCCTTCACCGTCAAGCGCTGCGTGCGCGAGAGAATGGTAGGCAAAATCCCCTCCGCGCGATGGCTCACGAGGAGAAACACCGTGCGTGAAGGCGGTTCTTCGAGCAATTTCAAGAGTTTGTTGGCACAGGCCGTGTTCATCAGTTCGGGCAACCACACCACCACCACGCGCCAGCCCCCTTGCGAAGCTGAGAGCGCCAATTTCCCCACCAGTTCATCACTCTCATCGGCAAAGATTTGCGGTTGTTGGTTCTCAATCCCCATCTCCTTCTCCCAAAGTTCGAGGTCGAAATACGTAGTCTTTTTGAGCATCTCCCTCCACTCCTTGATCCAAAGGTCGCACACCACCCTCGTGGTGCTCGAAGCATTCTTGGGACGAATCACGGGAAAGACGAAATGCAAATCGGGGTGCGCCCATTTCTGCGTCATTGCGCATCCGGCACAAGTGCCACAAGGCGCAATATCTTCCTGCTGAGCTTGAAGTCCGTCTTGTGGAGAATGTTTTTGTGCCGTTTCGCAGAGCAAGAGTCTAGCAAACTGCAACGCGACATTGAGATGTCCAGCGCCTTCAGGTCCATCGAGGAGAATGGCGTGGGGCAATCTCCCACTCCTCCACTGACTTAACAACTGATGATATAGAGATGATTGAAACATAAATTAGACGTTAGACGTTAGACGTTAGAGATTAGACGTTAGACGTTAGAGATTAGACGTTAGACGATAGAGGAACTAGAGGAACTAGAAAAACTAGAGATGCTAGAACTTCTAGAAAGACTAGCCCAATCGCGCCAACCTCTAATCTCTAACGTCTAATCTCTAACGTCTAACGTCTATTTTCTCATACAAATGTAGCAATAAATTTTGACATCCTCCCCCTCCTTTCAGAAAAACGCAGGAACATAGACAAAAAAAGAGCCTCTAGCCGAAACTAGAAGCTCTAATTCTAAATCCGAGCCACGCGTGCGTGGCGAGCATAAAAGGGTCTTCAAACGTCTAAACTCTAACGTCTAATGTCTAAACCCTACCCCTCTGAGTGAGACTCACCCGCAGCAGGTTGAGAAGAAGTAGGTTGAGCACCTTCAGCGTGAGTACCTTCAGCGTGAGTACCTTCAGCGTGAGCACTTTCAGTGTGCGCAGCCTTTTTCTTCTTGACCACAGGCACCACTTCCACCTTAGAGAAGCGCACATAACCCTTCTTCACATCGAGTGCTTGCTTCACGCGGAGCGTAGGAGTGAACACCACACTCACCTTTTTGATGTCTCCCGCGTTCACATCCTTCTCTTCGTCCTTAGACTTCGTGTGGAGCGTTGGGCGGAACGAACCGAGGTCACCGAAGCGAACAGCGTCACCATCGCGGAGCGCATCAATGAGTTCCACTTCGAGCGCATCGAGCACCGCCTTGATGTCGCTGGAAGCAAGGGTGCACTTCTTTTCGATGCGTTCAATGATTTTTTGGTTGCTCACCACAGACACACCAGCAATGGCGGGGTGATAGATGACTTTGTCGGTAGTGGGTTTCTTGCGTTTTACGACTTTGTACTGAATCATGGTATAAACGATTTAGATGGTTTGATAAATAGATTAATTATGGTTTGGGGCGAAGTTTCGTTCTCACTGTCCGATCAGCCCCGATGACCGATTCATTTCGAACGCCCTTCTATATATATATGGGTAGATATCACCCCAAAGAGTGAAAAAATCGGGAAAAACTGCACTTTTTTTTTCAAAATCATTCTATTTGTCCTCTCCACTTTGCAGAACTCACCCAAAACAATCTTTTAGTTGTGCTAGAGCATCTAGAGCATCTAGTCCTTCTAGGGCATCTAGCCTTTCTAGAGCATCTAGTCCTTCTAGAGCTTCTAGAAAAAACTAGAGCCTCTAGCCTAAGCTAGAAGCTCTAATCTTTTATTTCTAAGCCCGAGCCACGCGAGCGTGGCGAGCAGAAAAGGGTCTATGCCCCTCTAACATCTAATCTCTAACGTCTAACGTCTAATATCTAACGTCTAATATCTAACGTCTAATATCTAATTCACAAACGCAGCCTTGTTGCTGCCATCGTCATAAGTTCTGAGGGACTCATCACGAACCACAGAAGAGCCAAGGAGGTTAATGCGGATATCAAACTTCTTGTCAGAACCAATCTGACCACGATCACCACCAGTCGAGGAACTTCCCAAGCGATAAAGGCGCACAAACGTATGTCCCTGATTGTCCGTAAACACAAAACGCATGAAAGGCATACCACCGTCCGTGCTTTTACCGAAAGGATCCACACTAGTGTCCACCTTGCAAGGTGGCATATAGAATTGGCCTGAGAGATACATATCAGGATGCGGGTCATAAGACACCACCCACTTACTCTTCTGCCAAGAAGCAAAAGGCTGTTTGTTTTGGGGCAAACTTCTGTCCCAAATCACCAAACCACCGATGTAGGGATAAGTGCTAGCTGCATTGCGGTTCAGCTTACTATAAGGCTCACTCGTCGCCCCATCGAGCATAAACTTCCCTGGAATGCGTTCCACTGTAACCTTTTTGATTACATAACCCTCGGGCAAAGGATAAGTTTGGAAGATGAAACGCGAGAAAGCACGCCACAGGGTCACACCACGGTTAAACACCCTCACGTTGTTTCCCTTATCTTCAAATGCACCATCCATTCTAGCCACCATCACTAGAGGAAGTTTGGCAGAAAGACCATTGTAACCGCGCAAATACTTACTCGTTTCCATCACCTCGTCCGAATTGGCACCTCTCACCTTCAAGCGCGCCTTGTCGTCGGCATGCACATTCGTCACAAAGCTCCAATCACCAAAAGTTGAGAGGTTTATGCCTTGATATTCCCACGTGGCCACACCTTTTGCTCCAGTGTTGTCCACACTGAACGCTTCGCCAATGCCACGAATCGTCACGTTCACCACTTCATCTTCTTTGTCGGCAGCATCCTTGTTGATACTGTTACCGTTGCCCTGCATCAAGGGGCGGAAATTCACCTGCAAACGCAGTTTTTCATGAGAAACAGATGAAGTCGCCACAGCATCTTCTGCAGCATCGCAGCCCACCACAGTGGGAAGCATCGAAGATAAGCCCAACAAGAGGACTGTGCTCTTCCACAAATTGCGTACATTCATCATATCTGGTCGTTTGAGTTACTAGGACTACCAATGAAATTCTTCAACGGATAAGACTCTGGCAAAGAGAAATTCTCTACGCTCTCGTACCACGGAGCTACGTCTATCTTGTCCACTTTGAGATAAGTGTGAACAAAGGCACTGGGGTCGTCATTACCCATGCCAGTAGCCGTGTAATAAATCGTATAGAATTTGTTACGCTCTAGACCACGAGGCAGCATCAGCTGGAAAAAGCGTTTTCTTATTGCCTCTTGGAAACCTGCAGGAAGCGTCATAATCATCGACATACTAGGCTGCTGATGCTTGTTCACATCGTCCTGCAGTTCTCCATATTCGTTGATGTAGAATTGTTGCGTCACATAGCGCATGTTGCTCTGCACTTTCAGCGTTGTGTTCACCGGAGCACCATGCACTATTTCGCCCATCGGCAAACGCTTATTGGCTGGACTTCCCATTGGCACTGAATGCTTGCCCAAATAGGTGTTCTTGGGAAAGTATTTATAGCGGAACACCACGGGCGCCCCAGCAGGAATCAAGGTCATTCTAAAATCCGTGAAATTAATCACTATTCTCACCTTGGCAATGGTGCGTTCCATGTCCACATTCACCACAGCCGGCAAGGAGTTGCGATCAAATTGCACATTGTCCTTGATGCCGATCATCACGATGTGGTGAAAGTCGGGACTGTTGTAGTCGGGCTGATTGTTCGCACCCAAAGGATAAGGGATGGGACCCAACTGTTCGTCAGCACTAGTGAGTTGATTAATCACCAATCCTTTCAAATCATCCAATGTGTTGATTTCGTTGCGCGCACCACGTTCCAAACGGTTGCGCACGGCAGTGGGAAGATTGAGCAACACCACACAAGTTTTGCCCTCCACTGCAGTTCGGGGCACATCGAGCAAATACACACCACGATAGTATTTGCCTTGGAAAGGACGTTCATACACGCCATCCACCCAGTTTTCCTTGTCTTCTTCAGCAGGAGAAAAACCTTCAGTGTCGAAGTGGAACAGAGACTTACCAGCAACCACGGCCTTGCGACCATTGCTCTCAAAAAACAACACGTCGACCGTCTTATAACTACTTTCATAGTCGGCAGTCGACTCCGTGCCGTTCGGCGCATTGGGCACAGCACGTGTGGTGTGTCTCTCGGCCTCTTCTATGCGAAAAGTCACATAGACTTTATCATTCTTGTCTTGTTGTGTTTCCTCCACATACGCCTGATCACAAGCACTAAGCCCTGTCAGCAGCAAGAGCCACAACAATAGATGGATGATTCTCATATCAATATATTTTTTTTTGAGCTGCTATTTCAGAATACTAATTCAGAAAACTGTCGTAGGTGTCTCTCCAGTTCGCACTACGCACCACTATGTCGCTCGACTTCTCGCCCAAACGGTTGGTGGCTGGCACTACCTGACCTCGGTCACTCTTGAAATATTCTATCCTGATGAACGTTTTGCCTGCGGCAGGAAGATTCTTCCCACTTGCATTGCTCCAATTCACCGTGAAGTCTGCAAAACCTTGTTCATTGTTGTGCTGGCCGATGTTGCCAAACTGCAACTTGTTGGCATTGCCCGAAGCATTCACCTTGCGCATATTGCCATAGTCCTTGAAATAGGCCTGCGTGTTGGGCTTTCCGTCTTGGTCTAACAGCGTGATGGTGGCCCACTCATAGGTTTGGTCAGTGGTTTTCAAATCGTTTTGGATGCGCAAACGCGTCTCCTTGTTCGTACTGCTAAACGTGGGGTCGGCCACATTCACTTGCACCCAGTTGAACATCAACGACTCGCCCAATGATTTCTCTTCTTCCCAAGGCGCAATGCGCATCTCCACCTGCAAACGGTCTTTTTCGCGGATGGTATATTCGTAGTGACGATTGCGCAAAATAGAGAATTTGCTATACCATTGGGGGTTAGGCAATCGGGGGTTGTCCGTGTTGTCGTTTCGTTCCGTCAAATCAGCCGTTCCGAGGTTGAAGGCCTTTGTTTCATTTAGTTTCGCTTCAAACTCTGCTTGATCAGCATAGGGATAGAAGTTCCGACTTTCTGTCGCTGCGGGGTATTTGTCAAACAGCGCGTCACTGCTCTTTTTCCAAAAACCTTGGTTGGGGGCTGAGAAAGCGAGCATCACGGCATTCAAGCGATCGAAAGCTTGGCCGCCATTGGGTTCACCATCGAGCGGATGCTTCGGAAGTAACAACTCGGGCACGTAAAACGTGTAGCGATAGCGTTTGAGGTCGGCTTCATGTTGCGACGCAGCAGTATAGGTTTCGCCACCATAGGATTCAGGAGCGGTTGCCCCTTCACAGATAGTGGTGCAACGATAGCGTGACTGGTCGTCGGCAAATATGTCGCTGTAAAATTTGAACTGTCTTGGCGTATGGTTCATTTGAAACAGCGGTGTGTTGAAATACGACCAATAACGAGGGCGATTGAGCAAGGTGATGGCAAATTTGCCCATCGCTGGCCATTCCAAATAGTCTACATTTTTAGCTGTGTTCACGTGAGCAGCTTTTTCCACATTGATGGTCACCTTCGCCATGCAGCGCACCAACTTCACCCTTTCGTCACCCCCTGCAATGAAGTGCTGAGGGTCTTGATCGCTCATACCTTTGTTATTGCGTGTGATGTTGATTTCAACGTCTTTATACACCGCCGACATCGGCATAGGATAGTTATATTCTATATTTCCCGGCTTTGGGTCCACTTCAGGATGCCAACGTTTTTCACGGGCGTTCCACTTGCGATAAGGGGCGATGTCGAGGTGTGACAAGGGTTCCCAATGCTTACGAGCGGCATCATCTTCATAAACTCGTCCATCGAAAATGCGAGCTATGTTGGAGCCGACAGTCAGTTTGTCTAACACCTTTGTGCCGTTCCAACTGTAGTCATCGCGTTTGTTTCCGTTCTCTTCTGTTGGCGAATACCAAAATTTTCCTTCATTGGCAATAAACCAAAAGTCGTAGGTGCCAGGAAGGATTTTGATGGGACGACGCCATCTTGCATTTACATCGGGATATTGCGTGAAGCGTTCGGTCAACTCGGTGGGGTTGTCCTCTTTCTCATTGTAGACTATGGTGCCAGTTTGGCTGTCTGAAATAATCATACGCAGACTCACCACTCTGGACTCCCAATCAGTAGTAGGACTTGGAGAAATCGGATCATTGGAAACAGCTCCTGCAGCGCGAGTGTTTTGCACCGTCACACTGGTGGAGAGCCAAATGGGTGTTCCACCCTTTTCGCGCTCAGTGCCCACCAAGGCATAATCCTTAGCGCAGCTCACCAACACTAAGCTGGCGAGCAGGCTCAAGGTATATTTCTGAAATGATAGTTTCATTGGTCGTTCTTGCTATTTTTCGATTTGAAAAACTATTCGTCCGCCACCTTCGTTACTGACGCGACGCATCCACATAGGCAGGGTCTTCTAATTCTGCGGGAGCTAGCACCGGCAATACACTCGTAGCCTGATATTTTTCCTTGAATGTCTGCTTAAAGGGGTCAACAAAGCCAAAGGAGTTTTGGAAGCGTCCGGAATTGTCAAACTGATAAGTCATGAAGTTAGGCCTTCCTTTCCAATAACCGTTCTTCACCGCCATTTGGAATACCAAACCTACATACGCTCCCACACGAGCAGACTCTTGTGGCGAACCAGGTCCAACGGGTGTGGGTGAACCGGGAACGTGGAATACGCGAATAGTGATACCTCTACTCACATTGGGTTTCCAAAAGTCACCCCAAAACTCATTGTGCGGTGCTTGGTTCATCCTCGGGCGATTGGCAGCCACTACATTTTTGAGGAAGGCTTTGGCGGAGGCATCATCCTTAAATCGTACCCCCTCGTTGCCTAAGTGGCGCGTGTGTATCACAAAGCGAGAATCAGGGGTATAGTCCTTGGGTTTATTACCTGGATTACCTGTGGTTCCGTGATTCCATTGACCATATTCTGTGTAGCGCACGGCTTCACAGAAGGGGGTGCCTACAAAGCGCAAAGCAAAATAACTATTGTAGTTTTTAGGACTATTCGATTCGTTATCCACAAAGTTCGCCTCACGATAATAGTAGGACTTCATCCCTTTATAGAGCACACCACCAATGCTCACATCTTCCGTACGCTCCTGCATGTCGTCACCGCGAGCGTGACTAGACGCGTTGATGTTGCCCAAATGAGGGGGGAACACTGAGTTCACGGTGTGGGCATCAGGAATCTGCCATTTCAATCCGGTGAGCGTGGGGGCACCGGTCACTGAAGGACGACCATTCACATCAAAACTATTGGCAAAGTAGCCTCTAAGTTCAGGGAGAAAGTATCGAGAATTGGCCAAAACTCTATTCTCAGCCGTGGAGTCTGGCCAAACATATGCTCTAGCATATCGGGAGTCTGAAAGCACAAAGTCGGGACCAAAATAGCCCAATGGGGTCAACACCAAACCACCCACCAGTTCTTTATCTCTGAAATAGGCGCGACCACTCTTGTGGTTTTTCTCTGACACAAAGGCGGTGCGAGAACCCAAACCACTCTGTTCGAGGGTGGCATTATAAAGCTCCATACGCACATGAAGTCCCTCACTGCCATAGAGTGCATTGTCGCGAGATTCGTCGATAGACTTCATCCACACATAATAGTAAGGTGTCCACTCTGTGTCTTTTTGCCCCTGTTTCAAACGGAACAACGGATAACCGCTCTTCAAATTGTTGGGATCGGCTTTGTCTAATCTCACTTGTTGGAAGAAGGGGTCGTCTTGCACACTCACAAACGAATAAACATGACCATCGGGACGATATCCATGCCAACTCAAGGGGGAACGATCGGGAGCTGACAATTGGTTCACTGATATCCAACCACCAGTAGTTGAGGTGCTGGACTCGACAGATATACCACGGAGGAAATAAGAGAAAGACGTCTTCTTCCAAGTCAATTGGTTGTAGGTATTGTCCACATGCTTTTTGATCCCTGGGTCTTCAGACAACTTGTGCATTGAATTCTTAAATCGCATGCACAACAAACTGCCATAGGGCAAAAAGTTAGGCGCAGCGTCGATGCACACCAAACGTGCAGAGAGATTGCTACTGTTGCGGTCGTTGTTGGCCACAGCCATACGCACGCCCCAACGGCGTTCTCCCGCGCGTCCCACGGCATCTGTGCCGAGTTGGAAAGGCACGATGATGTCTTTGCCCAACACGAGCTTCTCGCCTGGTTTATACAATTTATTGGGGATGCGACAACTTTTATTGATGTTATACGCCTTTGTGTTGGCATCCCAATCTCCACCGGTCATGGCGTCGAGATACCATACATCGTCTTTCGTCATCGTGGGAGCTCCACTTGCGCCTTTCACCGCGGTGAAGTTGTAAATGCCCGAAGCATCTAAGCTCAGTTCTTGACCTTTGACAATGTTCCAATTGTTATTGGCCGAAACATAAACTTTCGATCCATCTTGGTTGCGCAAAATGAGCAACACCGACATCGTGGTGGCTTCTCCAGGATTCAATTCGAGCTGCGTGGTACCATCGTTTTTCACCAGCAAAGCGGTGCGCGTGGCTTTCTCGCCGTTTCCGGCATTTTCACCGCCTTCATCGCTCACTGCCGTGATTTTACTTTTAAAACCTATGGAAGGAAAATCGAGTTTCAAACTGAAGGTATCGGCACGCTGTGCCTGTTCTTTTTCTGCTGTGTTGCCTTCGCGTGGCGCAAGTTCGTCTGAACGACAAGCACTCAACGCTGCAGCAAAGGCTACAACGAACAAAAGGCTTTTGAAAAAAGTCAGTTTCTTCATTATTCTTTGGATTGTATATGCTTTTTCACCCTGCCTAACCAGCCTTTTCTCCGTTTTTTTCGGACAAATCAGCTGAAATTAAAAGGGAATTTCCTCGCAAGGCAAAAGGCATTAACGTCTAACGCCCGAGCCACGCATGCGTGGCGAGCAGAAAAGGGTCTGCGACCCTCTAACGTCTAAATTCTAACGTCTAATATCTAACGTAGTCTTCATCAGATGGGGATTCTCTTCCTTCATCTCTAGGAATGAGGGTCGCACTTCGACCTCTGTAGTCCATTTCATCTATCCGAAATGAATTTATTCCTTTGGAATTCAGTCATTTATCCATTCATCCGATAGCTTTGGTGTACAAATATACGACTTTTATCCGAATTAAAGACAGCGAACTAGTCAAAAAGGTCTGATTTCTCATTTTACCCCCCCCATTTTGCAAAGTAGACATTAGAAAATAGACATTAAAGATTAGACGTTAGAGATTAGACCTTAGACGTTAGAGGGTCACAGCCCCTTTTTCGCTCGGGGTCACAGACCCTTTTTCGCTCGGGGTCACAGACCCTTTTTCGCTCGCCCCGACAAGCGGGGCTCGGTTCTTCGGAGGGATTCTATAGATTCTAGAGCTTCTAGGGCTTCTAGGCCTTCTAGAGATTCTAGAGATTCTAGGGCTTCTAGGCCTTCTAGAGCTTCTAGGGTTTCTAGAAAAATCTAGAGCCTCTAGCCCAACCGCGCAGCCTCTAACGTCTAACGTCTAACCTCTAACGTCTATTTCTTCTAGAGCTTCTAAAAAAAAACTAGAGCCTCTAGCCTAAGCCAGAAGCTCTAATTTTAATTCCGAGCCACGCGAGCGTGGCGAGCATAGAAGGGTCTGAGACCCCGAGCAGAAAAGGGTCTGCGACCCTCTAATTCAGATAAGCCGCTTTGCTACTGCCCTCATCGAAAGCCTTGAGGACAGCATTATTGTCAGCGCGTTCCTTGGCAGGCGCCAAGAGATTGATGCGAATGTCGTCGTAATGCTTGTTGGGGTCAATGTTTCCACGACCATTATTCCCCGAATTGCCCAAACGATAGAGGCGCACAAAAGTGCGATTTTGATTGTCCGTAAACACAAAGCGGAGCAAAGGCATTCCCCCATCGGTGTTCGTACCGAAAGGGTCAGAGTTGCCATTCACCTTGCAGGGCGGCAAATAGAAATGTCCCGACAGAAACATATCAGCATTGTTCGACAGATCCAAGCTCCATGCCGACTTTTGCCATTTCGCCAAAGGCTGGTCGTTCCCATTACTATTATTCCAAATCTCAAAGTCCAAATAGGGATAATTATTAGCACCCCTTCCATTAAGTTCCGCATAGGGTTTGGTGGTGTGTCCCACCAACATAAACTTCGCTGGAATGCGTTTCACTGAAACACTCTTCATCGTGTAGCCCCCAGGGAGAGGAAAAGTTTGAAAAGAAAAACGAGCAAACACACGTTGCAGCAACACCTGCTTACTAAAGGTGCGCACCCCATTATTGTTGGCAGCACCAAATTGTGATTGTGGCACATCAACCACCATCAAGAGCGGCAGCGCAGCCGACAGTCCGTTGTAGCCACGGAGATATTTAGCAGTCTCCATCTCTTGGCCGTGAGGAGTAGACCCTTGTCCAATGCGCGCCTTGTCGTCTTTGTGCAGGTTCGCCACAAACGACCACGTTTCGGGGGCGTTGCCTGGGGTTGTCGACGGTCCCACCCAGTTCGCCACCCCTTGTGTTCCACTGTTGTTGATGGTCGAAGCACTGCCCAGGCTCACGCACGCAAGGTTCATCACAAGGTCTTCCTTGTCTGTCCCATCTTTGTCGATGCTCGGTGCGTTGCCGTGCGTCAAAGGGCGGAAGTGGACGCTCAAATGCTGTTTGCCCTCCACAGCGGAAGGTGTCAGCACAACATCTTCTGACGAAGCATCACAGCTCACCACAGCGGGGAGCACAGCAGCGCTGCACACCCCAAGGCAAGCCAACTGCAAGAGTTTGCGTAGGTTCATCATATATGGTCGTTTTTATTAGGGTCGTTTCGATCAGCGGGATTTCCAATGAAGTTGTTGAAAATATAGTCAGGAGAGGTGAAGAAATTTTCCGTGCCTTCGTCCCAAGGCTTCACCACCACTTTGTCTGCTTTGAGAATCAAGAGCTGCGAACCACCAGGATCTGTTTCACCGTTTGTTGGAAGGTTCACATAGATGGTGTAGCTCTTGTTGCGCTCCATCCCACGTGGAAGACTCAGCACCCAATATCGCTTAGGAATTGACGCACCAGAAGTTGGATGCTCAAACAAGACTGATAACTCGATGGTAGGCTGCTTTTCCACATTGTCGGGCAACTCACCATATTCGTTCATATAGAGATGTTGCACAAAATAAGGTTGTTTGGCTGTGCCATACAGTTTTGCGGGACTTTCCACAAACAAACCATCTTTCGGAGCATTGAGCGTACCCGAGTTGGTGGACTTGTCTTTCCACACTGCCCCTAATTTGGTATCACTGGGAAAATTCTTATACTGATAGGTCATCGTGACTTTGGTATAGCCAAAGGCTTGAGGAATAACCATTAAGGATTTACTCGTGAAAATCCCCACAATCTTTACCTTAGCTATGGTGCGCACCATCTGCACCTGAATCACCGAAGCCACATCGTTGTTGGAGAACGAGATGTTAGACTTCTCGCCAATCATCACAATGTGGCGAAAGGCAGAACTGTTGTAGTCGGGCTGATTGTTGGCATCCAAAGGATAAGGGATGGGACCCAGTTGCTCGTCAGCACTCGTTTGTTGGTGTATCACCTGCGCTTTCAATTTTGCCAGCGTGTTGAGCGTGCCGCGCTCTATGAGCGTGCGCACCTCAGCAGGCAGATTGAGCACCACTACACAGGTTTTGCCCGTCACCTGACCGCGCGTCACGCCCATGAGATAGACACCACGCTTGTTGCCACTGCGTTCATAGACACCGTCCACCCAGTTGTCCTTGTCAGCACCACTGGGGCTAAAGCCCACACTTTCGAAATGGTGCACTTTTTTCTGCCCCACTTGGGCGATGTTGCCATTGCCTTCAAAAAACAGCACATCGACCGACTTGTAGCTGCTTTCATAGTCAGCATCTGCCTCTGTGCCGCTTGGGGCGTTGGGCACAGCACGAGTTTCTTGCGACTGAGTCCTGCTGACGGTGAAAGTCACATAGAGTTTCTCACCGTCCTCTGCAGACTGCAGGTCTTCAAACCTCTGCTGGCACGCACTGAGCGCCAACAGGGCAAAGAGACAAGACAACAATAGATTTATTCTTCTCATATCAGTTTTTTTCTTTGAGAGATTCACTTAGCGCAGGGGTCATTGTGCGTTTTCAAGATCACGATACATCCTACTCCAGTCTGCCTGACGCACCATAATATTGTCAAAGCTATATCCAGTTTTAGAGTTTACCAGATTGCCTGATCCATCTAAGTATTCCAATTTGATGAACGCCTTACCAGCCGCTGGTGCATTCTTGCCCGTGGTCGCGCTCCAGTTGACAGTGAAATCTACAAAACCTTGTGGTTTGTGGTGAGTGGCCTCTGTTCCAAACATGAGTTGAACCGCATTCGAGCCATTGCGCTTAAGCACACGCATTGTACCCACATTGCTGAAATAGGCTTGCGCATTTTCTCCTCCATCTTGATTGAGCAGAGAGATGCGGATGCCAGAGTAGAAATGTTTGGGAAAGCTATTTTGTATGCGCAAGGTCATTTGCTTGTTGGTGGCAGAAAACGAAGGGTCGGGCACGTTCACTTGCACGGCATCGAAGCTGTTCGTTTCGCTTTTTGGTGTGTCGTCGTCCCAAGGGGCAATCACCGCATCCACCTGCAAACGGTCTTTCTCTCGGATGGTAATCATGTAGTGGCGATTGCGCAAGAGGGAGAAATTGCTGTATCTATCGGGATTGAGCAGTTTTGGGCTATCGGGCGACTGGTGGTCATTGACTTCTTCCAAATCAGGGGTGCCAATATTGAAGGCTTTGGATTCTTCTACTTTGCCTTCAAACTCGGCCTTGCTGGCATAGGGGTAGAAGTTCACATTCTCAGCTGCCCCTGGGGTTGAGTTGAACAAATCTCTTCTTCCCCAAAATCCGCGGTTGGGCGCGGAGAAAGCGAGCATCAAAGCATTGGTGCGATCAAAAGCTTGTTCGCCTTTGCTGGGGTCGCCATCGAGTGGACTCTTTTCGAGCAACAACTCGGGCACGTAGAACGTATATTGATAGTCTCTGCGTTCTATCTCATTCTTCGACTTATCTTTATCTACGTAAGGAACGCCATTAAACGATTCGGGAGCATTGTCTCCGCCCACACTGATGGGGAATGCGCGATAGCGTGACTGGTCGTCGGGGAAGATGTCGCTGTAATACTTGAACTCGCGTGGCGTATGGTTCATGTCGAACAGTGGGGTGTTGAAAAACGACCAATAGCGAGGGCGATTGAGCAAGGTGATGGCAAACTTGTCAAGCTGTGGCCACTGCAAGTTGCGCACCGTGCGATTGTCCTTCACATAGGCTGCATTTTTCACAATGATGGTCACCTTGGCCATGCAGCGCACGAGCTTCACCTTTTCATCTCCGTCAGCTATGAAGTGCTGTGGGTCTTGCACGCTCGCGCCTTTGCCGTTGCGTGTGGATGCGATGTATACATCTTTATACACGGCCGACATAGGCATGGGGCGGTTTAGGCTCCAGTTCGCCCATAAATCACCGCTATCATCCACCTTGGGCGTCCAAGGTCCATCAGTATTTCGTCCCTTATACTTGCGATAGGGGACTAAGTCGAGATGCGCCAAGGGGGCTATACTGGCATCATTTCCGCCAAAGACTTGTCCGTCGAAGATGCGCGCGATGTTGCTACCTTCCCTGAGGTTATCCCACACTTGGTTGCCCAATTCATTCATGCGGTCATTTTGACCATTGGTCACAGGCGCAAACCAGTTGACGCCTTCGTTGGCAATGAACCAAAAGTCGTAGGTGCCGGGTATGATTTTGATGGGTTTTTTCCACGCAGTAGCTGTCCCTGAGGCTTGATTATACTTCGCTTCTACTTCTTGCGGATTGTCTGTCCTTTCGTTGTAGACGATGTTTCCGGTTTTGCTGTCGGAGATAATCATTCTCAGCGAATAGACTTTGTTGTCCATATCGGTTTCTGTGGCGGAAACGGGGATATTCTTGGCAACGGCTCCTGCAGCGCGTGTGTTTTGCACCGTCACACTGGTGGAGAGCCAAATGGGGTCTCCTCCTTGTTCGCGCTCGGTGCCCACCAAGGTGTAGTCCTTGGCGCAACTCGCGCACGCTAATGCGGCAGTAATCAATAAAGTGAGGAAACTAAGTTTCTTCATATGGGTGAATGTTTTGTTTTTTTGTCTTTCTAGAGTTTCTAGGGGCTCTAGTTTTTCTAGGGCTTCTAGCTTTTCTAGAGCTTCTAGTCCAACCGCGCAGCCCTCTAACGTCTAACGTCTAACCTCTAACGTCTATTTCTTCTAGCCCAACCGCGCAACCCTCTAACGTCTAATCTCTAACGTCTAACGTCTAATCTCTAACCTCTAACGTCTCTCTCCGAGCCACTGAGGTTCGTCCATGCTCACTGGAGCGAGGAAGGGGAAGACAGACAGAACGTAGTTTCTTTTGTTCCACTGGGCAGCACCACTAGAGAACGGATTGTTGAAAGTATAATAATGACGCCAGTAATTATCGTTTGGTGTTTCCCTAATGTCATAGGTTTGGAGTTCAGGATTGTTGAGATTACCATTCTTGTTGACTGCCAGCGAGAGCCAAGTACCGACGTTTTTAGCGTGGGTTCCAGTACCTGCAAAGGGTCCACCACCTTTAGAGACAGGAGATCCCGGCACCGCCAAGATGCGCGTGGTGATGCCCTTCTCCACACTAGGTTTCCAGAAATCAGTTCCCCAAAAATCATTGACGTGAGGATTATGATTGCTTGGGGCATTTCCAGCTGCCACAACGGTCTGCATAAAGTGTTTCCAACCTCTGGGGGGTTCGGGGATGTTGCCCAAGTGGCGCGCTTGGATGATAAAGCGCGTGTGCTCGTGAAAGAACGTGCTATTTCCTCCTTCAGTGTCATTCCATTTGCCAAAGAGGGTGTAGCGATAGACCGTGCAGTAAGGAGTGCCTACAAAGCGCAAACCAAAATAGGTGTGATAGTAGTTGTCATCATTGGAAAACTTAAGCTTATACTCCCAAGGGTTGTAATAGTAGTTCAGCGTATTGCTCAACATAACACCACCTATCGACACGTCCTCGTGCATTTCTCTCCACTCTCCCCCTCCGTGGTAATTCATCACATTGATGTCGTTCATTTGGGGAGGAAACACGCCCTTAATCATAGGGCCTGTGGGCAACATCCACTTCAAGTTGTTGATTTCTGGATTTGGACTGTCAGGATTGCTGGGCGACACGCTAAAATAGTTGTTAAGGTCGCTCACAATGGCATCGTATTCAACACGGCGTTTGGAGAATTCACTGTTCGGGTAGGTGTAATAGCCATTGGCGGCATCGGGTGGCCAGAAGTTCATCACGTGGGCATTCACCTTTTTCTGAAAAAGGAGGGCAGGAGCCGACAGACTCAGCGGTGAAATGCCCAATTGTGTGGAGATGCTTTCATCGGCAAAATAGGCGCGTCCAGATTGGTGAATCTTCCTAGAGGTGAACACCGCACGAGGGTCGACACTGGGGTCGTGCATCGTAGTGGCTGGGTCTAGCGTGGCGTTATACACGTGGAGTCGCACTGTGAGCCCTAAACAGCCATAGAGAGCCTGACTTCTAGATTCGTCGAGCGATTTGACCCACACATAGTAGTAGGGCGTCCAAGGGGCATCTTCTTTATTGGGAGTACCTCTTTTGAGGAGAATCCCAGTGTGGTAATCATTGTCTTTGACGCCGTCCATGTTGACATATTTGATGAAGGGTTTGTCGGACTGATTGTCAAAGTGATAGGCATTTCCGTTGGCATCAAAGCCGTGCCATTGAAGGGGTTTGCGGTCGGGTTGTGACAATTGATTCACCTGAATCCACCCTCCCATAGTGGAAGAAGAAGACTCCACGCTGATGCCTCGAATGAGGAAGGAATAGTGACCAGGTTGCCAAGTGCGCCCACTGAACACGGGGTCTTGATTGCCACTAAGTTCTTTCGCAATCATAGAGGTGTTGTTTCTAAATCGCATGCACAACAGACTGCCGTAGGGCGAAAACGTGGGTTCGGGGTCTGCACACTGCAAACGTAGCGTTGGCGCTCCCGGGTTACGGTTCTCGTTCGCCACAACCATGCGCACGCCCCACTTGCGCTCACCATTTCTCCCTGTCTGATTGGTACCTAAACTAAAAGGCACGATGATGTCTCTGCCCAACACCAGCTTCTGACCGGGGCTGTACATCTTGTTGGGCATGGCGCAGGATTTGTTGATGAGATAGGCTTTAGTTCGAGCATCCCATTCTCCGCCAGTCATGGCATCGACATACCACCCTTCGTCTTTCACCAAAGATCCAGAGCCCTTCACCCAAGTGAAGGTATAGTCACCATCGGTTTGCAACCTGTCGGTTTTTCCTGCCACGAGGGACCACTCTTTTTCTGCCACAGCGATGCGCGATGCGTCGCGATTGCGCAAGATTAGCAGCACTTTGAGTTTTCTGTTGTTGGCGTCGTCGAGGGCGAGGTTGATGGTGGTTCTTCCGTCATCACCCACCACCAAGGCTGCGCGCGTGTCGCGTTTTTTCTCCTTTCCACCCTCGTTGTTGTTTACCTCCACGATGGGTTGTGAGGTGGTGATGCGCGATTCAAAAGGCACTTCCCCAAAACTAAGTTCTACAGAAAAGCTGTCGGCACGCTGCGCTCCTCCCCTCACGGTAGAAGAATGATCTTCTCGTGAAGCGAGTTCGTCAGAGCGACAAGCTCCCAACGTTGCTGCAAAGAGCGCAACGAACAGTAGGCTGTTGAAACAAGTGAGTTTCTTTTTCATTGATGATATACGTTGTGCCACACACCAACGTGGCGGCATTTCTCTAGTAAGCAAGAAAACCGAAACACGAAAGCCTCACACAGTGATAAACCTCACGCGGTGCTAAGGTATTCAATCTCGCAACATTTTTTCTGCAATTGCGGTGCAGGAGGCTTCGCACATAGATATTTCGCGACAAATATACTCATTCTTTTAGAAACTAGCAATTTTATGCCAAAAAAACCAGCATTTTTGCGCCATTACCCCCCCCCAATTCGCTAAGTAGAGATGGCAATTTATAAGGTTATAGATTAGACGTTAGAGGGTCTATGACCCTTTTTCGCTCGGGGTCGCAGACCCTTTTATGCTCGCCCCGCAAAGCGGGGCTCGGTTCTTCGGAGGGGCTAGTTTTTCTAGAAATTCTAGAGCTTCTAGTTCTTCTAGAGCTTCTAGGGCTTCTAGAGCAGCCCGAGCCACTCCGTGGCGAGCATAAAAGGGTCTATGACCCTAACGTCTTCAAGTATTCTATCGCTCGGTCGGGGTCGTTGTTGCAGTGTTTGAGGGCCTCCTCATACATCTGCGTGGCCACCTCGTGCGAAACAGCGCGTTCTGCCCAACGTTGGCGTTCGCGGTCACGCTCCACGCGCTCTGCGTTGCGACGATACACCTCAATCTCCTTGCTCCGCTGCGCCAAAAACGTGGGCAGGTTGCTCACCAAATGGTCTGGCGTGAGTTTGCCATACGCCACCTTGCCATACACCCCTGCACGAAGACGCGACAGGTAGAGCCCGATTTCCGCCAAATTCAGTTTGCTATATTCCCCCACAAACGACTCTGCCACGGCTTCCAACATCTCTCCCGGGATTTTGTCGCTACTCCCCCACAAGCGCGCGGTTTCACTCAACTGGATGGTGACCCACGCCACAGCGGTCTGTGTGCCGTAGCGACGTCTCACCACTTCCAACGCTGGTGCACAACCGCAAAAACAACGGTCGGCATCGAGTGCCATGTGCCGACACACTTGCGGATTGTAACGCTCCAAAAAGGCGGTGCGTTCGCGCTGGAGGGTCACAGACCCCTTTATGCTCGCCCCGACAAGCGGGGCTCGGTTACTCGGAGGGCTAGGGGTCACAGACCCATTTTCGCTCGCCACGACAAGCGGGGCTCGGTTCCTCGGAGGACTAACCAAACTAGAAAGACTAGAAGTACTAGAAAGACTAGAACCACTAGAAAATCTAGAATCACTAGAACCACTAGAAGCACTAGAAAATCTAGAATCGCTAGCCTCACTAGCCGTCAATATCGAAGGTGTTAGTTTCATTGTTGTTCAAGGTTTTAAAGGTGGGAAATCCAATCATTTTTTTCATCATCTCTTGCGCTATACGGCATCCGAAAAACACGCATTGCAAATGTTCAAGAAAAGCAACACTGCGCAGAGCACACAGAGCAACAAGCGCAGCATAAACTGCCGAAAATCAAAACGAAATTCCATAAGGTTCAATCAAAAAGACTTTGTTTTCTGGGATAGATTAAAAGGGGATAGGCTCAAAACGGCACAGTGGGCGGAAGGGCATATTTGTCTTCATCGCTCGTCACTGCTTCCACCACTTTCTGTTCGAGATAGTTCCTGCGCTGCTGCTGGAAAAGCGCGTCTTGCTCTTCCTGCGAACCGTTTTTGGCCAAAAAATGCTGTTTCCGCCATTCTTGCTCCGCTGCAAACCGTGCCTCTCGCTCTGCCTGCCACTGTTGCGCTTGGGCTTCACGCTGTGCCTGCCACTGCTGTTGCTGCTGCTCGCGCTGCTCACGCTCTTGGGCAAAACGACATTCGTTTTTATGCCAATTGCACACAGCCGCTTGCCAACTCACCATGTCGTGGCGCGAAGTTTTCCAACCATTGGCGGCATAGTAGGCCACGAAACGCTCGGCTTCGAAGGCTGCATACCCCAAACTCTCGGCATAGCGCGCCACTTCTTCCACCGTGGGCGGATCGAGGTACACCGGCCTACGCTTTTTGTCCTTCGCTCTGCCCATCGTTTTTGGAGCGGTGGAGGGAGGAGAGAGGAGAAGCTTTCTTCTACTCTCTTCTTTACCACCAAAGGTGGTTTGTTTGTTTGTTCGTTTGTTTGTTTGTTTGTTTACGCGCGCGTGAGGAACGGTGTTAAAGTGTTCATTTGCATCACTTTGCAACGCATCGTTTTGCACCACATTTGTGCACATTTGCAACACACTTTTTGCATCACTTTTTGCACTGTTTTTTGCATCATTTTGGGCAACAAATTCTGCAACATTTTGGGCAACATTTTGAGCGTTTGGTGCATCAAATTCTGCATCATTTTCTACATCCTGTGGAATACGTTGATGAGCCTTTTCTGATTCAAAAATGGACACTTCGTCTGCCACTCTCCACTTTTCTGTTTCTTCGGAAAAGAAAGGAGAAAAAATCTCGATTTCTTTTTCCTTAACTCAAAATTCTTTTTCTGTAACATCGATATTTTTATCGGAAACAGATGAATTTTCATCGGAAAAATCGCATCCATTAACGGAAAAATCGCATTCACCCACTGAATCATCGATATTTTTATCAGAAAAATCGTCCTCTTCTTCCGTCATTTCGCAGACCTCTTCCTCCACAGGTTCGGGACAAAGCGGAGCGCGCGATTGCGCCAACGAAGGGTCGAGAGTGGAGAGCATACTGTCGAGGAGGGGCGAATAGAACGTCCTCTCTTGTCGGTTGATGGCAAAAAGGTTGAAATCCTCGATGATGGCGCGGAGATTATCCTCGTCCGTCCAGAAGGAGAGGGCGAGCGACTCATAGTCGAGTTCGAGGGTACAGTCTTTTTCAGAGCGTAGGCGTTGCAAGATGGCGAGATAGATGCCATAGGCCTGCCATCCCAATTTGGCGCGGAGTTTTGCAGAACGCTGTTCGGCATAGTTGTCGATGAAGACCGGCACATATTTGTTGTAACCGCTCCCCTTCTTGCTGGCCGACGCGCGTCTTGTGGTCGTACTCCGTCTGGCTGTACTCGTCCCACTGCGTCTTGCGGTGGTGCTTCTTCGCCTTGCGCTGCTGGCTGTTTGCGTTGTCGTGGTGCTGGCTGTTTGCCGTGCTGCGCTGCTGGCTGTTTGCCGTGCTGTGCTGCTGCGCCTTGCCGTGGTGGCTGTTTGCGTTGCAGCGTTGTTGTTGTTGTTGTTGTTGTTGTTGTTGTTGCTGTCAAGCTTTTTCATAGTGAAAATGTTTTTGTCGCCATCGAATTTCTCAATTCATTGGTCGACGTGTGTTTCCTTACTCTTCATCGGGTCACTTTATCAAAAACAACGGCTTGTTTTAAGAAAAACATCGTGTTGTTTTAGAGAAAACATCGTGTTGTTTTAGGGAAAACATCATGTTGTTTTGTGGTGAACGAAGGCAAGGTTTGTTTTCGTGGTAATCAATTATATGGAGTCTGTGTCTTCCTCCCCACAATGTGAGAAGGCAAATGCAGGTTCACACTGCAAAATTACGAACTTCTCGCAAGTTTCGCAAGAAACAGCGCAAAAAAATATTAGAGGGTCGCAGACCCTTTTATGCTCGCCACGGAGTGGCTCGGGCTGCGCGGTTGTGCTAGAAGGACTAGAAAAACTAGAAGCCCTAGAAGAACTAGAAAAACTAGATGCTCTAGAGGGACTAGAAAGACTAGAAGAACTAGAAAAACAAAAAAAGACTAGCCCTCCAAGAAATTAGACGTTAGAGATTAGCGCTTTCCTCTTAGCATTTTGTCGAAATCAGAATCGATGCGTTGCGTAGGGTTGAAGTGTTCATATTCTGCATGGGCTTTTGCCTTTGCCTTTTCGTGAGAGACGGTGCCTTTACCTTCTAAAAGTTTGTATCCTCTGAAGGACAGGAAGGCATCAACGCTTTTAGAGAAGTCGGCCATGGTGAAAGACGTTTCTCTCTCCACGAGATCTTCCACATAGTCGAAAAATCCAGTGACAATGCGCTCAAGTTTGCGGATTTCTTGTTCGGAAAGATAATTTTTGGCCACCACAACATCAGACTTTAAGATGCGTCCATCAGGCGCGTACTTCCAAGTGGTGAGCCCCATGTGGGTTTTGTGGTGATCGGCCTTGTGGTAGATGATTTCGGCTGCCGTGGAACCTGTGATGGCATAATGAAAGCGATTTTGGATCATGGCATAAAATTCGTGTGTGGTCGGCGAATGAGCATCGTAGTCAATGCTGCATTCGGCATAGATGTCGGTGATTTGTTGCCAAATGCGCCTTTCACTGACTCGGATGGAACGAACGCGCTCTAAGAGTTCTTGGAAATAGTCTTTGCCAAAGACATTTTCGCCTTGCTTCAGACGATCGTCGTCCATCACAAAGCCTTTTCTAATGTATTCGTTGAGCACTTGCGTGGCCCACTGTCTGAAACGTGTGGCTTTCTGAGAATTGATGCGATAGCCCACGGAGATGATGGCATCGAGATGATAGAATTTTAGGGTGCGCTGCACTTCGCGTTGACCTTCTTGTTGAACTACCGAGAAATCCTCGGTAGTTGCCTCTTCACTCAACTCATTGTCTTGATAGATGTTTTTGAGGTGCAGTCCTACATTGTCTGTGGAACACCCAAAGAGTTGTGCCATAGCTTTCTGGGTGAGCCAAAGGGTGTCTGATTTTATGAGTGCCTTTACCTCTCCTCCATTATCGGGAAGGGGATACAGAAAAAATGAGGTGAGATGCATGAATAGACGTTAGAGATTAGAAATTAGACGTTAGAGATTAGACGTTAGAAATTAGTCACTGCAAATATAATCATTATTGGGGAGATAGAGAGGTTAGAGGTTAGAAATTAGACGTTAGACGTTAGAGGGCTAGAAGCTCTAGAAGGACTAGAAGCTCTAGAAAAACTAGATGCTCTAGCCCTCCGAGGAACCGAGCCCCGCTTGTCGGGGCGAGCATAAAAGGGTCTGCGACCCTCTAACGTCTAATGTCTAACGTCTAATCTCTAATCCCAATTTGCAAACTCCAATCGCTATTTGGAGGGATAACGACCACAAAATGAAGGGAAATGCAGAGGAGTAACATTTTTTTCACTATCGCACAGAGGGGGTGTAAATGGAAAAATGTAGTTTCGCTCTCCCAAATCGGTAGGCAAGGCCTCCCGCATTCCCTTACAGGACTTTGTAACAAAGAGTCCACCAAAACTTGTGTGCAACTAAGACGACATTTCGAACAATGAAGATGAAACTATTTTTGCTCTCCGCTCTCTGCGCTGGTCTCTTCACGATGACGGCCTGCCAAAAAAAGGCAGAAAAGGAGGTGGAAACCACTTACACCGCCACTACTCCGCTGGTGGACAGCATTGATTTGCCCAAAGACTATGCAGCCAACATCAACTCGCTACGCAACGTGGAGATTCGTTCGCAACAGAAGGGTCTGTTGCAAGCGGTCTACGTGAGCGAGGGACAATATGTGAAGGCTGGACAACCGCTCTTTCGCATTGCTGCCGTGGGCGTGGACGAGGAAATTGCCAAAGCTAAGGCGGAGGCGGAACAGACGAGGATTGACTTGGAAAATGTGTCGAAACTGGCGGACAACAAGGTGGTGTCGGTCAATGCGAAACGTATGGCCGCGGCGAAACTGCGGAGCGCGGAGGCGGACTATCAGTTGGCAGTGAAGCGCAAACGTTTGTCGCTCATCAAGGCTCCGTTTTCGGGCATTTTGGGACGCATTCCGCTCAAAGTGGGGAGTATGGTAGACGATGGAGATTTGCTCACGAGTTTGTCGGACAACCGAAAGGTGATGGTGTATTTCAACATTTCGGAAACGGACTATTTGGACTATCGCCTGCATCCGGAACGCTACACTGAGAGTGGTTTGCAACTGGTGTTGGCGAACGGCGATGTGTTTGGTGCGCAGGGTCGCATAGTGGACCTGGGCGGACAGTTTGATGCGAGCACGGGGACGATTGCGATGCGTGCGGAGTTTGCCAATCCCAACAATTTGCTGCGCAATGGCGAGATGGGGACGGTGCGGTTGATGGTGAAGAAGCGCAACGCGGTGATGATTCCGCAAGTGGCGGTGTTTGAGGAACAAGACCGGAAATATGTGTTTGTGGTGGACAAGGAGAACCGTGTGCACCAACGCGCTGTGACGATTGGGGCTGAGTTTTCGGGGGGCTACGTGGTGAACAGTGGGCTCTCGGCTGGCGAACGCTATTTGGTGGATGGTATCCAAAAACTGAATGATGGCGATGTGGTGCGCTTCAAGATGGTGGACCCTCACACGGCAATGAAAATGAATCAACTCAGCGCTGACTAGGGTCACGGACCCTTTTATGCTCGCCCCGACAAGCGGGGCTCGGTTCCTCGAAGGGCTAGAAGCTCTAGAGAAACTAGAAGCACTAGAACCTCTAGAACCTCTAGAACCTCTAGCCCCACTAGACAAAACTAGAAAAAACTAGAAAAAACCAACTCTTATGTTTAAGATTTTTATTCGCCGACCAGTGTTGTCGATTGTGGTGTCGCTGGTCATCGCCTTCATTGGCGTGTTGGCCTTGTTCAATCTGCCGGTGACGCAGTTTCCCTCCATTTCGCCTCCAAAGGTGAATGTGGTGGCCAACTATCCCGGAGCGAACAACGAACTGTTGGTGAAATCCGTGATTATCCCCTTGGAACAAGCCCTCAATGGCGTGCCAGGGATGAAATACATAGAGAGCGATGCCGGAAATGACGGTGAAGCCGCGCTCAACGTGGTGTTTAAGTTGGGCACAGACCCCAATGTGGACGCCGTGAATGTGCAAAACCGCGTGTCGTCGGCCACCAACAAGTTGCCGCCCGAGGTGATCAGAGAAGGGGTGAAAATCTCTCGCGAAGAACCCAACATCTTGATGTATATCAACCTCTACAGCGACGACCCCACGGCCGATCAGGGTTTTCTCTACAACTATTTCGACATCAACATCGCCCCCGAACTCCTCCGCGTGGACGGTGTGGGCGACCTCGACATCTTGGGCACACGCAACTATGCTATGCGCGTGTGGTTGCATCCCGACAAGATGATGAGCTATGGTCTCTCCACCGACGATGTGCGCGAGGCCTTGGAAGACCAAAATGTGGAAGTATCGCCGGGTAAGTTGGGCGAGAGTGGCGGACTGCGCCCACAGGTGAAGGAATATGTGTTGAAATATCCAGGACGATACACCACAGAAGACGAATATAAGAACATCATCATCAAAAGCACGAAAGGCGGCAACACTGTGCGCCTGAAAGACATCGCCGATGTGCATTTGGGCAACGAGGTGTATGACATCTATTCCACCTTCAACGGTAGACCCTCAGCCGCTGTGACGCTGAAACAAGCCTACGGCAGCAACGCTCGCGACGTGATTGGCAAGGTGAAAACCGCCATGGCGCGTTTGCAAAAAGATATGCCCAAAGGGATGCACTATGAGGTGAGCTACGACGTGAGCCGCTTCTTAGACGCCAGCATCGAAAAGGTGATTCACACCCTCTTCGAAGCCTTTGTGCTGGTGGGCATCGTGGTGTTTGTGTTCTTGGGCGATTGGCGCGCTTCGGTGATTCCGATTTTGGCCATCCCCATCTCGCTGTTGGGAAGTTTCATTGCGATGATGGTGTTCAACATCACGCTCAACATGATTTCGCTCTTCGCCTTGGTGATGGCCATCGGTATTGTGGTGGACGACGCCATTGTGGTGATTGAAGCGGTGAATGTGGAGATGCTGCGCCACAAACTCTCGCCGGTGGAAGCCACGGAGAAGGCGATGAAAGAAATCAGCGGTGCCATCATTGCCATTTCGCTGGTGATGGCTTCGGTGTTCATCCCCGTGGCCTTCATGGGAGGGCCTGAGGGCATGTTCTACCGCCAGTTCTCCATCACCATGGCATCGAGCATCTTGTTCTCTGCCTTTGTGGCACTGACCTTGACGCCTGCGTTGTGCGCCTTGATTTTGACGAAAGAGCAAGAACACAATGTGAAGTTGGGCTTTGTGGGCAAGGCTTTGCAACGCTTCAACGCGCGTTTCGACCGCGGTAGCCAACGCTATGAGCGCGTGGTGCGCCGCACGGTGCGCATGAAAGCTTTGACCCTCGGAGCGATATTGGCCTGCTGCGGACTGGCCTACTGGGTGAACTTGGGTTTGCCGGCAGGCTTCATTCCGCAAGAAGACCAGGGAATGATTTATGCCGTGGTGGAAACGCCTCCGGGCTCCACGATAGAGCGCACGAACGCTGCTGCACAGGCTTTTCTGAAAATTGCCAAGAAAGAAGAGGGGGTGGAGAGTGTGTCGTCGTTGGCCGGCTTTGAAATCCTCTCGGAAGGCACGAGTGCCAACTCCGGCAGTTGCTTGATCAACCTCAAAGACTGGAAGCACCGCAAGCGCACGGCCAAGGAGATTATCAGCGATTTGGAAGAAAAGTGCAAGACCCTCACGCAAGCCAACATCGAGTTTTTCGAACCGCCTTCCATCCCAGGCTATGGTGCGGCGAGTGGTTTTGAACTCCGCCTGCTCGACAAGACGGGGAAGAATGACTATCACGAGATGGAGCGCGTGAGCAAGGATTTTGTGAAAGAACTCCGCAAGCGTCCCGAGATAGGCAATGCCTTCACGTTCTATTCCGCCAGTTATCCGCAGTTTATGCTCCACGTGGACGACAATGCGGCTTTGCAAAAAGGTGTGCAACCGGGCAAGGCTTTGGAGAATCTGTCGATTTTGGTGGGGTCGGACTATCAAACGGGCTTCATCAGATTTGGCAAACCCTACAAGGTGATTGTGCAGGCGGCTCCGCAATATCGCGATTTCCCCGAACATTTGATGGGGCTCTACACGAAAAACGAGGAGGGGGAGATGGTGCCGTATGCCGACTTTATGTCGCTGTCGCGCACTTATGGTATGAGCGAAATCACGCGCCACAATCTCTACAACTCTTCTGAGGTGACGGGAGCGCAGGCTGCGGGTTATTCGAGCGGTCAGGCTTTGCGCGCCATCGAAGAGGTGGCACAGCGCACACTGCCCAAGGGCTATGACTACGACTGGGCAGGTATCTCGAAAGACGAAGCCGAACAGGGCCACACGGCGATTATTATCTTTATGGTGTGCTTGGTGTTTGTGTATCTCATCTTGGCTGCGCAATACGAGAACTTCTTGTTGCCCGTGCCGGTGATTATCTTCTTGCCGGTGGGCATCTTGGGCGCGTTCTTGTTTTTGAAAATGTGTGGACTGGAAAACAACATCTATGCGCAGATTGCGCTGGTGATGCTCATTGGCTTGCTGGGCAAGAATGCGGTGCTGATGGTGGAATATGCCGTGCAGCGCAAGAATGCAGGAGAGAGCATTGTGCAGTCGGCCATCTCGGCAGCGGTGGCGCGTTTCCGTCCCATCTTGATGACGAGCATTGCCTTCGTGGCCGGACTGATTCCGCTGGTGTTTGCCACGGGAGCTGGTGCCATTGGCAACCGCACCATCGGTACGGCAGCTGTGGGGGGTATGCTCCTCGGTACGCTGGGCGGACTGGTGTTGATTCCAGGACTGTATTACATCTTTGCTGGGATGACGGACAAATTGGTGCATTACCAAAAGGAGAAACCGCTGAGCGAGGAGAAGGATGTGGCTTATCGGAAGAAGAGGGCCACGAGTGCTGGGGGTGATGAGGTGTTTTTCCTAGAAGAACTCTCGGTGGAGGATTTGCATCGACAGCATTTGGCACAAGCGTCTGAGGGTTTTGCCCAAGAGGATTTCGCGCTAGATGATGCTGCGCAAGATGATGCTCAAAACGTTCAAGAAGATGACGACGATGAAAAGAAATAAGATAAATGTGGCAGTGTGCGCTGCGGTGGTTTTGCTGGGCTTTGGGGCTTGTCAGACACCGCAGGCCACTGTGGTGAAGTCTGATTTGAAAGAGAGATTACTCAAAGGGGACTCTGCGCACCACGCCACGCAGGACACGCTGCTGTGGTGGAAACGCTTTGACGACACCACGCTCCAAACGCTTATCGACACGGCTTTGGCCAACAACCGCGATGTGAAAATGGCGGTGCAGGATTTGGCGAAGGCCAAAAGTGCCATCTTGGCGAAGGAGGGGGCTTTGCGCCCTGTGCTCTCGGGCAAAATGGGACTGGGGCTCTCGAAGGTGGGACGCTACACGGCCGAAGGGGCTGGCAATGCTTCGACGGAGATGACGCCGGGACACAAAGTGCCGACGGTGATTCCGGACTGGGCACCGGGGGTGCAACTGGATTGGACGATCGACCTTTGGCACAAACTGCAAAGCGACAAAAAGGCGGCGGTGGAACGCTATCTGGCTTCGGAAGCTGGACAACGGGCGGTGAGAAATAAACTGGTGGCTGAGGTGGTGGAAAACTACTACGCGCTCTTGGCGCTGGACGAAAAACGGGAGGTGATGCTGCAATATGTTGCGCTGCAAAAGAAGGCGGTGCAACTGGCGAAGATTCAAAAGGAGGCGGACGCTGGTACGCAACTGGCGGTGGAGAAATTTGCTGCTGAGGTGGCGAAGGGGGAAGCGGATGAGTGTGAGCTACGCGAGGAGATTGCTGATCGAGAGCACACGCTGAACTTGCTCTTGGGGCGTTTGCCGCAGGCCATTGTGCGCCAACCGAAAGATTTGGCGACCTTGCCTTTGCCTTCTGCTGAGGGGGCTGTGGCGGTGGAGCGTTTGTTGGCGAGGGCTGACGTGGTGCAGGCGGAACACGAACTGGCGGCTGCGAAATGGGATGTGGAAACGGCGCGTAAGGAGTTTTTGCCACAACTGAATGTGTCGGCTGCTTTGGGGGTGAACGCTTTCAACCCGAAGTATTTGGTGCGCCTGCCGGAGTCGTTGGTGTGGAACGCGGTGGGCAATCTGACGGCTCCGCTGATCAACAAGCGAGCGATTCGTGCGCAGTTTGCTCAGGCGGATGCGCAGCAACTGAACGCGCTCTACAACTATGAGAAGACGCTTTTGGGGGCTTTCGTGGAGACGCACGCTGCGCTCTCCAAATTGGAGCATTTGGCTTTGGTGGAGGGTCACAAACGTGAACAATATGCTGCGCTGACGCGTGCGGTGTCGGCTGCGCAACAGTTGTATGCGAACAACCGTGCTTCTTACCTTGAGGTGAACGACAGTGAGCGCGAACAACTGGACTGCCGCCTCTCTCTGATTGACCAAAAATTGGAACAACTCTCCACGCTGATTGGCATTTTCTCAGAAAATAGAGATTAGAGGTTAGACGTTAGAGATTAGACGTTAGAGGGTCGCAGACCCTTTTTCGCTCGCCACGACAAGCGTGGCTCGGTTCTTCGGAGCTTCTGGCTTAGGCTAGAGGCTCTATTTTTTTAAAAATTCTAGAGGGACTAGAAGAACTAGAAAGACTAGAATCTCTAGACAGACTAGCCCAACTGCGCAGCCCTCTAACGTCTAACGTCTAATTTCTATACTATAATTGTCGATGATGTTTTGTCCTTTGGGTGTGGCGCACCCGCGGAAGAGGGGGAGGACGAAGTTGAAGACAAACTGAGGAATGGTGAGTGAGTCGGTGCCGTGGGTGCTTTGCAGGACAACGTCGGTGAGGGCCGACATAAACTGCACCACGGTGGAGAAGTCGATGCGCTTATCGAAAACACCCTCATCCACTCCGCGCTGGAGGAGGGCGAGAATGCCACTGACAGAGTCCTTGCGACGCTGGGTGAAATAGGCCGCTACGGAGGGATAGTGGTAGAGTTCGCGATAGTAGTAGGTGTTGGCCAACTTAAAGGCGGTGAGTCGATAGGTGATGAGTTGAAGGATGCAGTGGAGCGCATTGTCGGAGTTCGCTTCGAGTTGTTGAGTGTAAGCCTTTTTGCGCTCCGTGTTGAGTTGCACGCAGGCCAGGACGAGCGACTCTTTGTCGTGGAAGAATTGATAGAGCGTTCTTTTAGACATATTGAGTCGCTTGCCAATGGCTTCCATGGTGCATTTGACGATGCCTTCTTGTCGGAAAGCTTCTTCGGCAGTTTCTACAATGAGTTGGCGAAGTTGTAGTTGCTGAGGAGTGAGGTCTTCTGGCCGCGTGCTGGTGATGCTGGACAACGCGGCATTGCGTTTACGGGTGGTGGACATTGTTTTAGAGATTAACTAGAGGGGCTAGAAGCTCTAGAAGAACTAGAAGCTCTAGAGGAACTAGAAGAGCTAGAAGCTCTAGAGAGACTAGAGAAACTAGAACTTCTAGAAAAAATTAGAAAGCGATCTTTTTCCCATTGACGATGTGGAGTCCGGGTTGAGCGGGAGAGATGGGGCGTCCGGAGAGGTCGTAGTGAGGAGCGTTGTCAAAGTGGGCATCGCTGGCGTTGGCGGCATTGGGAGCGAGGGGAGCATGGATGCCGGTGGACGTGCCGATGACGGTGGGAAGCTTTTGCTGGTCGGCATTGAGAATTTCGTTGGTCTGCGTGTCGATGAGGAGACCGACAATGCGGAGACGACTGGCATTTTGCACACTACCCGGAAGGAAGATGTGGAACGTTTGGCTCACCGGCACACCGCGACGCATCTCAGTGGGGAGCACCCCTTCGCGCTCCGCTCTTTCGCCCACGGGATAGATGACGCGTGCCACGTCGTTGTAGAAAGTCTGCGCTGGATTGGGTTTGTTTAACCATGCAGAATGGGGGAAATACTGTCTATATCTCTGGCCATAGTTGGCCTGCATGTAAGGCCCCACGTGGTCTTCTACGAGGACGTATTGCATGCGGAGCGTGGTGTTGTGATTGTCAAAACCAAGCGTGGTGGTGAGGGTGATGTCGTAGTCGAAAGTGTCGGTTTTGGTTATTTTGGTTTTGATGTTGAACGGTGTCTGTTGGCTTTGTTCTTTTAGGGCAAGTGGTAGTTCGTAGTTGAAAAAACCAGTTCTTTTTTTGCGGTTAATCCACACTTCGGGAAATCCTTGAAAAGTGAGGAATCGATAGTCAAAGACCTCCATAGGTTCTCTGGAATAGGCATATTGTGCTTGGTGTACGGCGATGACGATGTAGGGCACGTCCTTGACTTCTTTGTAGAGATTTTCAAGGACTTCCATGCCGAAGGGGCAAACTCCGCACCATGTGCCGGTGCCTTCCTCAATGACTTGTGTGCGCGGATAGAGTTGTGGGGCTGCGGTGGCTTGCACGGTGACTGTGCTTTGCGCTGTGGTGCAGAGGAGTAGAACTGCGATGAGGGAGAAGAATTTTGACATTAGAGGTTAGACGTTAGAGGTTAGAGGGCTAGAAACTCTAGAGAGACTAGAACCCCTAGAGAAACTAGAAACTAGAGATTAGAAAGGCTTGCGCCAATTGCAGCCTTCGCGCCAGCGGGAGCAGCCGTAGGCGGTGTGACCCTTGATGACTTTGCCTTCACCACACTCGGGACATTTGCTGCCGGCACGGATGACCTTGCGTTTTGCTTTCACCTCGCCATTACTTTCTTCGGAAGAAGATGACGCTTTTTCGGAAGAAGATGTGGCACTTTTTTCAGAAGATGTGCCTTGTTTTGCAGGGGATTTTCCAGCAGAGGAAGCATTTTCAGAGGAAGCTTTTTGGGGAGAAGTATTTTCCGAGGGAGGGGGAGCTTGTTGCAGACGGCGGTTGGTGTTGTCGCAAAGCACGGTGTGGACGAGCTCGGAAACCATCTGTTTGAGTTCGGCAACAAACTGCTGGGCACTGTAGGTGCGACGCTCAATCTGACGGAGTTTGTTTTCCCAAATGCCCGTGAGTTCGGCACTCTTGAGGAGTTCTTCCTGAATCAAACCGATGAGGGCAACACCTGTGGGAGTGGCTTCTAAACTCTTGCGTTGCTGACGGATGTAGCCGCGCTTGTAGAGCGTTTGGATGATGGCGGCTCGCGTGGACGGACGACCGATGCCGTTTTCTTTCATCGCCTCACGGAGTTCTTCGTCGTCGACATTGCGACCAGCGGTTTCCATAGCGCGCAGGAGCGTGGCTTCGGTAAAGGGCTTGGGAGGAGTGGTCTCCTTTTGCGTGAGCGTGGGGGTGTGAGGGCCTGTTTCGCCTTTGGTGAAAGGGGGAAGTGTGCCTTCTTCTTCGCTGCGCACAACAGCAACAGCGGTTTGTCCCTCGGCAGTGGAGCTTTGCCCTTCGGGAGAAATCACAGCACCAGCAGTAGTTTCAGCGGAGGGTGCAGCAGTCTCGGTTGTGGGAATCGCTGCCCCACTCTCTTTGGCATTGTTTTTTGGAAAAAGCACACGCCAACCCTCTTCGACAATGACTTTGCCGGAAGCTCTGAAGGGAATGCCAGCGGCTTCGCCATCGACAGTGGTGGTGGCAAATCGGCAATCGGGATAGAACACGGCGATGAAGCGTTGCACAATGAGGTTGTAGACATTGCGCTGCACATCGGTGAGACCGTGGGGCAAAACGCCGGTGGGGATGATGGCGTGGTGATCGGTGATTTTGGCATCGTCGAACACCTTTTTCGATTTGCGCAAAGGGGCTGAGCGGAGGGGTTCGAGCCAGTTGGTGACGCGGAGGTTGGGGGCGATCTGATAGTCGCGGATGCCGCGGAGAATGCCGTTGCAACGTTCGTGCATGGCGGTGGGAAGATAGGTGGTGTCTACGCGCGGATAGGTGGTAAATTTGTTTTCGTAGAGTTGCTGAATGAGTTGGAGGGTGAGTTCTGCCCCATAGCCAAACTTTTTGTTGCATTCCACCTGCAGTCCGGTGAGGTCGAAGAGTCGTGGCGGAGCTTCTGTGCCTTTTTTCTGCGTCACCTTTTGCACGGTGAAGGGCGTGTCTTCGATGGTTTTGAGGGCCGCTTCGGCTTCTTCGCGGTTGGTGAATCCACGTTTGGCGAGGGGTTTAGCATTGTTTTTGCCCTCGGCAGCATCTTGTGGGGCTTTCTCCTCGTCATCGTCGGCATCGAGTCGTGCGGTGAAGGTGACATCGCGGTAGACGGTGGAGAGCACCCAATAGGGTTCGGGTTGGAAGTTTTGGATGTCGAGTTGTCGTGCCACAATCATAGCCAGCGTGGGGGTTTGCACGCGCCCGATGGAGAGGGGTTGTGCTCCGCGACGTCGATTGTTGTCGCCATATTTGAGGGTGTAGAGTCGTGTGGCGTTCATGCCTAAGAGCCAGTCGCCGATGGCACGACAGAGTCCGGCTTCATAGAGTCCTTGATAGTCTTGATGGGGGCGGAGGTTGGCAAATCCTTCGCGGATGGCTTCTTCGGTCATAGAGGAAATCCAGAGTCGCTCCACAGGACAGGTAGCACCAGCTTTTTGCATGACCCATCGCTGTATGAGTTCTCCCTCTTGTCCGGCGTCACCGCAGTTGATGATGCGCTCGGCTTTGGCAAAGAGTTGTTCGATGACGTGGAATTGTTCTTCGACGCCTTCTTTGAGTCGGATGCCGAATCGTTCTGGTACCATGGGGAGTGCGGAGAGTGCCCATGCTTTCCAGTAGGGAGAATATTCTTCGGGATTTTTGAGTTCACAGAGGTGTCCAAATGTCCACGTCACTTGGTAGCCGTTACCTTCGTAGTATCCGGCATTTCTTCCCACTCTGTGGTGGTGTGTTGCTCCAATGACTTTGGCAATGTCAGCGGCAACGGAGGGTTTCTCGGCAATACAAACTATCATATTAGAGATTAGGGGTCAGAGACCCTTTTTAGACGTTAGACGTTAGAGGTTAGACGTTAGGGGTCGCAGACCCTTTAATGCTCGCCCCGAAGTGGCTCGGGCTGCACGGTTGGGCTAGTGCTTCTAGTTATTCTAGTTTTTCTAGAAGTTCTAGTGATTCTAGTTTTTCTAGAAGTTCTAGTGATTCTAGTTTTTCTAGGGGTTCTAGAAGGTTTTATCCGCCCTTACTGTAGCGGCACATAACACTATATTTCAATCACTTACAAAACAGAACGGAGATAAAAGGTGCGAAAAAAGCATTTTATCTGCCCTTTTATCTGCCCTTTCGCTTCGTAATGGTCATTGCAAGGCTGTGGCAACTGATGATATCAGGCACTGGGCAAGTCAGAGTGGTGGCTAGGAGCAGCATCGCCAAGGCAATAAACAGTTTGTCTTCGCTCACCTTGGGTTTTGAGCCAACCTTTTGTTTTGAGTTGGTCGAGAAACCTGCGTAGTTGCTTATCCGACAAATGATTGCTACACAATTTGACGATGTCAGCCTTTTTGGCTTTGCCATATTTTTGGAGGAAAGGACAGAGCACAGCCCACACCTGCTGCACATCCCAATCCGTCATCAATGAATAAAGCGCAGTGTTGCCCGCGAGTTCGTGATAGACACGTGGGAGAATGTAATATTGTGCATTGGTCTTGCCATGCTTTTCCAACAGTCCTAATTGCTCAAGTTTCTTGGCTACGTCCTTGTCTGATGGATGTTTTTCCCCATCGCGCACCTCACAAAGCACCATCACGTCGAAGACATTGAGTTTGTTGTCGTCGGGAAGTTCTTGTTGTGCATTCTGCAGGAATGTGGCAAAGGCTTTGTCTTTGACATTGGCATACAACACGCCCGTGACTGTGAAAGCATCGCTCAAAGAGAAGTCGGGAGCAGGTTTTCCTTCGGACAAGGTGTAGAGAAAGATTTTATCAATGCCTTGTCCAGAGCGTTCCACCACACCAGTTTTGGACAAGACATCGGCAAGAAGACGATTGCGCGGTGTGCTGGGCACTGTGAGAAGATTCTCGAGGGTCACTCCGAGAGGAAATCCGCCAGCATTTTGAATGACGAGTTTGTTGGGATATTGTTTGATGACGATTTCACTATTCCGTCTATAGTCGCGATGGGCAAAGGCATTATTCACAAACTCTCGAATCACGTCTTCTTTGAAGAAAGGGATATCAAAGATGTAAGCTCCCTCTCTGATGGGGATAACGCCATTTCTGAGATTGATGGCTTCCCAGAGTTTATCGATTAAGATGAAAAAGGGTTGTCCCCAAGACACTCTACTGTCGAAATTGATTTGTGCCTCAGTGGCACGATATTCCAGCATCACTTTGGCTTGGGGGAACACTCGCTGAAGAAATGTCTCCTTGCCCACCAACAACACTGCTGCATTGGTCACTTTGTTGCCCTTGACGAGTCCTAAATCGCTTAATGCCTGTTCATTGCTCAAAGAAGTGAAAGAAGAGTTGTTTTGTTTTTTGGCATATTTCTCTTTGAGAATTTCTATCGCCTCGGCATCGAGGTCAGCTAGGGAAGCCTCCTCACAAAACAGTTCCGAAAAGTCAGGTTCTTGTTCTTGCAGGATGCTAACGAGGGTTTTGTCGTCCATTGGTTTGAGCTCTTCCCCCACCCTCATGAGTGGCACGTCTTCATATTTATAGACTTTGCCACGAGGACGTCCAGGTACTTCGATGACTAACACTCGCTTATGAGTGGTGTCTTCAAAGAGTTCATAGATTTGTGGGCGTATGCCAGTGTCATTGTAGATATCACTCTCGAGTTGTCCGATGCCATTTTCGGCTTGCGAAGTGCCCACCACCTTATGGGGGTGCTTATCTTCCATGCCTATAACGATACGCCCTCCTCCTTCATTACAAAGCGCAGTGACATAGCCTAAAATGCAGCGTCTTCTCTTTTGGGGCTTGTCGGCTTTTGCACCATTATAGGAAACATTGCCATTTTCGCCTTTTTTGAACTCTACACGATCTTCTGACTCTCGCTGTTGCTGTAATTCGCTGATGGTATATTTCTTCATTAGACGTTAGGGGTCACGGACCCATTTTAGACGTTAGACGTTAGAGGGTCACGGACCCCTTTTCGCTCGCCACGAAGTGGCTCGGGCTGCACCGTTGGGCTAGAACATCTAGTGCTTCTAGTTATTCTAGGGTTTCTAGTTTTTCTAGCCCTTCTAGAGCCACAAGACTTGATGGGCATAGCGTTGCGCCCAATCGCGCTGATGGGTGGCCACGATGATGATTTTGCCCTGCTGCGCCAGATGGGAGAGGAGCTGAAACACCTCGTCTGTGGCCTCAACATCCAAGAAATTCGTGGGTTCGTCGAGGAGCATAATGGGCGTGTCTTGCGCCACTGCACGCGCTAACATCACGCGCTGACGCTGTCCCGAAGAAAGGGTCTGCACTTTGCGCTCTGCCCAATGAGAGATGCCACAAAGTTCTAATGCCCGCTCCACTGGATGCAATGACCCAGAGATGCTTTCTCCAAGATGCAATGATTCAGAGCTATTTTCTCCAAGATTTGATGCTTCCAAGGGGCGATTTCCGTGGGGCAAACGGCCGAGGGACACGAGTTCTTGCACGGTGAGGGGTGGTGTTTCGGCTGTGGGCAACAGAATGCTCACCCACCGTGCGCGCTCCTGCACCGACATTTTGTGCACCACGAGCGGACGCTCTTCTGGTGAACCACCCTTGTGCCCACGGCTGATGTGCACTTCTCCACTGATGGGTTTGAGGAGTGCAGCCATAGTGTTGAGGAGCGTGGATTTCCCACTACCGTTTCTGCCCAAGATGGCCACGATTTGTCCGCTCTCGAAGGTGGCATTCAGGGGCTGCGCCAAGGCTCTCCCCCGATGACCATAGACCAATGATGCTAAACTGAACTGCATAGTAGGGCAAAGATAAGCATTTATTTTTGATTAAGCATTAGACATTAGAGGTTAGAGGGTCGCAGACCCTTTTATGCTCGCCACGGAGTGGCTCGGGCTAGCGCGATTGGGCTAGAAGAGCTAGAAGAACTAGAATCCCTAGAAAAGCTAGCCCCCCTAGAAAACCCCAACACTCAAACAACCCTAAAAAAACAACACGTCGTTTGCCACAAAACGACACGTCGTTTTACTAAAAACAAGCCGTCGTTTTTTCAGAAATATGCACTCGTTTTTTCAGGAACGAGTGCATCTTTTTTTTGCCCCTACAAAATGGGGCCACACATTGGCAGTGACGGAAAACGCAAGAAACAAACACACAACGCTCAATCTGTTAATGATTTATTTGCTACTATCAATTCTTGTCACTAACTTTGTTGCTTAAAGCAAGTCACTTAACGTTGCCACAAAAAACAACAACAAAGAACTTGCCGAAGCATCACACCTCACCACCCCACCACGCCCAAATATGAACAATATCTACGACATTCTTTCGCATTTCAGAGAAAAGTCTTTCACCGAAAAAGAAAAAGGCACGCAGTTTGAACGCCTTATGCGCGCCTGGCTACGCACTGACCCACGCTATGCCGACCGATTTGAACACGTATGGCTATGGGAAGATTTTCCAGCTCGACAAGACTTCGGAGGAAAAGACACCGGCATCGACCTCGTGGCGAAAACCCACGACGGCGACTACTGGGCGATTCAGTGCAAATGCTATGCGGAAAATGCCGTCATCGACAAACCTTCGGTCGATTCGTTCTTGGCAACATCGAGCCGCACCTTCGCCAACGAGGTGATGTTTCAAACCACTTCCTTTGCCCATCGACTCTGGATTTCCACCACCAACCACTGGGGACCCAATGCCGAGGAAGCCATTCAAAACCAAAACCCACCCGTGTCGCGTGTCAATCTCTACGACCTCGACCATTCCTCTGCCGATTGGGGCAAACTCTTTGAAGGACTAGAAGGCAAGGCGGCTTTGGCTGGGAAAAAACAACTCAGAGCGCATCAGCGTGAAGCCCTCGAAGCAGCACATCTGCACTTCCAAAACCACGACCGCGGTAAACTCGTTATGGCGTGTGGCACGGGCAAAACTTTCACCTCGCTCAAACTCATCGAACAAGAACTCCAAGGCAAAGGTTTGGTGCTCTTCCTCGTGCCCAGCATCGCCCTTTTGGGACAATCGCTCAACGACTGGATGGGAGATGCCGAAACGCCCATCAAAGCCATCTGCATCTGTTCGGACAGCAGAGCTTCGCGCAAAATCAAACGTGGCAATGCGAGCGACGAACTCGACGACTCCACCGTGGACCTCGCGCTGCCGGCTTCCACCAACGTCGATTCCATTGTCCGACAACTCGATGCCTGTCGCGCCCACCAAGGGCTCACCGTGGTCTTTTCCACCTATCAGAGCATCGACGTCATCGCCACCGCGCAAGCCCTCCTCTTGGAGCAAACCCACGGCGCGTTTGGCACTTTCGACTTTGTGGTCTGCGACGAAGCCCACCGCACCACAGGACTCAAAATAGCGAAGCAAGACGAGAGCAACTTCATCAAGATTCACAACGATGACTTCATCCGTGGCAAGAAGCGACTCTATATGACTGCCACTCCGCGTCTTTACACCGACGATGCCAAACTTCGTGCCAACAAGGCTGATGCGACACTCTGTTCTATGGACGATGAGAAAATCTATGGACAAGAATTTTTCCGCGTCAATTTCTCCTATGCCGTTCGCCACGGCATCCTCACCGACTACAAGGTGCTGGTGCTCACCGTGTCGGAAGATATGATTCCCGACACCCTGATGCAGCAGGTGAAAGACCTCCAAGCCAAAGAACTCAACTACGACGACACGGGACGTCTCATTGGCGTGATCAACGGACTCTCCAAAAAGATTATGGGCGACAAAGGCGTCACTTGGGAGGCCGACCCACGACTTATGCGCAGAGCCTTGGCCTTCACCCACAAAATTGGCAAAGCCGACGAACCTGGCACCTCGCGCAACATTGAGCACGTGTTGCCCCGCATCTCTGCCCTCTACAACGAAAGTCTCTCCGACGAAGAGCGCGAAAGCGTGGTGCACATCAAGGCGCGCCACGTGGATGGCAGTATGGGGGCAGCCCAGCGCAACGACGCCTTGGCGTGGTTGGCAGAAGACACCACCGACCCACAAGAATGTCGCGTGGTCACCAATGTGCGCTGTCTCTCTGAGGGTGTGGACGTGCCTGCCCTCGATGCCGTGCTCTTCCTCTCTGCCCGCAATTCGCAGGTGGATGTGGTGCAAAGTGTGGGACGCGTGATGCGCTCCTTCCGTCGTGGAAAGCCCGACGAGAAAAAATATGGCTACATCATCATCCCCATCATCGTGCCCGAAGGCACCACCCCCGAAGAAGCCCTCAACGACAACAACACGTTTTCCGTGGTGTGGTCCATCCTCAATGCCCTCCGTGCCCACGACGACCACTTCAATGCCCACGTCAACACCATCGCGCTCAACAAAGACAAGGGCTCTAAGGTCACTGTCGGGTTGCCTGGATTCCGACAAACCGGTGTCGGTGGCAGTGCGCTCAGTGGCGACACCAACGACAGCCACGATGCGCAGGAAATCTCCAACCAAGAGATTGCCCACCAACTCGCCCTGCAATTTGGTGCCACCCAACAGAGCATCTTTGCCAAACTCGTGGAGAAATGTGGCGACCGCCTTTATTGGGAAAACTGGGCTGCCGAAGTGGGAGAAATTGCCAAGAAATACATCGCCCGCATTGCGCGCCTTGTCACAAGCAATGGGGGAAAATACTCTGCCGAGTTCGACGAATTTGTCGTCACCCTCCGCCACAACCTCAATCCGGGCATCACTGCCGAACAGTGCATCGAGATGTTGGCACAGCATCTCATCACGCGCCCTGTCTTTGAAGCTCTCTTTGCCGACTATCAATTTGTGAGCAACAACTCCATCTCCTCGTCTATGCAGTTGATGATCGACTTGCTCGAATCGGAAGCCGTGGACAAGGATCTCACTGTGCTTTCCAACTTCTACGAATCGGTGCGCACCAACGTGGGCAAAATCGACAACCTCGAAGGGAAACAGACGGTAATCAAAAATCTCTATGAGAAATTTTTCAAACGCGCCTTCCCGCTCACTGTCGAAAAACTCGGCACGGTCTACACCCCCGTGGAGTGTGTGGACTTCATCCTCCATTCGGTGAACGAGGTGCTGAAATCGGAATTTGGCGCAGCCCTCACGCAAGAAAACGTTCACGTGCTAGACCCCTTCACCGGCACTGGCACTTTCATCACGCGCCTTTTGCAGTCGGGACTCATCCGTCCGGAAGATATGGTGCGCAAATACACGCAGGAGATTCACGCCAACGAACTCGTGTTGCTGGCGTACTACATTGCGGATGTCAACATCGAGAGTGTCTTTCAAGAGGTGTGTCCGCAGTCGGAATATCTGCCCTACAATGGCATCTGCCTCACCGACACTTTCCAACTAGGGGAAAACAGCGAGGACGACATCTTCAAACATTTCTTCCGCCAAAACTCCGAAGCGGTGGAAGCGCAGCGTCGCACGCCCATCCGAGTCATCATTGGCAATCCGCCCTATTCCGTGGGGCAGAAGTCTGCCAACGACAATGCGCAAAACCAAAGTTATCCCATCCTCGACCAACGCATTGCCGAAACCTATGTGGCAGCTTCTACTGCCACCAACACCAAAGGGCTTTATGACAGCTACATCCGCGCTTATCGCTGGGCAACCGACCGTCTTTCTCCCGAAGAAGGCAGTGTGATTGCCTTCATCTCCAATGCAGGATGGATTGATGGCAACAGTCACGACGGCTTCCGCGCTTCGCTCGAAAAGGAATTCGACAAAATCTATGTCTTTAATCTGCGTGGCAACCAACGCACCAGCGGAGAACTTTCTCGAAAAGAAGGTGGCAAAATCTTTGGCAGTGGCAGTCGCACGCCCATTGCCATCACCTTGTTGGTGCGCTATCCCGAAGCCCAGCGTTCAGACAAATGCCAAATCTTCTATCACGATATTGGCGACTACCTCAATCGCGAAGAGAAGCTCCGCAAAATCACGCAAGCCCAATCCTATCGCAGTTTAGACTGGACGCTCATCACGCCCAACGAGAAGCACGACTGGATTAACCAACGCGATGGACTCTTCGA